>JABAHQ010008765.1_pt1 | contig 19516 bp, 17 predicted proteins | sample 7062091 | NCBI WGS metagenome assembly JABAHQ01 (sample SAMN14534359, study PRJNA622989) | marine sediment metagenome | biome: marine biome [ENVO:00000428]; feature: marine pelagic biome [ENVO:01000023]; material: deep marine sediment [ENVO:00002113] | place: India: Gulf of Kutch | collected...
CTCCGACCGCGAGCGGGGCTGGCTGCGCAATCGCGACCTGGGCTTCATCTACCAGTTCCATCATCTGATGCCCGAGTTTGACGCCCTTGAGAACGTGATGATGCCGCTGCTCATTCGCCGCCAGGGACGCTGGGAGGCGGCCGCCGCCGCCAAGGATGCCCTGGAGCGGGTGGGCCTGGGCGAGCGCCTGCGCCACAAGCCCAGCGAGCTCTCGGGCGGGGAGCGCCAGCGCACCGCCATCGCCCGGGCCGTGGTGACCCGGCCACGCCTGGTGCTGGCCGATGAGCCCACCGGCAACCTGGATCGGCGCACCGCCGGGCGCATCCACGACCTGCTGCTGACCTTAAACCGTGACTTGGGAACGGCCCTGGTGGTGGTTACTCACGACCCGGATCTTGCCGGACACATGCGCCGGCAGTACCGGCTGGAGGAAGGCCGCTTGACGGACGGATAGGGTCTCGGAAGAAGGGGGGAAACCGTGGATCATGCCGGGATCCGTTCCGCACCGGCGACAGGCACTTTCGGGCTGTGGGCGGCTGTGGGAGCCTTCGGCCTCGGCATCGCCGCCTGCCATCGACTGCCGTTCCTGGTTCCCCCCGAGATTCCCGCCCTTGCCCTGATCCTCGCCCTTCTCCTTTTCCGGCGCCGGCGGCCGCCGTTCCTGGGCTTGACCGCCGCCCTGCTGGCGGGGATCTTCTGGCAGGACATCGTCGCGCTGGACCAGATGGCCCACCCCTTTCCGGACCATCTGGAGAACCAGACCGTTCAGGTGGAGGGCTGGATCGCAGGCCCCGTCGCGGAAAAGCCTCGGCGCCGGCGCTTCCGCTTCCGGGCCCGCAGGCTGCGTCTTCCCAATGGCCAGTGGCGTCCCTACCGGGGGGAGCTGCGGCTTTCCTGGTACCGCTCTGCCCCCGAGACACTGGCCTATGGCCAGCGCTGGACCCTGGCGGTCCGGGTGCGCCGGCCGCGCGGCTTCCGCAACCCGGGCGGGTTCGACTACGCTCGCTACCTCCGGACCCGGGGCATAGCGGGTACGGGGTACGTGCGCTCGGATCCCCCACCCCGACGCCGGGTCGGCTTGGCCGGGAGTCCCTTGCGCCGGGGGCTGGAGGCGACCCGTCGGCGAGTGCAGTCCGCGGTGGCCCGCGCCGGCGAAAGGGCGGCCCTGGTCCGGGCCCTGACCGTGGGCAAGCGCGACCGGCTGGATCCAGGCACCTGGGATACCCTGCGTGCTACCGGCACGGCTCACCTGGTGGCCATCAGCGGTCTGCATGTGGGCTGGGTGGCCTTCCTGCTGTTCGCCGGGGCTCGCTGGCTGTGGGCGCGTCTGCCGCGAGCGGCGCTGTGGCTGCCCGCCCCCCGGTTTGCCGCTCTGTTCGCCTTGGCCGGGGCCGCCGGTTACGCTCTCCTGGCTGGGTGGTCCCTTCCCACCCAGCGCGCCCTGATCATGGTTGCGGTCGGTTTGGGCGCCTGGCTGCTGGGCCGACCCTTCCACTTCGGCCGGGCCCTGGCGGTGGCCGCCCTCCTGGTGCTGGTATGGTCCCCCGGCAGCCTGCTGGAGGCGGGCTTCTGGCTCAGCTTCACGGCCGTGGCCGGCATCGCCTTGCTGCTTGGCGGTCCCTTGGCGGGCCGTGGCTGGGTGGTGCGGACCCTGGCCATCCAATTGGGCGTGGTGATACTGGTCAGCCCCTGGCTGGCTTACTGGTTCGGCCATGTGTCGCTGGTGGCGCCGCTGGCCAATGCCATGGCCATCCCATTCTTCAGCCTGCTGGTGGTCCCCATGGCCCTGGCCGGCGCGGTTGGGGCCGCGGCGGGGCTGCCCGTGCTGGCCGAACCGCTGCTCCAGGGAGCCGGGTGGCTCCTGGGGGTCGCCCTGGACCTTCTGGCGGGATTGGCCCGCTGGGAGGCCGCCGATTGGTCGGGACCCCGTCCGGATCTGCTGGCTGTTGGGTGCATGCTGGGGGGTCTGGGCTGGATGATCCGGGTGCCCGGACTTCGGCGCTGGCTCGGGCTCGGGGTCGCCGTCCTGCCGCTGGCATGGCTGGGACCGCCAGCCATCGGACCGGGCCAGGCCAGGGTCTGGGTCCTGGAGGTGGGGCAGGGCAGCGCCGCCGTGGTGGAGACGGCCGGGCACGTGGCGGTGGTGGACTGCGGACCCCGCTTCGGGGCCGGTTTCGACGCCGGCTCCGCCCTGGTGGCGCCATTCCTGCAGGCGCGCGGCTGGGCGGCGGTGGATCGGCTGGTGGTCAGCCACGGCGACGGCGACCACAGCGGCGGCTGCCCCGGCCTGGCCCGACGGCTGCCAGTGCGGGAGTGGACAGGGGCTCCGGAGGCCCTGCCCGCGAAGGGCCGGGCGCTGGCGGCCGGTGACGGCTGGACCTGGGACGGGGTCCGGTTCCGGATCCTGTATCCGGAAACGAGGGGGGTTGGCGGAGGCAATGACGCATCCCGGGTGCTCCGGTTGGAGACGGGCGGGGCCTCGCTTCTGCTCCCCGGGGACCTGGAGGCCGGCGGGGAGGCTCGGCTGCTGGCTCGCGGGACCGATCTGAGCGCGGAGGTGGTGGTCGTTCCCCACCACGGCAGCGCCACTTCTTCTACCCCCGATTTCGTGGCGGCCACCCGGCCCGACTGGGTGGTGTACTCCACCGGCTACAAGAACCGGTGGGGTTTCCCGGACCCGGAGGTGGTGGCCCGCTGGCGAGGGGCAGGGGCCCGGGGGGTCAATACCGCCACGGCCGGCGCGGTGCGGGTGGATCTGGGAAGAGAGGTCCGGGTGACGGGCTTCCGGCAGGGTGCGGATCGCTATTGGCATGCGGAAGCTCCTGCGCCGCCCCTTTCCCCGCTCGCCGCCTTGGCTAGTATACTGTGATCCGTTTTGGAGGCCCGGAAGAGGAGGTAATTCCTTGGCCGACTTGCTGGATCTGCTCCGGAGCGGGGGGTGGCTGATGCTCCCCCTGCTGCTGCTGTCCCTGCTGGCCCTGGGGATCATCCTTGAGCGCCTTTACAACTTGCGTGGGATCCGCATTCTCCCGCCCGATCTGGTGGACGCCATCGAGGCGGATGTCCACCGGGGCGACCTCAGCCGGGCCCGGGAGCGCGCGGAGGTGGACGAGAGCCCACTGGCCACGGTCCTGGCGAGCGGCCTGAGGTATTCCGGGCTCTCCCGGGAGGTGATCAAGGAGTCCATCGAGGAGACGGGCCGGCACGTGGTGGCAGATCTCTCCCGCTACCTGACCCTGCTCGGCACCATCGCGGCCATCTCCCCTCTCCTGGGCCTGCTCGGTACCGTGATCGGCATGATCAAGGTGTTCGCGGTCATCACCGCCCAGGGTGTGGGGGACCCCAACGTACTGGCCGGCGGGATCTCGGAGGCCCTGCTGACCACGGCTTTCGGTATGAGCATCGCCATCCCCGCCCTGGCCATGCACCGCTATTTTCACGCCAAGCTCGACCGGCTGGTGGTGGACATGGAGCAGAGCGCCCTACGGGTGGTGGAAGTCATCCGCGGAGACCGGTCGTGAAATTCCGCAACCGCAAGGAGCAGATGCCCGCGGTGGAGCTCACCCCGCTCATCGACGTGGTCTTCCTGCTGCTCATCTTCTTCATGATCTCCACCACCTTCGTCTCCCGCAGCGGCCTGCAGGTTCGGATTCCCGAGGCCGAGTCCTCCCAGGCCAACCCGGACACGGCCCGGGTGGAGGTGATGGTAACCGCCGACGGCGGCTACCTGGTGGAGGGCAAGGAGCTGGCTCCCGATGCCGATCTGGCGAATATCCTGCGCCAGCATACCGACGCCGAGTCGCCGCCCCTGCTGGTGATTCGGGCCGACCGTAACGCCCGGCACAAGGCCGTGGTGGCGGCCATGGACGCCGGCTCATCCGCAGGCCTGTCCCGCGTCGCCATCGCCGCCACGCCGCCCCACCCGGGTAGCCAGCCATGAACGGGACCACCCCGGCCTCGCTCGCGGAGCACCTGCGCCTCTACCGCCGGCTGCTGGGGTACGTCCTGCCCTTCTGGCCGCGGCTGACCGTCTCGATCGTCGCCATGGTCTTCGTGGCAGCCACTACGGCCGGCGTGGCCTACCTGCTCAAGCCGGTCATCGACCAGGTCTTTATCAACAAGAACGAGGCCCTCCTGGTGCTTCTACCCCTGGGGGTGATCGGGCTGTACCTGGTCAAGGGTCTGGCCACCTACACCCAGACCTATCTCCTGCGGTGGGTGGGGCAGCGGGCCATGCGTCAGCTCCGGGATGAGCTGTTCGACCGGCTCCTGCGCATGCCCCTGGGGTTCTTCAGCGAGCACGCCGCCGGCAGCCTGATCTCCCGGCTCACCTACGATGTGGACCAGGTGGAGCGGGCCATCACTGGAGGCCTGAGCACCATCCTCAGGGACTCCCTGACCGCCCTGTTCCTGCTGGGGCTGGTCTTCTATCACGACTGGAGACTGGCCCTGGTCTCCCTCGTCGGCCTGCCGGTAGTCGTGCTTCCCCTGGCCAAGCTCACCCGGAAGCTGCGGCGAAGCAGCCGCAACTCCCAGGCTCTGCGGGCCGCCATGACCCGGGTCATCGAGGAGGGGGTGGTGGGCAACCGGGTGGTGAAGGCCTTCAACGGCGAGGGCTACGAGAAGCGGCGGTTCCACAAGGAGGCGGAGTCCCACCGCAAGCAGAACATGCGCAAGGTCCAGGCCACCGCCCTGTCCGTTCCCCTGATGGAGATGGCCGGGGCGCTGTGCATCGCCCTGGTGATCTACTACGGCGGCTACCGGGTGATCTCGTCCGGTGACCAGACCACCCCGGGAACCTTCTTTTCCTTTCTGACCGCTATGCTCATGATGTACGAGCCCCTCAAGCGCCTCACCAAGGTCAACGCCGTCCTCCAGCAGGGGCTGGCCGCCGGGGAGCGCATCTTCGGGCTGCTCGATCGCGAGCCGGAGCCCGACACGGGTTCCCGGGTCATCGGCCGGGCCCGGGGGGACCTACGCTTCGAAAAGGTCTGGTTCAGCTACGAGGCAGACCATCCGGTCCTCCGGGAGATCGATCTGGCGGTCCCGGAGGGCAGGGTGGTGGCCCTGGTGGGTCCCTCCGGAGGCGGCAAGTCCACCGTGGTAAGCCTGGTGCCGCGCTTCTTCCGGCCGGATGCCGGCCGCATCCTTTTGGACGGTATCGATATCAACGAGCTGACTCTGCAGGCACTGCGGGATCAGATCGCCACCGTCAGCCAGGAGGTAGTGCTGTTCAATGACACCCTGGCGGCCAACATCGCCTACGCCCGGGCCGACGCCACCCGCGAAGACGTCGAGAGTGCTGCCCGGGCCGCCGGGGTCATGGAGTTCGTGGACCGGCTGGAGGGCGGCCTGGATCACAACATCGGCGAGCGCGGCACCCGGCTCTCCGGCGGCCAGCGCCAGCGACTGGCCATTGCCCGGGCCCTGCTGCGGGATGCGCCCATCCTGATCCTGGACGAGGCCACCTCCAGCCTGGATCCTCACTCCGAGCGACTGGTGCAGCAGGGGCTTGAGCGCCTCATGCAGGATCGCACCACCCTGGTGATCGCCCATCGGCTTGCCACCATACAGCGCGCCGACTCCATCGCCGTGATGGAAGGGGGGCACATCGTGGAGCAGGGAAGCCACCAGGAGCTGCTGGCACGCGGCGGTCCCTATTCCCGGCTCTGGGCGACCCAGTTCGCGGACGCGGAGGAAGCGGCTGCGGGGACGGTGTGAGGCTCTCTCCCCGCCAGGTGCGCTGGGCGGCCCGCGCCGCCGCCTGGGTGGTGCGGATCCTGGGGCGCACGGTGCGCTGGCGGACCGAGACCCCCGAGGCTACCCGCGGCCTGCTGGTGGCCGACCGGCCACTCATCCTCGCTATCTGGCACGGTCGCCTGCTCATGATCCCCATCGCCTACCTGCGCGCCGGCCGTCGTCGCATCAATGTTCTCATCAGCGAGCACGGCGACGGGGAGCTGATCAGCCGCGCCATGGCCCACTTCGGGTTCGGCTCGGTGCGCGGCTCCACCCGCCGCGGGGCCCTGCGCGCCATGCGGGAGCTCATCCGCCGGGTCCGCGAGGGTGCCGATTTTGCCTTCACCCCCGACGGCCCCCGGGGACCCGCCTTCCGGGTCCAGGCCGGGGTGGTGGACCTGGCCCGGCGCACCGGCTATCCCATCGTGCCAGTGACCTTCAGCGTGCGCGGCGGCAAGGAATTCGCCAGCTGGGACCGGTTCCTCCTGCCCCGGCCCTTCACCCGCGGCGTCTTCTGCTGGGGGGAGCCCCACTGGGTAGGGCCCGACGACGATCCGGAGACCGCCCGGGCGGACCTGGAGCAAGCCATGCGGGGGCTCACCGAGCGCGCGGACCGGCTGGCGGGACGGGCGGGGTGAGGCTGCACGCGCCCAATCCCCGCACCCCGGCGCTCTGGCTCCGGGACCTGCGGGACCGGCTCCGGGGACGCCGGGGGGTCTCCCTCGCCCGCTGGGGCTGGTACCGGCCCCCGGGCGGGCCCGGTCCCCTGCTGTGGGTCTATGCCCCGGACTGCGCCGCCGCCCGGGTCGGGGCCGAGATCGTCCGCGGCATCCGCTCGGTGCGGCGGGACGTGCGGGCGGTGGTCACGGCGGCCGCGGGGGCTTGCGGCGAGGCGGTCCGGGAGGTCCTGGCAGGATACCCGGGCACCGCCGTCGCCCCGGCCATCGCCGACCACCAGCGGGCGGCCCGCCGAGCGGCGGCCCGTCTCCGGCCCAGCGGCCTGCTGGCGGTGCACCGGCTGCCGCCGTTCCAGTTCCTCAAGGGCTTGGCGGCCGCCGGTGTGCCGTTGGTGGCGGTGGCCTGCGAGCCCCCGCGCCGCCGGGCGCAGGGGCTGCGCTTCGACCATGTCCTGCCGGTGGGAGAGCACCAAGCTCGCCGTTGGCGGCAGGCGGGGACCGAGCCGGACGAGGCAGCCGATTTGGAGGTGCTTCTGGCACGCACCGATGTGGAGCCCAGCTTCCGCGCCGCCCTGGTGCCCGGGGGCGACCGCCGCCTGTTCTGGGTGGACCACCTGCCGGAAGACCAGCGGCAGCGGAGGGACTTTCTGGAGCGCTGGGCCGACGGGGACCGCACCCTGGTAGTGTCCGGTCCCGAGATCGGCGGGATCGCCGAGAGGCCGGTTCTCCGGCTGTCGGAGTGGAACAGCTCGCGGGCGCCGGTACCCCCTGGCACCCTGATCTGGATGGACGAGGAGCGGTGGCTGCCGGCGGTGGCGGCCTCGGCCTTCGCCGGCGCCTTGTGGCGGGGGGAGCGCGGGCCGCTGTGGCAGGCCCTGGCCAGCGGGCTGCCGGTGCTGGCCGGCGGCGAGGCGAGGACCCTTGTGGGCGACCTGGGGATCGAGCCGGACGAGGCCGTTCCGACCGTCCCGGACTGGGGCGCCGTGGAAGCGCAGTGGCAGCATTGGGAGGATCGGGTGTTCGAGTGGCGGGACCGCCAGGCCCGGCTCCGGCAGGCGTTCTGGGGTGCCCGCCGGCGGGCGGTGCGGTCCATGGCGGTCCTGGACGCCTGGGTGGACGGGTGGTGAGCTCCCTGACCCGGCAGTGGTATTCCGGCGGCTGGCTGAGCGAGGTCCTGCGCCCCCTGGGGGCTGTCTATTGCGGGGTGATGCAGGTGCGCCGCTCCGCCTATCGTCGTGGCTGGCGACGGCCCGGGCCGCTGCCGGTGCCGGTGGTCGTGGTGGGCAACCTGACCGTGGGGGGGGCCGGCAAGACGCCGCTGGTGATTGCCCTGGCCGAGCGGCTGGTGGCCTTGGGTAGGCATCCGGCGGTGGTGAGCCGGGGCTACGGCCGGCGCGGTAGGGAGGTCACGGTGGTCTCCACGGGAGCGGGCCGGTCTCTGCCTGTGACCGACTGCGGGGACGAGCCCGCCGTGCTTTCCCAGCGGCTGGCGGTTCCGGTGGTGGTCGGAGCGGACCGGTCGGCTGCGGTGCGCCGGGCGGCGGACCTGGGGGCGGATTGCGTTGTGGCCGACGATGGCTTCCAGCGGCTCAGTCTGGGCCGGGATCGGTCCTTCGTGGTGGTGGACGGAGGCCGGGGCTTCGGCAATGGCCGCTGCCTGCCGGCGGGCCCCCTGCGAGAGCCGGTCTCGGCCCTGGCCGACGCCGACGCGGTGGTGATGAACGGTCCCGGGAGCCCCGTGGCCGGGGACCTGCGCATGACCCTTGCTCCGGAGGATCTGGGGAGCGTGGGCGGCGCCGGCGACCGCCGCCCCCTGGAGTGGCTGGCGGGGCGGCGGGTGCATGCCGTGGCGGGGATCGGTGATCCCGAACGGTTCTTCGCTACCCTGGAGGGTCTGGGGGCGGAGCCGGTGCGGCATCCCTTCCCGGACCACCACGCCTACCGGGCCGGGGAGCTGGCCTTCGGAGACGGCGCCCCGCTGGTGACCACGGAGAAGGACGCGGTCAAGCTGGGCGAGCGGGGGCTGACGGGCTGGGCCCTTCGGGTGTCCGCCCGCCTGGATCCGGATCCCGGGCCCTGGCTGGCCGATTTGCCGGGGCCAGCCATAAGGGGTGTATCCTAATCCGGCCGGGGATTGGGTGCGGGTGGGCGCCCGGAGGGGCGGGAGCTCCGGGCTCCAGGGGATCCGCCCTGCATCCCCGCCCTTCCGAACGGTCCGGCTTCGGAGACGGAGGGGGAGGGGCGCGGGGGGGACAACGTTCGGAAACGGAGGAGGAAGGACCGTGCTGGACCGCAAGCTGCTGGACATCCTGGTGTGCCCGGTCTGCAAGGCCGAGGTGACGCTGACCGCGGCCAAGGACGGCCTGGTCTGCGACAAGTGCAAGCTGGTGTACCCCATCCAGGACGATATTCCGGTCATGCTGCCCGACGAGGCCCGGTCCCTGGAGGAGGCCGGTCCCGGGGAGGAGGGATGAGCGGCTTCACCGTCCTGGTCCCCGCCCGCTACGGGGCCTCGCGACTGCCCGGCAAGCCCCTCCTGGACCTGGGCGGGGCGCCGCTGGTGTGCCGGGTGCTGGAACGGGCCGCCGCCAGCGGGGCGCGCCAGGCGGTGGTGGCCACCGACGACGAGCGGGTAGCTACCGCCGTCCGGAGCCACGGCGGCAAGGCGGTGCTGACCGGGACCGACTGCGCCAGCGGCAGCGACCGGCTGGCCGAGGCGGCAGCGGTGCTCGGCCTGCCTGCCGATGAGCCGGTGGTGAACGTCCAGGGCGACGAGCCCTTCGTGCCCCCCGAGCTGATCCGGACGGTGGCGGCCGCCCTGGATGAGGGAGGGCGCCGGGATATGGCCACCGCGGCCCATCCCTTGACGGACTGGGCCGCGGTCCTCGATCCCCACACCGTCAAGGTGGTCCGTGGGGCCGGCGGCGATGCCCTCTATTTCTCCCGGGCGCCCATTCCGTGGCAGCAAGAAACCTTTGGCGAGCGGCTGCCGGGGGTGGGCGACCTGGCTGGGCAAAAGGGGCCGCGGGGCTTCCTCGTTCACGTCGGAATCTACGCTTATCGCGCTGGCTTCCTCGATACCTTCACCCGCTGGACTCCCACCCCCCTGGAGCGACAGGAGTCCCTGGAGCAGCTCCGGGCTCTGGAGAACGGGGTCCCCATCCGGGTGGTGGACGCCCCCCGCCTGCCCGGGGGCGGGGTGGATACCCCGCAGGATCTTGAGCGTGCCCGGGAGCTCTTCCGAGTCCGGGACTGATCCCGGATTACTCCGGGATCTCCAGGCGCAGGATCTCCAGCTGGGGGCTGGGGTTGCCCTCCTCGTCCCGCAGGGCCAGACAGACTGTTTCCGGGACTCTCCGGTAAGGCCGTCCCTGGAGATCCGGCTGGATGGCCAGCCGGTGCCGATGCTGGAGGACGAGCTGAGGGCCTTCGGGCAGGATCTCGATCACGGAATAGGGCTCCCCGCCGTATTCCGCGCGGCGCCCGATCAGCGCGCCGAGGAAGTCTGGATCGTCCAGCCAGCGGGTGTCGAAGCGTTCCATTTCCCTCCTCCGATCCCGGTGCTCCGGGGTTAGCAGGGGGAGCCGCCCGCCACGGGCCCCTTTGGGTCCACCCCGATACGGATCTGGTGCATGGCCTGATGAGCGGCCTCCCGTGCCTCATCCAGGGACATTCCGGGATAGGGACCCAGGGTCATGCGGCGCTGCCTGGTCCCGAAACGGTAGAAGAAAACCCATGAGCGCTCGCCCCGAGCGGTAATCCGCAGGCCGAGGGGGGGAAAGGCGGGGTCCAGGTAGTCGATCCGGCCCGCCTCCGGCGGCTCCAGCCGGTCAAGGGCGTCGGGGATTAGCTGCGGGGTGGGCATGGGGTAGGCGTCCTTGATGACGGGCCGGACTCGCCGATGGTTTGACCGGGTTTGCTTTTCATTATAAACCCTCCCCGTTTCGCCAGGGGAGGAGCTCCCGGCCCCTCCTCCCCCATTAGGGATATTTTATGAGAAAACAAATTTAAAATCAATATATTATATTTTAATGGCGTATCCCCAGGGCAGCATCAAGGAAAAAGGCGTGATACCCTCCGTTTGCCTCCGAAATCGAGTGCGGCACCGGGGGGGTGGGGTTTGGCGGGAATTTGGGAAGGACCCCCGGTTGAGCCGCACCGAGCGGGCGAAAATCAGGTACAAAATTGATGCGGGTCAAATGGCTCCTACCCCCGGGGAATAGTATTCTAGGCGGGCTTTTTCCCCTGTCCGCCCAGCCTATAGCGCCGGTTCGAGCAGCCCTTATGGGTTGGCGCCGCCGGCGCCTGTTTCTGTTCCGGGGCTCATTCTGGCCCACCCGGGGAAGAAGCGGCTCCGAGCTCGACAGGTTTCCGGCCCCTCGGCCTTAGTGTTATGGAGGAAAACCAATGACGGAAGCAGTCGCGACCAACCAGACGATCCTGGTCGTCGGTGGCGGGATCAGCGGCGTCTCGGCCGCCCTGGAGGCTGCAGAGACCGGGAAGGACGTGATCCTGGTCGAGAAGCGTCCGTACATCGGCGGGCGCATCACCCAGCTCTACAAGTATTTCCCCAAGCTGTGCTTCCCCACCTGCGGCCAGGAGATCAACCAGCGCCGGGTCAAGGGCAGCCCCAACCTCCGGATCCTGACCATGGCGGAGGTGAGCCGGATCACCGGGGACGCCGGCAGCTATAGCGCCTCTATCAAGATCAGCCCCCGCTACGTCAACGAGAGCTGCACCGCCTGCGGGGAGTGCGGCAAGGCCGTGGAGGCCGAGTTCGACGACGAGTTCAACTATGGCCTGACCAAGCGCAAGGGGGCCTACCTGCCCTACCCCATGGCCCACCCCATGCGCTACGTGATCGACCCGCGGATCATCGGCACCGACGACGCCGAGCGTGCCAAGGAGGCCTGCGCCTACGGGGCCGTGGACCTCGACCAGGAGGAGGAGACCCTGGAGCTGACCGTGGGGGCCGTGGTCTGGGCCACCGGCTGGAAGCCCTACGATGCGGCCAAGATCCAGCCGTACGGCTATGACCGTTACGAGAACGTGATCACCAGCGTCGAGCTGGAGCGCATGATGGATCCCTTCGGGCCCACCGGCGGCAAGCTGCTGCGGCCCTCCGACGGCAAGGAGGCCAAGGACGTGGCCTTCATCCAGTGCGCCGGCTCCCGGGACCGCAACCACCTCAAGCACTGCTCCCGCATCTGCTGCATGGCCTCGCTCAAGCAGAGCACCTACCTCGAGGACCAGTTCGGCGACGACGCCAAAGGCACCATCTACTACATCGACATCCGCGCCATTGACCGCTTCGAGGACCTGTACCGGCGGGTGCAGAACGACGAGAAGATCGGCTTCGTCAAGTCCAAGCCCGCTGAGATCAAGCAGGATCCCGACACCGGCAGCCCGGTGGTCAAGGGGGTAGACACCGAGGGCTATCACCGCTACGCCAACGAGCACGACCTGGTGGTCCTCGCCATCGGCATGGAGCCCGCGGTGAGCCCGGAGCATCTCCCCATGGACCTGAAGCTCAACGAGGAAGGGTTCATCGAGCAGGACCCCGACAACGGGGCCGTGTTCGCGGCCGGCTGCGCGGCGGACGCCCAGGATGTGAACCGCTCGGTGCAGAACGCCACCGCCAGCGCCCTGCGGGCGATCCAGGTCGTTAACCGAGTTGCAGGAATGGAGGGATAAGCAGTGAGCGAGGAGAGGAAAACCGGCGCATATATCTGCAAGGGATGCGGCCTGGGGGAGCGGCTGGATGCCGACCAGCTCGAGAAGATCGCCCAGAAGGAAGGCAAGGTCGCCTTCGTCAAGCAGCACGACTTCCTTTGCAACGCCGACGGCGTCCAGATGATCCAGGGCGACATCGATTCCGGCGAGGCCAACCATATTGTGATCGCGGCCTGCTCGCGGCGGGCCAAGGCCGAGGCCTTCCGCTTCGATAACATCCCCATGGCCAGGGCCAACCTGCGGGAGGGGGTGATCTGGGTGCGTCCCGATGACGACGAGAGCCGGGAGACCACCCAGGAGATGGCCGAGGACTACGTGCGCATGGCCTGTGCCGAGGTCAAGCACATGGATCCCCCGGAGCCCAGCGAGCAGCAGGACCGCAATCCCCACGTGCTGGTGGTGGGCGGCGGTTACACCGGCCTGAACGCGGCCCTGGAGACCGCGCGGGCCGGGTACAAGGCCACCATCGTGGAGAAATCCGACGCCCTGGGCGGGATGGCCGCCCGGCTGCACAAGCGGGTCCCCACCCACGCGCCCTACGCCGAGCCCGAGGCCACCGGGGTCGAGGAGCTGATCAAGGAGGTGGAGGCCGACGACCGGATCACGGTCCACACGGGCGCCCACCTCACCCGCACCGCCGGGGCGCCCGGGCGCTTCGAGGCCGACATCACCACCGAGAACGGCGCCACTACCACCGAGACCTTCGGCGCCATCGTCCAGGCCAGCGGCTTCAAGCCCTTTGACGCCAACAAGCTGCCCGAGCTCGGCTACGGCAAGTCGCCGGACGTGGTGACCCAGGCCGAGCTGGAGGACCTCGCCCGCCAGGCCGGGGACGGCCCCATCAAGCGGCCATCCGACGGCAAGGAGGTCGGGTCGGTGGCCTTCGTCCAGTGCGCCGGCCAGCGCAGCGACAAGGAGGGGCACCTGCCGTTCTGCTCCGGCTTCTGCTGCAACGCCAGCATCAAGCAGTCCCTGTACTTCAAGGAGCAGAACCCCGGGGCCGAGACCACCATCCTCTACACCGACCTGCGCACCCCCGGCGCCGGCGGCGAGGACTTCTACCGCAGCGGCCAGGACCGCGGGGTGATCTTCACCAAGGGCGAGGTCACCGGGGTGGAGCCCGCTGACGGCGAGCTGGCGGTGAGCTTCCACGACCGGATCCTGGACGAGGAAACGGCCATGGCCGCCGACATGGTGGTGCTGGCCACGGGCCTGGAGCCCAATGCCGGGATCGACGTGGAGGCGCTGCAGAGCGAGGACGCCGAGGAGGCGGACGAGCAGGGCGAGGGCGAGCTCCCCACCATCGAGATCAAGCCCGAGGAGTCCGTGCTCAACCTGGACTACCGCCAGGGCCCCGACGTCCCGCAGCTCTTCCACGGCTTCGCGGATTCCCACTTCATCTGCTTCCCCTACGAGACCCGGCGGACCGGCATCTACACGGCCGGTCCGGTGCGGCGGCCCATGGATACGGCCCAGGCCGCCGAGGACGCCGCCGGCGCCTCCCTCAAGGCCATCCAGGCCCTGGAGAGCGCCGCCCAGGGCTCGGCGGTGCATCCCCGGGTGGGGGACCTGAGCTTCCCGCGGTTCCGCAAGGAAGGCTGCACCCAGTGCAAGCGCTGCACGGTGGAATGCCCCTTCGGCGCCATCAACGAGGACGAGCAGGCCTACCCGGTGTTCAACGAGTCCCGCTGCCGGCGCTGCGGGACCTGCATGGGCGCCTGCCCGGTGCGGGTCATCTCGTTCAAGAACTACTCCGTGGACACCGTCGGCAGCCAGCTCAAGAGCGTCGACATCCCCGATGAGTTCGACGAGAAGCCGCGCTTCCTGGTGCTGGCCTGCGAGAATGACGCCATGCCGGCGCTGGACATGGCCGGCATCCAGGGCCTCGACTACAGCCCCTACGCCCGGATCGTCCCGGTGCGGTGCCTGGGATCGGTGAACACCATCTGGATCTCGGACGCCCTGAACAACGGCTACGACGGGGTGGTGCTGATGGGCTGCCAGAAGGGGGTCGACTACCAGTGCCACTTCGTCAAGGGCTCGGAGATGGCCCACTACCGGATGAGCAAGATCGCCGACACCCTCCAGCAGCTGCAGCTGGAGGAGGAGCGGGTGGTGACTCACGAGGTGGCCATCACCGACATCCATCGGGCCCCCAAGCTCATCGATGAGATGGCCGAGACCATCGACCAGATCGGCATGAGCCCGTTCAAGTTCTAGGAGGCCGACCGTGGCGGATCTCAATACAGAAATGGTCGAGAAGTACCGGAACAAGACCTTCCTCCAGGAGGTCGAGGAGAACGTGGAGGAGGGGGAGTGGACCAGGATGTGCATGCAGTGCGGGGTCTGCTCCGGCTCCTGCCCGCTCGGACCCCACTGGGAGCACCCGCCCCAGGAGATCTTCATGATGGTCCGGGCGGGCAAGCGCGAGGAGGTGCTCACCTCGCCTTCCATGTGGATGTGCACGTCCTGCTACAACTGCATCGTGCGCTGCCCGCGGGAGCTGCCCATCACGCACATCATGCACGGCCTGGCGCACTACGCCGCCCGGCTGGGCCTGGCCCCCAAGAGCCAGCCCACCCGCAAGTTCTCCCAGCTGTTCTGGAACAACCAGCTCAAGACGGGCCGGGTCAACGAGCTCAAGCTGGGCCTTTCCCTGTACTTCATGAACGGCCTCGTGGCGGGCATCAAGACCGCCCTGCGCATGCGCAAGGTCGGTCTGGGCATGGTCCGGACCAAGCGCATGAATCCCATGGAGATCGTGAGCGGGCACGGCATCGAGGACACCAAGGGCTTCCAGGCCATGATCAAGAAGGCCGAGGAGCTGGAGGCCGCACGGGTGTCCGGGCCCGAAAAGTAAGCAGACAGGAGCCGCTGCCATGGCGAAGAAGGAATATTCGTTCTATCCCGGCTGCTCGTCGCAGTCGAAGGCCTCTTCCTCCAACTACCTGACGTCCGTGGAGTCCATGTGCGACGTCCTGGACATCCAGCTCAACCCCATCCCGGACTGGAACTGCTGCTCGGCGTCCATCGGCTACAACGGGGGCGGGGAGCTGCCCCGGCTGGCGCTGTCGGCCCGCAACATCGCGCTCTCGGAGAAGCACCTGCCCGGCCAGGACATCGTGCACACCTGCGCCGCCTGCTGGCTGGCCACCCGCGAGGCCAAGGAGCGTCTGGACGAGGACGACCAGCTGATGAGCGAGGCCAGCCAGGCCCTCGCCGAGGCCGGCCTGGAGCTCAAGAACGAGGCACCCGCCCGGCACATGGTGGAGGTGCTGATCGAGGACTTCGGCTACGAGGCGCTCGGCCAGCCGGTGCAGAAGCCGCTGGAGGGCCTCAAGATCGCCGGCTACGTGGGCTGCCAGACCAACCGGCCCTTCGGCATCGCCGGCGAGTCCTACGAGAACCCCAAGTACCTGGACAAGCTGGTGGAGACCATGGGCGCCGAGCCCGTGGAGAACTACGAGGAGAAGGTGTCCTGCTGCGGGGGGGCGCTGGCGTTCTCCGAGCCGGACAAGAGCCAGGCCCTGATCAAGGACATCATCGAGTCGGCCTACGACGGGGGCGCGGACATGATCGTGACCCCGTGCCCGATCTGCCAGATGAACGTCGAGGTCTACCAGGATCAGATCAACGCCAAGTACGGCACCAAGTTCAAGATGCCGGTGACGTACTACAGCACCCTGATGAGCGTGGCCTACGGCAAGAGCGGCAAGGAGGCCGGCCTGGACGGCCAGGTGATCCCGGCCAAGCAGCTTGAGGAGATCGCGCAGAAGAAGTAGGCCGACGGATCGACAGGTCCGGAAAATGTCCGGGGGCGCGGCGAGGGCCGCGCCCCCGGTTTTTTTTGGGATCCTGCGAGGGTGCCGCTCAGGCCAGAGCGGCCTCGCTGGGGAAGCGCAGGGCCTCCAGGCGCCAGTCGCAGGTCCGGGTCGTGAGGATCAGGCAGGAGGGCCCGCCGTGGGTGCGGGTGCGGCCGGCGGCCCCGGGATTGACCACCCGGGGCCCGGCCGCCGCGTCCACACACAGCCGGTGGGTGTGGCCGTAGACGATCAGGCGGGCGCCGGGATGGGTCCGGCGCAGGGCGCCGTGGTCAGGCTGGTGCATGCCGTGGCGCTCACCGTGCTCCACCACCAGGCGGCCGCCGGGGAGGTCCAGGGCGGCGATCCGAGGCAGGGTCCGGACCGCGGCATCGCCGCCGGGCCACAGGCCGGGACGGTCGTTGTTGCCGGCCACGGCCACCACGTGGCCGCTCCGGGGGCGAAGCCCTTCCAGGACCCAGGCACCGCAGATATCCCCGGCATGCACGGCATAGTCGCAGGCGGCCACCTGCTCCGCGACACCCGGATCCAGGTGCCCGTGGGTGTCGGAGAGGAGGGCGACCGTGGTCGGCCCCGTCGGCGTCGGCTGCTCGTGATTGGTCATGGCGGGCCTAGTCGTCCAGGGGCGGGCCGCCCGCGGCAGGGTCGTCGGGATCCAGGCCCAGCTCCTCGGCCTCGCGGCGGATCCGCACGTCCTCGGCCCGGCGGCGCATGTCCCAGACCTCCTGGCGCTCATCCTGCCGCTTCTCCACGTTGTCCTGCTTGAGCGGGATGGAGTGCTCGGCAAACAGGGCCTGGCGCAGCAGCCTGAAGCCGAACTGCAGCAGGGCCGCGTCGTCCTCGGTGATGGCGGCGGAGGTCCCGGCGTCCACGTCGTAGACCCGCTGGAAGTTGTCGCTCAGCACGAACCGGCGGAAGCGGTCCACGTCGTAGCTGGCCATGAAGAGCAGCTGCAGGCTGGTCTCGGAGATGGCCTGGTTCACCACCGGGCCGGCGGAGCCCTTCTTGAGCATGATCCGGTACCAGTCCCGGTTCACGTCGTCGAACGCCTCCAGCCCCTGCTCCTGCCGGTAGTCGGCGATGGTGAGGGTGCGCGCCTCCTCGTGGCCGCGGCAGTGGTCCTCCTTGACCATGAAGAACAAAGCCTCGTCCCGGGGCTCGCCCTTGGGCCGCATGGCCATCAGGCCGAGGGGGTAGTAGCGGCAGGCCGAGGGCCGGTCCTCGTAGACGGTGCAGCCGGTCTCCTCATCCATGAACAGGCACACCGGGGCGTCGTCCCGGGTCCGCATCTTGATGCCGGGAAGGCCGTCGCTGTCGAGCTCGAAGGGCACCGTGTGCCGGGCCAGGAAATCGGTGGAGGTCATCCCCAGCCGGTCCTTCAGGCGGACGATGTCATAGGGGGTCAGGGTGATGTCGGCCTGCTTGCAGCAGGCGTTGAAGCAGCTGATCCCCGGATGGCAATCGAACTGGATGGTGTCGGATTCCTCCAGCTTCTTGGGGATCACCGGGCTCTGGGAGAGGCTATCGGGGTTATGCTCACTCATGGTGAGACTCCGTGCACGTTGACAGACAGGGGGAAGAGGGCCCGGGGGCCACCCTTCCGCCTGTCGGCCCATAAGACCGCCAAAAAAAGGAAAGGTCCGGGCCCCCCAGGGGAGCCCGGACGCTTTTCCGATGCAAGCCGTCCGGTAGGGCAGCTTACTCCTTCTCCACCAGGTCCTTATGCGGACGAGTGAACAGGTTCCACTGCTTGGTGCTCTTGTCGTAGGTGGAGTTGACGAAGCACTTCCAGTTCNNTAGTTCTCCCACGCGCGCAGCAGCTCGTGGAGGTCCTTGGCGCGCATCCAGTAGGCGTCTTCCTTGAGCATCTCCAGCTTCTGCTCGGCAACCTCGAGCATCTTGTCGTTGGTGACGTACATCGTGGCCACGCCGCCCGCGTACTCGTCCATGATCTTCTGCAGCCGGAACTGCAGCATCTTGGGCGTGATGTAGTTGGGGTTGACGTCGATGGCCGTGGTGTAGTCCTTGTACTCGAGGAAGGTCCGCACCGGCCGGTAGATGTCCTCGATCAGCTCGTCCACCGAGGTATCCAGCTCGGGCTTCCAGTCCTTGTTGTCCATCACGAACTTGACCATGCCCTTGGCGGCGAGCCGGCCCTCGGCGTGGGAGCCGGAGGAGAACTTGTGGCCGGAGGCGCCGACCCCGTCGGCAGCGGTGAACAGGCCCTGCACGGTGGTCATGGAGCGGTAGCCCCAGTGCCAGTCATCGGGGGCGTTCAGGTCGTCCGGACCGGAGACCCAGATGCCGCAGCAGCCGGAGTGGGAGCCGAGCAGGTAGGGCTCGGAGGGCATCAGCTCGGAGGGCGACTTCTCGGGCTCCATGTTCTCGCCGGCCCACATGCCCGCCTGGGAGATGGTCATGTCCAGGAAGTCCTCCCAGGCCTCGGCCTCGAGGTGCTTCATCTCCTTGGGGGTCATGTTCTCGGACAGGTTGGCCAGGGCGGTGGGGGTGTCCATGTAGATGGGCCCCTTGCCGTCCCGCATCTCCTGCATCATGATGTGGTTGCGCAGGCAGGTCGGCGGCACCTTGGCCTCGCCGTACGGCGGGTAGTCCTTGAGCATCTCCTTGTTGGTGTCCATGTAGACTTCGCCGAAGGCGTTGGTGGCCTTGGCCTTGAACAGCAGGAACCAGGCACCGACCGGGCCGTAGCCGTCCTTGAAGCGGGCGGGGACGAACCGGTTCTCCATCATGGTCAGCTCGGCGCCGGCCTCGGCGGCCATGGCGTAGGTGGAGCCGGCGTTCCAGACGGGGTACCAGGCGCGGCCGGTACCCTCGCCGACGGACCGGGGCCGAAAGACGTTCACCGCGCCGCCGCAGACCAGCAGGCAAGCCTTGAACTTGTACACGAAGAGCTTGTGGTCGCGCACGGAGAAGCCCACGGCACCGGCCACCCGGTTGGGGTCGTTCTTGTCGTTCACCAGCTTGACGATGAAGATCCGCTCGTCGATGTTCTCGGTGCCCAGGGCGTTCTGGGCGGCCTCGGCGACGATCCACTTGTAGGACTCGCCGTTGATCATGATCTGCCACTGGCCGCTGCGGACCGGCTTGCCGCCCTGCTCGAGGGGGACCTCCTCGCTGCCCTCGGACTTCCAGATGGGCAGGCCCCACTCCTCGAAGCGGTGCACCGAATCGTCCACGTGCCGGCCGACGTCGTAGACCAGGTCGTCACGGGTCACGCCCATGAGGTCCCGGGCCACCATCCGGCAGTAGTCAGCGGGGTCCTGGTCGCCGAGGTAGGTGTTGATCGCGGACAGGCCCTGGGCCACGGCCCCGGAGCGGGGCAGGGCGGCCTTGTCCACCAGCTTCACCTTGATGTCCTGACCCTGCGCCTTGGCAGCGTCGATCCAGGGCCCGAGCTCGTAGGCCGCACCACAGGCGGCCATGCCACCCCCGATGAGGAGGATATCGACTTCCTCCTCGATCACTTCGGGGTTACCGAAAACGCCTTCTTCTGCCATCTCTTTACCCTTTGTGCCTTAAAGGTTT
>JABAHQ010000953.1_pt2 | contig 19515 bp, 14 predicted proteins | sample 7062091 | NCBI WGS metagenome assembly JABAHQ01 (sample SAMN14534359, study PRJNA622989) | marine sediment metagenome | biome: marine biome [ENVO:00000428]; feature: marine pelagic biome [ENVO:01000023]; material: deep marine sediment [ENVO:00002113] | place: India: Gulf of Kutch | collected...
GTAGTGGCAAATGTATTGCTTGCGGTAAAGAAGTTGACGAAATGGCTATTTTTGCCAGAGCCTATTGAAAAACGAAAAATAGCTACGCTCTACAGGGTGTTAAGTCAACTATTAATAAGGGGGGACCTTACCTTTAACTCGGAGAGATAGAACAATGAACGAGAAAATCGCTGTCCGACAGGCAACCATTGACGATCTGGATGCCATTGCTCATTTAAGGATGTTGGGATTTGGCGGGAATGAGGCGTCGCATCGCGCCGAACTGGAAAATAACCCGCGTTACAATTATCGGCATGTAATTATTTCCGAAGTGACGGGTAAACCAGTCGGTACGGCGACGGTTTTTCCGACGCAAATGTGGATTAGTGGCGTTCCCCTGCAAATGGGAGCCGTAGCAGCGGTGACAACCCATCCCGACTTCCGAGGACGTGGGATTGCTTCAGTTCTGATGCAACGTTTGCTGGAGAATATGGCTCAGGATGGGATGGCAATTTCTGGGCTCTTTCCGATGGTACATAATATCTATCGGCGATTTGGTTATGCCCCGGCCGCTGTATGGCACGCTTACAGTATCAAGCCGGATAATCTCCTGGTATTCGACGAAACGAACAGGGTGCGCCCCTTCGAAATGGAGGACCTACCTACGCTTCGCTCCATCTACCGGGGGGGACAGCTCAGCCAGGCTGATGGTCGTTTGACCCGTTCTAATACGTGGTGGGATAAGTCAGTAGCAGAAGAGGCACGTACCGGTAATAGACATATTGTGGTTTATGAAGGCGAAACGGGTGTCGAAGGCTACCTCAAGTATGCGGTCAATGATGATAAGGTATTAAATGTGACGGAGATGTTTGTCGCCAGCCACGCCGCGTATCGGGGATTGTGGGGCTACCTGGCCAGTCATCCTGATATTACTAGCATTGACTACCTGGCGCCGGCTGATGATCCCATCTTGCATCTGCTAAAAAGGCCGAGGGATAGCTACGGTGGCAATCGTGGCTGGGTTTTTGATGATATTTATCACGCTACGGCCAGCATTATGATTCGCGTTATTGACGTGGCTGAAGCCTTGACCTCCCGTTTTTATCCTCACGATATGATGGGTAATCGGATCCTTAAAATCCATGATCCGCAGTTGCCTAAAAATCAGGAGTTGGTTAACTTTCGCATTGTCGATGGTCGGCCCGATATTATCCCGGTAGATAACGAATCACCTCAGGTTGAAATCGATATCGCTACTTTCTCTCAGATAATATGTGGTTTTCTCTCCCCAGAAACTGCCCATCGTCTGGGACGTTTACAAGCTGATGACGAAACAGTGGCTTGGTTGGGTAAGGCTATGGTCACCAATCCTCTTTTTATCCACAAAGGTGATTGGTTTTAACCTTCTATTTTCCTCTCATCCATTAATTTGATGTTATGTAAAATTTTTTAACTTTGGTTTTTCTTAAAAATCCCGTATTTAGTAGGTTAAGTCATCAAAAGCCCTATATTTTGTGCTTATGGCCTTTTTCGCCGCTTTACACACCTTTTAGAGTGTGGTATACTCAGTAATGTTACATAAAGCATTTGTAGGACATGACCCTATCTGGTTTTAAGTATGTCCATGAACTCTGTATCAAACGATTCGACAAGCTTCATCAAAACGTGGGCTGACAAAATTAAGCAAATGGGTTTAACGACCCCGACGATTATACTATTAGAAGCCCACAAGCCACTTAGCTTTGTGGTTAGCCAATTTATGGTGTTAGGACAGCCGATGCTCAATTTATTTTTCTCACCTCACTTCACCGACCAGGCAATTCGTCTGTTTTCAAACCGCAACGACCTTGAGGGATTAATAAAAGAACTGGAGCGGGATTGAGCCATGGAACAAATGCGTTTAGCCGGTTTGCTATTATTATTTCTTTTTGTTGCTTTAATTCTGCTTTTCTCTAGTTGGGCAAGACAGAATCGTGTACCTGAATTGCGTCCTATTGCTGCTTTTGAAGCCTTGAAGATCTTGTTAGCCCGGGCTGTTGAAGTCGGGCGAACCCTCCATTTTTCCCTTGGTACAGGAGGAATCACCAATCAGACTACGTCCGATACTTTGGCCGGTCTGATGATGCTTGATTACGTTGCCGAGCAAACCGTCGCTGCTGGCGGGGCTCCCCTGGTGACCACGGCTGATCCGACGGTTATGTTGCTGGCCCAGGAGCGATTACGCCAGGCACATCAGCCCGATTATGTTGGCGTAGCCCATCCTGTAAGGCAAGTGCGCTGGATATCCACCCAGCCAGTAGCTTATGCTGCTGGGGTGATGGGGATAATGGGTGTCGAGGAGCTTGAGGGTAATGTTATGCTCGGTCGTTTTAACGATGAATACTTGCTCATGGGAGAAATGGCCAACCAACAGAAGCCAGCGCTGACCACTATTGCGGGTGCCAGTGATCCTAATGTCCTGCCTTATATTTATGCCACTTCACCTCAGGGGCTTTGGGGGGAGGAAATATTTGCCGCTGGGGCTTATTTGTCTGAAAAACCAATGCACATTGGAAGCTTGCTGGCCCAAGATACGATACGTTGGATTTTGGGGGGGCTAATTTTGGTTAGTGTTTTGCTTAAGCTTTTTGGCGTATTAGGGTAAAGATGATGTCTAAAATCGGGAGAGTTTTAGCAACCACAGTAGCAATTAGCGTTGGCATCTTAGTTCTATTGGACTTATTCTTCAACACACGGATCAGTTTTTTCTTGATACTTTGGGCCTCAATCGTGGTCGCCTTTGCCCTATTATTGGGTGTCATCAATTTATTCCGGGTACATCTAGACAAAATCCGCACCCGGCAGGAGGGATGGCTCTATAGTGCCGTACTTATCATCGCTTTTGCCTTTGCATTTATCATTGGTTTGGCCGGCCCTAACTCGGCAGGAGGACAAAGTATATTTGAGTATGTGCTTCGTCCGCTAGAGTCTACATTTTTTGCTTTGTTAGCTTTTTTTATTGCTACTGCAGCTTATCGAGCTTTTAGGATTAAAGATTTTGAAACATTTCTCATGGTGGCTTTTGCTATTATTGTTTTATTGGGACAAGTGCCGGCTGGTTTCCAACTTTGGCCAGAGTTTCCACTGGTCAAAGAATGGGTTTTGCGAGTCCCAACACTGGCTGGCACGCGAGGCATTTTGCTGGGGGTCGCTCTCGGTATAATTGCTACTGGACTGAGAATTTTACTGGGTGCTGACCGCCCCTATGTGGATACTGAGTAAAGGAGGGTATGAAAGTGACTACTTACTCAGGCGACCCATTTAATAAATCAGATGATGACCAGGCTGGTCGAGGACAACCACCACGCTCAGAAAACGATATTATCGAGGCAGTACCTGCGTGGCTTCAAGTCCTTTTGCAAAAATACAAAGAGCGTCAGGGACCACTGGCTGGTATCCAGAGTGTTCATACGCCCACTTCGCCCCAGGTAACGTCACCTGAGGATGAGGCAGGTGATATTTCTGATGTGTTGGAAGACATCGCTACTGACGCGCCCAAACCTCGAACAGGACGTTTGGCAAGCTCTGTCGATTGGGGGGTGGCTACTGAACCAGAACCGCATGACCCCCCTTCTGCCATGGATGATTTGTTAGCCAGTTTTGAGGAATCAAGCATAGAGGAGACTTCATCAGAGCCCGCCTCGGAGAGTGAAGAGGAGGATTGGTTGTCGGGTTTGGTTTCACCAGCTATGCAGTCAGATATGAAACCGGATGAACAGCCCTCACTGCCAAATCAACCTTCAAGCTACCCGGCAGATGCGTTAGACGAGCCAGATTGGTTAAGTGAACTGGCTGAGACACAATCGCAAATGGAACCCTCATCAACGCCTCAAGAGGACCAGTCATCGTCCTGGGATGACCAAGAGATACCTGATTGGCTTAATCAGGTTGAACCTTTGAGCGAGGATGAGGTGTCTACGCCTGCACCGTCGGCGCAAGAGGAAAAATCCGATTGGGCCAGTGCAACTGATGAACTTCAAGCCTCACAGACTGACGAAGAAAAAATAACACCGGCTGAAGAGGAGGCCCAGCCCCCTACAGCCAGCGAGATGCCAGAAGTGCCCGATTGGCTGCTTGAGTTTGCCGCAGACCAATCTGAAATCTCGCAGTCTGATACCAGTTCAAGCGAGGCAGATCAGGATGAGCCTCCTCCAGCTATTGAAATTCCAGATTGGTTGGCAGAACTGGACGCTGCTCAGGAAAAAGGGGAGGACCAACCAGAAACCGCTGAACCGGATGTTCCGCAAGCAGCCGCGGCTCCTGAAGAAACATCTGGATTTGATTGGTTAGAAGATTTAAGGCCATCGACCACACATGGTGAAACGCCCCCAGAAGGCAAGATGCCGGATGAGGATCGGCCGGCCGAGGCTGCTGAAGAGCCAATCTCTTCTGAGGCGACAGAGCCCTTCGAAATCGAAACCTCGGAGGAGACCGAATTTCCGTGGGATACCCAAACTTCGCAGGTAACAGATGATGAAGTTCCCACTGAAGCTTCAGCTCAAGATGAAGCCTGGTTACAGGAACTGGCTTCGCGCTATCCGGCTGATCCTGAAGTTCAAGACGACACATCTGACCAAACGTTGTCCGGGGTATCAGGAGAGGATGAGCGTTCCCAAGAAGAAGATGTGACTGTTTCAGATGCCTCCGCTGAAACAACGACTGAAACATTCGATTGGTTAACGGATACCGAGGATGCGCCAGCAGAGTCTCGTGAGCCCTCCGGGGTAGAAGAACCATCTGAGGTGGAAGAAGCGGAGTTGCCAGATTGGTTAGCGGCCTTGCGGTCTGGGACCGATGCGCCAGAGACAGAAGCGCCGGTATGGGAAGAGTTTGAATTTGCTGCGGAGACGCCTGACTGGCTGCGCGAGGTTGAGTCACCAGATTTGTCGGAGATGCCCTCCGGGGTAGAGGATGAAACACCTGTCGATTCTATCGAAACTGAGTCTATCGAAGATGAGACAGAGACGCCAGATTGGCTAGCAACGTTGCAATCCCAAGAAGCTGATTTAGAAGAAAAAACCTCTGATTCAGAGGAAGTTGAGCCTGAGACTGATTTACCTAACTGGTTGGTCGGGGCTGAGGAAGAAGCGTTAGCGGCTGAAACATCGGCAGAAGCCAGCGACGATGAAGCGGATACTTCAACATGGTTGTCGGAGATGCCCTCCGGGGTACCGGAGTTGCAAGAGCAGGATGATTTATCAGAGTCAGAAACACCAGAGTGGCTAGCAGCCTTGCAACAAAGCGCGGGTACATTGGAAGAGCAGACGCCTACAGCGGAAGATGCAGATGAAGCCACATCGCAAGATGTTGTGGAGGAGGCGGAGGATTCCGCTTGGCTGACCGAAGCTGAAACAACTGAGCCAGTAGGGAGAGAAACTGAAACGCCACCGGCAACCGATGAAGATGAGGCCGAGATGTCGGACTGGCTATCAGAATTACGGATAGGAGACACTACACCGGCAGAAGAGAGCTCTTCTGCTGAGGAAACTGGATTTGCCATAGAGTTGCCTGATTGGTTGGTCGGGATTGAAGGGGATGAAGTAATCTCTGAGTCTCAAATGGAGGTTGCTGAAGACGAAGACGATCTGTCAGGTTGGCTGGCGGAAGAAGAGACAGAAGCTGAGGTTTCGGAGCAAGAAGCATCTCCATCGGTGGAAGCTGAGCTCGTCTCTCGTTCACTTGACCAGGAAACCGAGATAATAGAAGAAAAAGATACAGAGGTGGAAGCAGCAGAAACACCGGCTATCAAGGATACTGAATCTGATGCAGAGATACCTGATTGGTTAGCGGAGTTAGAGGCGGAAGCGAAGACAGTTACAGCCCCGGGGTTGCCAGCCTGGTTAACTGAAACGAAGATCCCAGAATCTGAAGCCGAAACAACATTTGAAAGTCCTGCCGAGGTTGACGCTGTTACAGAGGAGACCGATAGGCCGTCGGAAGTCGAAGAAGAGGAGGCTGGACTTCCTGTCTCTCCAACAGAAGCTATAGAGGAGACAGCAGAAGAAGAGATGATGTCCTCAACCACCACCGACTCCGGAGACGAGGAGCCTGATTTGATGCAGGAGGTGGAAGAAGAGGAAGGCGAGACCGGGGTGGTGTCATTGGCGGATGTCTTAGCAGCACCGCCGGCGTTAGATGAGGAGACAACCGAGGTCGAGTTTCTGTCGGAGATGCCCTCCGGGGTAGAAGAAGAAGCTCATGAGTTTACGACTGAAGCGGATTGGATGTCCCATCTTGAGGATGAAAGCAAATCCGAAGTTTCACCCAGGGAAGAAGAGGAAGAGCAGGGACCGGATTGGTTGACGTCGTTACGAGCAGAAGCAGCAGAAGCTGAATTGACAGAAGAGGAGCCATCTGAGGCTATTTCTCCGCCTGATTGGATGAGGGATGTCGAAGAAGATACAGCGCCTGAAGCGCCGGCTGAGAGGGATTTTTCGGAGACGACCCCGGATTGGTTGTTAGAGGCGCAGATGGAAGCAGAAGAAACTACAGAAACGGAATCGTCAGACCTTGTTTCTGATATTCCTGATTGGATGGTGGAGGCAGAAGAAAAGTCCGAGAGTGAAGCTCTACCAGAAGAAGCAAGGACATCGGAAGCAGAAACGGTTGAATCTACTTTTGATATGCCCGACTGGATGCGGGACTCTGATGAGCAACCAGAGGTTGAAACGCCAACTGCCGAGGAACCCGCAGCACCGGTTTCTGATTGGCTGTCGGAGTTGAAAGCAGCATCAGAAACGCAGGAGACAATAGAAGAGGAATCGCTAGAAACTGAAGAGACTGAATTTGAAGCCGCTGTGCCTGATTGGATGAGGGACTTGACCGAAGAAACAGAAGCTGAAGAGACAGTTGAAAGTGAAGCAGGGGAAGCAGATTTAGATTGGCTTTCAACTTTACAGGCCAGCACGACGGAAGCGGAAACTGAAGAGACCGAATTTGTCCCAGATGTTCCTGACTGGATGACACATCTCGAAGAGGAAACAGAGACCGATATATCAACAGAAGAAGAAGAGCCGGATTGGTTGTCGGAGTTGCGTGTATCTGGGACAGCGGAAGAAACGACTCAGGAAGAAAGCCAATTTGTCGCCGCTGTTCCCGATTGGATGACCGAGCTAGAAGAAGAAACCGACATCGAGGACGCGGCAATAGAGGAGACGGAACCTGAGGCAGATTGGTTGTCGGAATTGCGCTCGACGGGTCCAGAGCAAGCGACAGAGACAGAAGAATCTCTATTTGTGCCCGATACATCTGATCAGCTTGAAGAAAAAACAGACCCCGAAACGTTGATAGAGGAAACCGGAGAGGAGGATGCCCCCGAGGAGGTAGTAGAGTTTGATGCGGGGGCGACTCAGGAAGAAACAACTGTCGAAGATGCCCTCCGGGATGCAGAGAAGATAGATACTTCGGAGGAAGAACTTGAGGGAACCTTAGACTGGCTATCGAGTTTGGGACAGGAGGCCGAGGAAGCAGATACATCCTCTTTTATACCGGCTGAAGGTGACGAAGATGCCCTGGATTGGATAACCAGCCTTGAGGCGAAAGCCGCAGATGAGCCGGTCTCAACCGAGGTGCCAGCCCCGGATGATGAGATGGCACCGCCAGAGGTGAGCGAATCTCAAACTGATATTGAAGCATCCGTGCCAGATGAAGAGATGGCTGAGGCCGATTTGGCGCAGTTATTAGCAGGTATAGAAGCACCTGAGACGGATGCTGAGGTCGAAGATGCCCTCCGGGGTGCTGAAGAAGCAAAGCCTGCTGAGGAGCTGGAGAAAGGGAGGGATAGAGATAAAGATGCGGTAGCTGATATTGGTGAGGTAGTGACACTACCAGAGGGGATAGAGGAAGCACCTCCCACGCCTGCTTTGGCCGAGGCTGGTCGGACGGCCGGTGTAGATGCCGCACATCAATTCTTTAATATCGCTACTGCCGCCCCAGAGATGCCCGCTTTGCCAGAAAAAGCCGAGCCCGAACAACGCTGGCCGGGGCGTATCCTGCGGGCAAGTTTATCTGTGGTGTTTCTTTTGATAATTGTTATTCCACTTTTCAACCATTATGACCGGGGTGGATTCCCGTTCCCGTGGTTAGAACCATCGCCTATCGAACAGCAAGCTATTCGCAATCGCTTGCAAGGCGTTTTGGGAGATAAACCGCCCGGTTCTGTTGCTCTGGTTTCGTTCGACTATACACCAGCTACTGAGGGAGAAATGAACCCTCTGGCGATGGAGGTGATTAAAAAGTTACGTGGTCAAGGCTTACGGATCGTCACCATCAGTTTAGAACCGGAGGGCGCGGCTGTGGCCCAGAATGTACTTGAGCTGGCGGCACCAGACGACTATGGCGTTAATGTGTTAAACTTGGGCTATCGCGCCGGTGGTTTGGCGGCGATACGCCAGTTGGCTTTTGACAACCCTCTCAACAACGCGATTGATTTCGAAACAGGGCGACCTTTCGAAGTGCTTAGCGACTGGCCTGAAATTAAGCGCCTGAGCGATATTGCCCTAATCGTGGATATTAGCGCTACCCCAGATCCGCCGCGGTGGTGGGTGGAGCAACTCGAATCAGGTGATCGTCCGCCTATGCTGGCCATTGTTGGTGCAGCAGCCGAACCTTTTGTGCTCCCATATGTCAGTTCTGGGCAGTATGATGCCCTGATTGCTGGTATTAACGGAGCTGCAGCCCTGGAGGCAGCACGGGTTCAAGAGACTTTAGGACCAGCCAGTAGTATGCTTGATAGTCAATCGCTGGCTCATTTGATCATTATGACCTTGATGCTGTTTGGCACAATTGCTGGATTGTTTGAGAAATATGGTCAGGAAACAATGTAATCATGGACAATATTGGCCTTCTCATCAGCATGGCTTTAACTTTGATGGTTTTCAGCTACATTTTGGGAGATAACCCTCTCTTTAAGCTGGCGGAACACATCTTTGTTGGGGTTAGTGTAGCCTATGTCTTGTTAGCCGCTTGGCATTTGGTGCTTGCTCCTTTCTTCTTTCCGGGGGATGGTAATACTGCCAGTTGGTTATTGGTTAGACTGCCCCCAGCGCTACTCTGTTTGCTCCTTATTTTTAAGGTTCGGCCGAACCTCTCTGAAGTTACCAATGTTTTGGGGTCCATTACGTTGGCTTTTTTGGTTGGGCTGGGGGCTGCTTTGGCTATTGAAGGAGCATTGTTTGGCACCCTCTTTCCGCAAGTAGGGGCTACAGCCGGAGTTAATTTATCTCTTGATATCGATACCCCCGACGGCCTTAATAATCTCTTAAGTAATATCGTCGTGGTCATCGGCACAGTTGGCACCCTTTTTTACTTTACTTTCGCCTACCGACCGAAGGGTTTTTTGGGGGGGGTTAGAGAAGGATTTGTGAATTTTTGGGCCGGTATGGGACGGTGGGTGATTTTGATTACCCTGGGGGCACTCTTTACCAATACTGTCAGCGCACGAGTTGCTTTATTATTGAGTCGGATTCGATTTCTGGTCGATGGCTTTCAGCAATTGACTGGCGGATAATCAGCCATGGCTTTCCCCCTGGACGAGGAGTATGGTCAACGAGAAGGTCAAAAGGATTTTAACCGTAGACTGTGGCCGGGCAATAACAACGGTTGTTTTGATTGAACTAGTAGGTGAGGTCTATCGCTTGACCGCCCAAGCAGAGGTTTCCAGCACATATCATGCACCCTGGTTTGATATTACCTTGGGAGTCGCCGACGCCATCAAACAGATTGAACAGCAAATCGGCCTGCGTTTATTAGATCATGCCGGCTCACCAATTCTCCCTCGATCCGATGCAGGGGAAGGGTCGGATATTTTTGTGGCTGTTACTAGTGCAGCAGAACCACTCCGAGTTTCGCTGGTTGGGTTGATGAGCCGGTTGAGTTTGGCCAGTGCCCGACGTGCCGTTATGTCCACCTATGCGGTGGTTAATTATCAGCTTGGTTCGGATGATGAGCCTGAGAACCGGTCTATCGAAACTCGGGTTAAGGCTTTACAGCAAGCTCACTCAGACCTGGTTTTACTCGTCGGCGGGATTGATGGTGGGGCGACCAGGCCAATCGTTGATTTGGCCCAAATAGTATCTATGGCTTTGCGGATCATGAAGCCCGATATCCGCCCCCACGTAATTTACGCCGGAAATAGCCAACTACGGACACAAATCGCAGATATATTGGGGAGCCTGACCGACTTCAAATCGACTGATAATCTCCGTCCTGTCCCAGCTCAGGAAAATTTGGGTATGGTACAAGAGGACTTAAGCCGCCTTTACATTGGGCGTAAAGTTAGCCAATTGCCCGGGGCAAAGATTCTATCAGAATGGTCCCATAACGCTATTGTACCTGCAGCAAAGTCGTTCGCCCAGACGCTCAATTATATAGGGCAAACTTATAATGTTTTAGCCATGGGCGTTGATGTTGGTAGTGCAGCCACAACTATTGCCGCTAAGCGACATGATTTTTATGGCAATACAACCCGGGCTGATATCGGCGTGGGAAGCAATGCGCCAGCTTTATTGGGCCAAGTCGACTGGGAAAATTTCCGGCGTTGGTTACCATTTGAAATGTCACAGGCCGATTTTAAAAACTTTGTTTGGAACAAAGGGATTTTTCCCCAGACTGTGCCTCAGACTTACCAGGACATATGGTTAGAGTTATCTCTGATGCGAGAAGCTTTACGGCTTGTCTTATCAGAAGCCAAACAAGCATGGTCACAACCGGAAATGCGTGAGTCTGATTGGTTCAATTGGGATTTGATTATTGGGGTTGGCCGGTCATTGGTACGGATGATAGACCCAACACGTGCCACTCTGGTCTTGTTAGATGGCTTGGAACCCGCCGGGATTTGCCGCCTGGTTTTGGATACAAAGAGTGTAACAGGGATGTTAGGCAGTTTGGCCGGTGTCCATGCTGAGGCTGCAGCTCAGATTGTTGATGAAGCGCTTCAATTTGCCGAGGATAGCCCCTTTCTTAACTTGGGTATGGTGGTTGCACCAATAGGAGTTGGACGGTTTGGTGATACAGCCCTGCGATTACAGATGACGTACGGTGATGGACGACAAGTCGATATGAAGGTACCTTTTGGCGCAATCGAGGTGATTCCTCTTCCGCCAAATGAAGAGGCAACCCTTAAGATTAACCCCAGCCGCCATTTTAGCCTGAATCCACAGTGGGAGCAACCCGGTAAAGAAGTAAACGCTACCGTTAACGGAGGATTGTTGGGGCTTATTGTTGATGCTCGAGGTAGGCCAATTACCTTGGCCGAAAATGATGAAGATCGTGTCCAGCAGATCCAAGACTGGTTGGCCAAGTTGAGGTTGGAAGAAGATGAAGATATGGTTAAGTTAGAACAACTTGAGGTTGAACCTGATGGCATATAGGGTGGCAACCAGACAAGTCTATAAAGCCCGTAAGATCAAAATTGGACGAATGTTGCCTGCGCCTGGCGAGATTTTAGTTCAGAAAGGGCAGCAGGTCTCGGAAAATGATACGGTTGGGCGGACGACCACGACTGGCTCCTTTGTGGTCGTTAATGTGGCTCAGGCGTTGGGCTTGCAAGAACTGAATATTGGTCCCTTCCTGCGGAAAGATGAAAATGACACCCTGGAAGAAGGAGAAATCATCGCTGAAGCCAAAGGTCGATTTCCTTTTTCAAAAAAGATTTGCAAATCTCCGGTTAAAGGTAGAGTAGCGGCCATAGCTGGTCAATGGTTTTTGATTGAAACAGAGGCTGAAGTACAAACTGTTAAAGCGTTTGTGGCTGGCCAGGTGGTGGGGGTTTATCCGACTCAGGGCGTGGTCATTGAAACGGTTGGGACATATATTGAGGCGGCTTGTGGCTTTGGCGGTGAAGCCTTTGGGCTGCTGCAAAGTATATCGGATGATCCCAAAGCGGATATTGATGAGGACGCTGTGACGTTGATGACCCAACCGGCTATTTTGTGGGCTGGAGGTACCATCAGTGAGCGAGCTATTCGAGGCGCTGAGAAATCGCGGGTATCAGGGGTGATTGTCGGCAGTGTCGATGCCACCCTCTTGGAGATGGATCCGCCCTCCCAAATCCCGATTGTGGCCACCGAAGGATTTGGCAACCGACCTATGGCCCCTGAAACCTGGGAGATTTTACATGCCCGCTGCAATGATTTGGTTTCTATTCAAGGTCTGATGACTTCTGTCAAGCTTCCAGTGATCATTATTCCTGGTTTGTTAGTCGGTGAAACAGTGGTTGAGGTGGCTCCGACAGGGTATATATCCGTGGGCAGCCGGGTACGAACTCTGAGAGAACCAGAGGCAATGAGTTGGGGGCGCGTTTCGGCAATCCAGGAGCAGCCACAGTTGACTGTAGCTGCTGTGTCATATCGAGGCGCAGAAGTAAGTTTTCCTCATGGCACCCAATTTGTTCCCTGGCTCAACCTGGAACAAATAGGATAATAGGGAAATAAGGTAACTGGTTTCCCGTTTCCTTATTTCAGTAAGCTATAGATAGTTAATACTATCATATATAAGGAGAGACATTATGAGTATCGATTTTGATACACCAGGTACCGGCGAGGAGCAACCTGATTGGATGGAAGAGCCAATTGAGGGTGGCGAGCCTGACGGCGGTGATGGTAATCGCTTATTCGCCATTATTGCTATTGGCCTAGCCGGGCTCATCGTTTTGGGATTATTTGCCGTTGGTGGCTTGTTACTGATCAGGCGAGCCCGAACAGCGCAACAGATTTCTCAAATCACTCCTACAGTCGCCATTGAAACGCCGATAGCAGTTGTTCCCACCGCAACTTTCACACCAACCCCGCTGCCGCCGACCCCGACCGATACTCCAACGATTGCGCCAACCAATACTCGGGTTGTCCAGGAAACCGCCACCCCCAGTAATGGTGAGGGAGCGCCTGGTGGGGAAGCTACGCCAATACCTACCAGGACACCTATTCCCGTGGCGACGCCAGTAAGTGGAGGTGAGGTGCCAAATACCGGTTTTGGCGGCTTTGAAGCCGGCTTGATTGCCCTTGGCTTAATCGCTATTTTGTTTGTTTCCAGGCGTCTGAGACGAGCTTCTTGATCAACCTTTGAGAAGCAACATACCAGATTGAATGCTGGCTAAGAGGAGCTTGGTCTGTCTAGAGCAGATAATGAAGGTAACTAAGTTGATTTTTCCAGATTTATACTATCTCTCCGTGTGATAGCATTTGATGGTACGATGTAAACCTTGTTAGTTCGGATAAAATTTTTATCTTTAAGATAACGTAGTATAATGACGAAGTGGCGCTGTTTGAAAGCGTCCTTCGTTTTTTTATTCAATAGTTATATTCATATCTTACATTCAGGAAGTTACATTCGATGAATCAAAACCTTGTACCCGATTATCTACTCATTGGTCATGTGACCAAAGATAATACCCCTCAAGGCCCGATTTTGGGGGGAACATGTAGCTATTCTGGGGTAACAGCCTATAGGTTGGCGCAACGCGTAGCAGTTGTCACCCGAGTAGGACCAGATATTCCTTCGTTGGATGCATTAGCGGGGATCGAAATTGAATATCTAATAGATAGTGTTAGCACGACCTTCGAAAATATTTACCAGGGAGGCGTTCGTCATCAAAAGCTACTGGCTGTCAGTGAGCCATTGTCATTAGAAAACGTGCCATTTGCCTGGCGCAATACACCCATTGTCCACCTAGCTCCAATTGCACAAGAGATTTCGCCGGCTATGAGTAACGACTTCCCTAACAGCCTGATTTGCGCGACGATTCAGGGCTGGTTGCGGGGCAGAGATAGCCAGGATAATGTAATTTACCAACCACATCCTGAATTGGATGCCTGGCTTTCGCGGATTGATGTTTTAGTGATGAGTTTAGAAGATGTCTTGGGTGATAAAGAACAGTTGACTCATTTTCTAACCTCAGCGCGGTTGGGGGTTGAAACACTGGGGCCACAAGGATGCTTAATTTATTATGACGGACAAACGATCCACGTCCCCGTCGAGCCGGCTGAAGAAGTTGACCCTACCGGGGCTGGAGATATTTTTGCGGCGGCGTTTTTTATCCAATATCATAGAACCAGAGATTTCATCAGAGCGGCTCAATTTGCCAATGCCTGCGCCTCTATGTCGGTGGGCCGGGTGGGCGTAGAGGGCTCTCCATCCTTAGCTGAGGTGGAGAGGCGCGTTCTGGAAATGTATCACCCTGCTGAACACCTATAAACGACTGAAGTCGTTACTACAAACCTATATTGAGAATTGCTGCGTCCACTTTTTCTGGGTTTCAAATTAAGATAAGTCATGGTATAATGAGCTTGTAACCCCTGTTGGACTTCTCCTGGGGATAATTATGATAATGGCTGCGACACCAGTTTATACTCGCACTAAGGATTTAGCCTATCTCGCTGAATGTATTGAGCAAAATAATTGTTGTGCCCTGGTAGGTCTCAGTAATATCGGCAAGTCGAGTTTACTACGGTATATTCGGCAGCCAGGTATGTTGGCTGAATTTTCTGAGGTTGACGAAGAGCAATTCGGTTTCTTTTATATAGACTTTAACTTGCAACTTCAGATGACCCAGCAGGGTTTTTATGAATTGATCTTACGAACTATTCTGACCGAATTAAAAGCTTTGCAAACAGAGCAGTCGTTGGTCGATCTAGTTCAGGCTGCCTATGAGCGTGTGGTCACGCCTACTGATGATTTTCAAAATGCCCTTAGCTTCAATGAAGCGATCATTGCCCTATGCGAGAAGTGGTCTCGGCGGTTGATTCTTCTGTTTGATGAATTTGATGAAGTATATCAGGGGCTCGATGGTCGGGTTTTTTTAAATCTCCGGGCTTTGCATGACAAATATCCGCAGCAGTTAATGTATATTGCGGTCGTACAAATACCCCTGTCGGATAGCCGGCATAACGCCGACGACGGAGAATTTGCCGAGTTATTTGCCCATCATACCTACTACCTGAAACCTCTGCAGCAAGATGAAGTCGCTCAAATTGTGAGAATGTTTGCCGCCAACCAAAATATTGCTCTCTCTGACAAAGATATTGCCTTTATTTTTGAGCAGGCGGGTGGGCATCCGGGCTTGTTGCAGGTTGTGTGTCAGGTTATCACCAATAATACAGTGGCCGAGGTTTCACGCGATAATCGGCTGGTGTTAACACACCTGGACGATAATGAGAATATCCGGGAAGAGTGTATTAAACTTTGGAACAATGTTTCCCCGGAGCGACAAAAAGCGTTGCTGGAATTTGTTAGCTCTGATAAAATCTCCGCCGATTCCGAACAAGCCCTGTTACGAAAGGGGATTTTGGTCAAGGAAGCTCAGGGCAAAGTTAAAATCTTTGCTAAACTGTTTGAGGGCTTCGTACGGCGATCCCAACTACTGCACGAAAAACCCAGGCAAGGGATCTTGATTGATATTGAGTCGGGTGAAGTTTACGTAGATGGTAAAGCAACCGAACCTTTAACCAGTTTGGAATATCGCCTCTTGTTATTGTTATATGGTAATATTGATAAAATCTGTGATAAATACCGTATTGTTGAGGCGGTATGGGGTGAAGATTATATTGAAGAGGTGGACGACGCTCGTATTGAAAAGCTGGTTAGCCGACTGCGACAGAAAATTGAACCAGATCCGGCTGAACCAAAATATTTGATCACGGTTCGTGGCCGTGGCTACCGGTTGCAAAGTAAATAGGGAGCTTTGCAACAAGTAGAGGTATACCTTTGTAGCCTCTTGCGGGATTGTTTATCAGCTTTTTGTCAGCTATATATCTGTTACCAATTGTCCAGAATGTGGTAAACTAAAAATCGTACTTTTAAATGTAAGGAGACTTGGTTTATGGCATCGCTACTCAGTAAAGTTCAAACGCTCATTTCAGCAAACCTACATGCTTTGGTTGATAAAGCCCTCAAAGCAAACTCTGTAGCCGTATTGGATGAGTATATCCGACAGGCGGAGAACAACTTGGAGGATTTGCAAGACGCTCTGATCACCGTTCGGGGACAGGTAAAGACCCTGGAGCGAAAATGGAAGACGTATCAAGCCGAAGCAGATCAACTTGATGCTGATATTGACCGTTTGTTGCGAGCTGGCAAAGATGATCTGGCCATGGCTGCTCAAACACAATACAATTCTAAAGTTGATATGGCCGAACAGTATCGCGAGCAGTATGAAAAACAGAGAGTTGAAGCTGATAAGTTGGGTGAGGCTCGCTTGAAACTGGAAGCTAAATTGACGACGATTAAGCAGGAACGCGAGCATCTATTGGCTCTGCTCGAACTGGCTAAGTCCAAAGAGATTGCGGCTAAGACCATTCGCTCGCTGGATGATTTGGAAGGGATTGGCGACAGCGATATTGCGCGCGTCAGTGAGTCGATCCGCTCCCGCCTTGACCGGGCCGATGCTGAGGTGGAGACCTACGCCGACCGGCTCGATGTGCGCATGGATGAGGTTTTAGACAGCGCTCGTCTTGATGATCAGTTAATGGAGCGCCGTCGTCGTTTGGGCCTGGAAGAGTAAACTGATCACGAAAATTATCAGCGATAACAGTTTCATTGTTTCTCAAAGGGCAAGCTTGTGATGCGTGGTGGGCGATAGATTTGATTTTACCTGCCACGCATCGCCTGTTATCCGGCAAACTGAAGACGATTTTGTCCAAGGAATCATGCTTGGATAATCTATATCTTTATCACCTTTGAGTCTGTAAAGTAAACTATCATGTCTCAAGCACGCCGAGAGTTGGAAAAACGGGCTCGCAATGCCATTTTGCAAGAAGCATTTTTTAGATGGGAGAGCGCGCTTAATTTAGCGAGCGTTTTGATCCTGGCTGTCTTGATCCCGCCTTATTGGTGGGTTTTTCTGCTGTTGGGGATCATTATTGAGCTGTTTATTGGTATCCTGACCATGCGAAATCCAAGAATTAATGCCAAGGCGGTGGCGCAAATTTTTGAGAGAAAATTTCAGCCAAAAGCCGTTAAATCTAGAGAACTGCAAGCCAAAATGGACAAAGCCATGGAATATTTTCAGCAGGTTGAAACGACAGTTTTAGAGAGTAAAGAAGGACCGATCCGGGACCGCTTGAAACGTACCACAGATGGTATGGTCGATTGGGTAGAAGGTGTTTACCGGCTTGCTGCTCGGCTAGATAGTTATCAGCAGGATCAGGTAATTGCCAACGATTTGAGAGCGGTGCCGGAGGCGATTAAGAAGCTGCGCCAACGCCTGGCTGAGGCGGACGATCCAAATGTCAAACGCCAAATTGAGGAAACCATTCGTGACCGGGAGGCGCAGTATGCCAGCTTGAAGAAGCTGGAGAATACTATGGAGAACGCCAGTCTCTTGCTAGAACGCAACTTATCAGATATGGGGCGAATTTACTCCCAGGTCATGATGATGGGTTCATTGAATGAATCGGCCGGCAGGGGGGCAGACTTGCAAGAGGAAATTTCGGAACACGTGGAGCAGTTGCAAGACCAATTGGATGCTATGGACGAATTTCATCGAAATCGCCGCGATTACCGCTATGGCATCACCGAGCAGACCAGCTACTAGACTTATCTATGCCCTTCATAGTACACTGGCGATCATAGGAGCCTTGAAACCATCAAGTTATGCCTGAAAAATTAACACTACTGGGAATTTTTGCTGAAGCGTTTGGGTGACCCCTTTTTGTTGGCTTAACGTTTGATATTTATGTAGAAATACCCTTTACAAATATGAAAAAGTGTGTATAATGTGTAAGTCTAAGGCCGCGTTTCGGTCTTTATTCTTTTTTAAATTCTTTTGTGATAAAAAATTTTTGGTGAATGATCATGGCGATTAAACCAGTCTATTTAACCCCTGAAGGGAAACAAAAATTAGAGGAAGAATTGCACTATTTGCGAACTGTGCGCAGAGCCGAGGTGGCTGATGCAATTAAAGCTGCCAAAGAAGAGGGCGACCTGAGCGAAAATTCCGCCTACGAGGAAGCTAAAATGACCCAGGGCTTCGTTGAGGGACGCATTCAAACTTTAGAAGCTCAGCTCAAGGACGCGGTTATTATTGAGGATAATAATAATTCTGAGGTAATCGGTCTGGGCAGTAAAGTTACTGTGGTCGAAGAAGGTGAATCTGAACAGGAAACTTACAAAATTGTTGGGTCTGCCGAAGCCGATCCAATAGGCGGCTTAATCTCCAATGAATCCCCTATTGGCAATTCCTTGCTTGGAAAAAAGAAGGGGGATGTCGTTGTGGTCAAAACGCCTGGCGGTGAACTCACCCTGAAAGTGGTTAATATTGCCTGATGAACAATCATTTATCATTGCTCTGATCGGCGTAATCACGTCATAAAGGTGAGGCCATTTTGGCCTCGCTTTTTTTTACTGGAGGCAAGGTTTTAGGAGAATAGGTATGATTGATAGGCAGAGCAACGAGGTGCAACAACGTCTGGCGAAGTTAGCGCGTTTCAAGGAGCGTGGGGTGTTACCCTATCCCCCTCGAGTCAAACGGAGCCATAGTGTCGCCGAGGCGTTGGCAACCTACCAGCCTGAGACGAATCCTGATCCGGCAGAAGATACCCTGCTTCAGATCAGCGGCCGTTTGATGTCTATCAGGGTGATGGGCAAAAGCACCTTTGCTCACCTTGAGGATGGTACAGGCCGTATACAAATCTATTTGCAGAAAAACGCCCTGGGGGATGAGGCTTATGACAACTTCCGGAAAGATTTCGATGTTGGTGATTTTGTTGCTGTGGCAGGGACGTTATTCACTACACGGACGGGCGAAATCACCTTGAGGGTGCAGAGTTATGAATTAGCGGCTAAAGCTCTGCACCCTTTGCCGGAGAAATGGCACGGTCTCAAAGACATCGAAACGCGCTATCGCCAGCGCTATCTTGATTTGATCGCCAACCCGGAGGTGCGTGATGTTTTCACCAAGCGGACAAAAATCGTCTCGGCTATGCGCCGTTATTTGGATGGGGTGGGTTTTTTGGAGGTAGAGACGCCGGCCCTGCAACCGGTTTACGGCGGTGCGCTGGCGCACCCTTTCACCACCTACCATAATGTCCTGGATACAACGCTCTATCTGCGCATTTCGGATGAACTTTATCTGAAGCGCTTAATTGTCGGCGGCCTGAACAAGGTTTATGAAATTTGCAAAGACTTTCGCAACGAGGGAATTAGTACCAAGCACAACCCTGAATTCACCATGATGGAATGTTATTGGGCCTACGCCGACTACGCCGACATGATGGACCTTACTGAAGATATGATCGCCGACATTGCCCAGCAAGTTTTGGACACCACCCGGATCACCTATCAAGGGCACGAAATTGACCTGACACCGCCCTGGAGGCGTATTTCGCTGGCTGAAGCTTTGCGCCAGGCGGTCGAAATTGATATCGATGTCTTAACAGATATGGAGGCGCTCTGGGCTGAGTGTCAACGGTTGAGGCTAGAAGTAGCGCCTCAACCGACCTGGGGTAAGTTGGTGGAGGCGTTGTTGGACAATTATGTGGAGCCCAACCTGATCCAACCGACCTT
>JABAHQ010004508.1_pt1 | contig 19508 bp, 19 predicted proteins | sample 7062091 | NCBI WGS metagenome assembly JABAHQ01 (sample SAMN14534359, study PRJNA622989) | marine sediment metagenome | biome: marine biome [ENVO:00000428]; feature: marine pelagic biome [ENVO:01000023]; material: deep marine sediment [ENVO:00002113] | place: India: Gulf of Kutch | collected...
GAGCATCGCCGGCAGCGAGATCAGGCCCATGGCGATGACCGATGCCGAGACGAATCCGGTGATCGCGGACAGCACTGCGCCGACGATGATGGTGGCGTAGAGCAGTCCGCCTGGCGCGCGTCCGAACAACCGGCCGAGCGCGACCAAGGTGTCCTCCGCGACGCCGGTGCGCTCCAGGATCAGCCCCATGAGCACGAACAAGGGCACCGCCAGGAAGTTGTCGCTGTTGAAGACGCCCTGCACGCGCAGCGGCATCGCGAGGAGAAACGGCGCGTTGAAGTGCCCGAGCGCCACGCCGAGTACCCCGAAAGCCGCCGCCACGGCGGCCAGCGAGAAGGCCACCGGGAATCCCGCGACCAGGACCACGACCAGCGTGGTGAACATCAGCGGAGCGAGCAGGTCCGGGCTCATGCGAATCCGTGGCGGTCGGGATGCTCGGACCCGAGCGGCCGGGGCGCCACGCCCGCCAAGTGAGCAACGCAGCGGACGGCCTCGGCCGCACCCTGGGCGGCGAGGCTCAGGAACCCGAGCGGGATCATCCCTTTCATGATCCAGGCGGGAAACCGACTGAGGCTTTCGCGGCTGGCGCGGGTCTCGCCCGTGACGAATGAGGTGACGAAGTCGGGCCAGGTCACCCACACCGCAGCCAGGCACAGCGGCATCAGCACCAGCGCGATGCCGGCCAGATCGAGCCACGCCATGCCACGCGGGCCAAGGAACCCGGAGAAGACGTCGATGCGCACATGCTCATCGCGCTTGAAGGTGTAGGCTGCCATGAGCAGCACCGCTGCCGCGAAGAAGTGCGGTTGCACGTCGTACATGGTGGAGGACGCGACACCGAACAGCTTGCGGCTGATCGCATTACCGGCGATCAGCAGGGCATTGACCAGCAATCCCCACCGGACGATGAACGCAAGCCGGCGGTTCGCGGCGTCGATCGCGCCGGCGCCACGCAGCGCGGCCCGGAAGGCTGCGTTCATCGGCGTGCTCCAGCGGCCNNCAGAAGCGACGCACATCCCGCCGAGCGCCATACCGACGATGACGTCCGCGGGGAAATGCGCGCCCAGCACGATGCGCGACCAGCCCACCGCCGCGGCGAACGCGAGCAGCCCGACCCTGCCGCCCCATCCGAACAGGGGCCAGAGGGCCACCGCCAGCACACCGACGTAGACCGAATGGCCGCTCGGCAGCGTGTAGCGGCTGTCGGGGCCGGAGGCCGCCCGGTAGACGGCTTCCCCGAGCACCAGGGACGGACGGGGCAGCGCGAAAGCCATCTTGGCGACTGCCGCGGCGGCCATCGCAAGCGCGAATCCCAGCACGAAACTGCACAAGGACGCATCCAACGAATCCGCACCTCGGCGCGCCTGCATCCGGCGCCACACCAGCAACAGCAGCACCACCGCCGGCGCTCCCCAATAACTGCCAACCGTGCTCAGCACCTCAGGCAGCCAGAGCCAGGCATCGGGCCAGGCGCGCTGGATGGCGAGGAACGCGTCTACGTTGGCACCGCCCCAGTCATACAGCCAGTGCCTCACCGGCTGCACGGTGGACGGCGCCAGGGTGTCCATCAGGCCGTCTTGAGCTTCAGCAGGCGCAGGCCATTGAAGACCACCAGCAGGCTGGCCCCCATGTCGGCGAACACGGCCATCCACATGGTGGCATGCCCGGTGAACGTCAGTCCGAGGAACACCGCCTTGATGCCCAGGGCCAGAACGATGTTCTGCGTGAGGATGGCCGCGGTGCTGCGCGACAGCCGGATGAACGCGGGAATCTTGCGCAGGTCGTCGTCCATCAAGGCCACATCCGCGGTTTCGATGGCGGTGTCGGTGCCGGCCGCACCCATCGCGAAGCCGATGTCCGCGCGTGCGAGCGCGGGCGAANNGTCGGTCCCGGTGCCGATGGCGATCCCCACGTCGGCTTGGGCCAGCGCGGGCGCATCGTTGATGCCGTCGCCCACCATGCCGACCTGGCCTTCACCGCCGATCAAGGCTTCGATGGTCTTGAGCTTGTCTTCGGGCAACTGGTCGCCGCGGGCTTCGGAGATCCCGACCTGGGCGGCGATCGCGGCGGCCGTGTGCTGGTTGTCCCCGGTCAGCATCAGCGTGCGCACGCCCAGGGCCTGCAGGTCGGCCACGGCCTGGCGGCTGGTGTCCTTGACGGTGTCGGCGACGGCGAAGATGCCCATCACCGTGGCGTCGTCCATCAACAGGATCGCGGTCTTGCCCTGGCGCTCCAGGCCTTCGAGCCGGGCCTGCAACGCCGCTTCGCTGCGGCCCAACTCCTGCGCGAGCCTGTGGTTGCCCATGTGCAGCATCCGGCCGCCGACGCGACCACGCACGCCGCGTCCGGGCAAGGCCGAGAAGTCATCGACCTCTTGCAGGACGATACGGTCCCGGCTCGCCTTGCGCGCGATGGCTTGCGACACGGGATGGTCCGAACGCGAGGCCAGGCTCGCAGCCCAGATGGCAACCTGATCCGCATCGCCCGCCAGGGGCAGGTAGTCGGTCTGCTCCGGTTTGCCGTGGGTGAGCGTGCCAGTCTTGTCCAGGGCGAGCGCCTTGAGCTTGCGGCCGCCCTCCAGGTACACGCCACCCTTGATCAGGATGCCGCGGCGGGCCGCAGCGGCCAGGCCGCTGACGATGGTGACCGGCGTGGAGATGACGAGCGCACAAGGGCAGGCGATCACCAGCAGGACAAGTGCCTTATAGATCCAGTCGAACCAGGCGCCGCCGAAAGCGAGCGGCGGAACAACCGCGACCAGCACGGCCACCGCGAACACGGCCGGTGTGTAAACCCTGGCGAACTGGTCGACGAACCGCTGCGTGGGCGCGCGGCTGCCTTGGGCGGACTCCACCGCATGGATGATGCGCGCGAGCGTGGAGTCGCTGGCGCCCGCCGTCACCTGGTACTCGAAGGAACCGGTTTCGTTGATCGTGCCTGCGAACACCGGGTCGCCCTCGGCTTTCTCCACCGGCAGGCTTTCGCCGGTGATCGGCGCCTGGTTGATGGCCGACCGGCCCGCCGTGATCTGCCCGTCCAGCGCGATGCGCTCGCCGGGACGCACGCGGACGACCGCCCCTTTGGCGACCTCCTTGGCCGCGATCTCCTGCCATGAGCCATCGGCCTGCCGGACGGTCGCGGTCTCCGGTGCAAGGTCCATCAGGCCCCGGATCGCGTTGCGCGCGCGGTCCAGCGACTTTGCCTCGATCACTTCCGCCAGCGCGAACAGGAACATGACCATGGCCGCCTCGGGCCAGTGCCCGATCGCCATGCCGCCCGTGACCGCGATGGACATCAGGGCATTCATGTTCAGGTTGCGGTTCTTCAGGGCGATCCAGCCCTTCTTGTAGGTGCTGAGGCCTCCCGTGAAGATGGACACCAGGGCCAGCACGACGACCGCCCAGTGGTTGCCATCGTTGACCCAGTACACACCTTCGGCGAGGACGGCCGCGACGCCGGACACCGCCATCGGCAGCCAATTGGTCTTCTGCGGGGACGCCTGCGGATCGCGCGGCTCGCTGGTGGTCTGGACCTCGGTTTCCATCCCCAGCGACTCGATGGCTTCGACCGCGGGCTTGATCGCGTCGGGTGCGTGGCGCACGGTCAGCGTGCGCTGCATGAGGTTGAAGTCCAGGCCCTGCACGCCGGGCATGCCCTGAAGCTTGCTGCGGATCAGGCTTTCTTCGGTGGGGCAGTCCATCTTCGCGATGCGAAGGACCGTGGTCACGGACTCGAGGTCCTGGCGCTCGGCGCGCATCCCGATGGAAGCAAGCGCCTTTTCGATCGGCTCGGTGGAGTTGAGCGTGTGCTGCACCCCCAGCACGCGTTGCATCAGGTTGAAATCCAGTCCGCTGACGCCCGGCTCCTTGCCCAGCCGGTCACGGATGAGCGCCTCTTCCGTCGGGCAGTCCATGTTCTCGATCCGGTAGGTCACGCCCTCGCCAGCTACCACGGGGCGGAATTCAGCCTGCTGGGCCGTTGGCTGGACCGCAGCCTCCGGAGGCACCGGGGCAGGGGCACTGGCGCTCTGCTCTTGTGCCCGCATGCCGATGGCGGCCAGGACCCGCTCCATCTCAGCGCGCGCTGCCGCCAGGTGCTTCACCGAGAGCGTGCGTCCGGGCAGGTCAAAGTCCAGGTCCTGCACGCCCTCGACGGGCCCAAGGTGCGAGCGGATGAGCTTCTCCTCGCTCGGGCAGTCCATGTTCTCGATGCGGTAGGTGGTGGTCACCGCTGGGTCGCGCGCGTGCTCTGCTTTCATCCCGACTGAGCGGAGCGCCTGTGCCAGGGAATCCGCCGAGACGCCGCTGTGCAAGACAGTCAACTTGCGTTGTGGCAGGTCGAACTCCAGCCGCTCGACGCCGGGCCGGCCCTCGAGGGTCCGTCGCACCAGCGCTTCTTCATTGCGGCAGTCCATGTTGCTCACGTGGAAGACGGTCGACTCGGCGCCGGCCGGCTCCTTCGCGCAGCTTGCCTGCCGGCCGCTGCCGCCGCAGCCGCATGAGTTGGAGGGATCCTTGTTCATCTTTGGCAACCTCGTGGCCGGGATATTCCGGCCGTGGCATGATTGGACATCCTCTAGTTGCTATAGAGTCAAGTTCTTCGGAGTCGAACCATGCTGCGGATCGGTGAATTGGCCAAGAAGGCGGACTGCCTGGTGCAGACCGTGCGCTTCTACGAGTCCGAGGGTCTGCTTCCTGAGCCGGCGCGCAGCGAAGGCAATTTCAGGCTGTACGACGATGCGCATCTGCAGCGCCTGCAGTTCATCCGCCGCTGCCGGGCCAAGGACATGACGCTGGATGAGATCCGTCAGCTGCTGAGCTTTCGCGACCGGCCCGAGCTGGACTGCGGCGAGGTGAATTTGCTTGTCGATTCGCACATTGCCCAGGTCCGGGCCAAGATCAAGGAGCTGCGGGAGCTCGAGCGCGAGTTGATGGATCTGCGCCGCTCTTGCGATACCGCGCGCACGGCGCGCGAATGCGGCATTCTCAACAGCTTGGCCGAGGCGGCCTGAATCTCAGGCGGCGCGGGCGGCTGCCGGGACGGCGGGCAGTGCGCGTTTGTGGGCGGTGCGGCGGAACGTCTGCAAGATGACCTCGGCGTTGGCCGGGTCCACCTCCTTGCCTTCCAGGAAATCGTCGATCGCCTCATAGCTGACGCCCAGAGCTGCTTCATCGGGGCGCAGCGGCCGCATGGACTCCAGGTCCGCTGTCGGCACCTTGTGGGCCAGCTCCGAGTTGGCACCGAGCGCCAGGGCCAGGGCACGGACCCGCCGCTTGGTCAGACCGCCCAACGGGCTCAGGTCGAACCCACCATCGCCGTACTTGGTGAAGAAGCCCATCACCGCCTCGGCAGCATGGTTGGTGCCCACCACCAGCCCGCCGGTCGCGCCGGCAACAGCGTATTGGGCAATCATGCGTTGCCGCGCCTTGATGTTCCCCAGCACGAAGTCTTCCTGCCAGTGGTCGTTAAAATGGAGCCCGCCAGCTTCAGCTGCCGGAGCATGGCGTCGGCAGCCGGCTGAATGTCGACGGCCAAAGTTTCGTCCGGATCGATGAAGGCCAGTTGCGTATTCCGGTGGTGATGGACACCGTGTTCGGCGAAGTTGACGTCTGGTTCGGCCGCGAGGACAGTTCTAGGAATCCTTCAACTGTAGATAACCCAGCTCGGCCGATCGATTTTGGATAACAAGACGACCTCCGGCCAGTAGTGGACCGTAGCTAGATCTATCTGGCGCATGTCAGCCGGCGCGCGTCTATGATCATGTTGGGCTTGCGCCACGAGCCGCCCCAGTGCACCCCCATTGGGCATGCGTCCCCTCGACCTACAAGTGCCTGTCCCCTGTGAAGCCAGATTGGCGCTGCCTCCAAGCTTGGATGAACGAGAACAACATGAGCAGCCTACGCGACCTTCTTGAACAGCGGCAAGTCACCATCTACTTTGCGGCTGTGGTGGTTGCGGCTGGTGCAGCTCTCCTGGTTCCGGGGACGAACGCGTTGGAAGCCGCCATCAATCCGGCGCTTGCGGTGATGTTGTTCGTGACGTTCCTGCAGGTGCCGCTTGCCGAGTTGAGCCGCGCCTTCACGCGTGTTCGCTTCCTTGTGGCACTAATGGCGTCAAACTTCATCGGCGTTCCCCTGCTGGTCGCTGTACTGGTGCAGTTCCTGCCGCCTGACCCGATGCTGCGGCTCGGGCTGCTGCTGGTGCTGCTGACGCCTTGCATCGACTATGTGGTGACGTTTTCGCACATCGGCCGCGCCGACGCGCGCCTGCTGCTCGCTTCGACGCCGGCGCTACTCATCGTGCAGATGCTGCTACTACCGGTCTACCTTGGCTTGTTCCTGGGCGACGCAGCGGCCGACCTGGTTCGGCTGGGTCCGTTCGTTCATGCATTTGTCTGGCTGATCGCGGTTCCGCTGGTATGCGCAGCGGCAGTCCAGTTGTGGGCGGCTCGGAACAAAGGGGGCGCACGTGTGGCGGCCGGCCTGGGCCTGCTTCCGGTCCCTGCGACAGCCCTGGTGCTGTTCATCGTCGTGGCCGCCGTCGTCCCACAGTTGGAGACGGCGATCGACGCCGCCATGAGGGTCGTGCCGCTCTATGCAGCCTTTGCGATGGCCGCGCCCGTGATTGGATGGACTGTCGCGCGCCTAGCTCGCCTTGATGCACCGGCCGGCCGGGCCGTGACGTTCAGCTCTGCTACGCGCAATTCCTTGGTGGTACTGCCTTTGGCTCTGGCTGTGCCAGGTGCCATTCCGATCTTGCCAGCCGTCATCGTCACTCAAACGATGGTGGAACTGGTCAGCTCGCTCATCTACATGCGCGTGATGCCGAAGCTCGGCACTGACTCGGCTTCCCCTTCGGCAGCCCCCGGAACCTGAACGCGTTGGAGCCGAGCCGGGCCGCGGGCTCATCAATGTGGCTTCCGACAATCTACCCGCAGCACCGACCGGGTGTGGCGAGCTGGGAGTCCTCCAGGCTCAAATCCTTCAAGATGGTGCACTTGGGTGCCGGTCCGCCGACGCACTGGTCGGTGCAGGCCTGCACGAACTTGGAAAGGCTGCGCTCCAGGTTTTGCAGCTCTGTCAGTTTCGCTCTGACCGCATTCAGGTGAACCTGAGCAATCTCGCGAGCTTCGACGCAGTCCCTGTCGTCGCTGGTTGAAAGCGACACCAGCGCCCGTGTCTCCTCGATGGAGAACCCGAAGTCCCGACAGTGCTTTACCAGCGTGAGCACCTCCTGCACCTCGGGTGAGTAGACCCGGTGACCACTTGGGCGCCGGGTGGCCGGCGGAATCAGCCCGACCTCTTCGTAGTAGCGAATGGCCGACACGTTGAAGCCGGTTCGCTGAGCCAGCGTCCCGATCGTCAATTGCCCTGTCGCTTGTAGGCTATTCATCAAGCACCCCTTGCATCTCAAGTTACTTGAGGTTCTAGAGTCAGTGTACGGGATCTGTCCCGCATAGCTGAGGACCTCACATGAAAAAACCAGCATTGGCAACCATGGGCGTGGTCGGCGCCTGCGCTGCCTGCTGCACCATCCCGCTGGCCATCCCCCTCCTGAGCGGCTTGTCTATTGCCGGCTTGGCTACCCTGAACTGGGGCGCATCTGGTGCCTACGTTGGGGTGATTGCCGCTGGCGTCGCAGCATCCGCGGCAGTGGGTGCCGGGATTTGGTGGAGCCGCAGGCGCAAGGCAGCGGCAAGGTGTGTCACACGATCCAGTAGCCCGGCCGAGCTAACGCAGCCAGCGAGTGGCGGCTGCGGCTGTTCCGTGGTGGCTTCCACCAAGGAGGCGTCGTGAACACCGCCATCGCCTGCACCCTGGGCCCGGACGACCTGAAGGCGCGACTGGATCGAATCGCCACACTGGCTCGCCAGCATCTGCTGGCAGAACGCCAGGAGGGACGGTCACTGCAGCTGCTCTACGCCAGCGCGGCAGCACAGGACCTCGAGGAGATCGTTGCGCTGGAGCAGCAGTGCTGCGCCTTCCTCGTCTTCGAACTCGAAGAACGAGCCAACGTGGTCGAACTGACGATCACGGCGCCCGCTGACGCGGGTGAGTTCGCCGGCTTTCTGTTCGAGCACTTCCGATCCTCGGCAGTCACCGCCGCGGCTCCGCGCTGCGGCAGCGCCTGTGGGTGTCAGAGCGCACGTTCTGCAACTCTGTGATGAACAGCGCCGCCTCAATGTTCCGATACCTCCTGGCCGTGGTCCTGGCGCTTGTGGCCGCAGTGGCTGTTGCCCAATCTGTGGGCAAGACAGTGGTTCAGACCGAGCGTGTGCGCGCAGAGCTGCTCGCGCATGCACCGGAGGGCATCACTTCCGGGAAAAGCGTTTGGGTCGGCCTGCAGCTCGCGCACGCGCCCCACTGGCATACCTACTGGAAGAATCCTGGCGACTCGGGACTGCCGACCAGTCTCGCGTGGGAGCTGCCGCAAGGCGTGAGCGCCGGCGACATCCAGTGGCCATTGCCCAAAAAGTTTCCCATCGGCGATCTTGCGAACTACGGGTACGAAGGCACAGTACTTCTGCCGGTACCGCTCACGATCGGACCGTCGTTCCGCCCATCGCCGTCAGGCACCTTGGATCTGCAGCTCAAGGCGTCATGGCTGGTGTGCAAGGAAGAGTGCATCCCGGAGGAAGGTGAGTTCGTGGTCAAGTTGCCGGTGGCCAGTGCCACTGCGGTGCATGCGTCCGCCTTCCAGGCCACGTTCGATCTCGCCCCGCGCCGCGTTGAGGCAGGTAGCTTCCACGTGGACGGCGAGACGATCCGCCTGGAGCTAANNGCCAGGCTGCGTGGTAAGCCGCTGGAAGTCTTCCCGGAGCTTGGTGGCATTGTGGAGCCTGCTCGCGCGTGGACGCAGGCCTGGGATGGTGAGCGCTGGAGTGCGACAACTCAGCTGTCCTCTCAGCGAAGCGATAGCCCATCGATCATCCCAGTGGTGCTCACCGATGGTCAGATGGCTTGGCGAACGGAGGCCCCCGTCGCCGGCGGCTGGCCTTCTGCCACGGGTAGAAGTGCTGGCGCTGAAGCGATTGCCCAGGATGCAACGCCGGCTCGGCCGGCTGCCACCTCCTTGATCGTGGCCATCTTCGGTGCACTGATTGGTGGCCTCATCCTCAATCTCATGCCGTGTGTGTTCCCCGTGCTGGCGATCAAGATGGTCGGGTTCGCACAGCATGGCAACGACGGACGGGCGCGCCACCTCGGCGGTTTTGCCTACACCTCCGGTGTCGTGCTCTCATTCCTCGCGCTGGGCGGACTGCTCATTGGGCTGCGTGCCGCCGGCGAGCAGCTAGGTTGGGGATTTCAGCTGCAGTCGCCAGCATTTGTCGCGGCACTGGCAGCGCTCTTCACGGTACTTGGCCTCAACCTTGCGGGTGTGTTCGAGTTCGGGCAGTTCCTGCCCTCCCGCGTCGCCACTCTGCAGGCAAGGCACCCGGTAGCCGACTCCTTCCTCTCTGGCGTCCTGGCCGTGGCAGTCGCGTCGCCTTGCACTGCGCCATTCATGGGTGCCTCGCTCGGCCTGGCCGTGGCACTCCCGCCCGCCCAAGCCATGCTCGTATTCGGCGCACTCGGCGCAGGCATGGCCTTGCCCTACCTGGTGGCCGCTCTCGTGCCAGCTGTAGCGCAACGCATTCCGCGTCCCGGCGCCTGGATGGACGTGTTCAAGAAGCTGATGGCGTTCCCGATGTTTGCCACGGCGGTGTGGCTGGTGTGGGTGCTGGGGCAGCAGACGGGTATCAATGGCGCCGGTGCGTTGCTCGCGCTTCTGGTGGCCCTGAGCATGCTGGTGTGGTCGTTCACGCTGTCGGGCAGCAGCCGCGCTGCCATCTCGGCCATGGCCGCCGCTGCGTTCATCGGGCTCGCGCTGCTGGTCGGTCCCAGCGTGACCAACGTACAGGCCGCGCCAAACAGGCCGGACGCCGCCCAGTGGCAGCCTTGGGAGCAGAACAAGGTCGAAGCGCTCGTCAGGAACGACCGGGCGGTCTTCGTCGACTTCACCGCGGCCTGGTGCATCACCTGCCAGTACAACAAGCGAACCACCCTGGCTGACGAATCGCTGCTTGCCGATTTTGCGCGCCGCGGTGTCACGCTGATGCGCGCCGACTGGACCAACCGCGATCCGGCCATCACGGCCGCGCTGCGTTCGCTCGGGCGCAGCGGCGTGCCCGTGTATGCCCTCTACCGCAAGGGGCGCGAACCCTTGGTCTTCTCGGAAATCCTGACCGTGGACGAAGTCCGTGCGGCCATCTCCTCCCTTGAACCCACAGCTCCATGAAAGCCGTCAACATGCTGCGTCGATCCTTTGTCGCTGTTCTTCTCGCCCTGCCGTTTGGCATGGTGCACGCCGCCGCTGCCGTGGGCCAGCCCGCGCCGGACTTCTCCGTGCGCGATGCCAACGGGCAGGAAGTCAAGCTCTCCCAGTTCCGCGGCAAGCATGTGGTGCTGGAGTGGATGAATCCGGGGTGCCCGTTCGTGCGCAAGCACTACGACAGCGGAAACATGGCGGCCGTCCAGAAGGATGCCTTGGCGAAAGGCGTCGTTTGGCTGAGCGTGTACTCCAACGACGATGAGAGCTGGGGATACACCAAGCCGGCCAAGCTCAAGGACTGGCTGCGGGAACGCAAGGCATCGCCCACTGCCTTGCTGATGGACGGCAGCGGCGCTGTGGGCAAGGCCTACGGTGCCCGGACCACGCCTCACATGTTCCTGATCGGACCCACGGGCACGCTGGTGTACGCAGGTGCCATCGACAGCATTCCCTCGGCCGACAAGGACGATATCGCGAAGGCAACCAACTACGTGCGTCAGGCCGTCTCTGAGGCAGTCGCGGGCAAGGCCGTTTCAACGCCAAGCAACCGGCCATACGGATGCATGATCAAGTACAAGTCACAAGGCACTGGTGTCCGCCTTGGCCCAGCTGCAGTTGGGTCACCCGGCGGCATAACCTCATGATCCTTGGACCGACGGGCGTTGGCAAGACGTGGCTGGCCAGCGCCTTCTGCCAGCAGGCATGCCGCGTCGGTATGACCGCGGCGTTCCACCGCGTGAGTGACCTGTACGCCGCCATTTCGGGGCCGTGCCGGATGCCTCTCTGCCAAAGCTCAAGGCTTCGATCTACAAGCCCAGCCTACTGATCCTCGATGACTTCGGCGTTGGGGAGATGACGCCGGCGCCTGCGCAGGTACTGCTAGACGTGGCGGATCGACGCATGCGCTCGGGCTCCCTGCTGATCACCAGTCAGTACCTGTCCGAGAAGTGGCACGACTTCTTCCCTGATCCGACCGTTGCCGATGCAGTGCTGGACAGGGTGGTGCATCAGGCGCACCGGCTCCAGCTCAAAGGCGAGTCGATGCGAAAGCTGCGAGGACGTGCTGCGTTGGGGACGCCGGCGTGAACGTCAACCTCGCCGACTGAGTGGACGTGCTGCCGATCATGCTGATCGCGGTGCCGATCGGCTAAGCCGTCTACCGTCGGCGGACTGGGCGTCCGCTTGGTGCCGAATCTGGTGTCCAAGATAGGCCGATCTGAGTGTCCATGAGCGGCCGAAATATGCAGGCCAGCGCTCGTTGCGCGTCCGCCTGATCGGCCTGGACGCCGTAGGGCAGCCGCATCGCGATGAACCGCAAGGGCAGGCCCGCGGAGCGCAGCTGCTCTGCCGCCAACTGGCAGAGCCGCCCAGCGACGCTGGAATCCACGCCGCCGCTGATTCCGAGGACGAGTGATTTGGCGGCGGCCGCTCGGGCGTAGTCCACGAGGAACCGAGTTCGCCGGGCAATCTCGGCCGCCGCGTCCAAATGCGGCGCAACTCCCAGCTCCGCGGCAATACGCCTCTGTTCTTCCTGCATGCCCCGATGCTAGCGGCGTTGGAGCGTGGCGGGGTCCAGCTCCGAAGGCCAGGTGCCGTGCTCCATCACGCCAAAACGTCCGGTGCCGACGTTCTGCGGCGGCGTGCGGCCGAGGGCGTGACCCACAGGTGCCAGCACGAGCCGGACGACCTGCGCCACCACCTCGGCGGTGTTTCGGCTCCTCCAGGCCAGGCCAAGCATCCCCGCGTGGCTGCGCAGGTGCAGCCCAAGGTAGGGCTGGGCCACGATGTGTCCAAGCTCATGAGCACGCCACGCGGCGCGCAGGTCGCCGGTTGTCTCGTGGAACTCCGCCGTCCTCGTTTCGCGGATGAATGCCGCCCTGGCCTGCGCGTACTCGCCAGATGAAGCCGCGGCTGGCCTGCTGCGGAACGGATAGACCAGCTGCGGGCCGTAATCCATCGGAAAGTCCGTTTCCTTCAGACCCACCTCGTTCGCGCCCAGCTTGTACTTGGGCAGCCGAAAGGTGCCGAACACATGGTCCCACAGCATCCAGAACTCGCCATAGTTGACCTGCGCGTCCTCGTACTCGCGCTTGTGGTGCCAGCGGTGCACTTCCGCCGCCCCGATGACAAAGCGCAGCGGCCCGACACGGTAATCGAGGTTGGAATGCTGGAACGCAAGATGCACGGCGAGCAGTCCGAGCCACGCTCCAACCGCCAACGCCGGCGCTCCCAGCAGCACGACGGCGAGCAATCCCGGCGCAGCCATCATGCCCGCATGCAAGGGATGCCGGCGTTCGCCGTTGAGCCAATAGAGGCGCTCCGAGCTGTGGTGGATCGCATGGAAGCGCCACAGCCATGGCACCTTGTGGCTCAGCCAGTGGACGCTGTAGAGGCTGAGGTCGAGCACCGCACCGACCGCCAGGGCCTGCGCCCACAGGGGCCACTGTTGCGGCCACCACGTGCCGGTCACCCACAGGGGCGCCACCGCCGCCAGGACGCCATGCACCGCAAGGAGAACCGCGAGATTCACGAGCGCGTGGATCGCGTCGCAGACACTGTCCCGGTGATCCTGGCCCCAGCTTGCATGGAAAGGCAGTCGACGTTCTAGCAGCGCGACGCACGCCAGGGCGGCCGCGACAATCAGGGGCACGGTGGGGAAGTACGGCCAGTCGGCAGCGAGGCCGCCAAAGAGCACCGCCGCCGTTGCACCCAGGATCAATGGGTAGCTGCCATAGCGGATCGTGGTCTCCAGCATGTTTTCTTTCGTATTCATCTTCTTTCCTCAGGGCTTGCGAACAGGATTGGAAACTCTCTAGCTGCAGTAGAGTCAAGCAAGGTTGGCAGAGACCCGCGACCGGCGGTGGCTGCTGCGAATGGGCGTCCGCAACGGCCCTATAGTCCGCGCGTCGGCGTGCGTCGCATGCCCCCGAAAAGAGCCGCTTTTTCCCATGTTCACGACTGTTCGATTGCTGGCTGCGCGCCTGTTGGTGCCGCTTGTCCTGCTGTGCGCCGGCGCCGCGGCGGCGCAGCCCGCCGCCAAAAGCGTGGTCGTCACTGAGCGCACGCGCGCCGAGCTGCTGGCCCATGCGCCCGAGGGCGTCGAGCCGGGCAAACCGGTGTGGGTCGGGCTGCAGCTGGCGCACCAGCCGGAGTGGCATTCGTACTGGAAGAACTCCGGCGACTCCGGCCTTCCCACCAAGCTGGAATGGAAGCTGCCCGCCGGCGTGCAGGCCGGCGAGATCGCCTGGCCCATGCCGCGCAAGTACCCGATCGGCACGCTGATCAACTACGGGTACGAGCACACGGTGCTGTTGCCGGTACCGCTGACCGTCACGCCCGAATTCAAGCCCTCGCTCCTGGGGGGCGCGCTGGAGGTCAAGCTCAAGGCGACTTGGCTGGTGTGTCGCAAGGAGTGCATTCCGGAGGAGGGCGAGTTCTCGCTGGCCATCCCCGCCAAGAGCGCGACCGCCTTGCACGGCCCTGCTTTCCAGGCGAGCTTTGCGGCGCAGCCCAAGCCGCTGGCCGGCGAGGCGAGCGCGACGATCGAGACGGATGCCCTGCGCGTGCGGGTGAGTGGGCTGCCCGCCCACTTGCGTGGGAAGCCGCTGGACTTCTTCCCCGAGACAGCGGAGGTGATCGAGACTTCGGCGCAATGGAGCCAGGCATGGGAGGGCGAGGTTTGGACCGCACGGGTCCCGCTGTCGCCTCACCGCAGCCAGAGTCCGCAGACGATGCCGATCGTCCTGACGCTCGCCAACGAAGCTTGGAGCATCGATGCGCGCGTGCAGGGCGCATGGCCCGCGACCGCCGCCCCGGCGGGCCTGTCCCCGGCATTGCAGGAAGCACTGCGCAACAACGCCTCGTCGGGCGACGCCGGCGCTCAGTTGACGTTCATGGCGGCCTTGCTGGGCGCATTGCTCGGTGGGCTGATCCTGAACCTGATGCCTTGCGTCTTCCCCGTCCTGGCGATCAAGGTGGTCGGGTTCACGCAGCATGCGAACGACAAGCGCGCCCGCCGCCTCGATGGGCTCGCGTATTCGGCTGGCGTTGTTGCGTCATTTGCGGCGCTGGGCCTGCTCGTCGTCGCGCTGCGCGGCGCCGGCCAGCAGCTGGGCTGGGGATTCCAGTTGCAGATGCCCGGCGTCGTTGCCGCGCTCGCGCTGCTGTTCACCCTGATCGGCCTCAACCTCGCTGGCGTGTTCGAGCTGCGCCAGCTGCTTCCCTCGCGCTGGGCTTCGCTTCAAAGCAGCCATCCGGTGCTCAATGCCTTCCTGTCCGGCGTCTTGGCCGTCGTGGTGGCCTCGCCCTGCACGGCGCCCTTCATGGGCGCTGCGCTCGGGTTCGCGGTCGGCTTGCCCACCCCTCAGGCGCTGATGATCTTTGCAACGCTGGGCGCGGGAATGGCATTGCCTTACTTGGTGGCCAGCTGGGTCCCGGCCGCGGCCCGCATCCTGCCCCGGCCGGGCGAATGGATGGTGACGTTCCGCAAGTTGATGGCGTACCCGATGTTCGCGGCGGTGGTGTGGCTACTGTGGGTTTTGGGACAGCAAACCGGGATCGATGCAGTCAGCGCCCTGCTCGTGGTCCTGGTCGCCACTGGCATGCTGGCCTGGAGCCTGGGTCTGCACGGCCGGACGCGGCTGGTCCTTGGCGTTGTCGCGCTCGCGTGGACGGCCGCGTTCGCCTGGCTGCTTGCGGCGCAGATCGGGGCAGCACGGCCGGAGCGCGCGGTCGCGGCGAGTGATGTGTGGCAGGCCTGGGAGCCCGGCCGGGTTGAGCAGCTGCTGGCCAGCGGCCGCCCGGTGTTCGTCGATTTCACGGCCGCCTGGTGCGTCACATGTCAGTACAACAAGAAGACCGTGCTGCAGAACCCGCACGTGTTGGCGGATCTCGCATCCCGGGACGTAGCACTGTTGCGCGCCGACTGGACGCGGCGCGACCCCGCGATTACCGCCGCGCTGGCGGCGCTGGGCCGCAACGGCGTGCCGCTCTATGTGCTCTACAGCAGCGGTGCGCAACCGCAGGTTCTCTCGGAAATCCTGAGCCCGTCAGAAGTGCGTGCGGCCGTGGCGGAGCTGCCCCGGCCGACCCTATCGCCGGCAGCCCGGCCGCCGCACGTCCGTCTCCTCACTCCGTGATTTCCGATGCCGTGCTTGACTCTTCAGCCACTGCAGCCTGCACAGTGCGGGCAATGACAGGAGCAACACGTGGCTGACAAGGACGATGACGACGAACTCGAGGGATTGGACGCCAGCAACGCGGCGGACCGGAGGATCTTGCGGACGGTGCTGCTGATCAACCTGGGGCAGTCCGCGGCCGGCATCGGACTCGGCGCGTGGGCCGCTTCGACCGCTCTCATGGGCGCGGGCCTTGATAACCTGGCCGACGCATCCGTCTACGCGGTCAGCCTCTACGCCGTGGGCCGCGCGGCGAAGGTCAAGGTGCGGGCAGCCCGCCTTTCGGGCTTCTTGCTGATTGGCCTTGCCGTGCTGCTGTTCGTCGAAGTCCTGCGCCGGTTTGCGGGCGGCGAGGAGCCTGTGGGGCCGGCCATGATGGCCATGGCGGCCGTCAACGCAGCCTTGAACCTCGTGTGCCTCAGGCTGCTGCGCCGCCACCGCGGCGAGGATGTGAACTTCAAGGCGTCGGCCATCTTCACGAGCAACGATTCCATCGTGAATGGGGCCATCGTGCTGTCGGGCGTGCTGGTCATGTGGCTCGGGTCGAACATCCCGGACCTGGTGCTGGGTGTTCTCGTGGCCGGCATCGCCGCAAACGGCGGCCGCGAGATCCTGCGCGAGGCGTCCGAAAGCGCGCGAGAGGTTTGAGCGCGCCAGGATTATGGCGTTTTCGGACTTAAAGGCCCGAGGTCAGCACCATCTGAAAGCTCCCGGCACCTAGGGCCAAGGCAAGAGAAGACGCCGACCATCCGGCCCGCCATCGTCTACTTGACCTTCGTGACGACGTACTCCTTGTTCTGCTGCACGAATTCGACCTCGACGGACTTGCCGGCGTCGAGCTTGTCCAAGACCTTCATGTCCTTGACGCGGAACGTCATCGTCATCGGCGGCCAGTTCAGCGTCGCAACCGGGCCGTGCGCGAGCACGACCGTGCCCGCCTGCTTGTCGACACTCTTGACAGTGGCCTTGGCCTCGTGAACCTTGGCTGGGGCCGTCTTGGCGCCCATGTCCATGTCCTTCATCGCGCCCGTGGTTTGCTGGGCAAGGGTCGGCGACGCGGCGGCGGCCACGGCGATGCCGAGGCAAATAAGAATGGCTTTCATGCGGTAACTCCTTGGGTTGGTGGGACGTGGAAAAGGCGGGCCCGGCTCCGCTGGCGCAGGAGCAGGTAGGCCGCCGGGATGACAAACATGGAAAGCAGCGGGGCAGTGATCATTCCTCCGACCATGGGCGCGGCGATGCGCTGCATGACCTCCGAGCCCGTGCCCGCACCCCACATGATCGGAAACAGGCCGCCCAGGATGACGGCCACGGTCATTGCCTTTGGCCGCACGCGCATTACAGCTCCTTCGCGGATCGAGTCGAGCAGGTCCGTGTCCGCGTCCCTACCCATGTGAAGCCGCTCCTGCCACGCGTTCTTCAGGTACAGCAGCATGATCACGCCGAACTCCGCTGCGACGCCGGCCAAGGCGATGAAGCCGACGGCACCGGCGACCGACAGGTTGTAGCCAAGCAGGTAGAGAAGCCAGATTCCGCCGACCAACGCGAAGGGCAGTGTGGCCATGATCAGGAGCGCTTCATCGAAGCGCTTGAAGGTGAGATACAGCAGCACGAAGATGATCAGCAGCGTGAACGGCACCACCACCTTGAGCTTGGCCGTGGCACGCTCCAGGAACTCGAACTGGCCCGACCACGACACGGAGTAGCCGGGCGGCAGCTTCACTCTTTCAGCGACTACGCGCTGCATGTCCTGCACGGCCGAACGCAGGTCGCGGCCCCGGATGTCGACATAGACCCATCCCGACAGGCGTGCGTTTGGCCTTCGTGATGGGCGTGCTGCCCCTGGTGTTCGCCAGCGGCGCGGGCGCCGAGATGCGCGCTGCAGTGGGCGTGGCGGTGTTTGCCGGCATGCTGGTCGTCACCGTGGCCGGCCTGCTGTTCACACCGCTGTTCTACGTGCTGCTGCAACGCCGCCGCGCACGGCACGCGGCACTCGATCTCGCACTGAACTGAACCGGAGGCTGACATGACCCGATCGAAGTCCCCCTGGCGCTGGACGGCCCTGGCCGCAGCGGCCCTGCTCGCCGGCTGCGCCGCACCGGGCACAGCGACCCTCGACCTGACCAAGTCGGACGCACCGCGATTCGCAGGCGCCCCCGAGCTGCCCCGCAGTGCACCCGCGGCCCGCTGGGGCGCCTTGGGTGACACCGCGTTGATGCACCACATCGCGCGCGCGCTCGCCGGCAACCTCGACGTCGCGCAAGCAGTGGAGCGCGTGCAACGCTCGCGTGCCCTGGCCGCTGCCGCGTCGGCTGCGCGATGGCCGGCGCTTGATGCCACCGTGGGCGCCAGCGAGCGCGAAGACCGGCAGCGCAGCGGCAGCACCAGCGCCGGCATCGACCTGGCCTGGGAGGTCGACGTGTTCGGGCGCCTGCGCAACGCAAGTCATGCACAGCGGTTGCGTAGCGACGCCTCCGTGGCAGACGCCGAAGCGGTGCGCCGCGCGGTGGCGGCCGAGGTGGCCCAGGCCTGGTACGCGCTGGCCAGTGCGAACGAGCGCCTGGCGCTCACACAAGCGGTCATCGAGAACCGCCGGGCCACACTGGCCCTGGTGCAGCACCGTGCGCGCGCCGGCCTGAGCGCGCCACTGGACGAAGCGCGCGCGCGCAGCGATCTGGCCGCCGTGCAAGCCGATGTGCCAGCCTTGCAGGCCCAGGCCACGCAGGCCATGAACCGCCTCGCCGTGCTCGCGGGCGACACGCCCGGCGCGCAGGCCATTCCTGCAAGCGACAGCGCCCCCGCGGATCCGGCTGCGATCACCCTGGGCCTGCCGGACGGCGAGACCTGGCTCGCGTCGCGTCCCGACATCGCGGCGGCCGAAGCCCGTCTGCAAGCCCTGGCCATGGATGCCGAGGCGGTACGCGCCGAGTTCCTGCCTCGCATCTCGGTGGGCGGCTTCGTCGGCTGGCTGGCCGGGTCGGCCGTCGGCCTGAGCTCGGCCGGCACGGGCGCCTGGTTGATTGCGCCTTCGATCAGCCTGCCGGTGTTCAATGCCGGACGACTGCAGGCCCGCCTGGACGCCGCACGCGCCCAGGAACGCGAGGCCCTGCTCCACTACCGGCAGCGCGTGTTGCTGGCCACCGAAGAGGTGGAGAACGCGCTGGCACAGGTGAGCTTCGGCCGCGCCCGCCTGACGGCACTGCAGGAACGCAGCCGCGAAGCGGTGCGCGCGGAGCAACTGTCGCGGCTGCGCTACCAGGGCGGTGCGTCCGATCTGCTGGAACTGCTCGACGCGCAACGCAGCGCGCAGCAAGCCCAGCTGGGTTTGGCCGAGGCGCTCGGGCAGCACCGTCAGGACGTGGCCTTCCTGCTTCGCGCGCTGGGCGCGGTCTAACGAACGGCGGGTGGGCGCGGTCACACCGCCCCCTTCCCCCTCGTCCAAAGGACCATCGCGCGGCAAGGTGCCGCCTCAGGAGAAGCGATGGAGACTGTTCACTACCGCCGCGAGGACCGCATCGCGTGGATCACGCTGGACCGTCCGCGGGCGCACAACACCATCGACGACGCACTGGACGCTGGACTTCTCGAAGCCTGGCGTCGCTTCGCCGCAGACGACGAGGCCTACGTGGCCATCCTCCACGGCGAAGGTCCGTCGTGCTGCGCTGGCGCGGATCTGAAAACCGTGATCCCGCGCTGGAGCCAGGCCAACTTCGGCGATCTGCGCGCCAACGTGGCGCGCGGGCTGGGCGGTGGCATCACTCGCGGGGGCGACCGCCTCTACAAGCCCATCGTGGCGGCGGAGCACGGGCATACGGGTGGTACCGGCTTCGAATTGGCCCTGGCCCGCGACATCCGCCGGCTGCGATTGGTCGGCCATGTGGTGCCGCACGAGGCGCTGCTCGACAAGGCACTGGAGACCGCACGGTGCATCGCGGACAGCAACCGTGTGGCGACCACCGAACTGGCGCTGGTGTGCACACAAGGCATGCTGATGGCACCGGAGCCGGGTCAGCGGCTGGC
>JABAHQ010006483.1_pt3 | contig 19504 bp, 14 predicted proteins | sample 7062091 | NCBI WGS metagenome assembly JABAHQ01 (sample SAMN14534359, study PRJNA622989) | marine sediment metagenome | biome: marine biome [ENVO:00000428]; feature: marine pelagic biome [ENVO:01000023]; material: deep marine sediment [ENVO:00002113] | place: India: Gulf of Kutch | collected...
TCGGCGTGGTTGATGGCGATGTTGGCGTACACCGCGCCGTGCATCCCCAGCATTCGGAGAGACAACGGATGATCCGACGGCAGGGCCCCCAAACCCATCACCGTGGTGGCGGCGGGGATGCCGGTTTTTTCGACGAACTTTCTCAGTTCGTCGGATCCGCCGGAGGAAATGATGCCGCCTCCTGCATAGATGATAGGACGCTTGGCTTCCTTGATCGCGTGGACCGCCTTGTTGATCTGCAGGGGCGAGGGCTTCACATTGGGACGGTAACTGGTGAGCCCGAACTTGACGTTGAAATCGGGGACCGTTTCCTGCTGCTGGATATTCTTGGGAATATCGATGAGGACGGGCCCCGGCCGCCCGGTGCGGGCGATGTGAAACGCCTCGTGAATGATCTCCGGAATGTCGTTGACGTTCTGAACCAGGTAGCTGTGTTTCACCAGCGGAAACGTGGCGCCGATGATGTCGGTTTCCTGGAACGCGTCGCTGCCCAAAACCGTCGAGGCCACCTGGCCGGTGATCGCCACCAGAGGGATGGAGTCCATTTTGGCATCCATGATCCCGGTCAGGAGATTGACCGCCCCCGGCCCCGAAGTCGCCAGGCACACCCCCACTTTTCCCGTGGCGCGCGCGTATCCGCCCGCGGCAAAGGCCCCTCCCTGCTCGTGCCGGGGCAAGACCATGCGGATCTTCTGGGTCAAGGTCAACCCCTGGTGGATTTCCATGGAAGCGCCGCCGGGGTAGCCGAAAATGACTTTAACTCCCTCGTTTTCCAAGGCATGGACGAGAATGTCCCGCCCCTTCATGATGGGGCTTTGGGAGGGATGTTTGGCCTTGCCGTTGGAAGAGATCTTGGATTGGGCTGTGGATTGTTTGCTTGTTTTCATTTTCATAGGATGTCCCAAATTAGCTGAATCGGATACCATTGTCAAATTCATTCCCCGCGGCAAACCAGAAAGAAACGGGGTTTTCGGGGTTTCAGGATTCGGCCGGAGAGGTCCCGGCGTGGCCCAGGGCTTTGAGCAGGATCCCTTCCCGGAGGCCATATTCACTGACCGTCAGCACGGAACATTCGAAAAGGCGCATGGTCTCCAGGACGATGGCGGTTCCGGCGATGATCAGGTCTTCGCGTCCCTGTTCCAGGGGTTTCAGGGCCAGCCGCTCCTCGATCGACAGGGCTTTCAGGGTCTCCTGAAGACGCCGGATCCGGTCGAACGGCAGTTCCATCCCGTGAATGATTTCCGGATCGTAGGGATGGACGTTTTGATCCAGCGCCGCCAGGGTGGTCACCGTCCCTGCAGTGCCGATCAGCATTTCCGGGTTGAACTGCGGAAGTTGCCGCCGCACCGAGGCGAGTTCTTTGCGGAGATGGGTTTCCAGGCGCCCGTACTCCTCCGCCTTCACCGGGTGGCGGGTGAGGAATTTTTCCGTCAGCCGAACGGTGCCCAGGGGGGTGCTCTGGAATCCGGCGATGGTTTTTCCCCGGGACAGGATGAACTCGGTGCTGCCCCCGCCGATGTCGAAGGTGAGGAGGTTCCGGCGGGCGGGGGACAGGCGCCAGAACACCCCTTCCAACGTCAATCGGGCTTCTTCCTCCCAGGGGATCACTTCGATCGCCAGGCCCGCTTCTTCCCCGGCGCGCTTCAGAAATTCCTCCCGGTTGGAGGCTTCGCGGACCGCACTCGTCGCCACGGCATGGATGGGGATGTCGCCGTGGGGCCGGCACCGCTCCCGGAACTCCGCAAGCACGTTCAAAGTGGCTTTCATCCGGGGTTCCCGGATCCGCCGGTCGAGGTCCATGCCTTCGCCCAGCCGGGTGATCCGCCGGGCCGCGTCCAGTTCCCGAAAATCGCCGTCGGCGTTTTCTTCCAGGATCAGCAGACGGACGGTGTTGGAGCCGATGTCGATGGAGGCGATTTTGGTCATCGCTAAAACGGAAGCAATCGATCGCTGTCGAGCGTCAGGATCAGGTACAGCCCGATGCACGTGAAAAGAGCGATGGGGCCCCAGGCCGCCATGATGGGATCGAAGGTTTCTCCCCGCCCCAGCGATATCGATACGGCATAGAAGAAGGAAAACAAAAAACCGATGCCGAGATTAACCGAAACGCAAAACAGGACCCCCCCGTGGCGGCTCGAACGGAGCGACAGGGGAATGGCCATCAGGGCCAGGACGACGGCGATGAAGGGATACGAAAACTTATGGTTCAACTCCACCCATTTCTGAGTGGTGTCTTTGCCCGCGGCGGACTGTTTTTGAATCGACCGGTACATCTCGCTCAAGCTCATTTCCTCGGGCCGTTTGCGAATTTTACCGAAATCGGCTGCGGTTTCCGGCACGGGAAAGTGCCGGATCTGGAAGTATTCGGTGTTTTCCAGCCCGTTTTGTCGAAAGGTGCGGACGTAGCCGTCCAAAAATTTCCAGCGAGTGCCCGACCATTGCACCTTGCTCGCGTCGATCCGCTGGCGAAGGTTCTGGTGGATGTCCACGATGAAAATGCTCACGCCTTCCATGATGGACAGTTCGGGGTCGTAGTGCGTGATGTTCCAGATGGCGCCGTTTTTGGACTTGTACCAGATGTTTTCCTTCTGAACCTGGCCGTAAGTGGGTTTCCCCCGGACTTTTTTGAAAAAAATGTAATTCATCTTCTTGTTGGTGATGGGAGCCAGGTATTCGTTGGAGGCCAGCACGAGCAAGGCGATGATCACCGAAGCGCCGATGAGGGGCAGGGTGATGCCGGTCACCCCGATGCCGCAGGCCCGCATGGCTGTGAACTCGTTGTGCCGGGCCAGGGAGGCCAGGGCGATCACCGTCCCCAGAAGAACCGCCTGGGGACCCATGAAAAACAAGATGAACGGGATCTTGTAGAGAAAGTAAAACACGATGTCCGAGATCGGGGAATCCCGGGCCACGAATTCGTCGATCTGCTCGAAAAAATCCACCACCAAAAAAATTCCCACCAGGGCGCAGACCGCCAGCAGGTAACTTTGAACGAACCGGGTCAGGACGTAACGTCGAAGAATCATGGACGGGTTACACGATTGTGGGGGAACCGGAATTCAGTCCGGGAATGTATTCCATCAGCACTTCGGCCACCGGGGCCAGGTCGGACCGGTGTTCCAGCGTATGGCGCACGTAATCCAAAGTGGCGGGAATGTAACCCAGGTAGCGCTCGTTCTTTTGGGCCACGCTCTGGTAGGCGAACGTGCCTACGGCTTTCAGGTTCCGCTGCACCGACATCCAGTCGAAAATCCGGCGGAATTCCGGGCGGTCGAGAGCTCGGCCTTCCTCTTTTTCCTTGAGCTCGATGAACCGGTCGATCAGTTCTTCGCGGAGAGCCCGGGGAAGGATCAGGTAAGAATCCTTCAACAAGGAGACCAGATCGTACTGGCAGGGTCCCATGCGGGCATCCTGAAAATCGAGGATCATCAGGTCGCCATTTTTGACCATCAGGTTCCGGGAATGATAATCCCGGTGCGTAAAACACAGGGGCTGGTCGGCCAGGGTTTGGCACAGGGGCAGGAACCGGTTGCGGATCTTGTTGCTCTCCCGGGGCCGCAAGGGCGATTTATGCAGCCCGCCGACGTAATGTTCCAGCATGAAATCGAATTCCCACATCAGTTTTTTCACATCGAACCGCAGGTGGTACGCCGGGCAATCGGGTCCGATCTTTGAGGTCGCCCGGGTCTGCAGGCGCGACAGAAGCTCCACCGCGCGGCGGTAGGTATCCTCCAGTTGGCCCGGGTGGTCCCGGAGGTGCGCCTCCAGGGTGTGGTCGCCGCAATCTTCCAAGATCAGGAGGCCCCGGCCGGCCTCGTAACCGTACAACTCGGGGACGGGCAGATCGAGACTCTTTAGAAATTTCAGGATGCGGGTGAAATCCGTCTCTGGGCCCTGTTCCGCCTGGGCCAATTGCATGAGAACGACAGAGTCGTCCGCCGCCTCCCCTTCCGGATTTTGAAAGGACACGCGGAAGTATCGCCGGTCCGATGCGTCCCCCCGCAGGAGGCCGCAGGTCTTCAGGGAAACCGGAATCCCGAACAGGGATTCCAGGGTGGACGCCAAGTAGGGTGTGTCAAATCGGGCCGAATCGGGAATATCCATCGGGAAAGAAGAGGACCTCATCCTGTTTTGCCGGGGGAAAAATAAATCCATTTTGCCTCCCGGCCATCTTAAAGTAAAATTTTGGCTCGTTTCTACACATCTACACACTATCGTTCTCGGAGGAGCAACATGCCGAAACCAAGTTATCACATCCTGGTTTGCACCAACAAGAGGCCACCGGGACATCCCCGAGGGTCGTGCGGGGAAAACAACGCCGACGCCGTCCTCGAAAAACTGACGATGGCCATCGAGGAGAAAATGCTGTTCGGTAAAGTGATTCTCTCGACCTCTTCCTGCCTGGGGCCTTGTTCCATTGGCCCGGTGGTGGTGGTTTATCCGGACTCGGTCTGGTACAACAAGGTCAAGCCCGAAGACGTGAACGAAATTCTCGACAAGCACATCGGGCAGGGCCAGAAAGTGGATCGGCTGGAGATTCCCGACGAATTGTGGGGGTAGTTCCTGCCGGGAATCCGGCCCGACGGCCCTCCCCGGTTCAGCGAGGGGGGGAGCGCTTGGGCCTGGCGGATTCCCCGGCGGGACCTTCCCCGCTTCCTTCCTTTTTGGATTCCGCCCGTTGCCGGAGCCGCCTCCACAGCTCTTTCCGGCCCTCCTGGGTTTCGCTGGAATACACCACCAATTCGTCCCCCGGATTCAGAAACGCCGCGCGGATCTTGTCGACATGCTTTTTCCGAGCCCCGCGCGAAACTTTATCCGCCTTGGTAGCCACCACCAGGTACGGGATCCGGTAGGCGTCCATCCACTCTTTCAGTTCCAAATCGAGCGCGGTGGGATCCCGCCGCAGGTCCACAATGAACACCACCGCCGCCAGGGAATTTCGTTTCAGAAGATATTGTTCGACCATCTTCTGCCATTTCCGCTTAACGGAAAGAGGGACCTTCGCGAATCCGTAACCGGGAAGGTCGGCGAACATCAGGTTCTCGTTGACCCGGAAAAAGTTGATCTGCTGCGTTTTTCCGGGCGTGGCGCTGATGTGGACGAGTTTTTTGCGGTTGAGGAGGGATCGGATGAGGGAGGATTTCCCCACGTTGGACCGGCCCGCGAACGCAAATTCCGGCAGCACTCCTTTCGGGTACTGTTGGGGAGAGACCGCACCGGTGATGAATTCGGTGGTAACGATTTTCATGGCTGAAACCGGTTGATCACCAGACCGGAGAGCAGCTTGGGATAAAAATAGGTGGCTTTCTGCGGAAGCCGGATGCCCTGTTCGGCGAGACGCCGCACCTGTTCGATGCGCGTCGGGTTCACCCAGAAAGCCGCATTGAATTCGCCCCCGTCCACCCGGCGCATCGATTCCTGGAGGTCCACGGTGTACGCTACGTAATTCTGGTGGTCCGGATTCTTGGTGTCGATGCCCAGGAGGCCGCGCAAGAGGATTGCGTGCAGCTGGGCGACATCCAGCACCTTCAGCTCCGGAGGTTCGTCGTCCCGGAGGAAGGGGAGAATGTTTTGCGGATCCTTGAGGGTCAAAAGCATCGTCGTCCCCTGGCCCAAGTAAACGCAAAACGCCGTTTGCGACTGGCCCTCTTTGGCCAGCACCTCCTGGAGGTCTTCCGGGGCCAAATTTTTGTCCAGGGGCGTCACCTCGAAAAATTCCTGAACGCGGGTGAGGAAGGCTTCTTTATCAAAAGGCGCGGGACTCTTCACCATCCGGTGAATGGGGAAGATGGACAGGGATTCCGATTCCATGTTGGTCAAAAACATCATCACGTGCGCGGAATCGGGAACTTCGTGTCCGTGGTCCTTGTGATAGGCGAGAGCCGTTTCGTAGCGGTGGTGCCCGTCGGCGATGATGATTTTCTTTTCTTTGAATTGTTCGGAGATGGAATCCAGGGCCGCTTCGGCCTGCAGGCGCCAGAACCGGTGGGTGACCGATCCGTCGTGGATTTCGGCGATCGGTTTTTCCCCGGTGGCTTCCAGCAGCTTTTGGTCCACCGCTCCCCGGGGATCGGAGAACAATCCGAACACGGGGCTGAAATTGGCGCGGCAGGCTTCCAGGAGGAGCCGTCGGTCTTTTTTGGCCTTGGCCAATGTGAATTCGTGCGGGCAAATGTTTCCCCGGCTGAACTCTTCCGCCCGCACCCGGGCGAAGAACCCGAGACGGCTCCACTGCCGGCCGTCGAACGAATAGTCCTGCCGGTACACGTAAAATCCGGGTCGCGCGTCCGGCACCAGCACCTTCTGCTCCATCCAGTCCCGGAACGTTTGGGCCGAGCGGACATACCGGTTATCCTTCTCGTTGTCTTCGGGATACTCCTTTCCCAAAATCAGGCGAACGATGTTGTAAGGACTTTTTTGGTACAACGCGTTCTGCTGCTCGGGTGAAATGACGTCGTAGGGCGGGGCGATGACCCGGTCCAACGGGCCGGTTTTATCCGGATTGAACAAGAGCCCTGAGAAGGGGACCACTTCCACCATGATTGGGTTCGGGAAAAGGTTGAGGAAATCGGACCTCCGGGAACCGGGGTCCGGCGCGGTTGACGGTCGCCCTCATTATAACAAACTCCGCTTCCCGGGGGATCAGAGGGCCTCGCACTGGCATAATTCGCGGATGTAGTCCACCAGGGCCCAGATCCTCTCGTCATCCAGGGTATGGCCCCAGCGGGGCATGCACGGAGCCCGCCCCACGGACAGGCCGCCGGACTGGATGGCTTGGAACAACTGCTGGTCCGACCGGGTTTCCAGGTAATCCGACTTGGTGTGATCCCGGGGAGGCACCGTAAGAAACTTGGCGTTGATCCCGTCGCCTTTCCCCTTCAGCCCGTGGCACTGGGCGCAATACCATCGATAGGTTTCCCGGGTCTTCTGACTGACCTGGGTGCGGCGGGGGCCTCCGGGTTTGGGCGGAGCGGTCGTCGGCGAAGGCGCTTGCGCGGTCTCCTGGGGCCCGGAGGGGGGGGCCTTTGGATCCTCCGGTTGGCCGCAGGCGGCGAAAAGAATCAAAAATCCTCCCAGGACCCAAATCCAACCGGAGCCGTGAACCCCGAATCGTGTTTCCGGAAGAAGCAGGGGACGCACTTATTTCTTTTCTCCTTTCAACGTCATGAGAAATTTCGTCAGTTGGACGGCCGTTTCGTCGTCCAGGTCGAATTTCGGCATCCGGCCTTTTGGAATGAACCGCCGGGGATTTTTCAGAAAATTATACACCCAGTCGGCCTGCAGCCGGAGGCCGGCGTTCCCCAACGACGGCCCGGAGATCCCGCCCCGCAACTGGCCGGCCAGGTTGAGGCTTTCGTGGCAGGCGATGCAGCCGTAATCGCGCTCGAACAATATTTTCGCCTTCACCTTTTCCGACCGGGTCAGCGGTGTGGGGTCCACCTGGCCCCGAACGAGGTCGGGCCGCTTGAGCGACCGCAAATATTCGGCCATCGCCTCGGCCGGCGCTTCGGGCAAGGCCGGATGCGGGGGCGCCACCGTGGGCTTGCCTTGAAGAAAGCCCGGATCCAGGGAGTACCCCGCCTTGCGGATGGGTTCCGGATTTTTCAAAAACCGTTTCAGCCACCCTTCCTTAAATTTGTTCCCGGCGAAATAAAGATCCGGGCCCTTCGGAGGATTCAGGGGGTCGTCCGGGGAGAACCGGTGACAGCTCTTGCATTCCTTCACTTGCGGGGGCGGGGTCTCCGAACGCACGGTCCCGGGAACCCACACCGCGCACAGGACCAGGATCCAGCCCAGGATCGAAATGTGATTGCCGTGGCGCATGGGGTTAAGGTTCGGCCTGGCCGGGCGTCGTGGTTTTCAGGTCGGGCGGGGGTTCTTTTTTCAACAAGTCCTGGAAAAATTCGATGATGGTGTTGCCCTCTTGCGTCCGTTTTTGACCCTCCGGGGGGGAGGGGGCCTCGGAAAAGGATTCCTGGAACGGAGTCTCGGCCGACGGGTAATCCGAAAACCGTTGCCGGCGTTTTTCCAACTCGCTTTCCGTGAGGATCTCGTTTTTATCCAGGTCGTAGTACCAATTCTGAACCGGAGGCGGGGGGCCCATCTGCTTTTCCTTGCGGAGCGTTTGGAGGTCGTAAGGGAATTCGTCCCGCACGAGAAGCCGGGGAAGCCGTTGATCTCTCAGGTCCAGGTACCGGTAAGCCCGGTACGAATCCGTTTTGATCGTCAGGGTGTTGATTTCCTTCAAGGTCAGAAACCGGGTGATTTTGCCCGGGTAAGGGCTCTGCAGGGGCGTTCCCGATTCGGTGATCATCTGTTTCAATTGGAATTCGGGCAACAGGCGGTTGCGGTTTTTCCATTCCTGCAGAAATTTTTTCGCGTCCCGCACCGTTTGTTTCAAAGGGGACCCCAGCCCCAAACCCGCCGGATTTTCGTGGCAACTCTCGCAGGGGCGCGTGGTTTTGCGGATGGTGTGCGGCGTGTGCGGCAACATCATGAGGGCCGGGTCGCCGTCCCCGTTGGCCAACAATTGGGCCCGCTTTTTCAGTTCCCCGGCGACTCCCAACCGGTCGGTCAGGAAATATTGATACCGGGGCTTGAAGATCGAAAATTTGCCGCGGGGATTTTTGCCCAGAATCAGGGTTTTCCAATCGCTCTGGGTCACGATGTCCCACCACACGCCGGGAACCCATTGTCCCTCGATTCCTCGCGGCGTGGACTCGGCGGTGAGCCAATCGAGCATTTGCGGTTTCGGGGAAGACTCCTCAGGTCCGAACAGGAGGTGCTGCAACGTGGGATCGGAAAAACTCCAGTTTCGCCATTGCGACCAGTCCGGCGAGGGGTCTCGAATGACGTGCAGGCCCCATTCTCCCGCGGACCAGCGGGCGTGGCAGGCGGCGCACTCGACCTGGTTCATATGCGCCGGCACCTGGTGGGCGGCCGGGGGTTTGATGTCTTTCAGAATCGGCAGCACGTGACGTTTCCCCGTGACCTTGGAAAACAGCAACCATTGTTTTTTCTCCCGCTTGATGTGGGGCATGGGGCGGCCCTTCGAGTTCACCAGGATGGGATCGCCGTTGCCGATTTTTTTCACCAGGTTGGGGTTCAGCTTCAGCCAGTCGAAAATGGGTTTGGAGGTGGGATCCGATTCCAGAAGCAAAAACTCCTTGGGCGCTTTTTGGTGGGTTCCGTGACAGTCTTCACACCGGGTTTCCACGTTCGAGTGGGGAAGCGAGGATGGCGGCTCCCCCTTGATGTCGTTGGAGCCGTGGCAATCGATGCAGTGCATGCCTCGTTCCCGGTGAATGTCGGGCACCAGAAATTCGTGTTCTTTCCCATACAGCAGGGGGGTCTCGGCGTCGACCTGGTTGCGGGCGGGTTTGGGCCGGGCGGGTCGGCCGAACAGACCTTCGAACTCGCTGCCCACCCCGTTGTTGTGGTGGCAGTGCTGGCACTGCACGCTGGGGATGGCCAGGGTGAATTTATGCAGCACCGGATAGCCCCGCCGGTTCTTCAAGGTATTGACGGAGACCTTCCGTTTCATTCGGTCCTTGTTTTCGCCCGAGTATTTGCGCTGCCGCCATTGAATGGCCCGGTCCTGGGTCATCGTGAGCCCGTCGTTGGAATACACCATGTGGCAGGCGGCGCAGCCCGTGGCGCGGTATTCGCCGGGACGGTGGGGCGAGGGGCTGTCGAGATGGCAGCGGAGGCATTTCGTCCGCAGAAAATGATCCACCGGATGCCCGTCCACCCCGGGCAGGGGTTGTTCCTGTTTGCCCTGCGGCCGCAGGGAAATTGGGGGATCGGCCCGGCTTTGCGCGCCCCAGGCAAACCGCGTGGCATTGATGATTCCCTCGGCAGTGGCCATCGGGGAGCGCTTCACTTTCTCGATCTGGTCGGCGTGGCATTTGCCGCAGTATTGAGCCGCGTGGTTCAAATCGGAAGGATTGGCCACCAGGTCCCGGTGCGCCTTGGGAAGCGTTTTGGCCCGGGGGTTGCCGTCATGACACTTGGTGCAGGCAAACGCGTGATGGTCGCTGATTTCTTCGATCCCCGAATGGCAGTACAGGCAGCCTTGTCTTCCTCTCGGACGGTCGACGCGGCCGAAAACATCCTCCAGGGAGAAATGGGATTCCCGGTAAAACTTCTCTACGAATTTCTGGGTGTCGCCGTAGGAATGAAATCGGATGCCGTCGAGGGTGACGCCCGGTTGCAACACCTTGGGAGCATCCACCTGAAACCCGCGCACCGGGAAAAACGGGTCGCGGAAGTCCCCGGCGTCGACGAAGGGTTTTTCCGGCGCCGGCGGCAGTTCGACCAGAGGTTTTCCCTCCTCCGGGGCCGTGGAGGGCGAGTCTTCCTTCACGGTCGATTCGGAGATGTGGTCCCCCTGGGGACCGATCTCGTGGACCGTGTCGGGGAGGGGCCAGGGGAATTGTTCCTCTCCGAACGTTTCGTCCGGGAAAATCGGTTCCTCCGAAACCTGGGCTCCGGGTTGGCGGACCCCGCCCCACAAAAGGCCTCCGGCCAGGAGTAGGACGATCAGGATTTTTCGGAAGGAATACATGCCGACGCTTACCGCTTTCTCAAAATTTTGTTCCGCCGTTTCCGGTGCTGCACTTTGGCTTCAAAGGCGTAGCTTTTATCCATGTTCCGGTAGATGGGGTCGTCGTACCGGTCGTGACAGGGGATGCAGTTGCCCACTTTCAGAATCCGGTGCGCTTCCTCCTGGTTGAAGGGCCGGGCTCCCGGCTGGCTGGTTCCCGCCAGGGTTTCCCCGCGGGCGGTGATTTTGGCGTCTGGACCGAATTCCGATTTCCTTTGCACCGCGTCGCTTCGGTTCAAGGGACGCATTTCGTCGTTTTGGCCCGAGGGTTTCCGTCCGAGTTTTAAATCGCCTTCGCCCATGCCGAGGGTCCGGGGCGACAGGTGACAGCTGGCGCAGGACCGGGCCTTCCCGACCGAGTGCGGATTGAGCGCGTAAGCCAGGTTGGACCCGGAATACCCGTGGGGGTTGGTGTACTCCCATTCCCGGTACCGGCCGCGAGACTCTCCCGTTCGGGAGAGGACCGCGATGGCCTGGCCCCGTTCATCCAGCGCGGTGACCCCGCGTTCGGGTGGATCCAGCATGGGGACGATTTTACCTCTCGGTCCTACCATGAGCGCCGGGGTGACCGGGGTCATGGAATATCGAAAGGGATTCCATGCGGTGTCGTTCCCCGATTCGCCGGGGGACCGACTCTGATTCAGCGTCATGTGGCAACCCGTGCAGCGAGGCACCCATTGAGCGTGGCAAGCCGTGCACCCCAGCCGTTGCCGATGCCCCGGGAGGGAATGGACCTGCCGCGAGTGACGAACCAGCGGGGTCTCGTATTTCCGCCCGCTTCGTTTCCCCAAAACCACGATTTTGTCTTGTTCGACTTTGACGTTGGTCAACTTGCGGTTGTGGGAGGAAACAACCATCCAGTCGCCCACCGAAGGCGTCGTCCCCTTGTAATGGCGGCTGAGGCGAAGGACGCGATCTTTGGGGTCGGTGATCTGCGCGACGGTGGGATACGACTCCGCGGTCCCATGACAGGTTTCGCAACGAATTTCCACCGCCTCGTATGCTTTGGAGTAAAGATTGCCGTCGCCCATGATATCAGACTGCGAATGGCAGTCAATACACTCGAACCCGCGGTCCATGTGGACGTCCCGGCGCACCCGGCCGTTGCCCGGAAACAGGGGGATGGGGGGGGTGGCTCGGTCCCGGGACTCGGCGAAGGTTTGAAGCGGGGCGCCGGCGGTGAAGGTTTTGTGGCATTGCAGACACGTGGTCTGCTCCGGCAGCGCCGTCATTTGGTGATAGGCGGGGTGTCCCCGTTCGGTGCGGGAAATGGTGGGGTCGTGGCCTCGATATCGCCCATCCTCCTCGTAGGAAAAATGACAGGCCGCGCAGCCTTCCGACCGATATTGGCCCGGCGGCGGCGGGGCATCCAGGTGACATTGGAAGCAGCGTTGGCGAAGCAACCGGTCCACGATGTGGCGGGAGATGGCTCCCGTTTGCCGGGGGGCGTCGGGCTCGAGGGCCTGGCGCAGGTCCCGGGGGGAAAAGAAGGGCAGCGGGTTCAGTCGCGGCAGGGCGCCCCGGTGGCGGGGAATCGTTCCGTCTTGGTCTTCCAGGGCGCGGACGCCGTAACGGGCCCGGCGATCGTTCTGCCCGCCCCACTGGTAACGGACCGACGAGATGACCCCCGCCATCGTGGCCATCATCGATTTCTTGACGCGACGGATATGATTCCGGTCGTCTCGGGCGTGGCCGGAATGGCAGAACGCCAACCCGCAACTCTGGTCCACGACCTTCAGGGCGGACGGGTTGCCGCGGCCGGTTCCCGCATCGGCATCGTAAATCAACGTGGCGTGGGCCGCTTCCCGGTCCACGCTCTGCCCGTTGCCGCCGTGGCATACCGTGCAGCCGAACTCCCGGGGATGCGAGGCGCTCACCTCGGCGATGCCGTCGTGGCAAGTGAGGCACCGTTCCCGGGACTGGCCCCGATAGTCCGCCACCTTCACCGAAGGATAATCGGGAAGCGTGGCGGTGACGTCCAGTTCCTTGATCCGGAGCGAAGGGGGGCCGGGGAGGGAGTCTCCGATTCCTTGTCGTTTCAGGAACTTTTTTTGCCAGAACGTCCAGTCCGGGGGCTGGGCGTGCACCGTCCAGGCCCCGAACAGGACTCCAGCCAGGATCAGGACGTAGCGTCGTTTAATCACGCAAAAAACCGGTGTGAGGGCTTAAGGGTTGCCGGGACATCTCGAACCAACGCGCTGATAAGGACTCCGCCCGGGATCATTCAAAAACCACCTCGACTCGATCCAGGAAATCCCGCAGATCCCCGGCGAAATTCTGAATTTTTTCTTCCGATCCTTCCCGCGCCGCGTCTTCAATCTGCAGGCCGACGGCGCTGATGAAATCGAATCCGTAACCCGCTCCTGAACCTTTCATGGTATGTCCGAGACGCTGAACGGTGGAAAAATCTTCCTGCTTCAGGGCCTCTCCGATGCTGAGAAGATCTTTTCTCCGGTTGTCCAGGTAGGTGGGGATCAATTCTTCGAGATCGGGATCCACCCGGACAATGATCCTGTCTTTAGGAGGAGGGTCGCTGGAGTTCGCCATACGCGGATTTCCTGTGGGTTCAAGTTGGATTGGGTTGGGGGTCGGGGTCGTGACGCTAAATCGTTCTATGTTAGAACCGGCGAGAAAAGTTTTCAACCATCAACTGAGGGGGCTCGGCCGGGGGGCGGGCGTTCCGGGGCGCGCGTTTGGGAGAACCGAACAGGCCGCCCGGGAATCCCCCCGGTCAGAACAAAAACGGATCGAGATCGGCCCGTCAAACCTCGCCCCCCAGCAAAGCCACCGGCCAAATGGAAAAGACCTGGTCCATGGGGAGGGCCCGCTGGTCGTTGTGCGTGCCGAGCGCCACCGGGCGGTGAGTGATCCGGTCCACCAGGGTTTTCGGAAGCGGCAGGTTGTTGGGGATGAGGATGCGGGTGTCCTCCCACAGGGAGGGACCGACGGGCCATTTCAAATCCGGTTCCATGAGGGGGACCACCAGGCGGGGGGCCACGGTGAGGCTGGTTTTCCCCTCGTGGTGCCGGGCGAAGGCGACCACGTGATCCGATTGATTCCCTTCCACCTGGAGGGGCAGGTAATCGCCGTCCAGAAACAACAGGGGGTGCGCGCGCCTCCAGCGAAGCCCGCAGGCCGTCAGGTACAGTTTCACGCGGCCGTCGGGCCATTGATCCAGGAGGGCCCGCAATTCTTTTTCCCGATCCCTGGACTCCAGGGCCGAGGCGTCGTCGAGCAGCGGTTCCAGCTCCTCAAGATACTTTTCACGGAGGGGGAAATCGACGGGGCGCCGATTGTCGGGATCCACCAGGGACAGGTCCCACAATTCCGTTCCCTGGTAAAAATCGGGGATGCCGGGCGAGGTGATTTTCAAAAGCGCCTGGGCCAGGGAATTCACCACTCCCATTTTGGCGACCCGGGCCTGAAAAGGGAGGAAGGAATCCAGGAACCGGTTGGACTTGGAAGGGCTGAGGGTGCGCTGGATGAACCGTTCGATCGCTTCGTCGTAGGACTGGTTGGGGTTGACCCAGCTCGTGTGGACCTTGGCTTCCTTGGTGGCCTTGTGCATGTAGGTGATCAGCCGCTGGATCACCTCTTCGAAATCGTCGGGGTTGAGGGTCCGGGGCGGCCACATGCCGATCAGCACCTGGTAAAAAATATACTCGTCGTTTCGGTCGGGGGCGTATTCTCCCTCCAACAGGGTGCGTTTGCCCCGGTTGAGGAGGGACCACCGCCCGACGGCCTTGCGCCATTCCTCGGGGATTTCCGACAGAATATTGATGCGGGCGCGCACGTCTTCCCCGCGCTTGTGGTCGTGGGTGGCCGTCGCGTTCAGGGTCCAGGGCCAGTGTCTTTGCCGTTTCAGATGACGGGCGTGGAAACCGGCCACCGTCAGGCCGAACCGTTGCGGCGCCCCGCCCACTTCGTTCAGGGAAACCAGGCGATAGTACCGGTAAAAGGCCGTATCCTCCAAGCCTTTGGCTTGCACCGGGCCGGTGAATTGCTGGAACTTCAGGATGAAATCCAGTTGTTTTTTTCCGTAATCCTCCCGGCTGCCTTCGTGGAGCGGCGGCCGCAGGGTGTCCTTGATGAATTCGAATATGGTCGGCTCTAGGGCCGGGTTGCGGCTGCGGGCGCGACGGATGGAAGCTTCCAGGGTATCCCGGTCTTCCGGGGTGTACCCGGAGGGGTCGATGTAGGTCCGGTAAAGGGGAAAACAAGCCACCACCTCCATCAAGGTTTCCCGGAGGCTGTTGAGCGTGAAATCCCGGTAGTGCCGGTCTTCCTCGGAGATCAGGTTCAGGGAGCGCACCAGGACATTGAGTTCGCTGGCCAGTGCGGTTTGCATGATGAGTTTCTTGCTCTGGTACACGATCTCGGAAAAAGGCAGCGTGTTTCCCGTGAAACGGGTGTAGATGCGGGTGAACTGTTTTTCATGGACGGCATTCACGAACAACTCGTTCACATCGTTCATGAAATCGTAACCGCTGGTTCCATGCACGGCCCAGTGCTCGGGAAGGGATTCGTTGCCGGTTAGAATTTTTTCCGGGACCAGGTAGAGGGGCCGGGCGATGGGGCCGGCCGGGTCGGATTGCTTTTCTTTCCCTCGCCATTGCCGGAGGGCTTGCCGCAGGGTTTCGGGCGGGACGCCGTTCAAGACGGGTTCCCGAACCGCGTACTCAAAAAGCGCCGACTCCTGCAACCGTTCAAAGTATTCCAGGGGATTGAACAAGCCGTCGGTGTGGTCGAGCCGAAGGCCGTTGATCTTTCCTTGGCCGATCAACTTGAGCACCAGTTTATGGGTGCTTTGGAAGACCTCCGGCCGTTCCATGCGAAGACCGGCCAGGTGATTGATGTCGAAAAACCGGCGGTAGTTGATCTCGTGCGAGGCCGTCCGCCAGTTGGAAATTCGGTAAATCTGTTGTTCGAGCAGGTTGTGGAGCAAGTCGAAGCTTTCCGGCTGGCCGGGTTCTCCGTTGAGGATTCTAATGTTGCGCTCGATGTGTTCGCGGATCACGGACGATTCGTTCATCAACCGGACCAGGCGGGTGCGGCCCACCTCTTTTTCCAGGCGCCGTTCCTCGATTTTTTCGGGGTCGGTGTCGGTGACCGGGGGGAGGTTTTTGAGAGCCCGGATGATGCTGAGAAATTCCCGGAGGTGGTCGTCGTTCGTCGGCATTCGTTTTTTGAGACGCTCCAGGTCGTGGGCCAGGATCAGGGGAACGGAGTTGGGGGTGATGGGCAGTTTGAATTCGTAATAATGGAGGTAAAATCCCCCGTCTTCGAACGTCAGTTTCAACTCGCCCCGTTCCAGAACCACGCCGTATTGGTCGCCCAGGATGGGCAGCAGGATCTTTCCTTTCAATTCCACCTTGATCGGGTCCCAGTCGATATCGAAGAAGTTGGCAAAGGGGGAGCATCGGCCGTTTTCCAGAACATCCTGCCACCACTGGTTCTGGGGACTGGCGATCCCCATGTGGTTGGGCACGAAATCGAGGATGTGTCCCATCCCTTCCGAGGACAGGGTTTCCAGGAAATGGTGAAAATCCTCGTCGGAACCGATTTCAGGATTGATGCGGTTGTAGTCGGAGATATCGTAACCGTGCGAAGAGCCTTTTCCGGCGGCAAAATAGGGCGATGCGTAACCGTGCGAAACGCCTAACCGGGAAAGGTAAGGCACCACCGCAACCGCTTGCTGAAAGGTGAACTCCGAGTTGAATTGCAGCCGATAGGTGCTCAGGGGGATCCGTTGTCTCTGGTCGAGCCGTTCCTTGATCGTTTGCAGCCGATCTTCCAGCAGGGTAAAGGCTTGTTCGGGCGGGGGAATATTCATTTCCATCTCCTTCGGGTTCCATTCTCCCGTTTTGGCAAATTCAAGTCAAGGCAAGGGGCGGCGGGTCAGGCTTTTTCAAGGGGAACCGCGCGCAGGAGAACCGCACAAGGACGATCGAAATGGATTTCCTGGTGTTTCTGGCCCCACAAGAGTTTGGGGGAGGACGGAGACGTCGTGTAGCCCGGATTCTGGGAGGTCCACTCCACGGTCCATTTTTGGTCGGTTCCGGGTTGCGTCGCCGACGATTTTCCCAAAACCACATGGTCGCCTTCCTTCAGGCAGGCGACCATCAACAGGGGCGGATGATCCGGCGATTGGCGTCGAAGGGCGAGGGTAAATCGACCCACCACATCGACTTCGAATCGAGAGCCTTCCACCCGCTTCAGGGCGGGGTCCCGGGCGCGCAAGGCCAGGAGGTCCTGGTACAATTTGAGGATGCCGCGGTGGGGATCGCCGTCGCATTCCTTCCAGTTCAGCTTGCATTTCAAAAACGTGTCCCCGGCCTGGGGATCGGGAATGCGCTTGCGGGCGAGAGGATCGGCGAAGGCTTTGAAATGGCGAAACTCCTGCCGCCGCCCTTCGGTGACGCGCTGGCCCAGTTCGGCCGGATGATCGGTGAAATAAATAAAGGGGGTGGTGGCCGCCCATTCCTGTCCCATGAAAAGAAGCGGCGTTGCCGGGGAAAGCAGCAGCAAAGCGCTGACGGCCCGGTAGGAAGCCAGGTTCACCGGGTCCGTCAAACGGTCGCCCCGGGCGCGGTTGCCGATTTGGTCGTGATTTTGGATGCAATGGACAAAACGCTCGATCGGGATGCCCACCGGAAGCGTGCCTCGGGGCGCATTGCGGAAGGCCGATCGTTGCCCGGTATAGAACCAGCCCTGCCGGAGGGTCTTGGCCAGGTCGTGAATGTTCCCGGAAAAGTCCTGGTAGTATCCCTCGTTGTCCCCGGCGAGCAGGCTCCGCACCTGGTGATGAAAATCGTCGGCCCAGACCGCGTCGAGTTCGTACCCTCCCGATTTCACCGGTTGCACCAGCCGGGACTGGTTGCGATCGTCCTCGGCGATGAGAAGCACGGTGCGGCCCGGCGGCAGGGAAGCGCGGACCTGGTGGGCCAGTTCTTTCAGGAAATGGGTCGGGCTGTCGTCGATCAGGGCGTGGGTGGCGTCGAGCCGGAGCCCGTCGATATGGTATTCATGGATCCAATGGAGCGCGTTTTCGATGAAAAACTCCCGGACGGGTCCGCAATGGTGGTCGTCGAGGTTCACCGCGTCGCCCCAGGGACTTTTGTGTTTGGGGGAAAAATAATAAGGAGAAAATTGGCTCAAATAGGCCCCCTCCGGTCCCAGGTGGTTGTACACCACGTCCAGAAAAACCGCCAGGTTCCGGGCATGCGCGGCATCCACCAGGCGGCGGAGGTCCTCGGGGCGTCCGTAGCACCGGGCCGGCGCGAACAGGTCCACCCCGTCGTACCCCCAGTTCCGGTGGCCGGGAAACTCCGCCACCGGCATCAGTTCCACGGCGCGGACTCCCAGGTCTGTGAACCAGTTCAACCTCTGGCGGACTCCTTCAAAGGTTCCTTCGGGACTGAACGTTCCCACGTGCAATTCGTACAGGACCACTTGGTTGAGCGGCAGGCCGGTCCAGGCGGCATCCGTCCAGTCGAATCGGGAGGGATCGATCACCTCCGAAGGGCCGTGCACGCCTTCGGGTTGAAACCGGGACGCGGGATCCGGGTAGGCCGGGCCGCCGTCGATCCGGTACCGGTAGCGGGTCCCGGGGTTCAGGGACTCGACCCAAACCGTGAAGTATTCCGGTTCTTCGGATTCCATCGGCAGCGGGGCGGTGGCGGGGTCTTCCAGGATCAATTCGAGGGACCGGGCGCGGGGAGCCCAGACCCGGAACCGCACCCCACCGTCCTCGGGCCAGGCCCCCAGACGAGGCTCCCAGGTCACGAGGGTCTCCTGTAGGTTTGCAGAATGAACACCGCCAGGGTTCGATCCTTCAGGGGGTAGGCCCGTCCCCCCCGGGCCACGGTTCGGGGATGGACCGGATCCCGGGCGCTGGTGTCGAGAATGACCTCCCAGCGGGTTCCGCGGGTATGGGCGGGAAGGACGAAGGACACGGATTCATGATGCGCGTTTAACAGAATGAGCAGGGTTTCGTCCTGCACGGGACGGTTGTATTCGTCCACATCGTCGATGGCCTGGCCATTGAGCCGAAAACCCAGGCAGCGGGCGTAGGGAGTCTCCCATTCCTTGTCGGTCATTTCCCGGCCGGAGGGCGAAATCCAGGTGATGTCCTTCCAGGATTTGCCATCCACCTTGCCTTGGAAGAATTTTCTCCGGGTGAAGACGGGGTGGGTTTTCCGAAGTTGGATCAACCGACGGATGAAGTCGAGAAATTTTTTCTGTTCGGGGTTCAGGTCCCAGGAATACCAGTTGAGCTCGTTGTCCTGGCAGTAGGTGTTGTTGTTTCCCTGTTGAGAGCGTCCCAGCTCGTCGCCGCCCAAGAGAAAAGGCACCCCTTGAGAAAGGAGCAGGGTGGCCATCAGGTTTCGTTTTTGCCGCGCCCGGAGATTGTTGACCCCTCTTTTTCGCGTGGGCCCTTCGGCCCCGCAGTTCCAACTGTAATTGGCGTTGGTGCCGTCGTGGTTGTTTTCCTGGTTGGCTTCGTTGTGCTTGGAATTATAGCTGACGAGATCCTGGAGGGTGAACCCGTCGTGGGAGGTGATGAAGTTGATGCTGGCCTGGGGCGGGCGGCCGCTGGACTGGTACAGGTCGCTGCTCCCGGATATCCGGCTGGCCAGTCCGCCGATCAGGCTTTCGTCCCCTTTCCAGTATCGGCGCGCCGTGTCCCGGAACTGGTCGTTCAATTCGGTCCAATGCACCGGAAATCGTCCCACCATGTACCCGCCCGGTCCCAGGTCCCAGGGTTCGGCGATCAGTTTCACCCGGGAGAGCACCGGGTCCTGGTGGATCGCTTTGAGAATCGCGGCCTGGGGATTGGGAATATGGTCTTCCCGGGTCAGGGTGCTGGCCAGGTCGAAGCGGAACCCGTCCACGTGC
>JABAHQ010008430.1_pt1 | contig 19503 bp, 19 predicted proteins | sample 7062091 | NCBI WGS metagenome assembly JABAHQ01 (sample SAMN14534359, study PRJNA622989) | marine sediment metagenome | biome: marine biome [ENVO:00000428]; feature: marine pelagic biome [ENVO:01000023]; material: deep marine sediment [ENVO:00002113] | place: India: Gulf of Kutch | collected...
ACAGCCGGCGTTACCACTGGCCAAACGAACCGATTCCTGAGGGCGTCGATTATTCGATGATCGAGCACGTTGACGACCTGCGGGCACTTCTCCATTCACTCGACGCCGCCCCGGCTCACCTGGTGGGACATTCCTATGGTGCTTTTCTCTGTTTACTGCTCGCGATTAAAGAACCGCGTCTCGTGCGCACTCTCGTCTTGGCGGAGCCGCCAGCCATCACCTTGTTTGTGAGCGATCCTCCGAAACCGTCGGAGATTTTGAAGCTGTTGGTAAGCAGACCGCGCACTGCGATCTCCATCATAAAGTTCGGCGCGATGGGCATAAATCCTGCGACGGCGGCCGTCAAACGGGGCGACATGGAAGAGGCGATGCGGCTGTTCGGCACGGCCGCACTCGGCCGCGAAGCCTTTGCTCAATTGTCCGAGGCACGACTGGAACAGGTACGGGCCAACCTCATTAAAGCGGAATTCCTGGGGTCGGGTTTTGCGCCAGTGGATGCAGAGCAGGTACGCCGCATACACACCCCCACGTTGTTAGTCAACGGACAGCGGAGTCCGGCTTTATTTCATCGCCTGATAGATCGGCTCCAGGAGCTGCTACCGCATTCTGAGCGGATCGAAATTCGTGCAGCATCGCATATCATGCACGAGGATAACGCCCCCGCCTATAACGCAGCGGTTCTGTCATTCTTGTCGAGGCACCAGCAAACGGCCTAACTATACCGAAGCAAGTTTTTTTATGAACCGGGTGTAGGGTTGAAGTTGGCATTGCCTACCAAAAGACGTAAAATTAGGGTAGCTGCCGCTGGTGGAGTGATGTCACCTGAAGCACATCACTGTTTCAGGCATCACTGCGGGAGCGGCAGGTTGAAATACGGCCGTTAGGCGGCTTGTACCCGGAGGCAATTGCCAAGTATGAATACAGCGAGCGGTTTATCTAAAGCAATGCAAAGCCTTGAAGGCTTATCCGTAGGCGACGCCTTTGGTGAGTTGTTTTTCTCCATCTCCCCACATAACGCCTCAGCATCAGATCTGCCCACCGGGGTTTGGAGATGGACTGACGATACGCATATGGCTTTATCAATTGTGGAAGTGTTGAAGAAATACGGTCGCATCGAACAAGACGCTTTAGCTCAAGCATTTGCCAGGCGCTACCAAGAAGAACCTTATCGTGGCTATGCAGGCGGCGCAGCGCGACTACAGCGCCAAATCGCTGCTGGTGCAGACTGGCGAACCATTTCACCGACCTTATTTGGTAGTGGTTCATATGGTAATGGAGCAGCGATGCGCGTGGCCCCTATAGGCGGTTTTTTCTATAACGACTTACAGCGTGCTGCTCAAGAGGCGCAACTATCTGCTGTTATCACCCATGCTCACCCTGAAGGGCAAGCGGGTGCTATTGCTGTGGCCGTGGCTGCTGCAATCGCGGTAAATACCCCTTGCCCTTCAGGGAGCGACTTTCTAAAAGAAGTATTGAAGTTTGTTCCAAAGGGCATTACGAACAACCGTCTTCAATTGGCGCTGGACATTCCGTCCGACGACCTACATCAAGCTGTTCAAATGCTCGGTTCTGGCAATGAAGTATCAGCCCAAGATACAGTACCATTCTGTCTGTGGAGTGCAGCCTATCATCTCAACGATTTTGAACAAGCGCTATGGTGGACGGTGAGGGGAAGGGGAGATAGTGACACAACTTGTGCTATCGTTGGCGGCATTGTGGCGCTTTCGGCCAACAATATTCCGCGACATTGGCTGAGACAACGTGAGCCTATTCCCGTTTTATAGGTGGAGAGAACGCCGCCTGCTGAATGTGTCAACCATTTCAACGATGGAGTAGTCGAAAGGGAGTCATAACCAGCGTTTCAAAAATTTGACTACTTACCATCTAGTAAGTAAAATATGCCGACGATATGACAAACAGAAGTGATACAAAAACACAGATAATTGACATAGCTCAACATCTTTTGCTGGATAAAGGGTTCAACGCCTTTAGTTATAAACACATCTCTACCCTTTTGGGTATCAAAAACTCGGCCATTCACTATCACTACCCTTCAAAAGAGGACCTGGGTGTAGCCATCATCCAACGCACAAGGAAGCGTTTTCAAGAAGGGGCACAACAGCTGGAAATCCAAAACTTGAATCCGTGGCAGAAACTTGAGTGGTTTTTCAACATTTACTTAAATAACTTACAAGAAAGAGAGGTGTGTTTGGGAGGCTCGCTTGGTACAGATTTCAACGCAATTCCCGGAAAAATGCAAATTGAGATCCGGGCACTGGTCTCTGAAATTCTGACCTGGTTGGAACAGCTTCTTCAGGATGGGCGCAATCAAGGCGACTTTTCTTTTCCAGGTAATCCAGCAGATAAGGCAGTTGTTGTCTTAGCCAGTGTTCAAGGTGCATTGCAAATCGCACGAGTTACAACGTCAAAGCAGTTTTATGCTGCCTTAAATCAACTTAAACAAGATTTGAAAGTCTAATTTTTTTAACGCCGTTACTTACTTACTAATAAGTAAAATAGAGATGGAGGAGACAGATCATGAATAAAACCAGACTAAGCCTCTATTATTTGGCCACATATTTAACTGTCGGAGGTATTGGCTTTATGCTTTTACCCCAAACCATGCTCACCCTCTTTTTTTCAAATGGAACCTATAGCCATATCATGGTTCGTTTTAATGGGGTCTTATTGCTATCTATCGGAATTTTTGTTATCCAGCTCATTCGTCATCAAGTCAGTGAACTTTATGGAACTACTTTGATCGTTCGCACAATTATCCTGATAGCTCTTGTAGCATTGTATTTCATCTCCAGGGACCCACTAATGATATCATTATTGGTTATTGTTGGTCTTGGTTTTGCACTTACATTAACCAGTTATATTCTGGACCGTAAAGCTGTGATTAGGGTGTGATAAACTAACCCAAGCCATAATAAACCCTTTGCCCGCGAGCGCCCAAGCAGCGCTTAATTCAACAGAATGTCTAATTGAGGTTGCGTGTGCCCGTGAAGTGGGATAAAATTGGGAGAGTTCTTGCCAGTGATGATATTGCTAAAGACGTACTTTGTATCGAACCTCCGCTATAGTGCGAGGGAGACCATCTCATGACAGAACCAAGTACACCCGACTCTCGACGCCTTGCGATGCTGAAGCAGTCTCTGAACGATGCTGACCAATCCATCCGCTTTAACGCCGCACTGGATTTAGCGAAACTCGGCGATGCGGACAGCATCCCTGCCCTTATCGAAGGTTTCCAGGCCGATAGCTTTATCACACGCCTCTTTCACGCCGGACAAGCATTAACTGTTTTGGGGGACGCCGCTATTCCTGCATTGACTGACGCGCTTAATTCGGACAATGAAACCGTGCGCGTTGATGCCGCCTTTACCCTCTGCAAAATTGATCCGACGCGCACCCAGGAACTACTGTCTGTGGCCATCGATGCTCTGCATAACTGGAACCCCGATCTGAGCCTGGAAGATCAGATGCGTACGCCTCTAATCGATGCAGCCATCTTTGTAGGCGAGATGGGTACCGCCGCACGCGCAGCCATTCCTGTACTCCGCGATATGTTGAGCACTCCCGTACGCAGAGATGACGCTCTGGCCTGGAATGAAGACCCACGGACAATCCTCGCTTTTTTGATGACACAAATCGCAGACCCACCCGATGAGGTGGTCGCTTCACTAATCGAAGCCCTGGATGCGGAGGATGACTCGCTGCGATGGGGAGCGGCCCGAGCCTTGGGCGAGCTAGGGAGAGATGGGTCTAAGGCTATCCCTGCGCTCACATCTGTTCTGATCGACGAGCAGGAAGTTGAATCTGTACGTGTTGAAGCGGCCTATTCGCTGGCGGTCATGGGCGACCCAGTGCGAGAAACGCTACCCGCACTCACCCGAGCGTTCGAGAGTCAGGACTGGTGGATACGCGTCTTTGTTGTGCGTATCCTTGGCGAAATGGGATCGCCAGAAGAAAACACGCCCGATACTGAAGATATGTTCTGGCTCGAACGGGCTTTTTTCTCGCCCCGCTATGTTCGGCGTGTAGAGCAACCAGAAACTTACATCGTGCCTATCTTGGTAAGCGCATTAGCAGATAGTGAATATAATGTCCGCCGCAACGCAGCCTATGCTCTCTCCCTCCTCAACTCTCGCGCAACTGACGCCATCTCTGCGCTTATTGAGGCCATGCGCAGTCATGATATTGGCCCTGTCGCAGCCGAAGCAGTCGCCAAAGTAGGCGAACCAGCGATTCCGGCGTTGCTGCGCGCCTTGGATGACCAACACAATTTATTGCCCAGGCATATCGCATATGCACTTCAACTGATTGACACGTCTACGGCACAGAAGGCACTCAATATGGCCTGTGAGAGAGGTATCAAGCCTTTACAACCAGCGCCCCATCACTTTTACATACAGTGTCCGGTATCTTTCGATGCAGTCAAGAAGGCTGCGTTTGAAGCGCTTTATCAGGAGACTGTTGCTCGTGAGATGGGTGGGAAGGTAGACTACGTGCTTGCCTATCCGAAGCATGAATTTTTGCGCTATCTGGTCGAATACAAGGGGGTATTCATGCATGGCACCGATTTGCCCGATTTAGCTGTGCTACAGCCCTTGCGCGATTCTGTCGATACGGGCGACGAATCGGGCAACGTCAGCGGCGTTTATGCTGATAAAGGCTACATGCGCCCCATCTACTTTGCTGTAGTCCACCGTGGGCGCTGTTTTGGGCTTCACAACGGCTTCTTCGATCTTCGAGAAGATGGCACCATCACCTATGATGAAGAGGAAGGCTTTGATCGCCGCTACTACAAGCTCACTATTGGCGTCACTGGTCTGCGCCGGAATCCATGGCGCAACGGCACGGTCTATGCGCTACCCCCCGATACTTTCGAACATTGGAACGAATGGACCAGCCGAACGCCTGTACGGCCGGTTCTGCGCCTGGCCGTCACGCCAGATGATCTTCCTTTGAGAGATGATGTCTGGGGCAACGACTACCGTATGTTCTCCTACGGAGCTTGGGTAGAGCCGGGAAAAGATGCGTTTCCTTTCCTGAAGGACGCACGGGCCACACCAATTCATCCGGCTGGGAAACCACCATGGTTGCGCCAGTTGTAATTCGGCTTTGTAGCGCCGCCGCCACCTGCCAACGCAGTCAACGTTGCCATACGACAGAGGGCTAATCAGACAAAGTCGAGGCGTCAAATCGGTCGAGATCGGGTAAACCCTCCGCCCGTGGCCGTGCTATCGTGAGGCGTCGGGTGCGTATTAGCGAAGCAATAATAGCTACAGTCAGAATTCCGGCTACCACGCCCAGGGATAAGCCAACTGGGATCTTATACACATCGGTGAGCACCATCTTCAGGCCGACGAAGACTAACACGGCCGACAGTCCCGCCTTCAAGTAGTAGAAGCGATCAATGATGCCGGCCAGGACAAAATAGAGTGAGCGCAAACCCAAGATAGCAAAAACATTAGAAGTATAAACGATGAAAGGATCTTGCGTCACCGCAAAGATGGCCGGAATGGAGTCAACGGCGAAAATCAAGTCAGTACTCTCAACCAGAAGCAGGACCAGGAACAAGGGTGTGGCCATCAGTACACCCGCCCGGCGCACAAAAAATTTATCTCCCTCATACGCTGAGGTAACCGGTAGCAGGCGGCGGAATAGGCGCAGCAGCGGGTTTCGATCAGGGTGAATCGCCTCGTTGCGATGCAGCAGCATTTTAATACCCGTAAAAATCAAGAAGCCGCCAAAGAGGTAGATGATCCAATGAAATTCCTTAATCAGCGCTGCGCCAATAATAATCAGCAGGCCACGCATCAGCAATGCGCCGAGTATACCCCAAAAGAGAACCCGGTGCTGATAAACGGCCGGCACAGCAAAGTAGGAAAAAACCAACACAAAGACAAAGATATTATCAACACTCAACGATTTCTCAATCAAATAGCCTGTCAGAAAAGCCAACGATGCCTCTGGATTGGTGTAGGCGCTCTCCGGCGCGATGGTATCCCACCAAAAATAGAGGCCCAGGGCGAAGACCGAGGCTAAAATCACCCAAACTACGCTCCAAATCGTGGCCTCTTTAATCGAAACAACATGGCTGTGGCGATGAAAGACACCCAGGTCCAGCGCCAACATCGCCAGAACAAAGAGATTGAATCCCACCCAAATCCAAATCATGCTATCGTTTACCATTTTTTCTCCTTATTTCTTGATTTGGTTCGTGGGGAACTAAAAAGAGCCAGACCCCCACGATAATACAATCGTGTTAGTCTCGCTCAATGTGGCGTCACATCCGGTCAACCGAGAGGATTACTCTGGCTTGACGACTGACCGGCTCGCAAATACGAGAGGCTACTCCCTAACATCGGAACTATGTTATCATAATGTCAATATTTTGTCAAGATGCAATTTGCCTGCGGATCTATCCCCAATTCCCCTCATCCGGCGCGCCGGCAGGCGCAATCCCCCCTGTCTATTTGGTCATTCCCGGCCTTCTCTGCTACAATGGTCTTAATCAAGGACGCCCGTCAACTTATTTTTACCAACCACGCTCTTTAGCTTATATTCCAAATGCAAGCTGATTTCTCACTGTCCGGCTTAGTTCCAAAAGTTTGTCCTGTCATCCTGCGCAGACGGGGCGGGATGCAACAGATTCTGGCCTTCAGGCACCCATTGGCCGGGTGTCAACTCGTCAAAGGAACCCTGGAACCCGGTGAGCGGCCGGAACAGGCTGTGCTCAGAGAACTGGAGGAGGAATCCGGGATCGGCCAGGCGGTGATAGTTGAGAAAATCGGGGAACTCGACATTGGTGAGGCCGGACAACACTGGCACCTGTTTTTGTGTCAGCCAGAGGCCCCTCTGAAGGATGAATGGTCCTTCTTCACTGCGGACGGTGGTGGCCTCACCTTCGAGTTCTTCTGGTACGCTTTGGATGTGGAGCCGGACGAAAGCTGGCATCACGTTTTCAGAACTGCCCTGGCCTTCATCCGGACCTGGAGCCAACAAAGCGCCGAACAAGGCGCTGTCCTGGGCGGGGACTCCGCTACCCTTCATTCTCACCAGTGAGCTTGACCGCCCTTGGGCCTAACCAGTTCCACTTCACTCCGCCCATTAGGTCCGCTTTTCGCAGCTTATCCACGCGTTAGGTGGCAAAACTCTATTGTGGATACCAAGACTTAGCTGCACAACATTTAGCAAAGATTCCAAATACTCGGTACAGATGATAAGAAAATACTGGCAATATACATTCTTAATACTTATCAGCGTGTCTTGGATTGGTTGTAATCTTAAGCAGATAGAGTCTAAAAAACAAAATGATTGGGTTGTAGAAATCGTCCAAGATGGCGAAGTAATTAGTAGCCCAAATCAAGAATACAGGCTACAAAAAAATCCATTCACCATTCGGATTAGATTACCAAAACCTCACCATGTTCAGTTAAATGTGCTTAATAAGGATGATAACTTCAAGAGAATTAACCCAGATTTACCTATTGATAGTTGTCCAGAGACAATGCAGCCATTTTGTATCGGTATGGGTTTTTCTGGAGAAACAGGACGTTTGTATATTGACGAAGAGTATGGAGAGGGACATCTATTCTTATACTATGAAAATGAAAATGATCACAACTGGGATAGGGTCGAAATTTCAGAAACCCAGACTGTCTTTGAACGAGATGTATTTGGTTTAGTGTTCCAGAGATATCATCCAAACGAGGATGAGTTTATCCTGCTTCAATCATTTACTGGACCGAGGTTGTACTTGGTATTTTTAGTTAATGATCGAGACAGAAATCTCATAAATGAGGGTGAGTTAAAGAAGATCATTTTGTCGTTTGAGTAGTTCTTAGTTTTCTTTACCTACGAGAGTTCTCAAGAGGTAAGGGCCACCTAGCCAGCGCATGTACCAGACGTCCGGTGTCCGGCTTTTACAATGTGTCGCGCCTTGCGTGGGGAAGGGGCGGGGAATTGTTCACGGCTCATCCGCTCATTAGGGTGCAAGCTTGTGCGAAACATCAAACTAGACAGCGCATTTTTAAAGAGCAGAACAAATCCTTCTGCTATACAAGGAAAAAACGATGACCATCACCATACGGCTCGTTAAACCCGAAGCCGATTTTCCTCGCATTGCTGAACTATTTTCGCTTGAAGCTGCTGAGCCTGTGCCCGTTGAGGAACTCTTTGAGGAAGAGGAACGTATGCTTCCCGGAGATGTTCGTCATCATATAGTCGCTATGGATAGAGATAATAAGATTGTTGGTTACAGTCTGGCGGCCCGGACCAGAGAAGAATCAACGGGCTATTTTCATCTAGCCGTGTTGGTTGACCCACAGTATCGTAGGCGCGGCGTCGGCTCAACCCTCTATGAGCATCTCGACCAATTCGTACGAGACCGAGGGGCGACTAAACTCTTTGGCAAAATACGTGAGAAAAACGCGGCTTATTTACCTTTTGCCAGGCAACGCGGCTTCAGCATCCGCAATCAGATGTTTGTGTCGCGAATTGATTTATCTAGCTTTGATGAAACTCGGTTTACTGGTCTCATCGAAACGGTTGAGGCAACCGGGATTCATTTTTCGACGCTTGAGGCTGAAGGAAACACGCCTCAAGCTCGCCGCCAGTTGTATGAAATCAACCGTATTGCCTCGACGGATGACCCGGCTGCTACAGATGATGGCTTTGCGCCCTTTGAAGACTATGCCCGAACAATCTTGGATGCCTCCTGGTTTCAGCCAGAAGGCCAATTTATGGCTTTTGATGGTGAGAAGGCTGTGGGGCTATCGGCAGTCAGTTATTTTGCTGAGGCAAACGCAATGTTCAATATGCTAACAGGCGTGGCGCGGGCGTATCGAGGATGGAAAATCGCTCGAGCCCTTAAGCCATTGACGATTCGGTGTGCCGAAGACCACTGATGATGATAAAAACCATAGATGAAATGATATCGGCGCTGAAATATCATCCGGAAGTGCTTGGCCTAGTCGGGTATGGCAGCGACCATCGAACAGACGGTTATGCCTTGGGAGATTGCGACTTATTCGTGATACTAGACCACAGAGATACTGCCGTAGAGAGCTTGCATTTCTACGTTGGCGGTGTCCCCGTGGACCTCAACCTGATGACTCTCGATGAGGTTCGCCACCTGGATGCTACAGACAACTTTCATTCAGTCGCACTGCTTGACGGAAGAATACTTCATGACCCAACTGGCAAGGTGATACGCGCGCTTGAAGAGTTACGCCGACGGAGGCGACAATCTCCGCCTAAGGAACTCTCTGAGCATACTGTTGCCTTCATCCGGCACGGACATAAGCACATTTTTGATAAAGTCAAAGGGCGGCTGGAGACAATGCCGGTCTTCTGTCGATTTTTGTTGAGCACAAACATCTACTGGCTCATTGAGACTTACTTCCACGTCAGGGGCCTCGTTTATAAAGGCGAGAAACACGCGATTGTGTATCTACAGCATCACGAGCCGGAGATTTTTGAGACGATAGCCGAGTTTTACGCCACACGTGACCTGGAACGGCAGGTCGAGATTGTATATGCTCTCACGGAGCGGGTGCTAGTACCGGTTGGCGGTATGTGGCGGAATGAAGAGGTTCTCGCTTTTGGTGATGAGAGCAGTGAGAATCTTCAAGGACGGGGGTACGAAGCGTTCTGCAAGCTGTTTGGAAAGGAAACTGGAAGCATCTGAACAGTGCCGCGCGTTAGATTACTTTGAGTTCCATGGTGAAAGCAAGATGTCGGATTGATTACCTACATTACATAGTACAAAGATTCGTTTTTGAAAGAATATATCAAGAATGAAACGGTGGCTAATTGTTCATATCCTAGGTGGCATTGTTGGGGTTTGGTCCGGCGTGACCATTTTGTTTTGTTTTTCAATTCTTGATGAATTGGTTTTCACTGCTGATTATTGCTCTGGGATACCTTGTTCGAGTTCATATTATTATCGCCTTATTGCTGAAGCGACTATTAGTGGAGTATTGGGGGCCACTCTTGCGTATGTCATTTCCCAAAGACTGCTGCATCATCCCATTGATTTTCTCAGAGGGTTACTACCCTATGCCATACTTGGTGGAATCCTATGGCCAATAATCGGCGCAGTTTGTTTTATCGTAATGATAAATATACCTCCAATCTGGAGTTATCCCCCGCATAAGGCCGATTTGAGTTTCTACATCGAAGTTATCCTCACATTAACCTTGGTAGGAGGAAGTATCGGCCTTCTGATAGCTCTGGTACGCCAAACACAAAACATTAACCAAATGGAAGTAGAATGATTTATTTCCAAACAAAACAATTGGAGGGATAGACTAAAATGAATCCGCGATTGCAAAAACGTCTTGAACATCTCGAACACCAGCTACGCATCTTCCGGCTTATTCATGCCCTGAGCCTTATTGGGTTAGTCGTGTACGCCTATCGGAAACTATTTCATTCGAATCGACAGGTCAGTCGCCACCAAGAGCAAGAATCGGACTCACCTGAAATTCTGCGGGTTAGAGGACTTATTGTTGTCGATGAAAACGGTACGGAACGCGTCTGGATCGGCGCGCCGCTACCGGACCCATTGATGCTTGGCAAACGGTATCAACGTCAAGGAACTATTTCGGGAATTTTATTAATGGATGCAGATGGCAATGAACGAAGTGGCTACGTCACAAGCGATGAAGGTGGCGCAGTGTTCCTGACCCTGGATAACATGTCAGGACAGGCAGCTACATTTCTGGCCAACGCGAGCACAGGTGTTAATCTCCAAATGTGGGACGAAAACAAAAATAGGATTGAACTGATGGTCTTCGACGAGATCCCGCTTATGAGTTTAATGCGTCGCGGAGAAACGGTTTTTCAGAGTCCAGAGAACAAGGGAGGTGGCGATTGAATGACCGGCGCGCAGAGACAAAAATCCTAACAGGCCATGTACAGGGGGCGACCTCCTTATCGTTTGCTGGCGACGGACGCCAACTTGCCGTTGGCACGCTAGGCGGTTGGGTGAATCTATGGGATGTGCAGACAGGACGGCTTATTAGAAGCTTTGCCGCTGAAGACGAGACCTATGATGTTGCCTTCTCGCCAAAGTCCCGGCTTCTGGCTTTTACCGGATATCGGAAGGGAATCCAGTTTTGGAATCCTGCGACCGGCCTGCATCAACGGACAATTGCACTAAATACATGGTCTACCACGATTGCCTTCTCTCCTGATGGAGATACCCTGGCCGCCGGAACGCAAGATGGAAAGATCCTCTTCTTCGACCCTCAAACAGGCCGGCAACAAGACCTCATAGAATCACCTGCGCCAATTTGTGCGCTTATTTTCGATACGAACGCCGGCTTCTTAGTTGGAGGATTTATTTCAATTTATGCCTGGAACATAAATAGCAAGGATATCATCCAGACGATTGAGGGGCATCGCCGGCCCGTATTATCGCTAGCTATCTCTAAAGATGGACTTCAACTCGCTTCTGCCAGTAAGGATAAAACAGCCCGCGTGTGGGACAGGCAAGCAGGTACCTTACTTCACACCCTTACTCATCCTACACCAGAGCCGATCCCAGAGGAATGGAAAGAACAACCCCACTGGAAATTACCTTTGACCGCCGTCTCCTTCTCGCCTGATGGTCGATTCTTGGCGACAGGCGGTGCAGATCGAGTAGTCTATCTGTGGAATCCAAGGACAGGCGAAACTTTAGACACCTTCGAGGGACATCGGAGAGCCATAACCAGTTTAGCTTTTGCACCCGATAGCCATTGGCTTGCCTCGGCAAGCATGGACGGCACTGTTCGTGTATGGCCCACATAAATTCGCACGATTATCCATCTTGGGAGCGTTAAAATGCGGTCTCTCCTGTTGCTGACGATTATGCTTTTGGGGGTCGTTGGATGTGCCAGGACAGTTGCTAATCTACAGCAACAGCCTACCCACTCAATCACACCAACGATCACTAATGTAAACGCTGATCAGATATCGCCAACACAAACCTGCCCCCCTGTGCCAGTCGTTCATACTATGCTCGATTTTATGGAAGCCTATAATACCGGGGGCGTCGAACAATTTCGAAGTTTTATTGATAAATCTTTTGCCACCTTCGCCGACAACCAATTCCGCACCGTCATTCATTCACCCAACGCCCAGCGCGCCAGCTACCCGCCCTCAGACCCTTCGCCTCTGGATAAAATAGAGGACCATGTCCGTCAACGGATCGCTGAAAATGATCATTTGGAATTGAGAATGGTAGAGATCTCCGATTCATGGCGACCAGAAGCAGTCGACGTTCTATTTTTTCTGTCTCGCAGGGCTGATGATTTAGGGAAAGAACCAACCCCCTATATAGGCAAGGGCACCGTCCGATGTGTGCTTGATGAACAAGGCATGGTTGTGGAAAGAAAAATTGTGCTTTGGGTTATTGGGCTTCCCCTAACCGAGAGAAGTCATCTGTGTTCCAGTATCATCAAACCCGTGCCCCTTATAGAGCCGGTCAGCCAGGTTGCGTACTGTGTCAAAGACTAGAAACAGTTTCTCCGGACAAGTCGGTGGTAGGTAGTTTTGCACGGTAAGGACTTATCTATGAAACGATTCGGGGAAAAGCTACGTACCTTACGAGAAAAGCGTGGTTTAACCTTGCGACAATTAGCGGATATCCTGGAAGTCCATTATACTCATCTTAACAAAATTGAGCTGACTCAGAAGAGACCATCAACTGATTTGGTACTCAAAATATCTTGCTTATAGGGCAGCCCGTAAATCCCAGGCACTTCAGCTCTGGGATATAAGGGCTTTCTTCCTTGCGCTTTAGCACCCCCTACCCGGGAGGGCATTTTCGACATTTGACAGAACATTTGATCCTGTATACGATTACACTTATGGACAAAACACCGATACGATCAAAATGAGCGAATCAGCGAATCGGTGAATGGTGACTATCGCTGAATCGCTCTATCGCTGATTCACTGAATTTGAACTCAAGAGACGACAACAACGTGCTGATACGCAAAGCCTACAAGTACCGCCTCTACCCCAATAAGGAACAGCAAGCCGCCCTGGCCATCCAGTTCGGCCATGCCCGCTTCGTCTACAACTGGGCGCTTAACCGGCGCAAGGCCCATTACGAGGCAACCGGCGAGAGCCTGTCCGGCTATGATATCAACTCCGAGCTCAAGGAACTCAAACGCCAGCCTGACACGGAATGGCTGAAGCAGGCTGATAGCCAGGTGCTTCAGCAAAAGAGCCAAGACCTGGATAGGGCCTATCAGAACTTCTTTGCCGGTCGCGGCCAGTATCCCCGCTTCAAAAGCAAAAGAGACCGCCAGTCCATTCGTTATCCCCAACGATTCAAGCTTGACCAGAAAAAAATCTATCTGCCCAAGGTCGGCTGGGTCAAGGCTGTCTTCCACCGCCCCCTGGAAGGCGAGATGAAAAATTGTACCGTCTCGAAAACCAAGAGCGGTCAGTATTTCGTCTCGATTGGGTGTGAGGTGGAGATAGATGACCCGGAGCCGAGGGCAGGGCGGGTGGGGGTGGACCTGGGGCTGAAGGATTTTGTCACCCTGTCTACCGGGGAGAAAGTCCAGCCCCCCAGGTACCTGCGTAAATCCGAGAGGCGGCTGAAGATCCGCCAGCGCCGGTTGAGTCGTAAGCAGAAAGGCTCGCATAATCGTGACAAGGCCAGGGTGCGAGTAGCTGTTCAGCATGAACGGGTCGCCAACCAGCGCCAGGATTTTCACCACCAACTCAGCCACGACCTGGTAGCACAATATGGCTATATCGCCTTTGAGGACCTGAACGTCACCGGGATGCTCAAAAACCATCACCTGGCCAAAGCCATCGCCGATGCCGGTTGGTCGCAATTCGTCGGCTTCTGTGCGTATAAGGCCGGCTGGACAGGGGGGCAGGTCGAAAAGCGAGACCGCTTCTTGGCCTCGTCTAAATTGTGCAGTGCTTGTGGCGAACTCAATCATCACCTGAAACTTTCAGATTGTCAGTGGGTTTGTCCTGGCTGTGGGACAGTCCATGATCGGGACGAGAACGCCGCCATCAATATTTTGAATGGAACTACCCTGGGAGCCAGGGAAAGTCACGCCTTGGGAGAGATGAGCCTCGTTGGAGGTTCAGCCCAGGAAGCCCAACGCCTTTAGGCTTGGGTAGCTCACTTGATATCACCACCGACCAATTGATGAAGGATGAACTGGAAGTGGATTGATTGGGTCACTTAATAGAGAAATACAGTCAGCTATAACAGCGGATACGAGGATGAAACGGATGATTGGTTGAGGATGCGATAGCGAAAACGTCAATCCGTTTCATCCTATAATCCGTTGTTATATGGGCACGACGGCACCATGTCGTTAACCATTACAAAAAATAAAGAAACCTTGGCGTTCTTTGCGGCTTTGCGGTTCATTTTGTCGCCGTTATGCGTAACAACACGCAACGAGGGGATCATCAAAAGTTAAATTTCAAGATAAATAAGGAGAGGAGACTATGTACCAAACCGACATGTACGAAGGCATGCTAGCCGAAACCATCACCATGCATGGCGCTCAAGGGGAGGTCATCAACGCCTATTTTGCCCGACCCCTGGGCGCTGGGCCCTTCCCGGGGATGGTCGTGATCCACCACGCGCCCGGCTGGGATGAATGGTATCGGGAGGCCACCCGCAAATTCGCCCACCATGGCTATGCGGCGATTTCGCCCAATCTCTACTACCGTGAGGGCCATGGGATCCCTGAGGATGTGGCCGCCAAAGTGCGCGCGGCGGGGGGCGTTCCGGATGACCAGGCCGTGGGCGACCTCGAAGGGGCCATGCAGTACCTGCGCTCGCTTCCCTACATCAGCGACAAAGTGGGCATTTTCGGCACCTGTTCAGGCGGCCGGCAGGCCTTCCTCGCGGCCTGCCGGGTACAGGGCTTTGACGCGGCCGTAGACTGCTGGGGTGGACGTGTGGTCATGGCCCAGGAAGAACTCACACCCAAGTACCCCGTCGCCCCAATTGACTACACCCAAGACCTGTCCTGTCCGCTCCTGGGCCTCTTCGGCGAGGAGGACCGGAATCCCACGCCGGAACAGGTAGCCCAGCACGAGCAGGAACTCAAGAAGCATGACAAGACCTATGAGTTCCACATGTATCCTAAAGCGGGCCATGGCTTCTTCTACTATAACCGGCCCAACTACCGGCAGGAGCAGGCGGTGGACGGCTGGCAGAAGCTATTCGCCTTCCTTGAAAAGTATCTCAAGTCAGCCTAGTCCGTCAGTTGAGCTTAGAAAGGATGAAAACCTCCCTCACCCCCAACCCCTCTCCCGTTGGACGGGAGAGGGGAGTCCGATTCCCTCTCCCTCTGGGAGAGGGTTAGGGTGAGGGCTTATTTACCAAGGAGTGCCATAATGTGTACCATGATTGTCAAACAAGTAGAGATAGATGGCAGTGGCAAAGGGACAAGCGGTTGGTTTACCGTACGTCAGGCCAACGTGTCGTATGACCACCCCTTCAACGCGCCGCTGGAACACGCGCTGAACATCGACTTCGTGAATGAGGCGCAGGGCCCGGGGGCCCGGGTCGCGGTCGAACTCAGTGCGGAGGCGGCGCAAACCCTGGTGGAGGCTATCCTCGCAGTATTGGCTCAGGCTGAGGCGGGCGGACATCTGGAGGACCCGGCCAGCCCTGAGCCCCGGTGATGCGGCGATCCCGATGAGCCCCCGATGTCTGGCATGCCTACCAGGTCTATCATGATCTGGCCAGAGACTGGATTGAACAGGCCAAGCGAGAACATTCCCGCGGATGATCCCGCCATTTGATTTGAGCTTTCAGTCCTCCATCTGGGAAACAAATTCGGCTCATTTTAAACTTGACAAAAAACAAAGTCTGTATTATCGTCTGTTTTGAATTCACATTTCTAATAATTCAAGGTAATGTTGCCATGATTTACTGGAAGGAATTGCCGCGAACAAAGCGACAGAGAGGTTCCCGGCGAATCAACATTCGCCAACCACCAACTCCCTACTCCCATTCGCGGTAGTTCCTTTATTTTTTAGCTCTGTCCGAAGCCCGCGTAGCAGATTGGCTGGTGCAGCAACCTGAAAAGGTCATATATCTTTTAACGGCATAAGTTACTCAAGCGTGTCTGGTGAGTAATACGACGGTCCCGCGTTATTGCTGTAATGCGGGATTTCAAGGGTTTATTGATCTAAAACTTTCCAACCTTAAATTAGGAGGAGAACAATGCTACCAAAAACTCGTTTACAGATACCGTTCAGTTTTCTGACCATCGTCTTGGTGATCGTGGCCCTGGCCGTTGTCGCCTGTAGCTCACCGCCGTCTGTACCGGAGGAGGTGGAGGCGGTGCCGGAGGCCGCCGAAGCTGAACAGGAGGCCGGCGCGCCAGGCGTAAGTGAGGAGGCGCCAATGCCGGCCGACGACTACCAGGCCCAAAGGGAGGCCTGTACCCTGGACAATCCTTGCTGGGCTGAGATCGTCGATGCGATTCCCAGTTCGTTTAGTGAAGCGCCCATGCTGGCCGAGATGGTCGAAGCCGGTGATCTGCCGCCGGTTGAGGAACGTCTCCCCACAGAGCCGCTGGTCATTCAGCCGGTAGAGATGATTGGCCAGCATGGCGGTACATTGCGCCGCGCCTTCACCGGACCGGGCGATCGCCAGAACATCGAGCGCTGGAACAATGACTACGGCATCTTCTGGAATACTGGCGCCACCGAACTCAGACCCCGTCATCTCAAACAGTGGGAGGCGAACGAAGATGCCAGCGAGTGGACCTTCTCTCTCCGGGAGGGGATGAAGTGGTCCGACGGCGCGCCCTTTACCGCCGACGACTACCTGTTCTGGTATGAACACATCCTGCAGAATGAACTGTTGGTTCCGACGGCTCCCTGGTATATGCAATGGGGCGGAGACCTGGCGGTCTTCGAAAAGGTAGACGACACCACCTTCAAGATCAAATTTGCCGCGCCCTTCCCAGCCTGGCCGGAGACCATGGGCTCGATCGCCGTGGCCGGTCACTACCAAAATGGGCGGAATGGCCTGGGCCTGTTCGCCCCCCGGCACTACCTGGAACAGTTCCATCCAGACTTCATCGGTGAAGAGGAGGCCAACCAAAAGGGCCAAGACGCCGGTTTCGAGAACTGGCATCTGTTCTTCCTGGCTCAAAATGACGCGGCTATGAACTCAGAACTGCCCGTGGTATCGCCGTGGAAGCCTGTGACCCGTATCGCGGACAGCGAGTTCGTGCTGGAGCGGAACCCGTACTTCTTCGCCGTCGATACAGAAGGCAACCAGTTGCCTTATTTCGACCGCATTTCATTGGAGCTGGTCGAAGAGCTTGAGGTGCTGAATCTGCGCGCCATCGCGGGAAACTACACCGTCCAGGGCCGGCACATCGACTTCTCCAAGCTGCCGGTGATCCGCGAGAACGAGCAGGAGGGGGACTACTTCGTCAACTTCTGGGGCAGCAGTACCCGCCATCCGGTCAAGATCGCCTTCAACCAGGACTGGAACGAGGACCCCGAGATCGCCCAGTTCACGGTGGGCAGCCTGGATTTCCGCAAGGCGCTGTCCTTGGCGATTGAGCGAAGTGAGATCAACGAAACCTTCTTCCTGGGCGTCGGCAAGGAAGCTTCGTTCTGCCCGGCCAATACGCCGCCCTACATGAATTCCGACCGCTGGGACCAGGAGTTCGGCCGCTTCGATCCGGAGGAAGCCAACCAGATTCTAGACTCGTTGGGCCTGGACCAGAAAGATGGCGAGGGCTTCCGGCTGCTGCCCAGCGGCGAGCGCCTGACCCTGCGCATTGACGCCGTCAGTGGCGCCTTCCTCGACTATCCCAGCATCGCCGAGCGGGTTGCCCAGATGTGGGCCGAGAACGTCGGCATTCACCTGACCGTCAACCCCGTCGAGCGCAGTCTCTGGATCGAGCGTTCGGAAGCCAACCAGCCCATGATGAGTATGTTTGAGACAGGTGAGTATAACCCGGCTGTGTTACCCAGGCTCCTGCCCAGCTCTCGTTGGGCGCCTGTCGCTGCTGTCTGGGCGAACACGCCAAACCCTGACCCCAACGCCTACGAGGGGCCGGAATGGATCAAAGACCAGGTCTTGAGTCACTGGGCCGCATACCAGGAGCCGGATCCAGAGCAGCGTCAACAGTTGCTCATCGAGGGCACGGAGATCATGTGCGACAACCACGCCAGGCTCGGTATTGTGGTGGACGTGCCGGTCTATACGACGCTCATCAAGAACAATGTCCGCAATGTCCCCAAGCCGATGGAGTGGGTTGTGTATGCCCAGACCCCCGGTAACGGCTACCCCGAGCAGTTCTTCTTGCTCCCGGAATAAGGGCTCATGCGGAATTAGGAATGAGGATTAAATAACTTCCTCATTGTCACGCTGAGCGTGAACGAAGCGAAGCGAAACGTTCAGGGTTCAGTGTTCGGAGTTCCGGGTTCTGAGTTAACCCTGAACCCGGAACTCTTGAACCCTGAACTGTCAAAAACGTGAGGATGCGCCGATGTTGGGTTATCTCATCAGACGCACTTTATATGGGCTGTTCGCCATCTGGGCCGTCTCCATCCTATCCTTTCTCATCATCCAGCTCCCGCCGGGCGACTACGTGACCTCATACATCGCCTCACTGGAGGCTCAGGGTGATGATGTCTCGGCCGAAGAAGCAGCCGCGATCAGGGCCTACTTCGGCCTTGGGCAGCCGGCTTACATCCAGTATGCCAAGTGGATATGGCAGATCTTTCATGGCAACTTCGGTCTATCCTTCCAGTACCGGGTCCCTGTTACCGAAGTGATTGGCGAGCGCATGTTTCTGACGGTGGTGCTCGCTCTGGGCAGCGTGCTGTTTGTCTGGGTTACCGCCATTCCCATCGGCATTTTCTCGGCCGTCCGGCAGTATTCACTCCCGGACTATATCGCCACGACCCTGGGATTTCTCGGACTCGCCATCCCGGACTTTCTGCTGGCCCTAGTGATGATGTACTTCGCCTGGGACTGGTTCGGTTTCAGCATTGGCGGTCTGTTCTCTCAAGAGTACGCCGAGGCCTCATGGAGCACAGGCAGGGTTCTAGACCTGCTACAGCACATGATCATACCGATCATTGTCCTTGGCACCGCCGGGACAGCCTCCCTGATCAGAATCACCCGCGCCAACCTGCTGGACGAGCTGCGTAAGCCATATGTAGTGACGGCCAGAGCCAAGGGCCTGTCCGAATGGCAGTTGATCCTCAAGTATCCGGTGCGGCTGGCCCTGAATCCGATCATCAGCCTGACGGCTTACATCTTCCCGTTCCTCGTTTCCGGCAGCGTTATCGTCTCGGTTGTACTCAGCCTCCCCACGTTGGGCCCGGTGCTGCTGAGATCTTTGCTTTCCCAGGATATGTTCCTGGCCGGAGCGATTATCCTACTGATCGGCACGATGACGGTCATCGGCACCTTCTTGTCAGACATACTTCTAGCCGCGATCGATCCCAGAGTTAGGCTTCACTAAGGGG
>JABAHQ010012521.1_pt1 | contig 19478 bp, 20 predicted proteins | sample 7062091 | NCBI WGS metagenome assembly JABAHQ01 (sample SAMN14534359, study PRJNA622989) | marine sediment metagenome | biome: marine biome [ENVO:00000428]; feature: marine pelagic biome [ENVO:01000023]; material: deep marine sediment [ENVO:00002113] | place: India: Gulf of Kutch | collected...
TCCAGGGGATGCTGCTGTTCTTCCTGCTGGTAACCGATTTGCTGATCACTCACCGTGTGGCGGTCGCCGGAACCCCACCCGACGCGCACGAGGCCTGAATGGAACTGGACGTCTTGGAGAACCTGCTGTTCGCCACTATCCGCTCGGGTACCCCGCTGCTCTATGTGGCGCTGGGCGTACTGATCACCGAGCGGGCCGGCGTTCTCAACCTCGGCCAGGAAGGCATGANNGGGTGCCGTCACCGCCTTCATAGCGACCCACGGCACCGACAATCACCTTCTCGGTCTCATCGCCGGAGCCGGCGCCGGCGTGGCCACGAGTCTGCTGTTCGCCGTGGCTACACTGACTCTGCGCGCCAATCAGGTGGCATCGGGCCTGGCACTGACCATCACCGGCACCGGCATGGCGGCCTTTATCGGGGTCGATTATGTCGGCGATTCCATCAAGGGTATCGCCCCGCTGAACACCCCCTTGTTGCGCGATCTGCCCCTGGTGGGCAAGGCCCTGTTCGGGCAGGACATACTGGTTTACCTGTCCCTGGCGCTGGCCCTGTTGCTGTGGTTCGTCATCAATCGCTGGCGGGTGGGACTGATCCTCAGCGCCGTGGGCGAAAACCCGTATGCGGCCAACAAGNNCAACAAGCTCGGCATCGGCGTGATACGAACCCGCTATCTCGCGGTGATGGCCGGCGGCGCGCTGGCCGGACTCGGCGGTGCCTACCTCTCGCTGAGCTACACGCCCCTGTGGAACGAAGGAGTCAGTGCCGGGCGCGGCTGGATTGCCCTGGCGCTGGTGGTTTTCGCCAGCTGGCGTCTGGGCCGGGTTCTGCTGGGGGCGTACCTGTTCGGCATGGCGGGTATTCTCAATCTGCTGATGCAGGGATTCGGCTGGTCCGTCCCCTCGAACCTGCTGGCCATGATGCCCTACGTCCTCACCATTGTCGTTCTGGTAATCCTCGCGGCACGCAATACCGGGGAAAGCGATTCGGCGCCGCGCTCCCTGGGACAGATCTATCATCCGGAGAATTGACCATGAAGGTTCCCTCGGCATCCTATGGCTTCGGCCGAGATCGGCGCACCTGGCGCCTGGTCGTCGCCTGTCTCGCGTTCCTGGTGCTCGGCGCTGCCCGGGCCGCCCCCCTGAAAATCGCCTTCGTCCACGAGAACCCGGTGGGCCAGGGCGGCTGGACTCTGTCCCACGAGCTGGCCCGCGAGCGGCTCGAGACGCATTTCGGAGACGCCATCGAAACCCAGGCACTGGACGGTGTCCCCCCCGGCATCGATGCCGAGCGAGCCCTGACCCGCCTCGCCCGGGACGGCAACGACCTGATCTTCGCCACCTCCTTCGGTTTTCTCAATCCCGCGACCCGCGTGGCAAGACGCTTTCCCGGCACAATTTTCGAGCACGCCTCCGGTTATCGCACCGCGCGCAACCTCGGCACCTATCAGATCCGCGCCTATCAGGGCCGCTACCTCTCCGGAGTCGCCGCCGCCCTGGTCAGCGATTCCGGCAAACTGGGCTATGTTGCCGCTTTTCCCATTCCCGAAGTGATCCGCGGACTCAACGCGTTCGCTCTGGGCGCGCGCTCGGTCAACCCGCAGGCGGAGGTTGTCACTGTGTGGATCAACACCTGGAGCGACGCGCCCCGCGAGCGGGAGGCCGCCGACTTGCTCATCGCCAAGGGGGTGGATGTGATCACCCACCACACCGAAACCACGGCCCCTATGCAGGCGGCGGAGGCCGCCGGCCTGTGGTCCGTGGGCTATCAGACGGACCGCAGCGCCGCCGCCCCGGAGCACCACCTGGTCAGTGTGGAGCACAACTGGTTCCCCCTTTACCGCGACACGATTCAGGCCGTGATGGACGGCACCTGGCAATCCGATCAGGTCTGGGTCGGCGTGGAAAAAGGGGCCAGTCGCCTGGTGGGCTGGGGCCCGCGGGTGGAGCCGGAAGTCCGCGACCGGATCGAGGCCATACGACAGCGGATGATCGAGGGGTCGCTCTCCGTGTTTGCCGGACCGATCCGGGACGACCGCGGGAAACTGAGAATACCCGCCGGCGAGGTGCCCGATGACAAACAGCTTCAGTCCATGGAATGGGTGGTAACCGGAGTTTCCGGACGCCCTCCGAATTGACGTTTCCTACCTCACAATCAGGGAGTTCCGACATGACCCTTCGATTCGCGGCCCGACTCGGCCAGGCCCTTGTGTTGATTGTTTGTACCGTCCTGCAACCCGCTCGGGCCGACGGTGACAGTCCGGTTTATACGCCCGGCGAGACCATCGTGATCCTGGGAGCCGTGCCCCAGGAAATCACCCTGCTGACCGACGCGCTGTCGAATGTCCGCCGGGCCGAACTCTGGGGCGTGCCCTACTGGCAGGGAAAGTTGCACGGCAAACCCGTGGTTGTGGCGATAACGGGGNNAACGGGTATCGGCAAGACTTTCACGGGAATGACCACCACGCTGTTCCTGCGCGAGTTTCACCCCCGAATGGTGGTCATGACGGGTACCGGGGCCCGGGTCAACCGCGATCTGCGAACGGGCGACGTTATTGTCGCCACCGACACCTACGAACACGACTACGGCAGTCTCACCGACCGCGGCATGGTCTACCGGCCCATGCAGGGGCCGGTGGACGGCAATGAGGTGGAAAACCATTTCTCCCCACCGTCCCGGGTTCTGAGCGCAGCTCGCCAGGCTATGTCGGAATACCCGGCCCAGACCGTCACCGCCAACGGCTCCACCTACGACAACCGCGTGGAGCTCGGCGTCGTCGCCTCCTCGGACCTGTTCGGGGTGACCGCTCGGCGCCTGCGACTGCTGCGGGAGCGTTTCGATACGGACATTATGGAAATGGAGTCCGCGCCCCTGGCCCATGTCTGCGAGACCTTCAACGTCCCCTACCTGATCGTACGGGCGGGTTCCAACCTGGCCCAGGAACAACCCAACGACGATTATTTGAGACTGGGCCCCATCGCCGCCGAGCAAGCCGCGCGCTTCACCCGGCACCTGATCGAGTACCTGTGAAGCGGGGGGAGGCTAGCCCATGAATGACGAAGCGACATTGCCGCACCACGAGAAGCTCCCGGCCCGCGAGCTCAAGTTCGTGGTTCTGCTCACGGTGTTCATCGCCGCCATGAGTTTCATCAACGTCGTCAGCGCCAAACTCTGGACGTTCGCCGGATTGACCATCTCGGGCGGGATCATGGCCTATTGGCTGACCTTCCCCATCACGGATGTGGTCGGGGAGATTTTCGGCACACGGCGGGCGTTTCTGGTGGTGTGGCTGGGCCTGATCGCCAACCTGATCGTGTTGTCGTTGTCCCAGGTGGCGATCGCCCTGCCGCCTTCTTCCCTGTACGAGGACCAGAAAGCCTTCGAGGCGGTGCTCGGATCCGTTCCCCTGGTCATCGCCGCGTCGCTGGCCGCCTACCTGGTGGCCCAGCTGCACGACGTCTGGGCCTTCGGCTTCTGGAAGAAGATCACCGGCGGCAGGCACCTGTGGTTGCGCAACAACCTCAGCACCATGGGATCGCAATTGCTGGACTCCCTGGTCTTCAACGGCATCGCCTTCTGGATCTTCGCCGAGACCCGCATGCCGATCGGTGACTTCGTCGGCATGACCCTGGGTTACTGGTTATTCAAACTGGGTATCGCCGCGTGCGATACCCCGGTTGTCTACGCCCTGGTCTACTGGTTGCGGAAAACGGATTGAAGGCGACGATCACGGCTCCGTGAGGGCCCGCTTCAGTCCCTCCAGGAAGGGTATATCCCGGAACTGATCGGGCTGCAGCCGCTCCCAGTCGATGGGGCCGGGATCGGGATAGGCCGTATCGGTGGCGATCAGTTGATCAGGGGTGGCGATCCAGTCCAGTGGGGTATCGTGGGCCTCCATGACGATGCGCTCGTCCGCCACCAACTGGATGTCGTGAACCGTGGTGGCAATCGGCGTTTCGGGCGCGACGATCCCGTAGTGGCGAAACAGCCCCAGCTCCAGGTCGGCAAACCCGGCTCCCTTGCCGGTACGACCGCCGGCGCGGGTGACCGCAACGCACCCCACCACGACGAAATCCAGCGGCTCGATGTCGGCGAACTCCACCCGCAGGCCGTGCCGGACGGCCCCGGCGGAATACATTACATCCTCGAAGGGTATCCCCCGGGCCCGCAGATCGACGGGATCCAGCAGAATAAAAGGAAAGTCCTTGACCAATTCCGGAACCGGTGTATAAACCCGCTTGCCCTGTTCCAGTGCCTTGAGGCGCACCCAGCTCTGGGCGGCGTCGGGATTGGACTTGACCACCCCGGCCGACTCCCAGGCCGGATGCCGGCTCAGTTGTTGCGCCGCCTGTTCGGCTCCCCGGAAATCGGGAATTGCCGACCAGGGCGACCCGACCGCGGCCCCGCTGTCCTCCAGCCGCGACCAGACTTCGTGGCGCAACACGTCCTTGGCGCTGTGCCGCCCGTGCCAGCGGCCCCGTGGTTGTTCACTCATGGTTCACTCCTGCTCGTTTCTGACAATCAGCGAGGTCGATCACCCCGCCGTCTCGCAATAATCCCGCAGCCGCTGCAGGTACATTGCCTTTTCAGCGGCGGGAAGGAAGCTGGCCTCGAAACTGTTGGCCGCCAGAATTCCGGCCTGCTCCCGGGTCATGCCCAGATCCCGGTGCAGGGCGATAAGGTTCTCGTTGACGAATCCGCCGAAATAAGCCGGATCGTCGGAATTGACCGTGACCATCACCCCTTTGTCCAGCAGTTCGAGAATATTGTGCTGTTGCAGTCGGTCGAATACCCGCAGACAAACATTGGAAAGGGGACACACGGTAAGCGGAACGCGGCGGTTCGCCAGATGCTCCACCAGCCTGGCGTCTTCGGTGCAGCGCACCCCGTGATCGATCCGATCGACTTCCAGCCGTTCCAGTGCACCCCGTATATAGGCGGGGGGACCTTCCTCCCCGGCATGGGCGACTGCCCTGTACCCCATTTCCCGGGCCGCCCGGAAAAGCTGCTCGAACTTTTCCGGCGGATTGCCGGATTCGGCACTGGCCAGACCGATGGCCACGAAATGTTCGCGCCACGGCTGCGCCAGCATGAGATGGCGCAGGGCCTGCTCCTGGGGGAGGTGGCGCAGAAACCCCAGTATCAGCAATACGGACTGTCCCCATTGCGCACGCGCTTCCCGCACAGCCTGCAGGAATCCGTCCATCATGGTCTCCAGGGCGATACCCCGCGCCGTGTAGGTCTGGGGTTCCACCATGATTTCGGTGTGCAGAATGTTCTGTTCCCGGCAGCGGCTCAGGTAATCCTTCATCAGCAGGTAGAAATCGTCCGCGTCGCGGACAACGCCGGTCCCCTGGTAATAGAGATCGAGAAAGCCCTGCAGGTCGTCGAAATCACAGGCCGCTTCCACTTCCTCGATGGAACCGTAGGGCAACGCCACCCCGTTTTTCTCCGCCAGCGACAACATCCGCTCCGCCTGCAGGCTGCCATCGATGTGCAGGTGCAGTTCCGCCTTCGGCATCCCCGCCAGCCAGCGCTCGAAATGCTCATCGCGCTCCATCATGGCTCTTTCGTCGACGGTCATGCGTTGGCTCCGCTCAGCGGATCCGCCACACCCTCGATCACGATGAGCTTCGAACGGGCAGAGCGGCGGCGCAGGGCGTGGACCGGCACCATGGCATCCGATTCCACCCAGGCCCGAGCCTGCTCGACGGAATCGAATGCGATAACCACCAGCCGTTCCGGATACCAGTCACTGTCGGTCAGGTGGACCCGCCCGGCCCTGATGACGTAGCGACCGCCGTAGGCCGGCACGGTGGGCGTGATGCGATCCAGGTATTCCCGATAGGCTTCGGGTTCGAGTACGTCGTTATCGACGACCACATAGGCTGTTGCCACTCTGCTCCTCCACGGGGTCGCTCTCGACCGGCTGACAGGGGTGTCAGTAGCGAGTAGCAATTTTCGGACCATCTGGACAACTTTTCATGAACACCCTTCCGGGTTTTCTCGACCGGTTTCTCCGGCGACGAGTATTTTCGACAAAGAGGAGGTTTTTGCCGATATATTCGTCTATTATCGACTTTCAAGACGAAGCAATGAGACGGTGCGCCGCGCTCGCGCGGCCCGGGAACCACCGGCATTCGGAATTCCGGTTTTTACTTTCTCGACCTGTTGGTTTGGTTTTTGCTTGGTTGATCGACGACTCCAAAAGAAAGCGCTTTTATCGATGACCCCCTCCCGCTACAGTCCGCCAATCGAACGTCTCGTCCTTGCCGCCGTGCTCTGCCTGCTGCCGTGGTTCACTACACTCGCTCGCGCCGCCGAACCCCCTCTCAAGGTGGGTTTCGTCTACGTCAGCCCCACCGGTGACGCCGGCTGGACCTACATGCACGATCTGGCGCGCCGGAAACTGGAGAGCCATTTCGGTGAGCGCATCGAAACCAGCTATGTCGACAATGTGCCGGAGGGCGCGGACGCGGAACGCGTGATCCGCAACCTGGCCCAGAAGGGCCACAACCTGATTTTTGCCACCTCCTTCGGTTACATGAATTCGGTCATGAAGGTGGCGCGCCAGTTTCCCCGCGTCAAATTCGAGCATGCCACCGGCTACAAACAAAGTCGCAATGTCGGCGTCTATCTGGGTCGCGAATACCAGGGCCGCTACCTTAATGGCATTATCGCCGGTGCCATGAGCGAATCCGATGTACTGGGATTCGTCGCGGCCTTCCCGATTCCCGAAGTGGTGCGAGACATCAACGCTTTCCTGCTCGGCGCGAGGGTCACCAACCCGGACGCCACCGTCAGGGTTATCTGGGTCAACAGCTGGCACGATCCGGCCCGGGAGCGGGAAGCGGCGGAAACCCTGATTCACCAGGGAGCGGACGTTCTGGCCAATCACACGGATTCGCCGGCGGTGGTACAAACCGCCGAAGCCAACGATGTCTACTCGGTGGGATTCAACTCCGATCTGCAGGCATTCGGACCCAACACGCAGCTCACGGCCACGGTATTCAACTGGTTCCCCCTCTACCGGGAGACGGCGCAGGCGGTGCTCGATGGCGACTGGGAGTCCAGCTGGCGCTGGCAGGGCCTGGCGGAAGATGTGATCCAGGTAACCCCTGTACGAATCGACGCCGTACCCGGCGAGGTGGTGGCATTGATGAAACGCCACAAGCAGGCGCTGGTGGCGGGCGAAACGAACGTTTTCGCCGGTCCCATCAGGGACGTCGAAGGCGAGCTGCGCATCGCCGGGAACGAAAGCGCCGACGACTCGATGCTTTTGCAGATGGACTGGTTCGTGGACGGGGTGAAAGGCAACCTCGATACCCGATGACAAATCGCCGGCCAGTCGCCATCATGCTCGGGAACCACCGTATGACAAGGAGAGAATTTTGACCAAACTCGTCGTCGATAATGACTCAAAGAGTGGAGCGGAGCCGAAAAGGCGGTACAAACCGGGAAAGATCCGCGATCATAATTTCCAGATCATTCTCCAGGCCGCGGAACAGGAATTCGCCCTGCACGGCTACCGGGGTGCCAGCACACAAAAAATCGCCGATCGGGCGGGTATCCCCAAGGCCAACATTCACTACTATTTCAGCAGCAAGAACAAACTCTACCTGGCGGTGCTGGATAACATTGTCCACCTCTGGAACGACTATCTGGATGAAGTGCGTGTGGAGGATGACCCGGCGGTCGTGCTGGATGCTTTCATTCGCAAGAAAGTCGAGCTGGCCTACACGCACCCGCTTTCCTCCAAGCTGTTCGCCATGGAGATCATTCAGGGCGCCCCGCACCTGAAGGACTACATCCGCACGGAGATGCGCGCCTGGGTTCGCACCAAAGCCTCGGTCATCGAGCAATGGATCGACGAGGGGCGTATGAAGAAGGTCGACCCCTATTACCTGATTTTCCTGATCTGGTCCTCTACCCAGCATTACGCCGACTTCGAGACCCAGATACTCACCGTGATGAACCGCGCCGAATACGAGCGCGAGATGATCGACGATGTGGCGGACTTCCTCAGTCGCATGATTCTCTCGGGTTGCGGTCTCACCCCGCCCAAGCGCAAAAAGCGCTCTGCCCCCGGCTCCCAATGACCACTACTAACGCCACCTGGATCGCCCACCCCCTGGCAGTCTGGACGGGTAACGGCGACGACGCCGGCAACGGGGTGGTGGTACGTGGCAATCGCATTCTGGAGCTGGTCCCGGCGGGGCGAGAACCCGCGAGCACCTGGCAGACCAAGGTGGATGCCCGGGAACAGGTGCTGCTACCGGGACTGATCAATTGCCATCACCACTATTACCAGACATTGACCCGCGCCTTTCCGGGGGCACAGAACCGGGGACTGTTCGAGTGGCTTCGTGCACTTTACCCGGTTTGGGCCGGCCTCGACGAGGAGAGTATCGCCGTCGCCACACGCCTGGCGCTCGCCGAACTGCTCCTGTCCGGCTGTACCACCAGCGTCGACCACCACTACCTGTTTTCCGCCGCCACCACCTCCGCCATTGATATTCAGGCGCAGGTGGTCCGGGAAATGGCAGTGCGGGCCGTGCTGACCCGGGGCTCCATGAGCCTCGGGGAATCCGCCGGCGGACTGCCCCCGGACCGGGTCGTGCAAACGGAAGACGCCATTCTCGCCGACAGTGAGCGGCTGATCCGGACTCACCACGACGGTTCGGACGGCGCCATGCTGCGGATCGCCCTGGCCCCGTGCTCGCCGTTCTCCGTGACACCGGAACTGATGCGCGAAACGGCGGCTCTGGCCCGCCGACACGATGTTCTGCTGCACACCCATCTGGCGGAGACGGAGGATGAGGACGAGTTCTGTCGGGAGCGATTCGGCATGCGTCCACTGGATTATCTGGCCTCGGTGGACTGGCTCGATCGGGATGTCTGGCTCGCCCACGGGATTCACTTCAATGACGACGAGATCAGCCGCCTGGGAGCGCACGGGGTCGCGGTCTGCCACTGCCCCACTTCCAACATGATTCTCGCCTCCGGCTGTTGCCCCGTGGCAGCCCTGGAGCAGGCCGGAGTGGCAGTGGGCCTGGGAGTGGACGGATCGGCCTCCAACGATCATTCCAATCTGATGGCGGAAGTCCGCCAGGCCTTCCTGCTGCAGCGGCTGCAATACGGCGCCGACCGGATCCGGGTGGACCACGCCCTGCACTGGGCCACGGGCGGCGGTGCGCGGCTATTACAGCGCCCGGAGCTGGGCGAAATCCGCCCCGGCGCCCTCGCGGATCTCGCGCTTTTTCAGCTGGACGATCTGCGGTTCAGCGGTATCGGCGATCCCGTAACCGCGCTGATTACCAGCGGTGCCCGACGCGCCCGCCACGTGATGGTCAACGGTGAATGGCGGGTGCGCGATTACACCATCGATGGCCTGGATAGCGACGCTCTGATCCACCGACACCGGACAATGGCGAAAAGGCTCGCCGCCTCAGTGTGAAGGCGCCTCCCCCGTCAGGGTGTCGATAAACAACTCGAAAGCGGCCTCGGCGTCGGTCTCGCGACAGACCAGCACACCGGCCTCGCCCGCCGCCGGTACAACGGCCCCGGCGGTAGCGGCATTCAGGTGCCGACGGGGCTCCCCCTGCCAGTTGCTGCCCGGCATGGTCGTGTCCGAGGTCGGCATCCAGGGCGTTTGCGCCGTCGGGTGGCGCACCTTCAGCGAACGCCACCGCCCGCGGCAGAACCGTTCCCGGTCCACCACGACCTCGGCGGCCAGCACATCCCAGAAATAGTACTCTCCGGAAGCGATGAACCAGTCGTTGCGCTCGAGAACCCGATCCCAGAAGCGGGCAGCCGGGTTGTCCGCCGCCCGTTTGAAGCGCGCGGCGAACCTCTCGGTGACCCTGACGGTGTTGGTGACATCCAGTCCCACCATCTCCACCGCCAGCCCCGACCTTAGCAGGATATCGGCAGCCACCGGATCGACAAAGAAGTTCCATTCCGCGCGCTCGTTGGGGTGGTCGTCCGTGAACCCCGGCACCACGATATTGCCGGGAGTGTCCAGCGTGCCGCCCATGATCACGATGCGGCTGACTTTTTCCCGGTCTTCGGGATACCGGCGCAACCATTGCGCCAGGTTCGTCATGGGACCGGTCGCCAGAATGACGACCGGCTTTTCCGCGTCGCGCACCGTGCGGTGAATCAGCTCCACCGCGTGCCCCTGGTAGGGCTTTCGCCGGGCCGGGGGCACGGACACGCCGGACAGGCGATCCATGTCCTCCTGCCAGGGCACCGGGAAGACGAAATACCCGTCCAGGGGCCAGGGATCGCCACAGGCCACCGGCACATCGGATCCGGGTGCCGCCAGCTCCAGCAGCGCCAGGGCGTTTGCCATACCCGGCTCGCAGTGTGCTTCACCGCTGCCGGCAATCGTCAGCGCGCGCAACTCCACCTGCGGATGTCGCTGCAGGAACAACAGCGCCGACCAGTCGTCGATGGCCATGTCGTTATCGAATATCACCGGGGTCGCCGCCTCCGGGCGCGACGCCCCGAAAACCACCGAGACGACCATTGCCAGTACCATGGCTGCTTTCATGCGTCAGTCTTCCGTCGGGACGGGTTCCCGATCGCGGTAGCGATCCCAGTTCTCCACCAGCTCCCGCACCACGGTGCCGGCCACCCGCCAGGCACTCTCGATGGCCGGCAACCCCTGATCGGGATAGGGAGCCGTGGTGCTCCAGGCCGCACTCCGGTCCCCGGGGGGCATGGTGTAATTACTCACGGTACGCAGCACCATCACCCGGCTGGTATCCACCAACCCGGTGCGCTCCAGACGATGCAGAGCGGTCAGAGTGCCGCTGTCCTCCATATTGGAGGTCATGAAATTCATCTCTTCCCCGGCGTAGACGCGAACCCAGTCGTTGGCCCATTGATTGAGCTTCTCGCCGTGCCAATAGGTGCTGGCGGAGAGCGTCTCTCCCACTGTCACGAAGGGCTTGCGGGTAGCCGCCGGATAGCCTTCGAATCGACGGCGAAACGTCCGGATCGACTCGGTATCGGGCAATTCCACTGCCCGGGTCTGCTGGTAAGCCCAGCGGGCGAGATCGGCATTGAGTGCGAAACTGATGGTGTCCAGGGTCCAGCCGCTGGCGATGTCGCCGGGCTCGTCGGCCGGCTCGCTGGCCCCGAGGGGTATATAGCCGTAGGGCCAGTCCTCCGGCATTTCCCGGGCATCGATTTCGTAGACCAGATCGCCGTCCACCACCGCACGGGCCCAGACGGCCGAGCCCAGGGAGACATCCTGCGGATCGCCACCGGCGATGCCGGCCACGATCCAGTAGGCCTGGCGCAAATCGAAGCGGGGGTCCAACCCCAGGGCCATGATCGAAGCGGTGGCGTTGGGGATACCGCCCCCGACGCAAATGATCAGCACCTCGTCCTCGGTGTAATAGAGAGGGTATTCCCCCAGGGGAAACGCCAGTTCCCGTCGAATCGGGGAACGCTCGACCCAAAGCTGCAACTCCCCGGGGCGATCGCCGGCGGGCGCACCGTTTTCGAACATGGTCACCACCACCGCCCGNNGGTCACCACCACTGCCCGGACCGGCAGCCTCTCGGAGCCCGGATCTTCGGCAACGACGGGCCGCGATACGCCGACAACACTGCACAGCACCAACAGAAACAAAACTGCACCGGCCCGGCGGTACAGGCGGCGATGATCGCCCGGGATGCAAGCCATGACATTCTCCTCGAATTCGCCCACTTTAAAAACTGTCCATTCGGATATGTTTTTTTGAGAAAGCAATATGCGTACCTTTATGAGCCACAGTGGTAATAACCCGGATTCTGTACGAACGGTCAGATATTGGTATCAAACTTGCACCTCCCGGATCGTTAACTTCACCGACCGAGGTACCCCATGAGACGCTCCTTTCCGTCGATCCGCCTTGTGCAACGTTGCGTTTTGCCGGTCATCAGCCTGGTGCTGTGTATGGCCCCCGCCCAGAGTCGACCCGCCGGCGAGGAAAGCCGGGTACGCCAGCAATTGATCCAGGTCTCGCTGGGGCGGGAAGACGCGGACCTCATCATTCGGGGACCCACGCTGCTCAATGTGTTCACCGGCGAGTGGCTGGAGGACCAGGACATTGTCATCGCGGGCGAACGTATCGCCTGGATCGGGGATAGCGGCACCTGGCCCGGGGAAGCGAAAAAAATTCTGGAAGCCGGCGACGAGTGGGCCGTCCCGGGATTCGGGGAATCCCACAAGCATATCGAGAGCAGCTACCTCACGCCCGAGTACGAGGCGGCACTGGTGATCCCCCACGGCAACACCTGGACCATGGAGGGCTCCCACGAAGTCTCCAACGTGGTGGGCCAGGAGAATGCCGATTTCTGGCTCAAAGCCGAGCGCGCCGGCAGCCCCCTGAAAATATTCCCCGCCATCGGTTCGGCCACACCACCGACGGTGTACGAGCAGGGAGGCGGCTACTACGGCTACGAGGAAATGGCGGATTTTCTGCAATCGGACCTGCGCGTTACCGCCCTGGGCGAAGTCATGGACTGGCCGGCGGTGAGCAATCCCGATGCCGAGGGCAATGAACGGATCTGCTGGGGCATGATGCAGGCGACCTGGGACAACCGGGGTGTCATCGAAGGGCACGGCAGCGGCATGACGGACATCGACCAGATCAACGCTTTCGCCGCCGCCGGTCTGTCGTCGGATCACGAAGTGAAACTGGCTCAGGAAGGTCTGGACAAGGTGCGGNNGTGCGGCGCGGCGTTTTCCTCGAGGTTCGGCCGGGCGCGTTCAACGTCCTTTTCCCCAGGTTGCTGGAGGAAGGCATCGAGGACTGGAGCAATATCTCGGTAACCACCGATGACCGGGACGTCGCGGCGACCGTTCAGCTGGGCGCCATGGATTACAACATACGCAGTGCGATCGAATCCGGCGTTCCGGTCACCACCGCCTACATGATGGGTACCTACAACACCGCGCGGCATTTTCATGTAGAGCATCTGGTGGGGTCCATCGCGCCGGGCCGTTACGCCGACATCGTCTTGCTCGATGACCCCGAAACCGTCTCTATTACCCGCGTGGTGGCCAACGGCCGCCTGGCGGCCCGCGGCGGCGAGTACCTTCTCGACATCCCCCGGATCGAATACCCGGCCTGGGCCCGGGACACCATCGACATAGGTGGCCCTGTCGAGGCATCGAGTTTTCGCATCGCAGCGCCCGAGGGTCGGGACAGGGTCAATGTCGCGCTCATGGAACCTTTCTATTTCGAGCCGGACTTCATGCGCGAGACGCTGCCGGTTACCGACGGCGAGGTTCTGCCCCGACCGGAGGAAGGCATCAGCAAGGTGGCGGTGGTCGATCGCTATCGCGGCTCCGGGGCCGTCTCCAGGATGTTCTGGCGAAACGTCGGTCCGATCACTCCCGATTCAGCGCTGGCCAGCTCCCAGATGCACGATATCCACAACATCTGGGTGGTCGGCAACGACGATGAAGCCATGGCACAGGCGGTCAACGCGGTCGCCGACATGGACGGGGGCTGGGCACTGGTCGACAACGGCAAGGTGGTGGCGACAGTCACGCTGGAAATCGCCGGTCTCATGACCGCACGACCGGTATCCGAGGTGGCGGAAGAGGTGGAAGCGTTGTTCGCCGCCGCCGACGACATGGAGTGGATCAACGCAACGGGCCTGCCGGACCGGATGCGGTTTGCCTTCCTGACCGCTTCACCCTGGAGGTGGCAACTGGTGGCCCCCTACGAGGAGAACCCCGGCGGTTTCGTCAACGTCACCACCGGCGAAACCCACCCGGTCATCTGGTAAACGATTTTGGTGCGGATTCCATTACTGGCGGTATTGTGCCTGTTGTTCGCCGCGAGCTCTCAGGCCCACCTGCTCAATATGACCAAGGCCCGGGCGGTGATCGACGGCGACGGCTCCCTGAAGCTGGCACTAGAGCTGGATCTGGCCCGGGAGATGGGCAGCGGCGAGGCCTACTACCGGTTCTCCCGACGGGATCCGCAGCAAATGCTCGACGACGACCGCTGGCAGCGACTGGTCGCGGCGATCGACATCCGCCAGGGAGAGCAACGGCTGCCCCTGACTCTGGTCGCCGTCGATCCACCCTCGGACAGGGCGAAAGCCGATTTCGACAGCGGGTTCAACTGGCCCATGACCGGGCTCACCCTGCGGGGTCACCTGGTGTCGGAGCAACCCCTGAAAGTGCGCTTCGACCGCAGCTTTCCCTTCGAGGAACCCATCTCGCTGAGCCTGCGTTCGCGAATCAACGACGAAAAGCAGTCGCGCTGGCTGGTGTCGGGTCAGGTGAGCCCCGCGTTCGGTCCCGGCGCGGTCCCCGTCGCCGCGCCACAGGGCTCGCCGCTGGCAATTGGCGATCTACTGGATTACCTGGGATTCGGGTTCGGTCATATCCTGCCCCTGGGCCTCGATCACCTGCTGTTCGTGCTGGGCCTGTATCTGGCGGCCCGATCGCGACGCCAGCTGTTCTGGCAGATTTCAGTGTTCACCCTGGCCCACACCCTGACCCTGGGACTGGCCAGTTACCGCATCATCGAACCACCGGCGGCACTGGTGGAATTTCTGATTGCCGCGTCGATTTTCTGGGTGGGTATCGAGATTTTGTGGCGGCACGAAAAACTCGGCACCCGCTTGCTGGTGATACTGGGTTTCGGCCTGCTGCACGGCATGGGCTTCGCCAGCGCGCTCGCCGAAGGGCGACCGGCCACGGACGACTTTTTGCCGGTGCTCGTCATGTTCAATCTGGGTGTGGAGCTGGGACAACTCACCTTTATCGGCCTGGTGGCCCTGACTCTGGGCTGGTTCGTGCGCCGACCGAGCTACCGCACTCCCGCGGTCACGGGGCTGGCGATAATGGTCCTGGCCGTGTCTGCTCTGTGGATGATCCAGCGAGTGCCTCTCTAGTGGGCGCAAACAGGTGACGACCGGGTAACCGGACCGGCCAGTGCGCTCGAGGCGAGAAACAGCCGGATAGCCAACACTTTGTCGCGTTTGCCCAGTGCCGGGCTGCGCCGTCAGGCGAACAGATCCGTCGCCTTGTTTTCAGCATGGCCCCTGGCGCCCCGCTCCGTCGCGCAACGCCCCGAGAGTTCGCAGTAACGCTTCCAGCGCATCGGCGACATCCTCCCGCGTGATACTCTCCGCGGGATTGTGGCTGATGCCGCCCTTGCAGCGCACGAACAGCATNNGAGACTCATGGCATCGTGGCCGGCACCGCTCATCAGCGTCGTGGGCGACATGCCCATGTCCGTCAACACGCCGCCCAGCACCTCGCGGATCCAGCCGGCACAATGCGCCGCCGCCGCGTTGTGAAACTCCTCCCAATGCAGTTGAGTTCCGCGCTCGGCCATCAGTGCTTCCAGCTCCTCGCGCAGCTGCCGCACCGCCGAATCCAGTTCGGCGTCGTCACCGGCCCGGATATCGACCGTCAGCCGGCAGCTTCCGGGTATCACATTGACGGAGCCGGGGCGACATTCCAGCTGGCCCACCGTGGCCACGATCCCCAACCGGCGCGCCAGCGCTTCCACCCGCGCAACCGCGCCGGCGGCGGCCGCCAGGGCATCGCGGCGCAGCTCCATGGGCACGGTGCCCGCGTGGCCCGCCGTGCCCTCGATCGTCAAACGATAGCGCCTCGCACCGGCGATGCCGGACACCACACCCAGTGACTGCCCCTGCTCTTCCAGCACCCGGCCCCTGCTCGATGTGCACTTCCAGATAGCCGAGCAGCTCGTCCTCCGCCCGGCTGCACCGGCCGATGCTGTCCGGATCGCAGCCGAAGGCTTCGAGAGCGTCCGCCAGCGTCGTCCCGTCCGTGTCCGCCAACGCGAACCAGGCCGGGTCCCAGGTGCCGGCGACGGCACGGCTGCCCAGCAGGGTGGCCCCGAAGCGGGTACCCTCCTCGTCGCCGAACCCCACGAGGTCGATATGGAAAGGAAAGCGCGCCCCGGCTCCGTTCAGCAGCGCCATGGCCTCCAGCCCCAGAAGAACGCCGAGGATACCGTCGTACTTGCCGGCATCCGCCACGGTATCCAGGTGCGAACCGAGGATCAGGCTGGGAGCGCCGGCGCGATCCGACTTCAGCGACCCCCACAGATTCCCCGCCTGGTCCTGGCGGTGGCCGAGGCCCGCATCGACCAGCCACCGGGACACGCGCTCATTGCAGCGGCGGTGCTCGGGCGTCAGGTAGGTCCGGCAGACCGCGCCGGGGAGACTGGAGATAGCGGCCAATTCATCGCACCGTTCCATGATGCGCCCGGCGGCTCGCGCCAATCGTTCGCGCTCGCCCAGGAGGGTCGCGATGGGATCAGTCATAGACATCCCGCGCGGCAGCCATTGCGGCTCCGGGACTCAACCGGTGGCCGGCGGTCAGCAGACACTGTTCCAGGCAGGCCAGCGTCGTCATGACCGCATCGCGGCGCGCGTTGTACCCCATGACTCCGATGCGCCAGATAACGCCGTGCAACGGACCGAAGGAGGTGCCGATTTCGATGCCGTAATCCGCCAGCATCGAGCCGCGCACCGCCTCGCCGGCAACACCCTCGGGAATATAGACGCCGACCACGTTGTTCATGCGATGGTGCTGATCGCCGAACAGCCGCAGATTCATCGCCTCCAGCCCCGCCGCCATGGCGTTGCCGTTCAGGCGGTGCCGGGCGATGGCCGCGTCCAGCCCTTCCCGCAACAGAATACGGGCGCACTCCCGGGCGCCGTACAACATGCTCGTGGCCTCGGTATGGTGATTGAGCCGCTCTTCGCCCCAGTAATCCATAACCATGGCGAGATCGAAATAATTGGAACGAATACGACTGCCTTCGCCGTCCCGATGGTGAACGGTGCGGATACCACTCTCCACATGATGGCGGCGCTCGATCACCGCTACCGCCTCTTCGCCGAGGGTGACCGGAGCGCTGCCGGAAGGTCCGCCCAGGCATTTCTGCAAGCCCACCGACACCGCACTCAGGTGCCACTCGTCGGTTAGAAATTCGTTGCCGCCGATGGACGCTGTGGCGTCGCAATAGAGCAAAACCCCCTTGCGCCGACAAATCGCGCCGATATCCGCCAGCGGCTGACACATGGTGGTGGAGGTATCGCCCTGCACCATGGCCACCAGACGGGGACGTACGCTGTCGATCGCCTCTTCGATCTGCTCGGGCGGGAAAACCTCCCCCCAGGGCACCTCCAGGGTATGTACCCTCGCCCCGCAGCGCTCGGCAATCTCCACCAACAGATGCCCGAAGCGGCCGAATATGGGAACCAGCACGCTATCGCCGGGCGACAACAGGGACACCAGGCAGGCCTCGATGCCCCCCCGGGAGGTACTGTCCACCAGAAACGTCCAGGGATTGTCGGTCCGGAAGACACCGCGGTAGAGCGCCATGGTCTCGTTCATGCACCGGGTCATGTCCGGATCAAACTGTCCGACCAGCTGATGGGACATCGCCCGCAACACCCGGGGATCGCAAGTGATGGGACCGGGTCCCATCAACAGCCTCGGCGGCGGCACGAAACCATCCTGGAGAGAGGTATCCGGAATATCGGGGAACATCGACAAGGATCCTTGAAACAGTAACTACGGCGACAGGGATTGCCAGAGCATGCGCAACCCCACCACGATCAGGAAAACGGCGAAAACCTTCTTCAGCACGGCCCCGTCCAGCCTGGCACCCAGCCGCACGCCCACGGGCGCCAGCAATGTGGTCATGGGTACGATCACCACGAACCCAGGCAGATTGACCAGTCCGATGGTGCCCGGCGGCGCACCCTCCGGAGTGGCGGGCGTCAGCATCATCAGTGCCCCGGGCAGCGCGATGATCAACCCGAAAGCGGCGGCCGTCCCTACGGCGCGGTGGGCGCGGACATTGAAGGCCGTCATGGTGGGCACGCCCAGCGTGCCTCCACCGATCCCCATCATCACCGACAGACAACCGATCACCCCCGCCATGATCACCTGACCGGGCAGCGCCGGCAGGCTCTCGCGCAGCGCCGGCGCGCCACTGCGAAACAGCATATTGAGTGCCACGGCGATGGCCACCGCCCCGAAAACCGTCGACAGCACCAGACCATCCACCCGGGTGGCCACGAGGCTGCNNGCACCCCGACCAACATGGGCACAATCCAGCGCTTGAGCAGCACCGTATCCACGTTGCCGCGCCCGTGGTGCGCCCGGATCGACGACAGACTGGTGGGGATGATGGTCATCAGCGATGTGCCGGTGGCCACCAGCATCGCGGTGGCCGGGGGTATCCCCAGGGACTGGAAGACCAGGTAAAGCACCGGCACGATAACCACNNCGAGCAGTCCCGCCATGATCCCGGCGAACAGACCGGTGGCCGCCAGCGCCAGGATAACGAGCCCCCATTCCGCGATCATGGACCGCCCCCGGTCGCGGGAAACGGCGCCACCGGCGCGGCGCCATCACTCCGGGGGTCGCTGGTCGCCACGGCCCCGCCCTGCGGAAACAGGCAGACGGCACCGGCATGGCCCATCATTTCCGACTGGACGGGTACCGGTCGCAGCTCGTGTCCCCGCTGCTGCAACCCCTCCGCGACCCGCTCGTGAAGATCACCTTCCAGCTTGAGGTCGTGACTGACATCTCCCCAGGTCCGCCCCAGCAACCAGCGCCCGTCGGCTACCGCGGATTCCAGAGTCCGCCCCAGGTAGTGATAACGGGAAAACAGCGCGGCCTGGGTCTGGGGCTGACCCTCACCGCCCATGGTGCCGTACACCATGCGGCGTCCGTCGTCGAACACCGCCATGGCCGGATTCAGGGTGTGGAACGGTTTGAGCCCGGGGCCGAGGGCATTGATATGTTCCGGCTGCAGACTGAAGCTGTGTCCGCGGTTGTTCCAGACCACACCCAGTTCGGGATGGACCAGACCGGCACCGAACTCCCAGTAGACACTCTGAATGAAGCTTACCAGACAGCCATCCCGGTCGGCGGCCCCCATCCAGACCGTGTCTCCGGGTCGGGCCGGAAAGGGCCAGGGCTGCGCCCGGGCCGGATCGATATCCGCTGCCGCCGCCGCGACCGCCCCGTCGTCGAGCAATCCGGGCCATCGCGGCGACAGCCTCGACGGGTCCGCGACTTCCCGGTCCCGCACCCGGAATGCCCGTTTGGTCGCCTCCACCACCGCGTGGACATACTCGGTTTCGCTAGCCGGCGGACAGCGCTCGAAGTAGCGATCCAGAATCGCCAGGATCAGCAACGACGCCACGCCCTGAGTGGGAGCCGGCAGATTGAAAAGCGTCGCACCGCGCAGGCGAGCGCTCAGCGGGCGGACCCGGCGGGCTCGATAGGCGCGAAAGTCGTCGAGTCGCAGAGGGCTGTCGTTGCGTGCCAACCACTCCGCCAGCTCCCGGGCCAGGTCGCCCCGGTAAAAGTCCTCCGTCCCGGCACACCCCACACGCTCGAAAAAATGCCCCAGGGCGGGATTGCGCAGAACGTCTCCCGCCCGCAATGATCGACCGAAGGG
>JABAHQ010002120.1_pt6 | contig 19475 bp, 15 predicted proteins | sample 7062091 | NCBI WGS metagenome assembly JABAHQ01 (sample SAMN14534359, study PRJNA622989) | marine sediment metagenome | biome: marine biome [ENVO:00000428]; feature: marine pelagic biome [ENVO:01000023]; material: deep marine sediment [ENVO:00002113] | place: India: Gulf of Kutch | collected...
GAGAGGGGGACTTCTCCTTCATGCATATCATTGTCAAATAGCCCCATTCTCTTCTCAAGAGAAGGGGGTTGGAGGATGAGTTCCATCAATTATCCTGTTTTTCCCATTCAGCTTGCATAATTCTTATGTCATTATAAAGTTATCTACACAAGGCTAGCATTAAGCCAGACGAAGATTACGGGCTCTCAGCAGCGGCCAAAGCTTTTTGGCGCATTTTCATAAGTTCCCGAAATGCTTCAGGCGCTTTCCTAAATGCTTTCTCGCATTCTTCACATTCGAAATAATATTTTTCGTCCAAAAAGGTGACGTAGAGTCTGTCTTTCTCAGCTTGCTCGGTCGAAACCGGGGCAAAGCATACCGGACAAAAGGCATCTGCCTCCTCCGGTGAAACCGATGGATGTTTGGCACGATGCAGTTGGGCCACGTAATGGCTCAACAATCGAACTTCTTCGTCGGTCAATTCGATGGGCGGCATCTTGGTATTTTCGGCAAACTTAAGATGCACCTCAACAAACATGCTGTCGTTGGCCAGAAACGGATCGCTCAGGTCCGGAGCGGATGTATCACTTCGCGCTTCGCCCATTGCATGGCATTTAATGCACTCATGGCGCTCAAAAACCTCCTTACCCTGCATCGCTGCCTCGCTGAGACTGGCCATATCAATTTCAGAATCGGTGGACTTGGTGCAACTTACAAGACCGGCAAGTGAGACAATCAGAGCGCCAATAAGTAATTTTTTCCCAGACATGGGGGCCTCCCGTTTTCTTATTATGGTTAGTAACTGTCTGTTGTCCTGGTTATGTGATTTTCTGTAAATTAACATCTGAGAGATCACCAGTTTCAGCCGCTGCGGAATTTTAGAGCATCTGACTTGCTGACAAAAAACTCTGAACATGCACTGAACAAACCCAACCCTCCGCAGCTCCGTTGTCCGCTGGAAACGATGTTAGAATTTTATTCAACAGCTAACCAGTCATTTATCTTACGATAATTCAAATAGTCCTTATCATCTGTTAAAGAATGAATATCCAACGTTCAAGGAAAGGACTCTGTTCTTGAATCCGAAAATTCTAACATTATCAATTCCATACGAGTAACGTCCATCGAAAGACAAATTGCCTAGCCCCATCTTGAACTCGATACCAGCCCCGAAAGTTAAACCATAATCAAAGGAATCCACAAAATCAGTATCAAACCCGGGCTCACCAACGAATGTTAAATTATCATCTATGTTTATCGAAAAATATGGACCCCAAAATAGATTGGGAGAAATATTATGAGTTGGCTTGACCTGGATATTCACTAAAAGTGGTAACTCCAAATAGCTGATGTCAATCGATGCATTTCTATTTGACATGTTTGTTATATAATCCGCTCCCTTCATGGCAAATAATAACTCTGGTTGAATGGAAAGTAATTCATTTATACTAAATCTAGAAAACAGTCCCACAGAAGACTTGGTCGTATGAGCCAAATTCGGAAATTCGCTGGGTCCAGACATATCTGATACGTTTAGTCCAAGCCTTATACCTACGCGTTTTAATTGCTGAGAAAAGACCGCAGATGAGAAAGGTTGCGAAAAAAGAATAATCAGCAATAGTAGAAAATTAGTCTTCCACACTTTGAACCTCCGATCTTAAATGGTGAGTACACTCTAACTATCAACTTTTGACTCACCCCGCAGTTTCACTCCGAATGGAAAGAACAGGGCACGGAGCGATTTTTATCACCTTTTCCGTCACGCTTCCCATAAGAACTTTTGAAAGCCCACTTCGCCCGTGGGTTGCCATGGCAATCAAATCAATATCCCAATCCTGGGCAAACTGCATGATGCCATACCCTGCTGAACCAACATGATGTCTGATAAATTTCTTGGTTTCGATTTTCTCAAATTCTTGTGGTAGTTCCCACTCGTCCGCTAATTTGGCTTTAACTCTTTCAAAATAATCGTACTCTTTCACCTGGGCATCTCGGTCCACCCGTTGACCTATCTCTACCACATGCAATAGATTGATTTCCGCTTGAAACTTGCTGGCAATGGTTGCCACAATGGGTAGAATTGCATACGATAACGGTGAAAAATCAATGGGCACCAAAATGTTTTCGATTGGCAGCCCTTTGGGTTTCGAATGCACCGTCAGAACCGGACAGTCGGACTTGCGTGTGACTTTCTCACCAGTGGACCCTATGAACAGACGCTCAAACTTTGACAATCCTTTGGCTCCCAGAATGATCAAGTCCACTTCCTTTTCTTTGGCGTATTCCAATATCTCCAGGTAAGGCGTGCCTGCCCGAATGACTTTGTTTAATTCACCGGACCAATCGTTGGAGAATTCATTAAACTGCTCAATGAGATCTTCTTCTTTGTGTACTCCATAATTTGGAAAATCCGGCATAAGCGCGGTGTACGCCTCTGTGATATTTGCCGACACGTGCAGCATCACCAACGCGGAATCGAAGGTCTCGGCAAACGCTTTTGCATACTCAAACGCATCCCGGGATGCGTCGGAAAAATCCACGGGACAAAGGATTTTCTTAAAGATTTTCATCAGGTCTCACCCTTACTTTCAATCATTGAAAACATTGTCACCATTTCTCACAAGTATTTCCGTTCTTTTGCAAAAGCTTCTAACTCTCCGCGAAAATCGGGATGCGAAATTTGGATAAGGGACTCGGCGCGTTCCCGCAGACTTTTCCCATGCAGAGAAGCGATGCCGAATTCGGTGGCAACGTAGTGGACATCGCCGCGACTGGTTACCACCCCGGCGCCTTCCTTCAGGTGAGGCACGATGCGTGAAATCTGACCACTCTTAGCGGTCGAAGGCAACGCGATGATGGGTTTGCCGCCTTTCGAACGCGCCGCGCCGCGGATAAAGTCCACTTGACCGCCAAATCCCGAATAGATGTTGTACCCGATGGAATCCGAGCAGACCTGACCGGTCAAATCTACTTCCAGAGCAGAATTGATGGCGACCATATTTTCATTCTGGGCCACCACAAAAGGATCATTGGTGTAGTCCACCGGATGCATCTCGAAAAATGGGTTGTTATGGATATATTCGTACAATTCATTGCTGCCCAGGGCAAACGTTGCGATCACTTTTCCCGGATGCAGGTTTTTGCGAGCATTTGTTACCACACCCGCCTCCACTGCTTGCATCATGCCATCCGAAAGCATTTCTGTGTGGATGCCCAGGTCTTTTCTATCGCGCAAAAGATGGAGCACCGCGCTGGGAATGCCGCCGATTCCCAATTGAAACGTTGTACCATCACCGATGATTTCCGTAATATGCTGAGCGATTTGCTTTTCAATGTCGGTGAAAGATTTTTGCTCCAGGTTTGGCAGATCTTCAGATACTTCGACTATTTTGTTAATTCGAGAAATGTGAACAAAACAATCGCCCAATGTTCTGGGCATTTTTTCATTGACTTGCGCAATCACATATTTGGCTGTTTCCGCTGCCGCCTTGGAGGCGATGGTTTCCACGCCGAGCGATACGAATCCATGTTCATCCGGTGGAGACGTATGAATAATGGCCACGTCAAGATCTACCTGCTGACGAAACAGCGACGGAATCTCGTACAAGAAAATCGGAAAATAATCGGCTCTGCCTTCGTTCACAGCTTTTCGGTTTGCCGGGCCCACGAAAAGAGACTTGTCCCTGAAGTGACCTTCCATTTCGGGCGCGGATAAGGGATCATCCCCTAACAGAAGCAAACTAAAAACTTCCACGTTCCGGAGATCATCTTTGCGATTTGCCAGAGCATCCAACAAATTGTAGGGAGTCGCGGCGTTCCCAGACGTAAATATTTTGTCTCCACTTTTGATAACTGATACCGCCTCATCCGGGGCAGCAAGCTTGCCTTTATAGTCCACGATCCATTTCATTACTCGGCCAACTCCTTATGTCGTTAGTTGCTCATTTATTTAGACGTTAAGCGGGTATGCAAGTCCACATATGCTAAGTCAAACAAGTTGGACAAGGATTCCGATGTGCTCTGTCCGTGATGCAGGTAAGTGCCATTCTGCAAGCACGGATACCTTTCCAATGCCGGGTCCATTCCGATTCGAGCCACCACCAGCACCCAGGGCAGAACCGAGTTGTTCAGGGCGTGTGAGGCAGTTCGTGCCACAGATGCCGGAATGTTGGGCACACAATAATGAATCACGCCCTCATGTACGAAGGTGGGTGTGGACAGAGTAGTCGGTCGGCTTGTCTCAACGCAGCCTCCCTGGTCGATGGAAACATCGAGGATAACCGAACCTGGCTTCATCTCCGACACCATTTTCTCGGACACGAGATGCGGGGTTTTGTGGCCGTGAATAAATATGGCCCCGATGAGTACATCGGCAAATCGAACTGCCCGCTCCACAAGCAAGGGCGTCACGATGGAAGTCGACACGCGCTTGTTGAGCAGTCTGTCGATCTCGCGAAGCTTCGGAATATCACGGTCAAGCACCAGTACTTCGGCGCCCAAATCTGAGAAGGCACGGGCGGCGTTAAATCCAACGGTACCGGCACCGAGAATCACCACGTTCGCGGGAGCGATACCGGCGACGCCAGCCAGAGTGATGCCCCGGCCGCCGTAATCGCTTTCAAGATATCTGCCCGCGATTTGAGGCAAAAGCAATCCGGCTATCTCGCTCATAGCGGTGAGAATCGGCAAGGTGCCATCCGGTTGTTCACCGAACTCGTAACCCAGGGCCGTCACCCCTCGCTGCATCAAAATGTCAATGACCGGCTTTCGGGTAGTGCCGAGATTTAGAAATGAATACACGCATTTGCCCTCTTCTAAGAAACTGCCTTCTTCTTCTGTCGGAGGCTGTATCTTGGCAATAAGCTCAGAACGGTGAAATATTTCCTCATGTGAAAAAACCACATCCGCGCCCACCTCGCGAAATTCTTCATCGGAGAATCCACAGGAGCGACCGGCTCCTTTCTCTACGTAAACGGTGTGTCCTTCTTTGAGCAAGGCATACACACCAACGGGGGTCAGCGCGATCCGGCGTTCTTCAGCCGCAATTTCATTTGGTATTCCGATATTCATATGAGGTTTCCTTTTAGGTTTTTCTTTTTAAAGATTCTAAGCTCTAAAATAAATATCGAACAATTGCTCATGACCCTAATTTGATGTTTGCAAACCCCCAGAAGCCTTGAGTAGAAAACGACTGATTGGCGTGTCGTTCTCCTTATCCAAAATGGTTCAAATCCATCCCGTTCCATTTGACATACGCAAGCAACATGCCAGGGCGCAGGTTGCAGATGGATCAAAAAAATCAATCACTTAGGGCCACAAAAATATTCAGACATTTAAAATAAATCCTAATTCTAAGAAACCAATTTTTGCAATTTCTTACTTTTGAGAAATGAATCGAGATGTGCTGTGTGAGCTTATGAGAAATGCCGTGCCGGAATCAAAAGCCTCTGTGTTTTTTTGATTCTCCCCCAACCTATATAGCTCAGCGGCTCCAAATACAAGCGCATTGATCAGTTCAAAGCCATAGCCGCATAGGTTAAGATTTTTTTCATTTTCACAGGTTTGTTGAGATAGGCAAAAGCACCCGCGTTCATCGCGTCATTGTACGTTTGCATTTCGCCATTCACCGTCATGATGATGACCTTAGAATCCGAGTGCTTTTTTTTGAGTTCTTTAAGCAACTCCAATCCGGATTTTCCTGGCATATGAATGTCCAGAAGTATCAGGGGGTAGGCCTCTCTGGTAATCAGTTCGCGGGCTTGCTCGGAACTCGAAGCTGCGCTCGCCTGATATCCTGCTTTAAGCATGATCTTGAGCAACGATTTTCTGAACTCAAAATCGTCATCCACAATCAAGACCTTCTTCAGCTTTTGCTCCTGTATCACTGTTGGTCTCCATAAAATCACTAATAAGCAGAATAGAAATAATTGTGCCAGGTTTTAAACAAGCGCATCCACACCGCATAATTGTTATAAGTTTTTAAAAATAAATATGTTAAACGATGTTCTGGTCTCAACACCACAACAACGTTGATCCGGTCCTCTTCTCACAATCGAAAAAAAGGCTTTCATAATTCTCAATTCTGGGAAATGATCGGCAATTAACCGAAAAATCAAAAACTTAGAAAGGTGCCATCAAAGCTCTCTATAATGACAGAAGGAGCGAAAAAGCTCACACCACAGATTTCATCATGAGCACTGAGGGGGGCCTATTCTTTTAACTCGATACCCAGCTCCGAGATTTTCCGATATAGGGACGAGAGACTCAACCCAAGCGATCTGGCTGCTTCGCTCTTATCATTGTTCGCTAATTCCAAAGCCCTCAGAATGGTATCCTGTTCAAACTTCTTCACAGAGGACTTCAGGTCTTTTTCTAAATTAGATGTCTCTTTGGACTTGGGGTCCAAATGTGGGAATTGCTCCAAAGTCAATGTGTTGCCGTCGCAAAGAATCATGGCCCGCTCAATAGTATTCTCTAATTCACGCACGTTGCCTTTCCAATCATATTCCATAAATGCGTCCATGACTTCTTTGTCTATGCCACGAATCGGTTTGTTCAATTGGGCACTGTATACTTTGACGAAGTGATCCACCAGTGCGGGAACATCCTCGGTTCGTTCTTTGAGAGGCGGGATGTTGATTCCCACGACATTCAGACGGTAATAAAGATCTTCTCGGAAATTACCCTTTTCTACTTCATTGGCCAGGTTCTTGTTCGTAGCAGCAATAATCCGCACATCTACGAATTGCGGACTCGTGCTGCCAACGGGCAAAATCTCCTTTTGCTCGATGGCCCGCAAAAGTTTGACTTGTAAATTCAGCGGGACGCTCACGATTTCATCCAGGAAAATTGTGCCTCCGTTCGCCACCTTGAATAAGCCCTCCTTGTCTCTCATGGCACCTGTAAACGACCCCCTGACATGGCCGAACAGCTCGCTTTCGATTAGGTTCTCCGGAATCGCCGCGCAATTGATGGGCACAAACCGCTTGTTCGCTCGCTGACTTCGCTGATGAATTGCGCGCGCAATCAACTCTTTGCCCGTACCGCTGGCGCCTGTGATGAGGACCGTGGAAACCAGTGGCGCCACGCGTTCAACCATTTGCAAGACATCCTGGATGGCCTTGCTTTTTCCGATGATTTCCCGGAAAGCCGAGCCTCTGCTTAGCTGATTTTTCAAATATCTGTTTTCGAGTGTTAGGTTCTGCCTCTCGATGGCGCGTTCAACCGTGCTCAAGATTACCGATTTTTTGAAAGGCTTGGTAATGAAGTCGTAGGCGCCCTCCTTCATGGCTTCCACGGCTTTTTCAATGGTTCCGTATCCCGTGAGCAGAATCACTTCAATATGGACGTATTTCTTCTTGATCTCGCGCAACAAATAAAACCCGTCTCCGTCAGGCATGATGAGATCGGACAACACGATATCTATTGGACTTTTGGCGAGAATTTTCAGAGCTTCGTTTCCGGATCCGGCGGTCCTGGTTGTATAGCCATTCTTGCTAAGCGCTTTTTCCAGAGATGTGCAAACACTCTGTTCATCGTCGACAATTAGAATGGATTTTGTCTTCATTGGATTTCCTCATTATTATTGGTTTCAAGGGGAAGTTCTATGCGAAACGTCGTACCCCTTCCCACTTCACTACTACAACGAATTTGGCCGCCATGTTCGTGGACGACCTGCTGCGCTATGGCCAGCCCAAGACCGGTGCCAAAATCCTTTGTCGTGAAAAAAGGATCGAAAATCGAATCCACGTTTTCATCGGGAATTCCGTGTCCGCTATCTCGAATATTCACGATACCGTGCTGTTCCGTTTTCTCTGTCCATATCTTTAACTTGCCTCCATCAGGCATGGCCTCTATGGCATTTCGGATGATGTTAAGAAGGACTCTGCGGAATTGTGTCCGATCCATGTAGACTTCAAATTCCGGTTTTGAATCCTCATGTTCAAAGCGAATTTTTTTCTGTTTTAGTTCGCTTTCTAAAAATTCGGCAATTTCAACGATAACATCATTGAAGCTGCCTTTTATCAGCTTTGACTCCGGCAGTCTCGAAAATTGCAGATACTCATCGGTCAAAGACGTGACCCGATCAATTTCGCAAATCATTGAAGTTATGAGGGAGCTGATTTCTTCGGTATTCTCACATTCCAGACTCCGTATTTCATCTTCAAGCAACTCGGCATTTAAACTAATTGATGAAAGCGGATTTCGTATCTCGTGTGCGACCTTGGCCGCCATCTTGCCAATGACAGCGAGACGTTCAGACTGTAATATTTGTTCCTGCAACGTCTTCTGCTCTGTGATGTCACGCAGAATGCCGGTGAACATAACTTGGTCCCCCACGGAAAACTCACTCACCGACAAGTGCAGGGGAACGGTGGTGCCATCCTTGCGCAGACCAACAACTTCTCGACCGATACCAATTATATTCTTCTCCCCGGTGCTCAGATACCGGGCAATATAATCCTCGTGCTCTTCTCGATGTGGTGACGGCATCAGGATGCCGACGTTTTTGCCAAGCAACTCTACGGCGGAATAGCCGAATATGCGTTCAACTGCGCTGTTCACGGATTCCATTATTCCGTGGTCATTGATAGTAATGATGCCATCCACTGCAGTTTCTAAAATGGCCCGGAGTCGACTTTCGCTATCTCGCAGCGACTCCACCATTTGCCGCTGTTCGGTGACATCAAGTCCGGAACTCAAGCAGCCAACAGGTTCCTTACTGTCATCACGGAGCAATGCGTTGTGCCAGGCAATAAACCTTACTTCACCGGATTTTGTCAGAATTGGATTCTCATAATATTCGAAAGGCGGCACGTCTCCGGTCATTAACCGATCGAAGACTTTCCTGATATTGTCTCGATGGGCTTTCGGAATGCAACGCTCGAACCAATTCTGCCCCAGCAATTCCCAGTCCTTGTATCCCAGAATCTCACAACCTTTTTGATTTATGTAGGTCACCTGACCGGTCTTATCCAGAGTGACAAATATGAGTCCAGCAAGTTCTAAGAATTTTTGGCTGAGTTTTTCCTTTAATGGCATAGACATGTAACTCGTTTGACCGTTTCTCTCAATTGAACAACATCTTCATCTCGATGATGCCTTCCGAGCTATGCAGCTCTTGTCGATACCCCATTTTCTTAAAAAGATGAAGCATGGGTTTGTTGTCCATCAGCACATCCGCAGTAAATCCCAGGAGACCTTGTTTCTTGGCGACATAAGTAATGTATGCAAGTAATTCCTGGCCAATTCCTCTGTCCTGATGGTCATCACGCACTGCGAACGCCACGTCTGCCATATGGGTTTTCTCATCGATGAAATACTGCGCCATGCCCACAACTTCCTCTTTTTCCTCGTGTTGGATGACCGCCAAGATTTCCATGCTCTTGGTGTAATCGATAACCACAAATTCTTGCAGCCGCTCATGGCCCATGTCCTGCCGCGTCGTAAAGAATCTGTGGTACAGGCTCTTGTCCGAAAGGGCATAGAAAAACTCCTTCAGCAAGGGCTCGTCGCTAATTTTTACCGGTCGAAAATGGATTTCCAATCCGGTCTTGGTCGTGCGATAAGCTTCCAAATGTTCCGGATATTCACCAGCCTTTCCAGGTATAAATGCCTGGTCTTTGTAAATCAAGTTGTGCTTTTTCGCTTCTTCGATCAACCGCGCTCTGAATTTCGGATGAGCAATGGCTATCAGCGCCATGGCCCGTTCACGAACGTTTTTTCCGTGCAGGTAAGCGATTCCGTACTCGGTCACAACGTAGTGAACATCGCCCCGGTTCAGAGTGACGCCGGCTCCCTGTTTAAGATGGGGGACAATTCTCGACACTTCATCATTCTTTGCTGTCGAGGGCAGGGTGAGAATTGACTTGCCGTGTTTGGCCAAAACGGCACCTCTCATGAAATCCGCCTGACCGCCGATGCCACTGTAGAACGTCTTACCGATAGATTCGGCCGTAGCTTGTCCCGTCAGGTCGACTTCCAGAGCCATGTTGATGGCCGTCATATTTTCGTTTTGTGCGATGATCAACGGGTTGTTTGTATAATCGATGCCTTTAAATTCGATGGCCGGATTGTTGTGAATGAAATTGTAAGTGTCTTTTGTTCCCATACAGAAGGCTGATACCGATTTGCCCCGACAGAGGGTTTTGTGCATGTTATCAATGACACCTTTTTGCATCAGTTCTGCCATGCCATCGGTAAGCAACTCGGAATGCACACCAAGATGTTTCTTGTCGGCAAAATTGGCCAAAATCGCATTTGGAATGCTGCCATAGCCGATCTGAATGGTGTCACCATTTTGCACAAGACGTGCGGCAAATTTGCCAATCTGCTGCGCAATCTGGCTGTCCGCATCGGGGAGATACTCCAGAAGTGCCTCATCGTGGGGAATGACAAAGTCTACGTCGTTCATGTGAAGCACCCCGTCTCCATGTACGCGGGGCATATTCGAATTGATCTGCGCGATCACCAACCTTGCATTTTGCGCGGCGATCTTGGTGATGTCTACACTGATGCCTAAGTTCAGGAATCCGTGACGGTCAGGCGGAGAGGTCTGAATGAGGGCCACATCCAATGGCATGTTCCCGCGCTGGATTAATTTCGGAATTTGCGATAAAAAGATGGGGGTGTAATCTGCCATTCCGGTATTGACGGCGTCTCTTGTATGCTGGCCCACAAAAAACGATGTGTGTCGGAAATTGTGCTTAAACTTTTCGTCGATGTAAGGCGCGACGCCCAATGTCCCAACATGCAACATTTCTGCATCGAAAAACGCCTTGGGATGCGACTCAACATAATTGATCAACGCGCGCACCAAGTATTGCGGTTCGCCGCACGCCGACGAGATGAATATTCTTGCCCCACGACGAATATGCTTGAAAATTTGCTCCTCGGAAACAAATTTCTCCGGATACGTGTCTTTGAATGCACGCCAATCGTCACCACGACTCGTATCCTGTTTCAAAACTGTTTGCTCAGCCAGGCTGCGGTTCATTACCACCTCTCACATCTTATACTAATGATTTTCCAAAAGCCTTAACGGTCAACACCGGACAGGGCGCTATCCGGACCACCTTTTCGGTCACACTGCCTACCAGGAGGTGCTGAATCCCGGTCAATCCGTGTGTGGAAATGACAATGAGATTGCTGTCATGACTCTCGGCAAACTTCACGATATCTCGTGCCGCACGTCCCTCAATAACATGGCTCTCATGTTCAACCTTGGGTCCCTTTGTTTCCTGCATCAATTTGTCGAGAGCTTCTTCTGATTTAGCCTTGATATTTGGCACCAACTCGAAAACTGACGTTTTGCCTGACGCATAAAACGCCGGGTGAACCGATTCTTCCACCACATGTAAAAGTTGCAATTTGGCTTTATAAGCCGCCGCCACTTCCAGAGCGTGTGTCACAGCGATTTTGGAGTGTTCGGAAAAATCAACGGGTACCAGAATGTCTGTTATATCCTCCACCGGTATGGCCTCCTTTTGCTCTCGAACGGTCATCACCGGGCAAGAAGCCGTGCGAATCACTTCTTCGGCTACGCTGCCGAGAAACAAATGCTCCAACCCGCGCCGCCCATGGGTTCCCATGACAATCAGGTCGATGTCGTTGTCCTTTGCGTATTCAAGTATCACGGGGGCAGCGGCAATCCCACGATCCTGCACTTTTACAATGTCAAAATCCTCCGCATGATAGGATCGTATAATAGAATCCATCTGCTCAGTAGCGGTGTCTTTGAGCGTCTTGTGAATCTCGGCGACGTCCGGAATATGGTGCAAAGGGTTATGCGGGTCCTCGGCATGTAGTACAATTCCATGAAACATATGCAATTCAGCGTGATACTTTTTCGCCAAATCCAGCGCATGGGCAAGAGCTTGATTGGCACAGCGCGAAAAATCCGTCGGAAAGAGGATTTTCTTTAGTTTTTTCATCGTTCATTCTCCTTTCATTCAGCCTTATGTCTTACGCAAATGTTGTACCAGACCTTTACTGACATCAGATGCAATAATCAGATCCTTATCATGTTGATTTACATTAACTTAATCCACTAATTAAGGGCCGTTCATTATTGATTATAGGAATTTTCTTTCCTATAATCAAGAAAATTACGAATTTCATTCTCATTCTTGAGAATACACTTGGGGTGGTTGTGTGAACTAGGTGTTGCGATTATTTCTTAGGCAGAAATAAGAAGGCGCAACGGGCTCGAAGCTGCCCTTGGATTTTGTATTTGCGGTTCAAAAGAGTGTGAAAAGTCCAATTGGAGGGTGTTCAATAATTCAATATCGCAAAAAACAGCTACAAGATATTGAATATGCTACCAACTCTATGTCTATAGATATTGTATACATGGGTTCCGAAATCCCAATTATTGAACAGTCTCAATTGAGAAGTACCTTACCCCAGCAACCTTTGATGTCATTTTGGAAAAACGTTTTAATAAAAAGCACCTACGTCCCACTCAAAAAAGATGCCTTCGGAATGACAAGATCGAAGAATCCGAGTTTTCACACAGTCTATTCAATTTTGCAAACGAGACATTTGCGGTACGCCCTGAAGCGCCCCCTGGCCAATTCTCCTACCTGCTGCAGTGCTTCGGAAGTCCAGACCACCTTCATTTGCTCTTCCGGAAAACACGCCTCTTCTCAAGCTGCTTTTTTAACTCGTCTGTCCATGGTCCTTCCCCCCTCGGCATCCTATAACCCTCTTTTTACAGACTGCATAAACAGATCCGTATCTCTCATCGGAAATACTTAATTCTCTCATATCAAATTACGTCCTATTTTATTTTATGTCTATATACGAACCTCAATGTATAACTTTTCGAGACCGATACCAGCAATAAAGATACATCTATTGGCTGAGATTCGGAAAATCAAAGCCTGAAAATAGATTTTCAAGTGCCCCTTGGCCAACTCGAGCCCAAACTCCAGACTTGACACCTACCAAACCCCCACGCTTTACTTCTTTCTAACTAAATACGAACACCGTTGGAATAAAATCGCTTAGGTGTTTGATTTCATTATGTAAACATATTGTAAACTTTATTCTTGATTATCCAACATATTATTGTATATTGGCAGATATCTTTTCGAGATCAATGATGTGTGGGCCACGTTTCTTCGCAATATTTCCTCCTGGTGAAGGCTAATCATGAGAATCGGTTTTGACGCCACTTGTCTGCCTCCGTTTATTGCCGGAGCAGGCAGATACATTTGTGGTTTGGTATCTGGGCTTTCTGCTGAAGATCGTTCAAACGAATATTACATCATCTCAAAGAAGCAGGACCGCCACCTTTTTGCTGATTTACCGGAAAATTTCCATTTAATCGAAGTCCCGAACTTAAGTCGGCCGTTGCGGGTCGGATGGCAACTCTCTGCTCCACGAAGTTTGTCCACCAAACACAAGTTGGATGTCTGGCACGCACCGCACTATACTTTACCCAGAGGCATGCAAGGTATCTATTCGGTGGTCACATTTCACGATATGACCTTTTTCCTCTATCCACATTTTTATAACCCTGCAAAGCGGCTGTTTTTTCAAAGGATGATCAGGGACGCCACTAACCGGGCAGACGCAATCGTTGCAGTCTCTAAGACGACCGAAAACGATATTCGCCACCTGTTCGGCCAGTCTACTCATAAATTAACTCATGTGTATTCTGGGATAAATGGTCACTTTAAACCCGACAGTCATCACAGACGCACCGCTTTTGAGCAGTTCCGAATCAACAAGGATGAGAAATTCATCCTGTTTGTCGGGACGTTTGAAAAGCGCAAGAATTTACCGGTGCTTTTGCAGGCGTTTGAGAGAACCTTGCAACAGGGCCTTTCTAATCTGAAGTTGGTGTTGGTAGGCCGAGAAGAAAACGGACATGAGGAGTTGAGTAAAGCCGTCCGTTCATTGGGGATCGCGGACCACATTATCATGCCAGGGTATGTACGCGATTCGGAATTGCAGGCCCTCTATTCTGCTGCATCGCTTTGCGTCATCCCCTCACACTATGAGGGATTTGGATTCCCCGTGCTCGAAGCCATGGCAAGCGGAACGCCCGTTTTAACGTCAAATGTCTCGGCGACCAAAGAGGTGGCAGCAAACCCTGACATGCTGGTCGAACCTGACGACATCGACGCATGGACCGCAAAAATCTATCAAGCATTAACAGATGAACGCTTCCGAAATCGGTTGATTGAGCACGGTCGCAGCCAGTCACAGAAGTTCTCCTGGCGACAGACGGCCCGGGAGATGATTAATGTCTATGAGGGTGCTCATCAGTCTAAGCCGAAGATTGCAAACTTGAAAACAAAAGTGAGTGTGGAAAACTATCATGCACTTCCTGATGTAGTGATGCAATCGGAGCTGCCTCATTTTGCAAATGTGTCAGCACTTTCCAATGCCGTATTGTGTACGCTGGTCTATTCGGATCTTTTTCATTATCCTTTGAAACTCGAAGAAATCCACGAGGGTCTCGTGGGTTATAAGGCGTCCATCGATGAAGTTAAAGATGTACTCCAGGGGGAAGAGCTGAAAAGGTATGTCGATTATGCAAACGGGTTTTATTTCTTGAAAGACGTTAAAGAGAAAATAGACAACCGCAAGCTTAATGAACAAACAAGCCACAAAATTCTGCTCAAAAACCGTCGACTGCTAAAGTTTATCTGCAATTTCCCATTTGTCCGAGCTGTGGCTCTTTCGGGCGCCATCGCATTCAACAATTGCAAATCAAACGATGATGTCGACCTGTTTCTGCTCATCGACTCGAAGCGGATCTGGTGCGTCTATTTTGTGCTCGCAGCCCTTTTGAAAGTACTGCGGAAAAGAAATCTGATTTGCTTAAATTATCTTTATGGAAAAGAGGACCTCGTCGTAAACGAAACAGATTTTTACGTGGCACATCAAATAGCAAATCTACGCCCTATTTCTGGGAATGGCGTCCTTGCGGATTTCATATCGGCCAATGAATGGATCCTGAATTATTTGCCTCAAACAAAACCGGGCAACTCAAATTATGTTTCCGGAAAAAACGGGCAGCTTGACATGAATGGCAAAAATGTGGAGTCGAGAAGCAAGCGGGCGTTAGAAAAATTTTTGGGACTGGATATGTTCAATCAAATCGAAGATTGGGTGTTTCGAGTCTACAGCGGACACATTCGCAAAATCACCTCGCATCTCAATGGCTCGGTGGTGGTGGAAAAGGATCAGATCAAGCTTTTTACCCATGACCACCGGCAGCGCATCTTATCGAAATTCAAAACCCGGCTCGATGAAATTGCCAAGTTATGAGTGACGTTCTGTTCGGACAATCTTATTACCTGCGCTTCGATCCGAAGTTGTGGAAAGCCAGGCAACCCTATCCTCCGCTTGGAACTCTGTATGCGGCCAGCTACTTGCGTGAGAAAGGCTACGACGTGGCGTTTTTTGATGCCATGCTATCCGATTCGGAGAAAGAATGGGTAGAAGCCTTGGACGCTCATCAACCCCAATATGCGGTCATTTACGAAGACAATTTCAACTATCTCAGCAAGATGTGCCTGCTACGCATGCGCCAGGCGGCATTTAACATGAGCGAAATGGCAAAAGCCAAAGGATGCACCGTGATCGTGTGCGGCTCCGACGCCACCGACCATGCGAGTGAATATTTTGACCACGGTGTGGATTACGTCTTATTGGGGGAAGGTGAAATCACTTTGGGCGAACTCATGGACCATTTGACATCGGGTTCACCCAAAAATAAGGAAGACATCCTTGGCCTGGCCTGGAACACTCAAAACGGCAAGCTACAACAAACGACTATGCGGCCCGTGATCAAAGAGCTCGATGAGCTCCCCTTTCCGGCCTGGGATTTGGTGGACATCCCGCGGTACAAAAAAATCTGGCAAGAGCACCACGGGTATTATTCGATGAACCTGGTGACCACAAGAGGATGTCCGTACCATTGCAACTGGTGCGCCAAGCCCATTTGGGGACAACGGTACAATGTACGCAGCCCGGAGAACGTCGTTGAAGAGATGCTCTGGATTAAGCATACCCACCAACCGGATCACGTCTGGTTCGCCGATGACATTATGGGGCTGAAACCCGGCTGGATTCAGGAATTCGCCAAGTTGGTGGAAAAGAACGACGCCGTGATTCCGTTCAAGAGTTTGAATCGCGCCGATTTGCTGTTGATGGGAGACACCATAGATGCGTTGAGACGGGCTGGCGCCCGGACTGTCTGGATCGGTGCGGAATCGGGTTCGCAAAAGATTCTTGATGCCATGGAAAAAGGCACCACGGTTGAACAGATCTACGAAGTCACATGGCGACTGCATGGGGCCGGCATTCAGGTCGCCTTCTTCTTGCAATTCGGCTATCCCGGCGAGACGCGAGAGGACATCGAGTTGACGCTGAAAATGGTTCGGGATTGCCAGCCGGACGACATTGGAATTTCCGTGTCCTATCCGCTGCCCGGCACCACATTTTATGAACGTGTGAAAGCAGAGTTTGGTGAAAAACAGAACTGGCAAGACAGCGAAGACCTGGCCATGCTTTATCACGGTCCATACACCACCGAATTTTATCGAAAGCTCCACGCCGTAGTCCATAAAGAATTTAGAAAGCGGAAATTTCTTGGCGAGATTAGCAACGTGATCCGTTCGCCAAACAACCTACAAAAACAACATGTCCGGCGGTTTGCCGCGGCCCTGTACTATCAGTTGTCGCTACCCCTTGAGCGTCACAAGTTAAACCAACTGGCCAAGGCACCACATGAGCCCACGGTTACGTCCGGGTTAAACCGAGAGATATTTCAAATCTGAATATCTGCAAAGAAACGAATCTAACATGGACATCCTCCTCACACACGGCTATTTTCTTTACGAAGACCCACAAGAGCGGAAAGTGATGAAGCCGTATCCGCCGTTGGGTATTTTATACATTTCTTCCTATCTTAAATCCAAAGGCTTTGATGTAGAAGTTCTGGACACCACGTTCAAAACCCGCAAAGACGTAACGGACTATCTCGCAAAAACGCGTCCTGACCTGGTTGGAATTTACTGCAATCTGATGACCAAGCCCAACGTACTGGAGATGATCCAAGTTTGCAAACGGCTGGGATGCACGGTCATCCTTGGCGGACCGGACCCGCCCCATTACGCCAAAGAATACCTCACCTGGGGTGCAGATGTTGTCGTGATTGGTGAAGGCGAAATGACCCTGGAAGAACTTATCCCCCGGCTACAAAATGGTAGCCGAGACCTGGCCGACATCAAGGGGATTGTTTACAAAGGTGACGATGGCACCGTTCACAAAACGCCCGAGCGACCCTTTGTCACCGATTTGGATGCACTGCCCTTCCCAGATCGCGATGCCATCGATTTGCAGAAGTACATAAATATCTGGCGTGAGCATCACAACATGGGGTCGGTGTCGCTGATCTGCGCGCGGGGCTGTCCGTACACCTGTACCTGGTGCAGTCACTCGGTTTACGGATTCAGTCACCGCCGTCGGTCGCCGCAAAATGTCGCTGAGGAAGTGGACCTGATCGTGCAAGCATACCAGCCGGATATGCTCTGGTATGCCGACGATGTCTTCAGCATTCATCACCGCTGGCTGTTTGAATATGCCGACGAGTTGCAGCAGCGGAACATCCGACTCCCTTTTGAATGCATCTCCCGCGAAGATCGTTTAAACGAAAGCGTGGTACAGAAGCTGGCGGAAATGGGCTGCGATCGATTGTGGATCGGTTCGGAAAGCGGTTCGCAGTCCGTTCTGGATGCCATGCAGCGCCGCACCAACGTCGAACGCGTGCAGGAAATGACCCGACTCCTACAAAAGTACGGCATACAGGCCGGCATGTTCATCATGTTGGGATACGAAGGGGAAACCCTGGACGATCTCGAAGCCACGGCAGAACATCTCAAGAAAGCCAACCCGGACATCTTCTTGACGACCGTCGCTTACCCGATCAAAGGCACAGGTTATTTCCATGAAGTCGAAGACCGGATACGAAGCCGAAAGCCGTGGGAACAGAGAACCGATCGCGACCTTCTGGTTTCCGGCCGTTCCTCAAAACGGTTTTATGATTTTGCCAATCGTTGGTTGGTAAATGAAGTTGCATTACACCGTCGACTGAACAACGGCACCAGCGACTATCTGAAAACAGCCAAGGCGTTCATCAATTCTCGTATCGGAAAACTCGGAATGACTTTGACAAAACACCAACGTGAAGATGGATAAACCCACCTTGGTTGACCGCACACTCTCTGAAACGGAAGCTACGACTCCGTTGCCTGCCGCATTTGACAGTGCGGTACCTACTTACGATGAAACGTTTTCTCAAACGATTTTAGGTCGTTGGTTACGAGATCGCGTGCGGAAACGGCTCGTTACAAATTACCATGCCGGAAACCACGTCCTCGAGTTAGGTTGCGGTACCGGCGAGGACGCGATTTGGTTGGCTGAACAGGGCATACGGATCACGGCAACCGACCAATCTGATGGCATGCTGAAAATCACCTATGAGAAGATCCGCCGGAGCAACCTGGCTCACATGGTGCAAACAAACCATCTCGATTTGAATCGTCCGGATAATATCTTTGAAACCAAATTTGATGGGGTATTTGCCAATTTTGGGGTCTTAAACTGTGTTCAAAACAGAACTCGGTTAGCCAAGTCACTAGCAAGCCGGCTTCATCCCGGAAGTCCGGCACTGTTTGTGGTGATGAATCCGTACTGTCCCTGGGAGACGCTTTGGCATCTCCTCTACGGACAGTTTAAGGAAAGTATCAGACGGTTTGCAAAAAATGGCCTTCAGGTATCCATTGCAGACGGGAACACATTTCAGGTTTGGTACCCGAGTCCGGATCAGCTTAAGTCGGAATTTCAGACTCATTTTGAAGCCCGGCACCTGGAGGGGCTCGGTGTTTTCCTACCGCCATCTTACTTTAATCATCTGGTCAGCAAACATCCTTCACTATTTGCCAAATTGGCAAGGCTAGAGGAAAAGGTAGCAAGTAGATTTCCATGGAACAGGTTGAACGACCACTACATACTCGAACTAAGACGCAGGTAGACCCTTTCCCGGCGTATGCATGTCCGAGCTGTCGGGACGCACTTGAAAACATTGGCAAAGAAGCCTTTCGCTGCCCGCCAGAAGGACACCGCTTTGAGAAGATCGACGGGATTTGGCGTTTTTTGCTTCCCGACCGCAAACAGAAATACGCCAATTTCATCAAAGAATATGAAAGGATCCGCAAGGCGGAGGGTAGAGGCTCGGATGATCCGACATATTATCAGGAACTTCCCTTCAAAGATTTGTCGGGAAGATTCGTCGAAGATTGGAGAATTCGCACGGCCACCTACCTGAGGTTTGTTGGCGAAGTGATCCATCCGCTCCACAAAAGTCTGGGAAGACCGGTAAGAATTCTCGATGTCGGGGCAGGAAACGGCTGGCTCTCAAACCGGCTGACGCAACTTGGACATCTGGTCATCGGGCTGGATTTAGTTACGAATGA
>JABAHQ010014229.1_pt3 | contig 19463 bp, 18 predicted proteins | sample 7062091 | NCBI WGS metagenome assembly JABAHQ01 (sample SAMN14534359, study PRJNA622989) | marine sediment metagenome | biome: marine biome [ENVO:00000428]; feature: marine pelagic biome [ENVO:01000023]; material: deep marine sediment [ENVO:00002113] | place: India: Gulf of Kutch | collected...
AGCCCAGCTCGCTGCGAATCCGGTTGAGCTGCTTGCCGTCGGCGGCGATCAGGTCTCCCTGCTTGTCGCGCTTGAGCTTGAGTTGCTCGCCGGCCACCAGGATCTCGCCCTCGTGAGGGTTTTCCAGAAGGTTGATGCAGCGCAGAAAGGTGGACTTGCCGGAGCCTGAAGAGCCGAGGATGGAAATCACATCGCCGTCACGAGCGGTCAGCGAGATGCCTTTGAGAACTTCCAGATCGCCGTAGCGCTTGTGCAGGTTGCGGATTTCCAGTGCAGGGATGGCCTCGGCCATGAAGGGTCCTCTTTCAGACCGGCGATGGCCGCCAGGGTCCGGATATTCTGTTGGTGCGCTCCGCGCGAACTGCTCGCCATCCTGGCGAGGCGCAAACCTAGCATGCACCGCGGCATGCGCCAAGCGCCGATAAAGCGAGGCGCACGGGCTGTGGGCATCGAAAAGCTGCCATCTGTCGTCAACCACCGTTTTCGCTGGCGGCTTCGTATCGTCTGCGCCGGGCCGCCGTCGACCGGCCCCTACTGCGGCGCGACCTTCGGTGGCTCCGATTCGTTACCAAGCATTTCGTCGTGTTCGTCCATCTTCCACGGCAGGCTGCCGGGCGAGATATGCAGGAAGTGCAGGTACTTCTCGAACTGGTCGAGGATGTCGCTGATGATCTCCGCCTGGTCATAGCCATAAATGTCATAGGACTGCCCGCCACGGCGCAGGAACACCTCGGCGCGGTAGTAGTGCTCGTCGCCGTCCGGGCTTTGTGGCTGGGCGAAAGCCGGCATGGCGTAGCTGATCAGGCGGATCTCGTAGACGAAGTCGAGCTGGTCGTCCTTGATCACCTCCAGATACAGGCGCGAATTGGCTTCGTCTACCTGGACCTCGGCCGGCCAGCCCTGCTCGGCCAGGCCACGCTGCACGCGACGCATGCCCTTGAGCACGGTACTGGCCATGAAACCTTCCACCTCCTCGCGGCTGGGAAAGGTGACCAGCCCGGCCAGGCGCTTCTTCCACACGCCCGGGCCGGCTGCTGCGCTCTGCCGGTTGGCGGTCTGCACGTGGGTCTGCAGGCTCAGCTGATGCCCCTCGATCACCAGCGCTCGCCACATGCCCAACGCGATCAGCATCATCAGGATGCAGAACGGCAGGCCGGCAGCGATGGCCATGGTCTGCAGCGCGCTGAGGCCCCCGGCGAGCAGCAGCACGGAGGCCACCACGCCTTCGATCGTCGCCCAGAACACGCGCTGCCAGGTCGGCGTATGGATGGCGCCGCCGGCGGCGATGGAGTCGATTACCAGCGAGCCGGAGTCCGAGGAGGTGACGAAGAAGGTCACGATCAGCAGCACCGCGAGGATCGAGGTCAATGTGGTCCAGGGCAATAGCTCGAACAGCTTGAACAGCGCCACCGCGTGGTCGGCCTGCACATCCTGGATCAGCGTGTTGTACCCCTCGACCATGATCAGGTGCAGGGCCGTGTCGCCGAACACCGAGAACCAGAAGAAGGTGAACATGGTCGGCACGATCATCACGCCGAAGACAAACTGGCGGATGGTCCGACCACGGCTGATCTTGGCGATGAACAAGCCGACGAAGGGCGACCAGGAGATGGTCCAGCCGNNGCGTCCAGTTGCCGATCCAGTCGCTGCGGGTGTAGGCCTGCAGGTTGAAGGTGCGCTCGACAATGTTGTTCAGGTAGCTGCCGGTGTTCTGCAGAAAGGTCTCCAGGATGAAGATGGTCGGGCCGACGGCGAGCACGAACAGCATCAGCACCGTGGCCAGCACGATGTTGAGCAGCGACAGGTTCTTCACCCCCTTGTCGAGCCCGGCGACCACCGAGGCGATGGCCATGCAGGTGATGATGGCGATGGTGATCACCTGCACCGTGATGTCCACTGGTACGTCCCACAGATAGTTCAGGCCGGCGTTGATCTGGGTGACCGACAGGCCGAGCGTGGTGGCGATGCCGAACAGCGTGCCGAGGATTACCAGCACGTCGACGAAATGGCCGATCGGCCCGTAAATGCGCTCGCCGATCAGCGGATACAGCGCCGAGCGCAGCGACAGCGGCAGGCCGTGGCGGAAGGCGAAATAGGCCAGCGCCAGGCCGACGATGCCGAAGATGCCCCAGATGTGAAAGCCCCAGTGGAAGAAGGCGATCTGCATGGCTTGCTTGGCGGCATCCACCGTCTCCGGCGCGCCGGCCGGTGGCGTCGAATAATGCAGCACCGGCTCGGCGACGCCGAAGAACAGCAGGGCGATGCCGTAGCCGGCGGAGAACAGCATGGCGAACCAGGCAGGGAAACTGTACTGCGGCTCGGAGTGGTCCGGCCCGAGCTTGATGTTGCCCCATTTGGTCAGGGCGATGCCGACGATGAACACCAGGAAGAACGCCACCGACAGCATGTAGAACCAGCCGAAGGTGCGGGTGATGTATGCCAGCACCGAATCGAACAGCTCGCCGGCCAGTTCCGGATTGCTCGCCGTGCCGATCACCAGCAGCAGCGTGATCACCACCGCAGGAATGAACACGGGAAACAGAATGATGGCCTTGGGCAATTTCCTAGCGGCGTCCATGGGCGGTCAGCCTCCGTTTGAGCGGGTGATGAGCGGGATGTACGCGGCGAAACCTCCGGATTGCCCGAACGCTGCCTTCTGGGTAGACGGCCCGAAGCGCCGAATGATTCAGCGAAAAGATGCGATGGAAGGTCGATCGGGGCGGCCGTGGCCGCTAGAGGGCAGGCTGCAGCCCGTGTCGGCGCAGGATGCGCGCGATGCTGCCATCGGCGATCAGTGCCTCCAGCGCATCGTCGAAACGCTGGAAGCGTGTCTCGCTCACTGCCACGCGGGAAAGCCCGATGGCGTAGGAAACGCTTTGCAGCTCACCCGCTTCGTGGATATCCACCAGCCGCTCCTGCTCGATCAGGTGCCAGGCCACATCCTGGTTGACCACCGCCACGCCCTGTCCGCCAAAGCGTCCGGCCTGCAGCATGCGCATCAGGCGGCGGTTGTCCGACTCCAGAATCATCTGCACGTCGTCCACCTGGGCCAGATGTTCGCTCAATACGAACGAGGTACCGGATGGGCCGTACACCGCAACGGTGCGGCCAGCCAGGTCTTGTGCGCGATGAAACACGAAGCCGCTGGCGCCGCGTGCATACACGCCGTAGCGCGAGGTCGCCAACATGCGGGTGAGGTGGAAGGCGCGTTCGCGTTCCGGCGAGCGGATCACGGTGAAAATGCCGTCCACCTCACCCGCCTCGGCCAGGGCCAGCGCGCGGCGCCAGGGCAGCAGCTGGATCGGGCAGTCGATACCCATCCGCGCGCAGACGGCTTCGACGATCTCGACGAAGGGCCCGGCGGCCCTGTCGTTGTCAGTCTTATGCGTGGCTGCGTAGGTGAATGGCGGGAAGTCTTCGGTGACGAAGCGCAGCTGTTCGGCATGGCTGTCGCCGACTGCCAGGGCTAGCGCCATCCAGAGTGCAATTCGGCGTATGGCCATGGTCGAGGTTCCCGGCGCGGCGACAGCAGCAGGTGCGCTCCGTCCGTGAGCGTCAGGCTAGCGCGTCGGGCGCCACAGCGCGACCCCCGGTGACGGTGTCGCGGATCGAGCGGCCGGGGCGAGTCTGCGGGTTACGCCGGTTTGCGAGGTGCGGGTTATCTAGCGCCTGGCGCTGCGCATTTCCTTGCGCCATTCCCATGGCGGTTGCTGTTCGGTCTTGTGCAACGCCCAGAGGCCCCGCTTGAACTCCCGGGCGACCGCCTCGAGATCGAGCAGGGCGCGGTCCTTCAGTTGAGCACGATATGCCCAGGCAGTGCCGGTTCGGACCATCTCGGCGTTGACGTCGGTGTCCCCGGCCCTGACGCGAGCCAGGGTTCGCCCCTGGTCGTCGCGACCCTGGACCGTGAGCTGAACGTTCTTGCCGAACACATAGCCGGAAAGTGCCTGACGGGCCTGGGCGCCATACGGCTGCTTGAGCTCCGGTGCATCGATCTCGGCCATCCGTACCCTGAGCCGATCGCCCTCGGCGGTACGGCAACTGAAGACGTTGCCATCGGCAATGCCGATCACCCGGCAGTCGGTTGTTTGCGCGGACGCGGGAAGGGCGGTGAGCAGCAGGGCGGCGAGTACACAGCGCAGCATGGGAGCGATCGCTTCGGTTGGGGCCGGCGAGGGTAACAGGCCGATCACCGGCCGAACCGGAGCCAGGTCTCAGATGGTCATGTTGGGCCCCGGCGGCAGCTGCGCGGAAGAATCCCATTGGCTGTGCAGCCGATTCGGCTGAATTGCAGGCAACAAAAAACCCGCACTAGGCGGGCTTCTTGTGGGCTTTCGGGTGGTCTTGGCACCACCTGAAAACGAAAGGTGGTGCCCAGGGACGGAATCGAACCGCCGACACGGGGATTTTCAATCCCCTGCTCTACCGACTGAGCTACCTGGGCAACGGGGCGCTATTAGACGGATTTGCCTTTTGCCTGTCAAGCGCGGCCCGGAAAATATTTAATCCGGACGGGCGCTTAGCGCAGCCGGGCGGTCATTCGCTGGGTGGCACGTAGCCTTCGGCCTTGGCGTAGTCCTCGCCGGAGAAGAACTTGTCCATCTCGCCCTGGAGAAACTTGCGGTCCTCGGCGTTCATCATGTTCAGGCGGCGCTCGTTGATCAGCATGGTCTGGTGTTTCTGCCAGTCGTCCCAGGCCTGCTTGGAAATGTTGTTGTAGATGTCCTCGCCTTTCTGGCCCGGGAACGGCGGGCGCTCGAGGCCGGGGAGTTCTTCGTTGTACTTGCGGCAGTTCACGGTGCGGGTCATGAGGTCTCTCCTGCATTCAATTCAGCGGCGGCGCGCTTGAGCAGTGTCTTTACCGGCGCGGCAAGGCCGAGGCGCGGCGGGGTGGCGAGGTTATACCAGAGCCAGTCCGCCTCGGCCACGGCGTCGGGCGCGGTCTTGACCCTGATCAGCCAGGGTTCGATGGCCAGCTGGAAATGGCTGAAGGTGTGGGTCAACCCTGGCAGTTCGCGACGGTCTTCCAGCTGCAGCGCATGCCGTTCGGCCAGAGGATCGAGGGCAGCGAGGTCGTCCAGTTCCGGCAGGCTCCAGAGCCCACCCCAAAGCCCGCTCGACGGGCGACGGTAGAGCAGGATGGCACCGTCGCGATTGGCCAGCAGCGGCATCAGCGTGCGCTTTTGCGGCAGCGCCTTGCGCGGCTTGGGCACCGGGAATTCGGTTTCGCGCCCGAGCAGGTGGGCGCGGCAGCCGTCCCTGAGCGGGCAGAGCAGGCAGCTCGGGCGGCTGCGCGTGCACAGCGTGGCGCCGAGATCCATCATCGCCTGGGTGTAATGGTTGACCCGCTGCCGGGGGGTGAGGCGCTCGGCCACCTCCCACAGCTGGCGGGCCACCTTCGGCTCGCCGGGATAACCGTCCTGGGCAACGTAGCGGGCCAGCACGCGTTTGACGTTGCCGTCGAGAATCGGCGCGCGCAGACCCATGCTGATGCTGGCGATGGCGCCGGCGGTCGATCGGCCTATCCCGGGAAGCTCGGCGAGCTTGTCGACATCCGCGGGGAATATGCCACCGTATTCGGTAACCACGCGCTTGGCGGTCTTGTGCAGGTTGCGTGCGCGGCTGTAGTAGCCGAGGCCCGTCCAAAGATGCAGCACTTCATCTTCCTCGGCCGCGGCGAGCGAGTCGACGGTGGGCAGCGCATCCATGAAGCGGTCGAAGTAGCCGAGCACGGTGCTGACCTGGGTCTGCTGCAGCATGATTTCGGACACCCAGACCCGGTACGGCGTGATGTTCTGCTGCCAGGGCAGGTCCTTGCGGCCGTGGCGGTCGAACCAGTCGAGGACCGCCGCGCCGAACTGCTCCGGGCTCATCGCTTGAACAGGCCCTTGAGGGCGTCCTTGAGTTCCGGGCTGACCTTGTCGCCGAGCTTCTCCTCGATCTTCTCGTTGAGCCTTTCGCCGGCCAGCCTGGCGGCGATCTTGCCGAGCGCGTCATTGTCGAAACGGCAGGCCTTGGCGCCCAGCTCCAGCGGGCCGCGGCAGCGCAGGGGCCACTCGATGCCGACGTAGCGCTCGTTGACCTGACAGGCAGGGTCCGGCATGGCGCCCTTGTCGCCTTCGATGACGATGCCGACGCGATAGTCCATGCCCAGCACGCGCAGGTCGACATCGCCATTGCCATTGACCGTCAGGCCGGGGATGCTGGCCTTGAGGTCGGGGTTGCTGGCCACGCCGTTGCGCAGGGTCAGGTTGCCCTTGAGTTCGCGGAAGGGGGTGTCCTTGCTGCGTGGCTCGCTGGACAGCGGCTTGCGGTTGAGCGTGGCGATGGCGCGGCAGAGCTGCTGCTCGAGGTTGGCATCGACCAGCACGCCGTTGTCGATGATGAAGCCGACCTTGCCGTTGAGGTTGTCGACCCAGGCCTTCTGGCTGTTGCCCTGGGTGCGCAGGTCGGCATCCAGGTTCAGCAGGCCCTTGACCACCACCTCTTCGCCCTGGCTTTCCAGCAGGCGCTCGATTGGCACGCCGTTGAAGCGGTTCTGCAGCGTCAGCAGCGGCTGGGGCTGGCGCACGTCGAGGCTGGCGCTGCTGTCCAGGCGTCCGCCGTAGAGGCCGCCGCGCAGTTCCTGCAGGTTCAGCTGGCCGTTGCGGGCTCGGGCCTTGAGGTTGAAGCCCTCCAGTGGCAGTTGCATGGCGGTCAGGCTGCCGATGGCCAGGCTGACCTCGCTGTCGAGCTTGCGCAGCTGATCCAGCGGCAGCACCGAGGCCTCGCTCCAGGCCTGCTGGGTCGGTGCGTTGGGCAGCGGGGTGCTGCCGCTGCCGACCGCGGCGGCCTGGGTGTTCTTCACTTCGCTCTTGCGCGCGGCGCCGGCCGGCTCGTCATTGCTTGGCGGCGGCAGGTAGCGGTCGAGATTCAGCCGATCACCCTTGAGGTCGACGCGCAGCGCCTGGCGGGCGAAGTCGCTGATGGCGATGCGGCCGGTGAAGGTGCTGTCATCGAGCTTGAGGGTCAGTTCTTCCAGCGCCAGGCTGTTGGCCGTACCGCTCAGCAGGCTGACCAGCTCGGCCCTGTTCAGCGCATTGCCATCGGCCATGGCCGGCAGTTGCTGCCCTGTGCCCTGGAGGAATTCGCGCAGGTTGAACTGCGCCACGGTCATCGCGCCGCTGATCTTCGGTTCCTTGTCCAGGTCGCGCGCCTTCAGCTCGCCCAGCCCACGCAGCTGGTTGGCGGTGAACTTGAGGCTGTTCCATTCGGCAATCTGCGCGGCGAGATCGACCAGCAGCTGGCCCTGGGCGCTGAAGGTCAGGGTCTGGCCCTGCAGCGGCTCGCCGGAGGCCTCGCCGGACAGGCGCATGTCCTCGAACTGGTAGCGCTTGAGCTGGTTGTCGAAACGCAGCGCGCCTTGCAGCTCGGTGCGCGCGCGCATCACCGGCTGATTGCTGCCGAAGAAGGCGTTGAGCTTCACCGGGATCGAGCTGCCCTCGCGGATCGCGCCGGTCGTGAGCTCGATGCTTTCGGCGCTGTATTGCTGGCCGGTCTTGGCGTCGCTGTAGGTCACGCGCGCATCGCTGACGGTCAGGCTGTCGATATCCAGTGTGAGCGGCTTGCGTGCGGGCGATGCCTCTTCGCGCTGTTCGGTTTGCGGCTCGGCAGCTTTCGGCGGCTCGCCGGCCTGTTCGCTGCGACCGGCCGGCTGGCCGACGCCTTCCCAGTTGCCGCGACCCTGCTCGTCCCGGCTGAGCGTCAGGTTGAGGCCATTGACGGTGATATCGCTCATCTGCACTTCGCGGCTGAGCAGCGGCATCACCCGTACGGAGAGCCCGAGCATGCGCAAATCGGCGAACGGCTGTCCGGGGGTCTGCGCGCTGGCCAGGGTGGTGTCGTGCAGTTCCAGGCCGAGCCAGGGGAACAGGCTCCAGCCGATGTCGCCCTTGATGTCCAGTTCGAGGCCGGCCTTGTTCCGCGCCAGGTCGCGGATCTCGTCCTTGTAGTCGTTGGGATCGAACAGGTGGGTCAGGGCGAAGCCTGCCGCCACGAGGATCAGCAACAGTCCGAGAATGACCAGGCCCAGGATTTTGCCGAGCGATTTCATGGACGAGTCCTTGTAGAGAAGCGGTCTGAAAGGTGGCGAGTATAGCCCCGTGCTCTCCGATGTCGGGAGGCGGCCGGGGTTGGAGTGGCGTGCGCGGAGCTGGTTCCGCGCGACGGTTGCGGCACCGCGCGGGCAGACGAACTGTCGCGCCGGGTGTGAGCCAGCAGCGCGTTCGGCCGCCATTCAGCCCGTCATCGTTACCTACAGCGGGTCCAGCGGCAGATGGGTGCGTGCGGCCAAGGCGCTGGCTTCCAGATGGCCGGCGGGAGCGGCCAGGCGCAACGGTTTGCCGGCTTCACTGGCCTGGCGCTGGGTTTCCTCCAGCAGCCGGCGGCCGACGCCGCGCTTGCGGGTGAGCTTGCGTACGCACAGGTGCGACAGGCGCCAGGCGTCGTCGCCGCGCTGCAGCAGGGCGGCGCCGAGCAGGCGGTCATTGAAGCGCCCGGCGATCAGGCTGCCATCGGCCAGCGCCGCGGCGATCAGCGTGTCGGCGCTGGAATAGGGCGCCAGCAGCCAGTCGGGTGCATCGGCGTAGATTTTCGCCAGGTCGGTAAGGTCCTGCGGGCTGGGCTGGGTGATGGATTCGACGTAGACGGGCATGGCGACCTTGCGACGGCTGGGCGGAATGCCGGCAAGCATACGCCGAACCGCCGCCAGCGCACGAGACGCCGGCGGTGGGTGCGCCCGATCAGTGCAGGCGATGGCGCTCGTGGAGGAAACTCAACACCGCACGACGGTAGTGGTTGTACTCGGGGTCATCGGCCAGGGCGATGCGGTCGCGCGGGCGCGGCAGTTTCACGTCGAGAATCTCGCCGATGGTCGCAGAGGGGCCATTGGTCATCATCACGATGCGATCGGAGAGCAGCACGGCCTCGTCGACATCGTGAGTGATCATCATCATGGTGTTGCCCAGCTCCTTCTGGATCTTCATCACCTCGTCCTGCAGGTGCGCGCGGGTCAGCGCATCCAGCGCGCCGAACGGCTCGTCGAGCAGCAGCACCTTCGGCTCCATCGCCAGCGCGCGGGCGATGCCGACGCGCTGCTTCATGCCGCCGGAGATTTCCTGCGGGTATTTGTTCAGCGCATGGCCCATGTTCACCAGCGCCAGGTTGTGCTCGATCCATTCGCGCCGTTCGCGCTTGCCCATACTGCGCTTGAACAGCTTGTTCACTGCCACCTCGACGTTCTCGTAGACGGTCAGCCAGGGCAGCAGCGAATGGTTCTGGAACACCATGCTGCGGTCCGGGCCCGGCCCGCGCACTTCCTTGCCGTCGAGAATCACCCCGCCGAGGCTGGGCTCCAGCAGCCCGGCGACGATGTTCAGCACCGTCGACTTGCCACAGCCGGAGTGGCCGATGATGGAGATGAACTCGCCCTTGGCGATGTTCAGGTTGATGTCCTTGAGCACCTGCGAGGCGAGGTTGCCGCGCACGAAACTCTTGTCCAGGTGTTCGATGGAGAGATAGCTCATGGCGTTGCTCCTCAGTTGGCCGGAATGCCGCGGGTGATGCGCTGGCCGACGAAGGCCACCAGGCGATCGAGTACGAAGCCGACCACGCCGATGTAGACGAGCGCGAGGATGATGTCGCTGATGCGCGAGGCGTTCCACGCATCCCAGATGAAGAAGCCGATGCCGACGCCGCCGATGAGCATCTCCGCGGCGATGATCGCCAGCCACGACAGGCCGACGCCGATGCGCAGGCCGGTGAAGATGTAGGGCGCGGCGGCCGGCAGCATGATGGTCTTGAAGTATTCGAAGCCATTGAGCTGCAGCACCTGGGCGACGTTGCGGTAGTCCTGCGGGATGTTGCGGATGCCCACCGCGGTATTGATGATGATCGGCCAGATCGCGGTGATGAAGATGACGAACAGCGCCGAGGGATGGCTGTCCTGAAAGCCCGCCAGCGACAGCGGCAGCCAGGCCAGTGGCGGCACGGTGCGCAGCACCTGGAAGATCGGATCGAGGCCGCGCATGGCCCAGTCCGACTGGCCGATCAGCACGCCGAGGCCGACCCCGGCGACTACCGCCAGCAGATAGCCGACCGCTACCCGTTCGAGGCTGGCCAGCAGTTGCCAGGCCAGGCCCACGTCATTGCCGCCGTTGTCGTAGAACGGATCGACGATCAGCTCCCAGGTTTCCGCGATCACCTGCGAAGGCGGTGGCAGCGCGGCATCGGCACCGGAGCAGAGCATCTCCCAGATCACCCCGAGCACCAGCAGGATGACCAGGGGCGGCAACAGCTGCTGCACCGCGTAGCGGCCGCTACGCTGCATCAGTGCAGCGGCTCTGGATGGGCGGACAATGGACACCGGCTTGGTGCTGGCGGGCTGCAGTTTGACGTTGGCATTCATGGGCTTTTCCTCGCGGGTTGCGGCTATCAGGCCATGGCCTTGATGGTCAGGCTGTCCAGGTAGGCTTGCGGGTTCTCGGGATCGAACAGCTTGCCGTCGAAGAACTTCTCCACGCCGCGGGAGGTGGAGGTCGGGATCAGCTCGGCGGGCAGGTTCAGCTCGCCGGCTGCGGCGCGCCAGATGTCTTCGCGGTTGACCTTGGTGATCAGCGCCTGGCTGTCGAAGTCGGCCGGCAGGTAGCCCCAGCGCTTGTTCTCGGTGAGGAACCAGAGGTCGTGGCTCTGGAACGGATAGGAGGCGTGGTCGTCCCAGTAGCGCATCTGCTCGGGATGGTTCTCGATGACCTTGCCGGTGCCGTAGGCGAAGTTGCCCTTCATGCGGTCGACGATGTCCTTGTAGGGCGCGCCGATCCACTTGCGTTGCGAGCAGATCTTCGCCACTTCTTCCTTGTTCTCGGCCTTCTCGCAGAACTGTTGGGCTTCCATGATCGCCATGGTCAGCGCGCGGGCGGCGTTGGGGTTGGCGGCCACGTAGTCGCTGCGCAGGGCGAAGGCCTTTTCCGGGTGGTTGTGCCACAGCTCGCCGGTGGTGTTGGCGGTGTAGCCGACCTTCTGGTTGATCAGCTGGGCGTTCCACGGTTCGCAGACGCAGAAGGTGTCCATGCTGCCGACCTTCATGTTGGCCACCATCTGCGCTGGCGGCACGACGATGGTGTTGATGTCGGCGTTCGGGTCGATGCCGCCGGCGGCCAGCCAGTAGCGGATCCAGAGGTCGTGCGTGCCGCCGGGGAAGGTCATGGCGGCACTGACCTTCTTGCCGCCGGCCTTCTTCGCCTCCAACGCCGCCTTGAACGGCGTGCTGTCGAGGCCGATCTTCAGATCGCGATACTCCTCGCCCACCGAGATGCACTGCCCGGCCAGGTTGAGCCGCGCGAGGATCGACATGGGCACCGGCTGGTTGTTCGGCGTGACGATGCCGGCACTGATCAGGTAGGGCATGGGCGTGAGGATGTGCGCGCCATCGATGCCATTCTTCGCCGAGCCGAGCACCAGGTTGTCGCGGGTGGTGCCCCAGGAAGACTGCTTGAGCACCTCGACCTCGGTCATCCCGTACTTGGCGAAGAAGCCTTTCTCCGCGGCGACGAACAGCGGTGCGGCGTCGGTCAGGGCGATGAAGCCGAGCTTGGCCTTGCTGGTTTCCACGTCGCCGCCCGCAGCCCAGGCGGCCGAACGCATGCCCAGGGACATGCCGCCGAACAGGGCGACCCCGCTGGCGGCGATGATCGAATGCTTGAGGAAGCTGCGGCGCGAGGCCAGGGTCAGGTCGCTGGGCTGGTCATTGTTCGGCTTGTCGGTCATGGTCGAATTTCCTTTGGGCGAAAAAAAACGGCGCCACACCGCCCGGCTGGAGCCGGAGAGCGTGGACACCGTTGTCCTGAAAGTCAGTTGTGGAAGCCGAGCGATCCGGCCTTGAACAGGTCATTGCGAAAGCTGTGCCAGGGTGCACTGGAGGCGCCCGTCGGCGCCGCCGGAATGCTCGAGCGACAGGCTGGTGGGCAGGTAAATCAGGCACTTGGCTCGCGCCGTCGAGGCGCAAGGCCGGCGCGCTGGGGAGGCGGGTCGCCGCCATCGACGAGCTGAATGGGCAGGCTGGCTTGCGGGTCGCTGCACAGTCGCGGGGCAGGGCGGGCCCCTGGGCGGCACGGCGTGCCTGTTTTCAGTGCCGGCAACGCTGGCCGCGTGCGGCCGTGTTCGCCGAACCGTCCAACGCCAGCAGGCGCTGGGCGACTTCCTCCAGGCGCAGGCCCTGGTTCATGGCTGCCTGACGCAGTCGGCCGTAGGCCTCGCCTTCCGAGCAGCCCTGCTGGCGCATCAGCTGCTGCTTGGCACGCTCCACCTGCTTGCGCTCGTCCAGCGCCTGGCGTGCCTCGCGCAACTCCTCATTGAGGCCCTGCAGGCGCACGCTCTGGGTCAGCAGCAGCTCCAGCGTCGAGCGCGCCACCATCGCGGTCATGCCATCCGGCGGTGGCGTGTCGAGGTCGCTGGCCTGCACGCTGAACAGCTTGGCCTGCTCGGCGGCGGCGTGCATGTCGGCGATGCCGTCGAGCAGCTTGCGATGGCTCTGCAGGTCCTTGCGGATGCGCTCGATGCTCTGCCGGCACTGCTGCAGCAGGTCCTGCTCCAGGCGCGTCTCGACATGTTTCATGGCGTCGATGCGGCCGGTGTGCAGCTCGAACCAGAGTTCGCCCAGCTGCGCCTCGACCGCCGCGCCCGGGCTGGTCCGGCGGGCGATGTCGCGCAAGCGGCAGGCGTTGAAATTGGTATCGCTGGCACACAGGGCTTGCCATAGCGCCTGCGCCGCCGGGCTGGCGAAGCGGCTGAAGGTGTCGAAGCAACGCTCCTGCCCTTCGAGCAGGTGCTCCAGGCGCTCCAGCATGTCGGCGCGGAAATAGCCGCTGGCGAAGCCGACCACCCCCAGTGCGCGCTCCTGGCCGGCCAGCTCCTTGCCCTGCATGAAGTTGAACAGTGCCACCAGGCAGCGCGTGATATGCGGATCGGAGGCGGTGTCGGCGGCTTCGAAGACGACGGCCAGCAGCCCGCCGATCAGGCGTACCAGCGTCGCCGTGGCGTCCTGCATGCTGATCGCGTGCTCGCGGATGCGTCGGCGCAGCGCGGGCAGCTCGTCCAGGCTGTGCAGGGCATAGGCGATACGGGTGAACAGCCGGGTCTTGTCCGCCGCGCTGACCGCCTCCAGGTCGATGCGGTCCAGATCCTGGCGCACCGCACGCTCCAGCGCCTCGGCCTCCAGGCTCAGCGCATCCAGCTGCTGGCGCTGGTGAGCGGCATTGCCGCCGAGGTAGATGTTCGAATAGCCGCGTTCCTTCTGCAGCGCGTGAACCAGCTGGCTGATGCGCGTGACCAGCTCGCAGGTGCGGGTCAGATCCTCCAGGCCGAGCAGTTCGCTGCGCCGGGAGGCGAGCATGAAGCGCAGGGTCGCGGGCATTTTCCGTCCGTGCATGGGCGGCACCTCGGCGGTTGGACGACCAGCTTCCTGCAAGATGCAGTCCAGCCGCCCGGCGCATATCCGCGCCCGGGCGTTTGCGCCTATAATGAGCCCCTTTTCGCCCCACGATCAGCGGAGCTGTTGATGTCCGAACGTACGGCTTGCGTAGAGCGCAACACCCTGGAAACCCAGGTCAAGGTCACCATCAATCTCGATGGCACCGGCAAGGCGCGCTTCGCCATCGGTGTGCCTTTCCTCGAGCACATGCTCGACCAGATCGCCCGTCACGGGTTGATCGACCTGGATATCGAATGCAACGGCGACCTGCACATCGACGACCACCATACCGTCGAGGACGTAGGCATCACCCTCGGCCAGGCCTTCGCCAAGGCCATCGGCGACAAGAAAGGCATGACCCGCTACGGGCACGCCTACGTGCCGCTGGACGAGGCGCTGTCGCGGGTGGTGATCGACTTCTCCGGGCGTCCCGGGCTGACCATGCACGTGCCTTACACCCGTGCGGTGGTCGGCAAGTTCGACGTCGACCTGTTCCAGGAATTCTTCCAGGGCTTCGTCAACCACGCCCTGGTGACCCTGCACATCGACAACCTGCGCGGAACCAACACCCACCACCAGATCGAGACGGTGTTCAAGGCCTTCGGCCGCGCGCTGCGCATGGCCATCGAGCTCGATCCGCGCATGGCCGGGCAGATGCCGTCGACCAAGGGGTGCCTGTAATGCAGACCGTTGCCGTCATCGACTACGGCATGGGCAACCTGCATTCGGTGGCCAAGGCGCTGGAGCATGTCGGCGCTGGTCGCGTGCTGATCACCAGCGATGCGCAGGTCATCCGCGAAGCCGACCGCGTGGTGTTTCCCGGCGTCGGCGCGATTCGCGACTGCATGGCCGAGATTCGTCGGCTGGGCTTCGACGAACTGGTCCGCGAGGTCAGCCAGGACCGCCCGTTTCTCGGTATCTGCGTCGGTATGCAGGCCCTCATGGAGCGCAGCGAGGAGAACGACGGCGTCGACTGCATCGGCCTGTTTCCCGGCCAGGTGCGCTTCTTCGGCAAGGATCTGGTTGAGGACGGCGAGCACCTGAAGGTGCCGCACATGGGCTGGAACGAGGTCAAGCAGGCGGTGGATCACCCGCTCTGGCACGCGATCCCGGACAATGGCCGCTTCTACTTCGTGCACAGCTATTACATCGAGGCCGGCAACCCGCGCCAGGTGGTCGGCCGTGGCCACTACGGCAAGGACTTCGCCGCCGCGCTGGCAGAAGGCTCGCGCTTTGCCGTGCAGTTCCACCCGGAAAAGAGCCATACCCACGGCCTGCAGCTGCTGCAGAACTTCGCCGCCTGGGATGGCCGCTGGTAAATGAGCCGGGCCAAGCTCAAGCCGCCGGTCCTGACGCTGGATGCCGCTCAGGAGCAGGTGGCGCAACAGGTCATCAAGCGCTTTCTGCAAGAGCGGTTCGAACTCGAGCTGGGCTCGTTCGAGGCGCAGGAAGTGCTCGATCTGTTCGCCCGGGAAATCGCGCCGCTGTATTACAACAAGGCGATCTTCGACGTGCAGAGCCACCTGAAGGAGCGGTTCGAGAGCATCGAAAGCGACTTGTGGGCACTCGAGAAGAGCTGACCCTTAACCGACACTTGATTTGAACAGGTTCAAGCCATGCTGATTATCCCCGCTATCGATCTCAAGGACGGCGCCTGCGTACGTCTGCGCCAGGGCCTGATGGACGACGCCACGGTGTTCTCCGATGACCCGGTGGCCATGGCTGCCAAGTGGGTCGAGGCCGGCTGCCGCCGCCTGCATCTGGTCGACCTCAACGGGGCCTTCGAAGGCCAGCCGGTCAACGGCGAAGTGGTCACCGCCATTGCCAAGCGTTACCCGGACCTGCCGATCCAGATCGGCGGCGGCATCCGTACCCTGGAAACCATCGAGCACTACGTGCGCGCCGGTGTCAGCTACGTGATCATCGGCACCAAGGCGGTGAAAGAGCCGGAGTTCGTTACCGAGGCCTGCCGCGCCTTCCCGGGCAAGGTGATCGTCGGTCTGGACGCCAAGGACGGCTTCGTCGCCACCGATGGCTGGGCGGAAGTCTCCAGCGTGCAGGCCGTCGATCTGGCCCGCCGTTTCGAGGCAGATGGCGTCTCGGCGATCGTCTACACCGACATCGCCAAGGACGGCATGATGCAGGGCTGCAACGTCGAGGCCACCGTGGCCCTGGCCAACGCCAGCCGTATCCCGGTGATCGCGTCCGGTGGCATCCACAACATCGGCGACATCCAGAAGCTGCTCGACACCAACACTCCGGGCATCATCGGAGCCATTACCGGCCGCGCCATCTATGAAGGCACGCTGGATGTGGCCGAGGCGCAGGCGCTCTGCGACCTCAAGCTGAAAGACGAGTAAGCCGTAAGGCGGACCACGCTCCGTGTGCCGCCATGCATTCGGTGACCCGGCGGATAGCGCCATGCGGCGCTGTCCGCCCTACGAGAGAGATCGACCATGGCCCTGGCCAAACGCATCATTCCCTGCCTCGACGTGGACAACGGCCGCGTGGTCAAGGGCGTCCAGTTCGAGAACATCCGCGACGCCGGTGACCCGGTGGAGATCGCCCGGCGCTACGACGAGCAGGGCGCCGACGAGATCACCTTCCTCGACATCACCGCCAGCCACGACGACCGCGACACCACGGTGCAGACCGTCGAGCGCATGGCCAGCCAGGTGTTCATCCCGCTGACCGTGGGTGGGGGCGTGAGGACCGTGCAGGACATCCGCAACCTGCTCAATGCCGGCGCCGACAAGGTCTCGATCAACACCGCCGCGGTGTACGACCCGGACTTCGTCGGCGAGGCCGCCGACCGTTTCGGCTCGCAGTGCATCGTGGTCGCCATCGACGCCAAGAAGGTCTCTGCGCCGGGCGAGCCGGGCCGCTGGGAAATCTTCACCCACGGCGGCCGCAAGCCCACCGGGCTGGACGCGGTCGAATGGGCGAAGAAGATGGACGCCCTCGGCGCCGGCGAGATCCTGCTCACCAGCATGGATCAGGACGGTGTGAAGAGCGGCTACGACCTGGGCGTCACCCGCGCCATCAGCGAAGCGTTGTGCATCCCGGTGATCGCGTCGGGGGGCGTGGGCAACCTGCAGCACCTGGCCGATGGCATCCTCGAGGGCAAGGCCGACGCGGTACTGGCGGCCAGCATCTTTCACTTCGGCGAGTACACGGTGCCGGAGGCCAAGGCCTACCTGGCCGCTCGCGGCATCGTGATGCGTTGATCGCGGCGCGCCGCCGACACGGCTGACGCGCTACAAGGACACGCCCGCTGCTGTTGCGGGCGAGCAATCAGGAGATTCTCATGCTCAAGACCATAGCTTCCATTGCCAGTGCGTTGCTGTTCGGCGTCTCGCTGGCTCATGCCCAGGCCCCGGCGAAGATCGACCTGCTGACGGAGAACTTTCCGCCCTACAACATGGCGGCCGACGGCAAGAACTTCGCCCGCGATGAAAACATCAGCGGTATCGCGGTGGACATCGTGCGCGAGATGTTCAAGCGCGCCGGGGTCGATTACACGCTGACACTGCGTTTCCCCTGGGAGCGCATCTACGGCATGGCGCTGGAGCAGGCCAACTACGGGGTGTTCGTCACCGCGCGGCTGCCCGAGCGGGAAGAGCTGTTCAAGTGGGTCGGCCCCATCGGCCCGGACGACTGGGTACTGCTGGCCCGTGGCGACAGTCCGATCAACCTGACCAGCCTGGACCAGGCCCGCCAGTACACGGTCGGCGCCTACAAGGGTGACGCCATCGCCGAGCACCTGGAGGGCCAGGGTCTGCAGCCGGTGCTTGCCCTGCGTGATCAGGAGAACGTGAAAAAGCTGCTCGACGGCAAGATCGACCTCTGGGCCACGGGCGACCCGGCCGGCCGCTACCTGGCCCGACAGGAAGGCGTGACCGGGCTCAAGCGCGTGCTGCGCTTCGACAGCGCCGAACTCTACCTGGCGCTGAACAAGCAGGTGGCCGACGAGACGGTGCAGAAGCTGCAGCAGGCACTGGACCAGATGCGCCGCGAAGGCGTGATCGACGAGATCAACGCGCGCTATCTCTGAGTTGCTTCCTCTCGCCTGACGCGTTTGCCGCGTCAGGCGGGTGATGGCGGCGCGCCAGCAGGGTGCGTCGCACACGCCTCTCGCGCCGTTCTGGCGCACCCATCGTGTTCTTGTCAGCCACCGCCCGAGTACCGCGGCGGTGCTGCTGCGCTGGTTCGCATCTTGCTTTCGACCGCTTCGGCCATGATCCGCGGAGGGGCGGATCGGGAATCAGAACCAGGGAGCGAGCCATGCTTAAACGAATCCTAGCCGCCATCGTGCTGCTGCTCTGCAGTCATGCCCATGCCGAGCTGCCCGACGACTATCGCGTCGTGCTGCTGACCGAGAACTTTCCACCTTTCAACATGGCCGAGGACAACAAGAACTACGCGGCCGATGCAAAGATCCATGGCATCAACGCCGACATCGTTCGCGAGATGTTCCGCCGGGCGAACATCCGCTACGAGCTCAGCCTGCGCTTTCCCTGGGATCGCATCTACAAGCAGGTGCTCGAACAGCCCGATCAGGGGCTGTTTTCCACCACCTTCACTGCCGAGCGCGAGCCGCAGTTCAAGTGGGTCGGGCCCCTCGCGAGCATCAGCTGGGTGCTGCTGGCGCCGGCGGACAGCTCTCTGCAGCTGACCGGGTTGGAACAGGCACGCAGCCTGCGCATCGGTGCATACAAGAACGACGCGGTGAGCCAGCATCTGGAGCGCCTGGGGCTGGCGCCGATCAATTCGCTGCGCGACCAGGAGAACATCGGCAAGCTGCTCAAGGGCCAGATCGATGTCTGGGCCACTGCCGATCCGGTCGGCCCCTATCTGGCCAAGCAGGAAGGTGTGACCGGGCTGAAGCCGGTGCTGCGTTTCAATGAGGCGCGATTGTTTCTTGCGCTCAATCGGGCGACGCCGGACGAGGTGGTCGAGCGCTTGCAGCGGGCGCTCGATGCGATGCGTGCCGATGGCACTGTGGACGGCATGCTGCGTCGCTACCTCTGATTTTCAGCGGTAGATACCGCCGCGACCGTGGGCGGCCATGGCGCGATTGCCGCGCGTGGCGATCATCTGGCCAACGTCCACCCACTCGATGCCCTGCGCAGGCAGACGCGGCAGTTCCCGCTCCAGGAGCGCCAGCGTGCTCTCGTGGGGATGGCCGATGATCACCACCGAACCCTGCTTGCGCGCGAGCGCGATCGCGGCCTGGAACCGCTCGGCCACCGCAGCGGGGGATGGGTCGTCATCGAGAAAGATATCCCGCGACAGGCTCGCCAGCGCGGTGCGCTGCGCGCTGGCAGCGGCCACGGTGCGAGGGCTGGTGCGGCTGTCGAGGAAAAACAGATGACGACGCTGCAGCTCGCCCATCAACCAGGTCATGGCTTGCGGCTGCTCGGTCATGGCGCTGCCCATGTGGTTGTTCAGCCCGCGCACGTGGGGCACGGCGGCCAGCGCAGCGTCAAGGCGGCGTGCCAGCTCGTCGTGGGGTAGTTGCGGATGCCAGGCGAAGCGGCCACCGGCGGGCGCCATCGGCATGTGCAGCATTACCGTCTTGCCGGCGCGATGGGCCTGTTCGGCCAATTCCGCGGCGTGGCGCGTATCGGGCAGGATGGCCAATGCGACCGGCCCGGGCAGCTGCAGCACGCGGCGGTCGCGTGCGGGGTTCTGGCCGAGGTCGTCGATGATCAGGGTCAGACTGGGCCGCGCGGCGACGCGCCGGTCTGCATCGGCTTCGTCTGCAAACCCTGGCTGCCCGGCCAGCGCCAGGAGCAGCGCCAGGCCGGCCGTCCAGCGCGGCATGCTCATTGGCCGCGGGTGAGGTTCAATCCCTTGAGCAGGTTCAGCGCCTGACCGAGCTGGTAGTCATCGTCCTGCGGCCGATCCGAGTCGCTGGCGATCTGCGTGCTGGTTGGCCGATCCGGGCCGCCGTTGC
>JABAHQ010008310.1_pt2 | contig 19459 bp, 9 predicted proteins | sample 7062091 | NCBI WGS metagenome assembly JABAHQ01 (sample SAMN14534359, study PRJNA622989) | marine sediment metagenome | biome: marine biome [ENVO:00000428]; feature: marine pelagic biome [ENVO:01000023]; material: deep marine sediment [ENVO:00002113] | place: India: Gulf of Kutch | collected...
CCATCGCCGTTGTAGTCCAGAAAAGCGGCACCCTGGCCGTTCTGGTCGATGATGGGAAGTTGACCGGAATCACCATTAATGTTGCGGAAACGGATGCCTGCAGAAGCCGTAACGTCGGTAAACCAATTTCCTGAATCGTCTTGCACTTTTTTAGATGGTACTAATTGAGAAGACACGGCTGGGGGCATGCCCATGATTTTATTCTTATCCTGTATTTGCCACTTCTCACAACCACAAAAAGCTAATACTACCGTGATATCGACGAGGATACAAGTTATAAATTTGAATTGCATTCAGGATTTCACCATTTCTCTTATGCAGTTAAGACTTTCGGGGCTTTTTCATATTTTCTTTACGCAAGCGGGGTGCGGCGTTGGCGCTCCGCGAGCAAGTTTGTTTTAAAAACCAGGCCATCGAATTACCGCCAACTTGATATTCCTGCCCCGCACGCCAGCCTCCGCATCACGCAACTTCGGTTTAATAGCAGAGCCCCCGCAAGCCTGCCATAACATTACTTTACTTAAGACTTTCAATAGGAATGGTTACTTTCTCCGGCATGCTCATCGAACTATGGGCTTTTTTGCCGAACTGGTAGGAAATAACAAGATTGACCAGGTAGTCGGCAAAGGCCGCGTCCCCGATTCTATAAACGCCGGTTTCTCTGGTACGCAGTTTGTCTGAATAGCTTTGCGTTCTGTTGCGGTATAAGGCAATCGGAGCGCTCAATGTGAAATTAAGTGCTTTCCGGTTGTAGGATATTCCTGGTTCAATGGAAATGATATAACCGGGTCTGCGGTAACCTTCGCTTTTGCCGATCAAATCTTCGCTGGGAATCCCTTCTATTCGACCACCGAGACTGGCCGATAAGCCGGTTTTCGGCAACACGGTGTAGCTGATTCCCAGTCGGGCCGCGTACTGGTCGGCAACCGAATGAAAGGCGGTAATCGAATTCGTATTTACCGGAGCCCCTCTTCTCAGCGTATTGTTCACATTCCTTGGGTTAAATAGGTAGAACCCGTTGAAGTAAAGCGCTGCATTTCCAAAAAGACTCCGAAAACCCTGAATTTGCAAATTAAGGCCCCAGCCACCATCTCCCAGTTGAATAGACTGGTCGACAGGCCTTACTGCTAACGAGTCACTGCCGTCAGCAGCCCGCTTGTGAAAAAAATCCTGCACGTCGGCGTCGCCCGTCGGCATCTTGATGCCAAGACCTATCGAGATATTTCCCCTTACTGCGGTTACCGGGTCAAACAACCAGTAGTCGGCCGTAAACCGCATGTCACCAATTCCGGAGGCACCTGTATGAAAGCGCGTTTGCGCAGGATTGGATGATAGGCTGTTCCCATAATGCTCATAGAGTGATGAGCGATCATAGTAAATGATTGGCACATTCAGGGTCAGTCCGACTCGGTTGCTAACAGCATAAGTCACCCCAAGATCGACGGAATGAGTAACATTTATCACCTCCGTACCCTCTTCTACTCTGTGCTTCTCCTCATGATCGCCTCTGAAATGTCTAAATGATCTGAAATAGCGATAGGAACTTGAAAGCTGCCATTGGCCCTCTTGAATGATTCCAACAGTATTAACGTATCCCGAAGCAGAGCAGCTCATAGGGCGAACTGCCACACAACCCTGGCTTAAAACTGCTTGATTGCTTATGAGTATGGTAGTAACCACCACAATTGAAAGAGCTATAGTTCTTTTCATGATTTCCTCCAAGACGTCGTTAAAGTAGAAACTATAGAACGAAAATTATTCGCTCCCGGTCAAGATGTGATGACTTATCCGGTATTTAAAATAAGCGAATAACAAAAATATTACGCTCAGACAGAGAAACGTCTGGGAGGAGGAGTAAGTGGTTGTGACGAGGTCTGATCGTTCTGATCTGAATGAGTTAGGAAACGTCTTGTACCTTTCTTTACTTGAAGAACAGCCATAGTAGGGTAGCTGTGAAAATTGAAGACACGATAATACTTTACCATCACTGCACTACCCTTCTGCTGTTTACTGCAACCAGGGCATGCTTTTCGCGTATTTGAGGCGATATCTACCGATGTCTTGCAGCCAGCTTCCCGAAAAGGCAACTTGCCAAACGCAGAATTTTCCACCTGTGGTAGCCTGCTTTCGGCGATTACATGCTCCACCGTATGTATCATACCCGCAGTGATGAACCCGATGAGGGTAGTGATATAAAGGCCGAGCAGGCAGTACGTCGTGAATGGGATTATGTTAGAAGCACGACTCATATATTCATTTAGTCAGTCAACTATTTCCATACTTTGCAGTTTGTAGAGAACGTGATTTGCTGCCCTGACCTTTCTTAAGTGTGATAATCTGGTTAGCCCTGACCCCGGCAAAAGTTTCAGTAGATCCGTCAGGCCACTGAATCTCGACTCTGTCGATGCTGGTGTCCATACCCAGTCCAAAATGGGCTCGGTGGTCGTTGCTGGATAGGAAACTGTAGCCTGGGGAGATAAACCGACTGAGCCGTCTGCCAGAAACCTGCAGCGTAACCCTGGCTCCAACGGCATCTCGGCATAAATCGGAATCAAAGACGCGAACAATGAGCCAATTGCCTTTTTTCTCTAAATCGTTGCGGAACAGTCGCGCCGGGTCGCCTGAGTTTGCTAAAAGTAAATCGATGTCCCCGTCATTGTCCACATCGCCAAATGCCAAACCTCGACTATTTTCAATTAAGGAAGCAAAGGGCGACGAGTTTTTATCCAACAAGTGGAATCGCCCCTCGCCATCGTTTTCAAATAAGAAATTTGGTTCAGCGTAATAATCCCAATAGCCGATATTATTTGTTTTCAATAGCGTGCCCCTGCTAATCCTACCATTGGCAACAGCCAGATCAAGGTCACCATCGTGGTCCAAATCAAAAAAACCAGTTCCAAAGCCGGTGTAGGGCAGGCTTGGTCCCGCCAATCCCATAGCACCACTCTCATCTTGAAACCCGTAATCTCCCTCAGACCGGTACAAAGTGTTGCTCTCGGAACCCACATGCGTGATAAACAAATCCAAATCATTATCACTGTCCATATCTCCCAACGCAATCCCCATACCTGCTTCTGCATGCCCTGCAGCATTAAGCGCGGCTCCTAACAACAGTGCAAGATCCTGAAATGTACCATCCTGTTGATTGATCCATAATTGATTCGCTTCCCCATCATTTGACACATAAAGATCTGGAAAAAGATCGTTATTAAAATCTGCACTGACCACGCCCAGCCCCTTTGAAACGCCTTTGGCAATGCCGGACTTTGTAGAGACATCAGAAAATGTGCCATCGCCATTGTTATGATAGAGGATGTCGGCTACGCCGGGAAAACCGCCCGGGCCACAGTAATCCGGGCGCCCCGACCGGTCCATACATCGCTCTGCGGGATCATAATCGACATAGTTGGTCACGAACAAATCAAGATAGCCATCTAAATTATAATCAAAAAACACAGCAGAGCAGCCCCAATGAGGGTTGTTGATTCCGGCCTCTTTTGTGATGTTTGTAAAGGTACCATTCCCGTTATTGCGATAAAGGACATCGAGACCATAGTTGGTTATATAGACATCGATGTTGCCGTCGTTATCTATATCGCCAACAGCAACCCCCATTCCGTAGCCCGGATCGCCCAAGCCGGAAACTTCAGTGACATCCGAAAATGTGCCATTGGGTTCCTGGCGGAATAAGCGGTTTCTCAAGGGTGATTGAGATGCGTTGTTTCCGCTGTGCCGGGCGCCATTCACAAGGTAAATATCCAGGTCGCCGTCGTTATCGTAATCCAGAAATGCACAGCCCGAACCGATGCTTTCGGGCATGAAATAGCTGCCGTCCGCTCCGGGGTCATGTTGAAAATCCAATTTCACCTGCTCGCTGACCTCAATAAATATATTTGAATTTACCTCTTTGTTGCAATCAACACAGCCGACGAAAAGAAGGAGGCTAATGGGTAAACCGAGTCTTTTCATATTCATGATAGTGATATCGAGGGAGCCAATTAGTATATTGACCTGGGAATAGATTACAGATTTGCGATATAACGCTCGGTAAAACGTCCCCTATTCTTGCACCCCCTGTCCTTCCACCAGGAGATAGGTTTTACCTGATTTTAAATTACGAATGCTTTCCCTGTGATCGCTTGGCCAGATCACCTCCACAAGATCCGCCTGCTTGGCCTCACCCAATCCAAAGGTAAGCACCAGCTCGCTCTGGGAACAGTAGCTGTTTCCGGCTTTCAGAAGCTTGTACTGAACCGAATTGCTCACATACACCTTTACTTTGGCGCCGATGCCATCTCGGTTGCTTTTCGTACCCTTCAATTTGAAGCGAATCCAGTTGTTGGTGGCACCGCCGTCGTTACGCAAAACGTAAGGACGGCCGTTGTTGGTAGTAATGACCACATCGAGGTCGCCATCGTTATCCAGATCGCCGTACGCCGCACCGCGTCCCACCACCGGCTGGGTCAGCGGCCCACCAATGCGCTGGCCAACCTCGGTGAAGGTGCCGTCGCCACGATTTTTGAAAAGCAGCGGGCGCTGTGCATAGGTAATACTCTTCTGCACCGTGGCAATCTGATCTTCCACGTGACCATTGGCTCCAAAAATATCCTCAAAGCCATCCAGATCATAATCAAAAAAGAACAGTCCAAAAGTGAGATACGGCAGACTCTCCAGCCCGATATTGGTTCGCGGGGCAAAATCGGTAAAAAGCCCATTGCCTTCGTTGTGGTACACTCCGACCATTTCATTAGAAAAATTCCCAACAATCAGACTAAGCAAGCCCCTATTTTCGTAGTCGGCCACGTCCATACCCATGCCAGCCCGCGCCTTCCCCATCTCACTGAACGCCATGCCGGACATGACGCCCACCTCAACGAAAGCGCCTTCGCCATTGTTCTGGTAAAGATAATCCGGTTGGGTGTCGTTGGCCACCGAGATATCCAGCCAGCCGTCTTCGTTGAAATCAAAAACGACATTCCCCAGTGTTTTGGCATCCGGATTGTAAATCCCGGCTTTTTCCGTGACATCCGCAAAAGTGCCATCACCGTTGTTGCGGTAAAGTCGAGGCGACACCCCCTGATACGATTCCGGGGTACAGTACGATTTGTGCACACCATCAAGCGTACACCAGATGTCGTTTTCGATGGACCACACCACGTAGTTGCCCACAAACAGGTCCAGGAACCCATCTTTGTCATAATCAATCCAGGCGCAACTGCTGCTCCAGTCTTCCAGACCCAGCCCCGCCCGATCGGTCACGTCGGTAAATGTGCCGTCGCCGTTGTTTTTGAACAGGTAATTCTTCCCCAGGTTCAGCATGTAAATATCATTAAAGCCGTCGTTATCGTAGTCGGCGATGCCGCACCCCATACCGTACATCTCCCTGGCCAACCCAGCACCTTTGGTGACCTCCTGAAATTTGCCGTTACGCAAGTTTTTATAGAGAGCAGGCGCGTGAGACTTTTCGGAGTCTCTACCGGGCCAGTCTTTTCCATTGATGAACAGCAAGTCCTGATGATTATCATTATTAAAGTCGAAAATGGCACAGCCTGCCCCCATGGTCTCCGGCATATATTTCTTACCGAAGGCGCCATTGTAGTGTTCGAAAGTAATACCAGCGCTTTGGGTGATATCGACAAATGATATTTGTACGTCGTTTGACGGTTGCGCAGATTCTTTCTCGGTTTTTTCACCGGCCAAGACAGAGAGACATCCAGCGACTAGCGCAGCCGCCAAAACAATAAAATTAGAACTTAGTACTTTCAAGTATCGATCCTCCTTTACTTTATATTCAAATCGTTGTCGGAAGCGTAGGAATACTCAGTTTTGCCCTCTTCTTCCCAGGGCAAGGGAACCGAAACGTGCTCGTGAATCGGCTGGCGTTCGTTATTCGCCTCCGGGTTCTCCCTGCGCACCTCGCCCGTGATGGTCTGCGCCGATTCATCGGCCTTGAATCGCAAATAGAGGGTCTGCTCTTTCCTGGCGTTTTCCATATCCCCTAAACCACGATAGGATAGCATTAAATTGTAGTGCGCCTGCAAATCCTCCGGGTCGATCTTCAGCACCTTTTCCAGCTCGCTGATGGCGCTCTCATAGTCCTTTTTCAAGAACAGAATACGCCCGATCTGATTGCGCACCACCCGGTCTCGTGGATAAGCGGCAGCGGTTTTGCGCAGGTGTTCCAGTGCCTCATCGTACTTACCGCGACTCTTCAAAGCCAGGGCGTAAAAGTAGTGCGTCTTTGCCAAGTTTGCGTCCACCTCCAGAGCCTTCTTCAACATATCTTCGGCGCCGTCAATGTTGCCCTCCTGCAAGCGCGCTCGCGCCACATTTACCCAGCCATCGGCATAGTCTGGTTCAAGTTCCGTGACCTTGAGAAAGGCACGTTCAGCTCCTTTCAAATCGCCCTGACGCAACAATCCAATACCGTAGTCATTCCAGCGCTCCCGGGTTAACGGTTCCTGAGTTTCGGCAAACTCAGGAACCGGCGCACCGGCCGGCCGCACCCGTACTATCAGACTATCGCTGGCCATTTCAATAATGGGAAGATTGGGTATTTTTTTCAACTTACCAGCAACATCTTTTGTATCTCCAGCGAAAAGCCAGCGGCCATCATCATAATGAGGGCTCAGGGCAAAATCGGTATCCGAGGGATCACGTACCCCGGCAAAAGCAAATTGCGTGTTCCACCACATGAATTTTCGGTAATTGAGTTTGGCGGTAATGAATATCTTATCACCACAATCTTCTGGAATGTGCAGCCGATAATGCGCCACGTCCGCGGCTCCGGGCGGAATGAGATTCACATACATGACGGAGCGTGCCGCCCAGGCATTGCGCTTGTTGATGGGATTGCCGTGTCCATCCAGCAAGTAGGACTTGTAAAAATGGGCGCCTTGCTCAACCGGACCCTTACCGTTATCTCTAACTGCGCCGCTCCAGAAAACGGTCTTTCCATGATCGTCAACGGCCTTCAGCTCGATCCAGACATCAAAAGCGTCCACGGTGCCGCCCGGGAAGAAGTGCCCCACTTTAAGCGTGCGCACCACCACATCCAGGCGAACGGAATCGCCGCGCCGTACCACGGCGTTGGCGTTGTCCAGGGGTGCGATGATCTTCACAGCTTCGCTGGTGACCCCCCCAACTCCCACGGCCATCCCCTGCTCCTCGCCGATGCCAAATGTACTGGAAATCTGTGGCTCACCGGGCGTTTTCATCGGAGCCTGCGTAAATTCGGCCGACTCGGTGCCGGGCTCGGTCATGGCAAAAATATCAATCCGAAGTTGATTGTCCTGCAAGAACTCTGTAACCAGCTTGAGCTGCTCCTCATCCTGATTAGCTATGGGCAGGGCGGTGTTGGCACCGGGGAATCGGTGATTGTGAACAAAGCCATCAATATTCCCCGCATCCTTCGAAGGCGTCAAAGGCATGTGGCAATCCGCACATTTCTGAGGTTTGGGCGGATAATAGAAGGATCGCGCCCCCTGACCTGACACTCCGCTCGCCTGCCAGTTATCGTACTCATTGAATCCCCGGAACCAGCGGTAGTTGTTCACAGGCTTATCCAGATGCACTTTGTGACAGGCCGAGCAGAATTCGGCGGTCTGCTCTCGATGAAACGGCTTCAGAAATGTGCGCTTGTGCGGTGCGGGATCCATTTTCACTAAAAAATCATGTACCCCTTTCACCAGTGGATTCTTGCTCACGGCCAAATCGTGTAGAGGTGGGTATTCAATGTAGTATCCACCATTCCCCATGGTGTCTTTCACCTTGACAATGGCGTGGCAGCCGTTACAGGTGATACCAGCCTGAGCTTCAGGGGTATCGACAATTTCTCGAACCGGTCGGTCGAACATGCCGTTGAAAAGCACCGCCGGGTCATGACAGCCTGCACACCATTTCGAAGGTTGAATGCCGATCACATCCTGCATGTACTCAATGGATTTGCGATACCACTGGTTGTTAAATGAGGAAAAATGGTGTGCGGAAGAATTCCACTGTTCAAAAATGTCCGGGTGACAGCCTGACTGACCGCAATTGTCGGATGTCATAAAAAATGTAGACGGAATCAGCCCGCGGGTACTGGTCTCAGCGGAAGACGGAAAAAACGGCCCGTCTTTACCAAACATTCCCTCTTCATTCATGGAAGAAGGCGGTCTCTCCGGGTTCTCAATGTAGTTGTTAGGATTGGGGAATGCGATGCTCCAGGTCAGAACAGCGGTCGGAAGCAAAATACCCAGTGCGAGCACAGCCAGTCCCCACTTCCAGAGCCAGCGCAGCTCCTGGCCTATTTTCGTTTTTGAAAGGGTCAGACCTAAGTAGACAAGGATGAGCACTACCGCCGGAACCGCTGTAGCAATGTGCGCGTACAGCACCGAGCGGTTGGGACGTAGATTACCAAATATAATAAGATAGAGGCCCGCTCCCATACTCAGTATCATTAACGAGTAGGCGGCGTAACCTACCACCTGGCCCACTTGCCCCAGTTCTGATGTGGTTCTCTGCAGGAGTCGAAATCCGTAAACCAGGAAGGGAACGATGATTACGACACCGAATATAACATGAAACAGCACATTGGCCATGTAAAAAATGTCCGGGGACGCAAACGAGGCCAAATAAGCGCTGTTGATAATAAGCAACAAAAAACCAGCCTTTAATAACTTTTTCATTTTATACCTCTCAAATCGCTCTTTCTCTTCTTATCGCGAAAGGTTCGGTCGCTATTTACTTCAAATTGTCACGGACTTTCGCCTTTGCTTCTTCGTCCTTCTTGCTTGTGTTCTCGAGGTTCGACAAGGCAATATATCTCGGTTCTTCAATGAGAGTCAGTGTGCCCGCACGAACCTTTCGGGTAGTTGTCTTTCCGGAAGGCCAGGTGACTTCGACCGAGCCTTCGCTCTCTCCCGGTCTTAGACCAATATGGAGCGTCGGATCACTCGAACCCAGGTATGCCCCGGCGAAGCGGGTTTCAGACGAAACGGTACGATTTCCAAGTCGGGTGATCACCTTGGCTCCGATTCCGTTGATATTGGGCGGCTGGCCTTTAAGGCGAATTCTGAGCCAACGATCGCTCACAGGGATATCGTTCCGGAGAAGCTGTGCCGGACCTCCGCAATTTGAGACCAGGATGTCTATATCCCCGTCGTTGTCGTAATCTCCGAAAGCAGCGCCCCTGCTGACGAGTTTTTTTTGGAAGTCCTTGCCACATTCGCCGGCTACGTCCTTGAAACACCCTTCCTGGTTTCCAACAAAGATCAAATTCTTCTGTGGATAAGTAACGCCATACGCAAGGGGTTTGCGGTATGCCCAGATACCCCCATTGGCTACAAAACAGTCCAGGTAACCGTCGTTGTTGAAATCCACAAAACGTGTGGCCCAACCAGTTGATATCCAGTTATTCTCATCCAGGCACATAGCCTCTGCCATGTCTGCAAAAAGCAAATCCCCCAGGTTTTCGTACAAGTTGTTCAACTCATAGTGAAAGTTCGTTACATAGATATCCTGTTTGCCGTCACCGTTTAGGTCCGCAATGTCCACACCCATTCCGGCCGTGTCTACACCCTTCTGATCAACGGCTATCCCGGCTTTCAGGCCGATTTCTGTAAATTGCCCATCGTTGTTTTGGTACAAAAAATTAGGGGTCCGGTCATTGGCGATAAAGAGATCCTGATCGCCGTCGTTATCAAAGTCGGCTGCCACGACCGCGAGTCCCTTGCCTCCACTTATCAAACCTACTTCGGAGCTTACGTCTGTGAAAGTGCCATCACCGTTGTTTCTGTAAAGCATATCCTCTTCGGCGTCATAGAAGCGTGGACCTCGCAACTTGGGTTCTGTCCAGGAGTGGTGTTCAATAGGGAACTTTACATAATTTGCCACGAACAGATCAAGGTCGCCATCGTTGTCGTGGTCGAAAAAGACCGCGCCGGTGCTCCAGCGTGGATCGCCGGTGCCAGAACGCTCCGTCACATCCTGGAAGGTTCCGTCCCCTCGGTTCCGGTACAATTGGTTTGGTCCAAAGTTGGTGACGTAAAGGTCAGTGAAACCATCGCCGTCAAAATCTGCCACCGCGCACCCCTGACCATAGGTGGCCCTGGTAATTTGCGCGGCCTTTGTCACATTCTCGAACGTACCGTCGCCCTTGTTGTGGAAAAGAGCATGGTGGGTTGCTGCTTCTGCCAATGGCAAACCACTCTCGTCAAGTTTGGTCGCGTTCACCAAGAAAGCGTCCAGCCAGCCATCATTGTCGTAGTCGAAAAGAGCGCAGCCACTTCCGGTTGTCATCAAGAGATTTCTTGGCTTCTCTGCTCCGAAGTTGTGGCGGAACTGTAAGCCTGAGGTCTCGGCCACATCCGTGAACCGCAGCGAAACTTCATCCTGTGAACAGGCAGAAAGCGCCGTAACAAGCCAAGCAAAAAGAAGCCATTTCACCGGCGGATACACAACTCCTACACGGGGGTCCTTAGGAGGTAGCCACGGGAATGTTGATGTAATGATCGTAATAGACAAAGTTAGAACGTGTCGCATTGTTTTCTTCTCCTAATAGAATGGAACGGTGTAGTTAATCAGGGAATGGATTCGGATGATCTTGAAAAGTCGGGGATATTTGCCGTCATCGGTTCCTCGATAGCAGTTTCCGTTGTTAACTGCGGCGTGAGGGTCCCCTCAAGCACTTCGATGGTGCTGGCAATAGAGCCCTTTATATGATCAAGCCCTTTTATTCAGCATCGCTTCAGCTTCTTCGTCAGACAGATTTGCCAGTTTTACGAGCAATTCGGCGGTCTTTTCAACTTTTGATCTTTTTTCAGGATCTTTGAGAAGCGCGTCGGACAATGCGGCAACCGTAGGCGTTTCAAAGACCGTACGCAACGGGAGCTCTACCTGCAAGGAATCACGAATACGGGAAACGAGACGCGTTACCAGAATGGAATGACCGCCTAAATCAAAGAAATTATCTTGGATACCGGCTTTTTCGATATTGAGAACTTCGGCCCAAATCCCGCAGAGCACCTCCTCAACCGGGTTACGAGGAGGGACAAAGGTTTCTTCCAAGTCGGGCCGGGCACGATCAGGTTCGGGGAGTGCGTTCCGATCCACTTTGCCATTGGGAGTCAGCGGTAAGGATTCCAGGAAAACAAACGCAGAGGGCACCATAAAGTCAGGCAGTTGTTCGTTTATAAAACTGCGCAGCTCCGTAATCTTCGGCTGCTCGTTTTGCCCGGGCACAACATAAGCAACCAATCGCCTGTCTCCGCTTGCGGGAGTTTCCGGCTGTGAAGACTCGCTGGCAACGACGACACTTTGTGTCACGGAGGAATGTTGACTTAGCACTGCTTCGATTTCGCCGAGTTCGATGCGATAACCTCGAATCTTGACCTGGTGATCGGCTCTGCCGAGGAATTCAATATTCCCCTCCGGCAGATAACGGGCTAAATCGCCGGTCTTATAGAGCCGAGAGCCCACCTCGTCATCGAATGGATTTGGCACAAGTATGTCGGCCGTTAGTTCCGGTCGATTTAAATAGCCGCGTGTCAAGCCTACTCCGCCGATATAGAGTTCCCCTGGGACACCGATTGGAACGGGTCGCATATTAGCATTCAACAGATAGATTTGTGAATTGGCAATGGGACGACCGATCGGCACTTGCGTTTCCAGCTCCTTGGATCGGCAATCGAACACCGTGCACCAGACTGTTCCCTCAGTCGGACCGTATTCGTTGAAAAGTCCGGTCTCGGGAAACAGCTCATTGTGACGATCCACTACATTTTTTGTACACGCCTCTCCCGCTACGATCACCGTATCGAGCGAGCTTAATTTTTTCGGCTCAGCCTCGCTCAAAATAAGCGAATAGAGCGAAGGCAAACACAACATGTGCGTGATTTGCTGACTGGCGATGAGTTCGGCGACCGGCTGCGGATCGCGCTGAAGACCGGCCTCGGGCAACACCAGTGTCCCGCCCGAACACAGGCTCCAGAAAAGCCCGACAATCGAGCTGTCAAAGGAAAAAGATGATAGCAGCAGAAAACGCCCGACCGGTTCTTTATAATAAACTAAACGGGCATACGTCGAATGAACCAGATTTCGATGGCTAATCGGTACCCCTTTGGGTTTGCCAGTCGAGCCGGAAGTAAAAATAATATATGCCAGGTTTTCAGGAGTCGCGTCGCTCGATGGATTTGCGTCGCTTTCGGCTGCAATCGTTTGCCAGTCCGCGTCAAGACAGACCACCCGGGTGTTGTTTTTCGGAATAGCGGATTGTAATCTACTTTGAGTCAAGACCACAGGCGCTTGTGTATCCTCTAAAATCGAGGCCAGCCGCTCGGTTGGGTATTCGGGATCGAGCGGAACGTACGCGCCGCCGGACTTCAGAATGCCTAACAAGCCAACCATCAGCTCCAAAGAGGGCTCGATGTAAATACCAACCGGCGTTTCTGGACCAACCCCGACCTTTTGCAGATGATGCGCCAATTGATTGGCACGTTGGTTAAGTTTGGCATAAGACAGTTTTTCGTTCTCAAACATGACGGCGGTCGAATCCGGAGTTTTCTCCACGCGTTCCGCGATCAAGTGGTGAATACATTTGTCTGCGGGGTGATCGCTGCCGGTATCATTAAACTCGACCAAAATCTGCTTCCGTTCAGAATCACTGAGGATGTCGAAATCCCCGACCGTCGTTTCCGGATTGTCGAGGATGCTTTTTAGCAACACATGAAATTGCTCGGATAACCGTTCGACATCTTCAGTCCGAAAGACATTAGAATCGTAATGAAATTCGGTAATCAAGGAATCATCACGTTGAACGCAAGCGAGCTTGACTTTAAAGCGGTCAATATAAGCATATTGCTGAGCCAGAGAGAACGACATATCCTTTAAAGAAACTTCGGGAAACTCTTCGAAGCTGAAACAGACCGGGAAAAAAGCCACGCCACTATCTGTTGCTGCGATTTCCTCCCAGGAAAAATATTCCTGCCATTCGAGATGTTCATCAACAGTTTTATTCACGTTTTGAAGGACATCGGTGAATCGGAGATTCTCTTCGAGGTGACAGGCAACCGGGAGATATTTTGCGAGTAAGCCAAGAGTTCCTTGCAGCTCTTCATAAGTCCGTCCATCGCAAGCGGCGCCAATGACAAGATTGGATTGTCCCGTGACCCGCCAAAACAGCACTTGCCAGCAGGTCAGGAAAAATACCGAGGTTGAAATATCTTTATCCTCAGTGAGTTGGGCAATTTTGGGAAGGTGGGCCGAATCCACTTCCAAACTTAGACGTTCCGGAGAAAAACCCTGTTTGCCGTCAATTGATTTCTCAAACGGCAGCCTGACGTTAAGAAAATCGATCATATTTTGTTTGCGCCAGTACGCTTTGCCATTTTCGCCATCTTCGGACTCGAGCAACTCGTTTTGCCATTCCGAGATATCAGCATACTGCATGATCTCCTCATTAGCGGTTTTTTGTTCACCGTGCATCTGAGCATCATAAGTCTGACCAATTTCACCAACTAAGTTCCTGAGCGTCGTCGCATCAGCGCACAATGCCGGCAAACTGACATGCAAAAGACGCTTGCTCGGTGACAAGATAACCTGAGAGATTTTCAGCAGCGGACCTTGTACGAGATCGAACGGCGATCGGCTTGCTTCCCGGAAAAGCGTCTCTATTTTTCCGTGCTGTTCTTTAGATCCCAGTTCGCTTAAGTTGTGTTCATCAAGGAGCAGGCCGTTGCGCTCATTGATCACTTGCACCGGGAGGGTAAGACCGGCCAACTGATGGAAGGTCGTATTGAGGATCTCGTATCGATGCACGACATTTTCCAAAGTGGCGGTCAGTAATTCTGGATTAATCTCTCCCTCGATCATAATCGTCCCTTGTACGCGATATGCCGGATCGTAACCGCTGTGTTGCAACTGCCAGAGATGTTTTTGTTGTGGTGAAAGTCGAAATCCTTCGATGCTCATGTTTTGCATGCTTGTCTCCGTGAAATTCTATTTGGATTTAATTGCTTGCATAGACCGGCTCGGTCATGGCAACCACAATCCGTCGGTCGCCAATGTAAGGTTCCCGCGCATGGGCAATCGTCATATTATCCAGCAGCAGGACGTCTCCTTTCTGCCAGGGGAACATGACCTTTTCCTGCTCGTAGGCTTGGCGAATATGTTCTGCATCTTCCGGGCTGATGAGCATGCCGTCGCCATAACAAGTATTATAAGGAAGATTTTTCTCGGAAAATTCAGCGAGCAGGGCCTCGCGCATGGACGGCTCTAAAGAACTGTGGTGATAAAACGCCGCATGATTGAACCATACAGGTTCTCCGGTCTCAGGATGTTTTCGGACCGCAGGACGAATCGACTCGGTTCTGAGTCTGTCACCGTCTTTCCACTCAAAATTGATCGAATTATTGCGGCAGTACTCCTCAACTTCACTTTTATCCTCAGTCTGGAAAACTTCCTGCCAAGTCAGTCCGAATCCGTCGTTGAAGTTGCGGACCAGCATCCACTGTTTTTCGATGAACCGGTTGCGAATCTCAGGATCGATGCGCTCATAAACCTTGCGCACATCATGAATCGGCGTCTCGCCCCCCTGTTCAGGAGCCGTCAAACAACAGAAGTAGAGTTTCCTGGCCCATTTCATCCAATAGGTCCCCTCGTTGTGGGGCTTAATCGTCTGTTCAGATGGATAGATGGTTGAGATATAAATTCTATCGCTCTGCCCCCCTTCGGAATGTCTCGGCGTGGTACGGTCCCGATATTCCAACAAGTCGCCATCAGATGTGGCCATCACAAATGCCTCGAATTCGTCCACATTTTTCACGTTAAAGTTGCGGAAAAGGAGCGCCCGGTGCTGCAACAGCACCTCCTCGATAAAGGGCCTGTTGTTTTTGGCCCATTCTACCAGGTTCAAGCCGTCCATGGCGGGTTCAACCAAAAACGGAATTTCTTTATCGGGTAGCAGGTGGCCGGTCTTAATCCAGCTTTCTTGCGACGCGGCCACCGTTTTTCTACGGGCCGTTGGCATCTTCTTATCACCCAGGGTTTTCGATTTTAAGGTCTTCATATCAATCCTCCCGTTCAATTGCAATAGTTGCTTTGCGTTTGGTGGTTCTTAGCTTTTGAAAATTTGCTTTTTTGCGTTCTTGTTGCATGTTTTGTGTTGATATGACCTTAACTTTTTCATCGAACAAGTCTTTGAGTGTCTGCAGCCCCGCGTTTGGCTGAGCTATAATATTTTTTAACAGGACCTCGAAAAGCTCAATCATGCGCGCAATGGTTGCATCCTCAAACAGATCGGCGTTGTATTCAAATGTGCCGCTGATCCCTTCCGGAATGTCCCAGAGCAACACAACCAGATCAAACTTGGCCACGCCGCTCTCAACTTCTACCGGAGTTAACGTCAGACCTGACACCTCTAAGGAACGTTTTATGGGAGAACGAAAGCCGTAACCGTAAATCGCCGGAGCGTGCTCATAAGTGAGAAGGATAAACTCCACTTGAAAAACCGGGTTACGACTCGGGTCCCTTTCTATGCGTAGCTCTTCCACCAGTTTGCCAAATGGCAAGTCCGGGTGAGCATAGGCACCCATCGTGCTTTCATGCACCCGGCTGAGCAGCTCTTGAAACGAAGGGTTTCCTGAAAGGTCGGTGCGAAGAGGCAGCATGTTGACGAAGTAGCCGATCAGTCCTTCCAGTTCCTTGCGATTTCTGTTTGCCGAAGGCGACCCCACCACGATATCATTCTGGCCGCTGTAGCAACTAAGCAAAATCTTAAAAGCCGCCAGCAACGTTTCGAACAAAGTGAAATCCTCGCGCTGGGTGAGCATTCGCAACGCGTCGCTCATGGAGCTCGACAAAGCCATAGTCCTGTGGTTGCCTCGACTGGTCTGGAATTGCGGACGAGGTCGATCGGTCGGCAATTCCAACGCAGGCGGCGCCCCTCGCAATTGTTTTCTCCAGTAGGAAAGCTGCTGTTCGAGAACGTCCCCCTGAAGCCAGCTACGTTGCCAAATCGCAAAATCGGGAAACTGGATCGGCAGCTCTTGTAGAGGCGAGGCGTGGCCTTTTGTAAATGCCTCATAAAGCGCGACCAACTCACGGGTAAATACGCCCATCGACCAACCGTCGGTCACAATGTGGTGCATGTTCAAAACCAGGATGTGCTCTTCTTCCTGCAAGCGGATTAAGAAAAACCTGAAAAGCGGTCCCCGCGCCAAATTAAAAGGAGTCTGAGCTTCTTCTGTTGCCAGACAAAGAGCCTCTGCTTCCCGCTCCACTTGCGCTCGGTCCTCGAGGTCAATTACCCGCAAGTGCCGCGATTCAGGGGATGAAATGACTTGATGCGGTTTGCCATTTTTTTGCTCAAACGTGGTGCGCAACGACTCGTGGCGTCTGACGATTTCACACAATGCTTTCTCCAGAGCACGGATGTCAAGGCGCCCCTTAAGCCGGGTCGCTCCCGGAACATTGTAAGTAGCCTTGCCCGGATGCAACTGGTCGAGAAACCACAATCCCTCCTGCAGAAAAGAAGCGACCACAGGTTCCGTATCCTGGCGTCGAGGAATCGTATCCCTGTGACCGACTCCGATGCCTTTTTTCTCGAGGAGGTGGTTCAGAAGTTTGCGCTTTTCCGGAGAGAGCGAAGTCAGCGATTTGCCGGGCTTATTCATTATGGCTCTTCGCATCCCATCTCTGTTTCCAAATCACCTAAGAGACCCGCTTCGACTACTGTCGAGAGCTTTCGCTGACGTTTGGTTAGTAGAGTGAACAAAAGGAAGCATTCCCTGGGTTGTTAGAAGTTCATTATAAAGGCGGTCCGCGATTAGCCTGTGTGCCCTCGCGTTGGGGTGCCAGTCCCATGCCGCCGTTCGGAGAGATCCTACTTTCTTATTGTCGAAAACGTCCAAGAGGTTCAAGACGGTAAAACCCGCGTTCCGGGCAAAACGTGTAAGCTTAGCAGTATTCTTATCTTCCCGCACCCCTACCCCCGACGGCATAAGTATCCAAACCGGAACCAAGCCCTGCTGCTGGCAAACCTCAGCGGTGCGACGATAAGCCCAGGCCACGATTTCGTCACCAAAAGGGTTGAGCGCCCTTGCAGCCTCGATCTCTGTCATTTTGGCATCGATGCCCGCCTTGCCCACAATCTCTCGCAAAAAACCATATGGACTCTCGACCCCTAATCGGTTCATGTGTACTAGCAGGTTAATCGCGTGAAAATAATCACGTGTATGGGCTACCGAGAAGACGGCATTAGGTTCAAAGGATAACGCCTTGTTTTCCAACGCCATCAGTCGGCTGATGGGTCCATAGCCGCCAACGCCGAAGTTTAGTATTTCATATCTGGCGTAGGTTCTGCCATCGTTTTCGTGGTTCAAACGTTCCTCCAAGACCCATTCGAACGTTTTACCATCAGCAACACCTGAGCCCATCACCACAGAGCCGCCAAGCATGGCGATTCGGTAGGTGTCGACCGGGCGGTTTTGCTGGTACTCCTTATCGCGCATCCCCCACTGATTGGTGCTTAACTTATTGCCATGGAAAACAATGCTGGTTGATGGCACAAGTTCTATCCCTAAGAAGCTGTCGGTATATCGAATGGCCTCCGTTTGCGAAAGCACAACCCAGTCTTTTGGTTTTTTCATGTAAAGCTGCCAAAGCTGTGTGTTGAACCGGTTCAAGGTGGTGAGGTTTTCGTAGTAACCCCGCTCTAATAGGGCCGCGTCAGGCAGGCTAAGTCTTTTGGTCCTCACACTGCTGATTAATTCTGAACCGGTCTCTCCGATTCTGCTGTATACCCGCTGCTGTCCTATCAGAAACAAGAGAAGAATCGGGATGCCAGTCGCAAAAGCAGTCCTCAGGAATGGAAATGGCTCCGATCTCGATCCAACGTTTCCTGTGGCAATCCCGGACGGTCCTTCAAATACGAACGTGGCCACCAGACATACGAGAGTAGCCCCGAGGAAAAACAAACCAAACCAGACCACGCTCACCAAGGTTACGCCTGCCGCGGACCACATGGAAAACCAGTCTGAAAGCGATGGGCTGCTCCAGAGAGACCAGAGAACACAAATGACACTGAAGGTGCCAGCGATACGAATAGATCGCAACAAGGCCTTACCAAAAGCCCATGAATGCTTTCCTAAGGCCCTTTTCCCTCCATACTTAGACTCATAAAGTGAGTTTGCAACTACCAGTAGTCCAAAAATCGCCCAGAATAAAACGTCTGGCGCGGAAAGCAGAATTGAACCTCGTAGCCAGAACCATTGGTAAGCATGCAGAAACCAGGTTACCACGAAAACAACAAGCGTTGACAGAACTAAACGAGGTGTGTTTCCCCAGTTACGCAATCGGAAGTAAACCGGATAGAAAAACACCTTTTGCATGAAATCCTTCCAATAAATATTGCTTCGACGCCAGAAGTCGTTGAAACTGGATGCAAGGTAGTAGAGATGCCAGGGTTTCGGAAGGTTGAAACCAAACAGGTGCAACATCCCGACGATAAGATGGAATTGTCCCGAAATACGCACCAAGAGCATGAAGTTCGCTACCAGATACCGAACCAGGTCGCTTTCGTTCCCGATGTCTTGAGGTGAAATTACCAGGTAATAGTTGACGAGGCGATACACCAGAAGGTGTAGTACTCCGCGGAGCATCCACTTTACACCCGTTTGGTAAATCCGATACGCGTCATCGTTGTAATAGGTCCGACAAAATGTTTTAAAGTCCACTACAGGGAAAAGAGGAAAAATCAAATTTGGGAGAAGGAAAAAATATGAAAGTGTATGAGAGACGTTCACCGGTTCCTTCTGATGCTTGAGATCGTATAGATAAATGATGAGTCTGAACATAAACATAGATGCCAGGATAGGCAAAACGACTGAAGACCAGGAGGTCTGGATCCAACCTATGTGTATAGCTGCCAACAAGGCGACAGCCATCAGCAGTAACGTTATGCGGACTGAGAACGGCACCGGAAGATGACAGAATCCGATCAACACAAAACCGATACCAATCAACCAGACGCCCTCTGGAAATCCGAAAAGTCCTGAAATCCCGGCCAAAGAGAGCATAAGGAAAAAGGGAAGACGAAATCTCTGGGACAGAAAATAATTAATGATAAAACCAAAGCAAGTTAGAAGCATGATCTGATGATAGAATGCCTGGCTTTCTAATTCAAACTCCCGGATAACAAGCACGAGAATGGCAAGCTGACTCGTTATGCTCAGAAATTTAGTGAGACTTTCTTTATCCCGGATAAGTGGTCTCAGACTTTCCAATAAAAATTGTTGCCCTAGTGTTAAGTCCAGAACCATCCCCGTGGCCAGAATGGCGGATCCAACCCAGATCAATTTAACCTGAAGTGGACCCATGCCACGAGTGCCACCGATAAGATCGGCCCCAAACGCTAATATAGCCAGTCCCGCGCCAGTAAGAATCAAAAGAAGAGATAATCGCTTACGTGGGTTCATCAAAC
>JABAHQ010013224.1_pt6 | contig 19454 bp, 18 predicted proteins | sample 7062091 | NCBI WGS metagenome assembly JABAHQ01 (sample SAMN14534359, study PRJNA622989) | marine sediment metagenome | biome: marine biome [ENVO:00000428]; feature: marine pelagic biome [ENVO:01000023]; material: deep marine sediment [ENVO:00002113] | place: India: Gulf of Kutch | collected...
CGCCAGGCGTTGGCCCACCTGGTCAATCGCCAGCAGATTTTGGACACGATTTATAAAGGGATCGGCCAGATCGCCAACTCACCGATCCCGCCCGGCATGTGGGCTTACGCCGCTGATGTGCAGGGCTACGATTACGACCCTGAAAATGCGGCGGCGTTATTGGATGAAGCCGGTTGGGAACTGGGCGCAGATGGCATCCGCATGAAGGATGGACAGCCCCTGGCGCTGACCGTGCGCACCCACAGCGAAGACCCCGACCGGCGCCAGATCATTGAGGTGCTCCAGGCAGAGTTCTCAAAGGCGGGTATTCAGGCCGATACGAATGTAGTGGAGTGGCCAAGCTACTTCGCCGATATTCAGGAAGGCAACTATCAGGTCGCCGTGGTCGGTTGGCTGAACCTGACGAACCCCGACCGGGCCATGTTCCGGCCCTTTACGATTGATGGCCCCGCTAACTACGGCCAGTATGAAAACGCCGAGGTGGATAAGTTGATTCGCGACGCGCGGGCCACACTGGATCAGGATAAGGCCAAGGAGATGTATCAGCAGGCGTCGCGGATCATTGCCGAAGAAGCGCCCTATATCTTCCTGCAATATCAGGAGTATATCGCCATCTACAGTGATAAATTGACCGGGTTTGTGCCCAACCCGGTGGCGAACTGGCGCTCGATGAAGGATGTGACCATCAGCCAGTAGCCAATGAGTGCGTATATCGCTACACGTTTGCTACATACCCTGTTTGTCATTTTGGGCGCCTTGCTCCTGGTATTTACGTTAATTCACTTGATACCGGGCGATCCGGCCCTGGTCATCCTGGGCATTGACGCGACGCCGGAAGAGCTGGAGCGGCTGCGGACCGTTCTGGGACTTAACGAACCGCTGCCGGTGCAATTCATACGTTACCTGGGGCGTGTTGTTCAGGGCCAGCTCGGCGACTCTATCTTTCAGCATGAACCGGTCACTAAGTTGATCCTGGAACGGTTGCCGGCCACCATCGAACTGACCATAGCGGCCATGCTTATTGCCATTGGGCTTGGCGTGGTCACTGGGGTGATATCGGCCACCCGGCCATACTCGCTCTTTGACGCGGCTGGCACATTGATGGCCCTGGCCGGGGTGGCCATGCCCGTATTTTGGTTGGGGATGTTGGCCATCCTGCTGTTCTCGCTAAAACTGAATTGGCTGCCCTCCTTTGGACGCTCCATGGGGGTCCTCGAAGCTGTACTTGAGCTTACCCGGACGGGGGACACTCAGGCATTAGGGGAGGCTTTAAGACATCTCATTTTGCCGGCTATCACCCTGGGCGCCTTTTCGACGGCCTTGATTTCCCGGCTGGTGCGTTCGGCCATGTTTGAAGTGATGAACCAGGACTATGTGCGCACGGCGCGGGCAAAAGGGCTCGCCGAGTCCAGGGTGATTATCGGCCATGCCTTGCGTAACGGGCTGATCCCGGTGGTGACGGTGGTCGGGCTGCAAGTGGGCGTCTTGTTGGGGGGCGCGGTTATCACGGAGACCATTTTTGCCTGGCCCGGCCTGGGCCGGTTATTAATCAATGCCATCAGCCAGCGAGATTATCCTCTGATTCAGGGTGTTGTCTTTGTGACGGTGTTGATGGTCTCGCTGATTAACTTATCGGTGGATTTACTTTATGCCTGGCTCAACCCCCGCGTCGGCCACGGCTAATGCCGGAGATATTGGGGCCAGACCGGAATTGACCAACCCTAAAAAAAGCAACCTGGCCCTGGCTCTGAGGCTGTTCCGCCGGAGCAAAACGGCCCTGGGCGGCCTGCTGATAATTACCTTGTTTGTGATTGTCGCCTTAGCTGCGCCCTGGATAACCCCCTATGACCCAATCGAGGTTGATCTGGGACGCCAGTTCACCTCCCCCGGACGCGCCCACTTCTTTGGGACCGATAACCTGGGCCGTGACATTCTCAGCCGGGTCATTGCCGGGGCCCGGGTGTCGTTGTGGGTCGGTATCGTGTCGGTTGGATTATCCATGCTTATTGGCGTACCGGCCGGCCTGGTGGCCGGCTACCTGCGAGGGCTGGTCGATAGCCTGATTATGCGCCTGGTGGATGTTTTTTTGGCCTTTCCGGTTATTATTTTGGCCATCGCTATCATGGCCGTCCGGGGGCCCGGCTTGACGAACGTGATGATCGCCCTGGCCGTCGTCTACTGGACCACCTATGCGCGGGTCACCCGGGGCGTTGCCCTCGTCCTGCGAGAGGAAGACTACGTCCTGGCCGCCCGGAGTGTCGGCGTGTCCGACCTGCGCATCATGTGGCGGCATATCCTCCCCAACGGTATCCCGCCGATCCTGGTGATTGCCTCGTTGGGCATGGGTAGCGCCATCCTGGCCGAGGCGGCCCTGAGTTTTCTGGGGCTGGGTATCCAGCCTCCTCAACCCAGTTGGGGCTCAATGCTCAGTTTTGGGATGCAGTTTCTGCGGGACGCGCCCTACTTATCGACTTTTCCCGGTCTGGCGATTTTTATCACTGTCTTGGGCTTCAATCTACTGGGCGATGGGCTACGGGACGCCCTGGACCCGCGTCTGCGGCAATCATGACGGAGGTAAACAATGGCTCAAATCCCCGACAACCGGTTGACTTTGGTCTTTCCCCGGTTGCCTTATTTCACTATTAGCCGTGATAAGACGGCGCTCTTGATTGTAGATATGCAATACCTGGACGCTCACCCCGACCACGGCATTGGGGCCAAAGCCCGTGAGGCCGGTATTGGCGAGATATTTGATTACTATTGGGGGGCGGTTGAATCAGCGATCAGCAACCAACGGCGACTTTTGGAAGTAGCCCATCAAGCCGGTCTCAACGTCATTTACACCCGCATCGCCACCCAAACCGGCGATGCCCGCGACGTGGGCCGGCAACACGGCTATGTCGGTATGGCCGTCCCTAAAAATGCCAAAGAAGCCGAGATTTTGGCTGAGATCGCCCCGGCTGAAGAGGACATCGTCCTCTCCAAAACTTCATCCAGCCCCTTTAACTCCACGGCCATTAACCAATTATTGCGAAATTTGGGGGTCGATACGCTGCTGGTCTGTGGAGTCGTTACCAATGGCTGCGTTGAAGGCACCGTGCGGGATGCCAGCGACCTGGGGTATAATGTGATCATGATCCCCGATGCTTGCGCCGCCGTCACGCCTGAATTACATCAGGCGGCCATCACCAATTTAAACAATGGTTTCTGTAACTGTCGGGATACAGTTAGCGTTGTGGAGGAAATAAACCATGCCTGAAAAGCAATACGAGCAGATCCCTGTCACCACTTTAGCCAGCGGCTATCAATTGGCCCTGCCCGTTCATCGGATCACCGGCGCAGAGTCCGGGCCGACGCTGGGGCTGATCGCCTTGATTCACGGCGACGAACCATTACCCAACGTAATTATGCGGCGCGTCCTGGCCGAACTGGAGCCGAGCCAGCTAAAGGGGAGCGTCCTGATGATGCCGGTCGCCAACCCCTTAGCTTACGAGGCCCTGACCCGCAATACCCCCCTGGATATGACCAATATGAACCGCATCTTCCCCGGTTCCCCTGATGGCTTGTTGACCGAGCAGATTGCCCACGTCATCGCCACCCAGTTTGTGCCCCAGCTCGATTACCTGGTAGATATGCATTCCGGCGGCACCTTTCCGACGGTCGATTATGTTTACCTTTCCAAAGTTGAGCCGAAGCTCTCTTTCGCTTTTGGCTTTGATATTCTCTATGAGGGGCCGGGGTATGTGGGGACCTTGAGCAATGTGACAGAGGAACAGAACATCCCTACCGTCGTCGCCGAGATCGGCGGTGGCAGCCTGGTTGACGCCACCTATATTGAGCGGGGCGAACGCGGTGTCTTCAACGTGATGAAATACTTAAAGATGATAGAGGGCCAACCGGAGTTGCCGGCAAGCCAAACTGTGGTCAAGGAGATGGCTGTCATCCGGCCCAGGACCGGCGGCGTACTTTATCCCGAGGTGTATCTTGACCAGCTAGGGCAAATCGTGCCGGGTGGCACAGTTTTAGGGCGGGTGATCAGCCCCTATACCTTTGAGGAACTTGAAGTCATTACCGCCCCCTTTGAAAGGAGTTTGATGATTCTGTTACGCGGGGCCATCACCCGGGTCAATCCGGGCGATTACGCTTATATGGTCGCTAACGCCGCATCACAGTGGTAAGGTCACGACCTGGCCCGTTTGTGAAGAACGCCGGGCGGCCAGGCATAGTTCAACCGCCGCCCGGCCATCCTCTCCAGTGACCGGCGGCCGACGATCATGGATAATAGAATCAATGAACGTCTGCACCATGTCCGCGTAGGCTTCCAGCCGCACCGGATCGGCGGGGTCTTCTGGATTCAAAGGCGGCTGTTCCCACACTCGCTCCCAGCCGCGATCTGTGGCCAGGTCAAGGTGGGTATAGCCGTCGAAATCGAGCAGTCCCTTCTCTCCTACCACCTGGGTGCGGAACTGGCTCCGGAGGAAGGTGTTACCCGGCAGTTCAAGGCAGGTCCATACCTGCGCGCTAACCCCATTTTCAAAGTTTACCTGAGCCATCATGCTCAAATCAGGGATATGGTGATCGCCATAGCGGGTGACATGGGCGAAGAGGGAGCGCGCCTCACTGCCAGCCAGCCAGCGCACCAGATCGAAAGCGTGAACCGCATAGCCCATGAACAATCCCCCTCCGCTTGGATCGAGGTAAAAGGGCCTCGGTTTGACCGCCTCCAGGGCGTACTGTAACGGCTGGAGGCCCCAATGACGGATTTGACGCACCGCACCAATATGCCCCTCGTTGATCAATTTATGGGCCCGTTGGTGGACCCCGCGAAAACGCTGGCTCTGGATGACCATCAAGGTGACGTCCGCCTGCCGGCAGGCGGCGATCATCCCGTTACACTGGGCCATGTCTGGGGCCATTGGCTTTTCCACCAAAACATGCTTGTCGGCGGCAGTGGCCATTTTGGTCTGTTCCAGATGGAGTCGTTCGCTCTCGGGGGTGGTGATGATGACTGCCTCTATGTCGTCTCTGGCCATGAGTGCCTCGACGGTCGGCAGGTGTTCGATGCTGTAATCGGCCGCGAGTTGCGGAGCCCGTCGGCCAATGGCCACGCCGACGAGGCGGGCGCCCTGGGTGTAACAGGCCAGACACTCGGCATAGGTTCGCCCCATGAATCCGGAGCCGATGATACCAATGCCGATTTGGTGCGGTTCCGTCATAATGATTCTCCTGGTCAGAATGTTGAAGTGTGGTGTAACGCAACAAGATTACGTCGTTGATGAGGGTTATGGAACACGGAGTGGTCAGGTTGCTTATTTCGTCACCGCCCGGCCTTTTGGAGAGCAATCAAAGAGATGAACTCATGGACCAGATTCGCGGCCAGCAAGGATGTTACACCGGCGGGGTCGTAGGCGGGCATGACTTCGACCAGATCAAAACCGATGAAATTCACCCCAACCAACCCACGAATAAGTTGCTGGCACTGGGCGCTGCTAAAGCCGCCTACCTCTGGTGTTCCCGTACCGGGCGCATACGCCGGATCAACAAAATCAATGTCGAATGATAGATAGGCCAGGCTATCACCGATCCGGCCCAAAACCTGCTCCAGCGTTTTTGGGATACCTTGCTCATGTAGCTGTGGTCCAGTTATTACCTGAAAACCGGCATCCAGACTCAGTTGCAGGTCACCGGAGTCATACAGCGAACCTCGCAATCCAATCTGGCTGGAGCGACCAAGATCAATCAAATTTTCCTCGACGGCGTTATGAAAGGGTGTTCCGTGGGTCTGTTTGCCGCCAAAATAGCCGGGCCACAGATCGCTGTGCGAATCGAAGTGGATGAGCGCTACTGGTCCGTATTTGGCCGCAGCCGCCCGTAGTAAGGGCAAGCTGACCGAATGGTCGCCGCCTAGAAAAATGGGGGTCGCCAGGCTGGCAAACACCTCTGCTGCGCCTGTCTCAATCGTCCGGTGGGATTCGGGCAAGTAGCCAGGAACTATTGATAAGTCACCGTAATCAACGCCGGAGCAAACGTCGAAGATGGCAATATCTAATTCAGGGTTATAAGGCCCTAACAACATTGACCCGCTGCGGATCCCCTCAGGCCCAAAGCGGGCACCAACGCGGAAGGTGCCCCCTGTATCAAAGGGAACGCCAACAATGGCAAAGTCGACGTCCCTCAGGTCCGTTATGTGGGGTAAACGCATAAAGGTGCGAATGCCTGAAAAACGGGGGTACCTCATTGCATCTAAGGGGCGATAGTGTTCATGGTGTGACACTTTAGAGGCTCCTATACGTTTCTGACCCATGTTCTGACCGATAGGCCAGCCAATCTTCAAGGGCGGCGACGCGTTCCGGATACTTATAACTGCGGGCTAAGAATCCAACGCCGTGTTCTGGCATGGGGTCCTGGTCGGTTGGCTGATAGCGCAGGTCAACGCTCCAGCGGATGTGGTTGGACTTATTGGGTGTGGACATGTGAATACAGTGATCATTGAACAAAATGGCACCGCCCGCTTTCAAGGGGATCGATACTTCCTCGATCTTGTCTTTCAGGTGAACGTTGTCGAGTTCTGTATAACCCGTGCCACTATAGGTTTCTTTATGATGGGAGAGCACTTCCCTGCGGTGTGTCCCCGGCCAGATGTGCAGACAACCGTTCTCCGGCGTCGCATCAACGAGCGGGATCCAGACCGTGATCACCGGGTTAGCATTGGCTCCTGGCCAGTATGACTTATCCTGATGCCAGGGTACAGCCCCCGCTGCCACGCCGGGCACCTTCGGACGGGTATTGTAAACCGGGTTGGCGAAGATTTCACCGCCAATGAGCGACTCCACCGCGTCCAGGATCTTCGGATTAGCCATCAAAAGGAAATAACCAGGCAACCGGTCTCGCCAACTGCGCCCATATTTCAAAAATTCTTCGTCGGTCTTGCCGGCAAATAACTCGGCCAGCCGAGTCTCAAAGGGGCTATGCTCCCGTTTATCGGCGATGAGGCTGTTATCGTACAGATCTTCGGCGATTTGGTCAACTTTCTGCTTCATAGCGGCAATGACCGGGGTCATATCGCCCTCATCTAACAGATGCGGCAAGACCAGATACCCCTCCCGGTCGTAAAAGGCGATCTGTTCGGCGGTTAGGGAGCCGCCAGGGTTGCTGCGGTATTGATCTAACATCGGTCTAAACTCCTGGTCATATTGTTTCAGGGAGTCTGATATTGCTTTCAGTCTCCCAAGCAGCCCTGCCTCAAACAGTTTGGTAAGTCACTCATACATCTAATCGATAGCGGACTAAATTGTGCAAATATCCACCATCGACGTGGATGGTGGTTCCGGTCACATACCTGGCCGCGTCTGAGGCCAGGAAAATGGCCGCTCCAACCAGATCACGGGTTTGCCCAACACGCCCCATCGGTATCCATTGGTTGAAATTCTCACGCCCCATGTTATCTAAGATGTCACGGTTAATTTCAGTTTCGATGGCGCCTGGGGCGATATTATTCATCCGAATGCCTTGGACAGCCAGCTCCTGGGACATTGATTTGGTAAACATAGCCAGGGCCGCTTTACTCATATTATAGGGAAGATTCCCTGGATGGGGTGTCTCGGCATGCAGTGAGGTGATATTAATCACCGCGGCCGCGGGTGATTTTTTGAGCAGGGGCAGCAATAGGTGGGTTAAGGCTACTGGGGCTCTGGCATTCACTTTCCAGACTTGCTCAAACTTTTCCATATCCAGATTCTCCAGGGACATTGGAATGCCGATGCCGGCATTATTGACCAGGATATCCAGGTGCGATTCCTCGGCCTTAAACGTATTGACCAACGACTCAATCTCTTCGAGGCTGGTCAGGTCCGCTTTGTCAAAGCGGGCCTTTAATGCCTCGGCGGCTGTGGTCCCCTCTGCTTCGAGGATGTCGGTCAGCCAAACTTTAGCGCCGGCAGCGACAAGCCCCCCGGCGATTGCCCGGCCAATCCCCCGGGCGCTCCCGGTAACAAGGGCAACTTTTCCGGCCAGTGAAAATTGGTCTAAGGCAGTCATTACAATTACTCCTGCAACAATAGCTATCAGCTATCAGCGGTCAGCTTTCGGTGTTGCCACCGCCTGATGATTTACGGCTGACTGCTGACGGCCCAATATTTCATTTGTGGTGGCGACGGCTCCTACAAATATAATACCTGGCGGGCCAGCAAAGCGAGCTCTGCACGCCTTATTTTCATCCTTAGCGCTGAACATTAGCTCATGATGTCTTCCTGCTGAGCGCATAGCATTATATCAGTCTGGCGTAGGCCCGTCAATCTGTAGGGCTCTTGTGCTATTGAACGAACCGTCAGATTTGTGATAAAACAGGAATTTGCGCCCCCTCTAAGGCCGTTATATTATCTGACTGATAAACCTTTTTGCGATACAAAGCCAAGCCAATTATACAGTAGAGGTAGGGAAAAATGACCAATAAAACAATGCAAGCCTTGATGATGACCGCAATTAAAGAATTGCAAGTTGTTGACGTGCCGGTCCCAACGATTGAGCAACCTGATTGGGCCTTGCTGAAGGTGAAATCGGTCGGGATATGCGGCTCCGATCTGCACGGCTATCTCGGCCATACCGGCCGCCGCATTCCACCCTTGATTATGGGCCATGAGGCCACGGGCGAGGTGGTGGCCGTGGGCGAGGCGGTCACAAATCTATCGCCTGGAAATCGGGTGGCTGTCCTGCCTGTCTATGACACCGGTACAGAGGGGCAGGAAAAAGACCGCATCGTTATGGGTATGAACTTAGCCGGCGCCTATGCCGAATATGTCACCTGGCCGGCGGCTAATCTCTTTCAGTTGCCGGAAGGACTTGCTTACGAAGACGGCTCCCTGGCTGAACCTCTATCGGTCGCCCTCCATGCGGTCAGCCTGGCCCACATTCGCCCTTATGACACGGCCTTTATTGCCGGGGCCGGCCCGATCGGTCTGCTAACGCTGTCCGTGCTGAGGTCAACCGGGGTAAACCAGATTGCCGTGAGTGACATCAGTGACGCGCGCCTCGAGTCCGCCCAGGCGCTGGGGGCTAATGTGCTCATCAACCCCCAGCGGCAAAATCCCCGCGAGGTGGTTGATACGTTCACGAATGGCCAGGGGGTTGATCTGGCCTTTGAGGCGGTTGGCGTGAGCGCGACCTGCCAACAAACGCTCGAGGTGACCCGCGACCAGGGGACCATCGTCTGGATTGGTAACAACCAGCGCATGGTTGAGATTGATATGCAAGCTATTGTGACGCGGGAGTTAAAGCTGCTCGGCTCTTACGGCATGAATGAGCAAGATTTTCAGCGTTCATTGCAGATGTTGGCCGACGGATCTATTCCCGCCAGACAAATCATCAATCGGCGGGCGGATTTAAGCGAAGGGCCCCAGTTATTTGACGCCCTGGTCGCTTCGCCTGAAACGATCAAGTGCGTGATCAACTTCGCGTAGCCTAAGAAGACGAAATATAATTTTTCCTTGTATGACTCTACTGAAAAAAGGTGCTAGATGATTTTTGGTGGGAGATGAGCACCGAAAAACCAGGTTTCTTTTCTTGTTGCATATGTAAGACAAACTTTAGTTTGTCACCCCCTGGGACAAGCTAAAGCTTAGCCTACAACAATCTTTCTTGTAGACCTCAGAAAGGAGTTGGAGACCCCATGACCTCAAATCCAGAGACTCGTCTTGCTTACAAAGATACCTCCTTACCCCTCAAAGATCGCGTGGCCGACCTAGTGGCCAGAATGACCTTGCCGGAAAAGATCGACCAGATGCTGTTTGACGCGCCAGCCATCGAACGATTAGACGTTGCCAAGCACAATTGGTGGAATGAGTGCCTGCACGGCGTGGGGCGGGCGGGCGTGGCCACTGTTTTTCCCCAGGCGATTGGTTTAGCCGCTACCTGGAACCCCGATTTAATCCACCAGGTGGCGACCACCATCTCGGACGAAGCCCGCGCTAAACACCACGAAGCGGACCGGCGTGGCATCCGCGAAATCTACACCGGATTGACGTTCTGGACGCCGAACATCAATATTTTCCGCGACCCGCGTTGGGGTCGTGGGCAGGAGACGTACGGGGAAGATCCTTACCTCACTGCCCGAATGGGGGTGGCTTTTGTTCAGGGACTCCAAGGGGATGATCCGCGTTATCTGAAGCTAGTGGCGACCCCCAAACACTTCGCCGTCCACAGCGGCCCGGAAGCGGATCGACATCACTTCGATGCGGTGGTTGATCACCGAAACCTGTGGGATACTTACCTGCCTGCCTTTGAAGCCTGCGTCAAAGAAGCCAGGGCCGCCTCGGTGATGGGGGCTTACAACCGCGTTAATGGCGAGCCAGCCTGCGCCAGCCCAACCTTATTGGAAGAAATCTTGCGCCAACAGTGGGGCTTCGACGGCTATGTTGTCTCTGACTGTTGGGCCATCGTCGATATCTACGCTCATCACCAGGTTGTTAAGACGCCGGAGGCAGCAGCGGCGCTGGCGGTTCAACATGGTTGTGACCTCAACTGCGGCAGCACCTATCCGGCTCTGGTTGAGGCGGTAAAACAAGGGCTGATTTCAGAGGAGGCCATCGACCGGGCTGTTAAACGGCTCTTCACCGCCCGCTTCCGGCTGGGGATGTTCGATCTCTCGGAACAGAATCCCTATACCCAGATACCTTACGCAGTCGTTGATTCGCCGGAGCACCATGAGCTGGCCCTGCGAACGGCGCGAGAGTCGATTGTCCTGCTCAAGAATGAAGGTAATCTGCTCCCGCTGTCTAAAGACCTGGAGTCCATCGCCATCATTGGCCCCAACGCCGACAATCTACCCGTGTTGCTGGGCAACTACAACGGCACACCAACCAGGGCCATTACGCCCTTGGAAGCCATTCGCCGGAAGATTTCCCCGTCGACCAGGCTTTATTACGCCCAGGGGAGTGGTCTGGCGGACGGGGTTCCCCCCCTTGAAGTTGTCCCAGTCGCTCATCTCCGCCCAACCGCCCCCAGGGCGAACGAAAAGGGCCTGTCCGCAGCTTATTATGATACCCCTGATTTTGAGGGCGAACCCGCCTTGCGCCGGACTGATCCTGTCGTCGACTTCATCTGGCCGGGAACGACACCCTTGACGGGAGCGTGGGGCGATCATTTCTCGATCCGCTGGACTGGCTTCCTCATCCCACCCACGAGCGGCACATACAAACTGGGCGTCAACGGCTTCAGTGCTTACAAGCTCTATCTGGGGGACGAACTAATGGTCGAGTTCCAGGGGATTCACCACCCCATACTCAAAACCAGGGATGTTGAATTGGAAGCCGGCCGAATGTACCCTATCCAGTTGGATTATGTAAGTCAGGGTCTTGATCCGCAGGTACAACTCCTGTGGGCACCGCCCGACATTGATTATGAACCCCAGGCCCTGGAAGCAGCCGAGAAAGCCGAGGTGATCGTAGCCGTGATGGGGCTGTCGCCGCTGCTGGAAGGGGAAGAAATGCCGGTTCAGGTGGAGGGCTTTTCCGGCGGCGACCGCACTGATATCAAGCTCCCGCGCCCGCAGGCAGATCTGCTCCAACGGCTGCATGCGCTGGGTAAGCCGGTGGTCCTGATTCTCTTAAACGGCAGCGCTCTGGCCATCGACTGGGCGGCCGGGCACATTCCCGCCATCGTCGAAGCCTGGTATCCCGGCCAGGCTGGCGGCGAGGCCATCGCCGACATCTTATTCGGCGATTACAACCCGGCCGGGCGGCTGCCGATCACCTTCTACAAGTCGGTCGAAGACCTGCCGCCTTTTGCGGATTATCGAATGGCTGGCCGCACCTATCGCTATTTTCAAGGTGAACCCCTCTTCCCCTTCGGGTACGGCTTGAGCTATACTACCTTTAGCTACCACAATCTGCAATTGAGCGCCAAGCATATCGCCCCCAATGACAAGCTCATCGTCAGCGTAGACGTAACCAACACGGGTGAGCGCGGAGGTGAAGAGGTCGTTCAGCTTTATATCCACGCACCGCGTATCGAAGCCAGCGTCTCCAGACCCCTCCAGGAACTCAAGGGTTTACAGCGGATCAGGTTACAACCGGGTGAGATGAAAACGGTTACCTTCACCCTAACAGCCCAGGAACTCGGTTTCTATGATGAGGCGAAGCAATTTGCAGTTGAACCAGGAACCTTCAAAGTGCTGGTTGGCAGTTCTTCCGCCAATATTCGCCTGACAGATGAATTTGCCAGCAGTCCTGATGGTTAAGTTACCGGATTTACTTGCCCATTGCTTGTAGGGCCTGTAAACAGCGGTCTACGGCCTCCAGGGGCGGGTAAGCGTCACTTTCATACTCGACGATATACCATTCCGTTCCGCCGACCGTTTCGCACGCCTGGAAAAGCGCCGTCCAATCGGTCTCATCCTGGCCGATTAAGGGGCGAAAGCCGGCATGCATATCTTCTTTAGCCAGAGTTTTAGAATATGGCTTGAGATGGACGGTTACCGCCCGGCCCGGATATTTTTTGATGATGGATACCGCTTCACCACCGCCGGCGATAGCGTTGCCGGTGTCGAGTTGCATGACCACCTCTCTATGGGTATGGCCAAAGAAGGTGTCCCAGGGGCGTTCACCGTCTAGCAGGGTAAACTCGACGTGGTGGTTGTGGTAGCCGGTGACCATATCGTGGGGGGCTAGTTTTTCGGCCAGTTGGTTGAAGAAATCGGCCAGTTTGAGCCAATCAGCCCGGGATTGCCGCAGCTCCGCCGGAATGCCAGGGACGATGACCTTGTCATTGCCCAAAGTTTTGTTGAAGGCGATGGTCTCTTCCAGGGCTTCATCTTGCACCAGGGAAAAGGGGGTGTGCCAGCCACAGCAGACCAAACCCACCTCATCTAATATAGCCCGTAACTCCTGGGCCCTGTGCTGGGGTGGGCCAAAAAACTCAACCCCGGCGTAACCCATTTCGGCAACGGCCTTGAGTGTGCCGCGCATGTCTTCGGCCAGATTATGACGGACGGAGAACAATTGTAGGCCAATGGGAATTTTTGTCACGGGAGATACTCCTTTCTGAGTGAAGGGAATGAGGAATAATTTTGCAAGTTGACAACCTGGCCACTTTTCGCCCAAGCGAACTCTCCACATGCCGCCGGCAGAAGGTTCTGCTCGTAACATTGCCACAATGCTTTCTCAAGCCCGACAACCCAACCTCGATCGCCTTCAGTCTGAATCAAGTCCGGCGGGAAATTGGCGATGTGGGGCATTGACTCCTGGGCGCCATTCACGCACAAAGTCTGGGCCATAGCAGCTTCAGCCCCACACGGGAGGGGCTCGCCTGTTTGCACGGCTGACACCGACTGCCAGAGTTTTTGGGCGTTATCGGCAAAGGGGTCACCGTAGTCTTTACGGCGGCCATCCTGGAAGGTGGCGACAATCCTGCCCTCACCATCGGCGTCGTAGTTAACCACGGCCCGCTCGAATTCGAAGTGAAAGAGGGGGTTGGCCGTGGTGGCCACCGGATGAGCGGTGTAGAAGAGGATTTCAACGCCTGGTTCGGTGTAGCAGCGCAGGGCGGCGGTATCGTAGTTTTCGATGGCGTTGGCGCGGTAGAGTTCGGCCTGGACGCTGGCGAGTTTGGCGCTGGTTTCCCGCGTTTCGCCCAGGACGTAGAACATGTTGTGCAGGTAGTGGGCGGTGGCATTGTTGACCGGGCTATCGAGCACCCAACAGCCATCGGGCAGCCTGATTTTGCCGGCCCACTGGTTGCGCTGGTAATAGGGTTGCCAACGCGGCCAGAAGACCCGCGTCTTCAGGCGAACCGGCCTCCCCAGGCGACCGGCCCTAATATCCTGTTTTAACTGCTGAATGGCCTCAGAGAAGGACCATTGATAGCCGATGGCGACGAATTTGCCGGCCTCGCGTTCGGCCTGGATAACTTGATGCGCCTCTTGAATGGTGACACAGAGCGGCTTTTCGCACAGGACATTGGAGCCGTGAGAGAGGGCTAAACAGGTCAGCGGGGCGTGCAAATGGATCGGGGCAGCGATCACCACCAAATCGGCAAAGTTGTTGGCGTAAAATGCCTCCAAATCCGGGTAAATTGGGATATCTGCCCTGGTCAATGGGTCGAGAAAGGTGGAACGTTCTGGAAACGGATCGACGGCCGCGACGAACTGGATTCGTTGCGGCGCTGTAGGGGCCAAAAGCTGGCGCAAATAAAAGCTTCCGTATCCACTGATGCCGACCAGGGCTACGTTAACCGGTGCGTTCAATCGTTGGGTCCCCCTTGAAAATAAGTGTTGGTAGTAACGACTTCAGTCGTTCATGGCCTTGATCCCGAAGCCGAAAACGACTAAAGTCGTCACTACGAATACCCCGGAGGGCACACGTTTTCGTCCTCGGTGGTGCGCCCTGGCTCGTGATGGCTCTCCTGTAAATGGCTGTCAGCTTTCAGCCGTCAGCCGGCAGCTTGATCATTGGCTGATCGCTGATGACTTTGGTAATGAGGCGTGAGGCACGCCCTCGTGCCGAACACGTGGGCGTGCTGGCTCCTCTAATTTCATCCTGGGTGATTATATGCCTTATTACCGAAGAGAGCAACCCTCTAAGCAAACCCCAATAATATTAAAAAAAGCCCCGGCTGTGGCAGTCAGGGCTTAAATTTCGGATGCTTTATTTGACTCTACTGAAACAAGGGGATTTTCACCGCGAAGACGCAAAGTGCACAAAGTTTTTTTAGGTAAGTCAAATATGGAGCTGCATTGGCGGAAAAATTGAGTAACCTTAACTTTTATATTCTTGGCGTTCTTCGCGCCTTCGCGGTTCAGTTCTTGGTTTCTTCAGGGGATCTTATTTAGCTTGAAAGGCGGGGTTCGCCGCCTTGGACTGGGGTTGGGCTTGCAACTTCTGACCAACGGCGATCAACCAATTCCCGCTGCGCTGGAGCAAACTGGGCTTATTTCGCTGCCCTTGACCATACACCCGGGCCATCTCAGCCGAACTCAACGGTTTGGTCCGGCGACTGGCTTGCTTTTCTAACAAATACAGCTCTGCATTATACATATTACCTTCTCCTTAAGTGTTGTTGAATAACGTCCTGGAGTCCAAGGCTTTAGCCTTGAAACCCGGCAAATCTAAAGGTTTGGATTCCAATATTTCAGCTTCTTAATAGTAGGTTGGCCTTAGGCCGGGATAACGATGTCAGGCTGGCGCTGACCTTTGAGCTTCTGACCCAGGCTGATCAAGACCTGCGCCAGGGCTTCGCGACTGCGGGCCCAAAGACTTGGCTGCTGGGCCTGGAGTCCTCTGACCAGGCGTTCATGCGCAGCCTCTTGTATGCGTTCGTTAAGCCGACGGTTCATTTCTTCACGCTCGAATGCTAATAAGTACGGGTTCATGATAACCTCCTCTTTTTTGTTAGGCGACTACTTCAACTTTTGAGTGGCTTTCGGCCCCAAGCTGCTGGCCGACGGTAATCAGGATAGTACCTACGTAGGCCAGGAGGTGGCCCCCAAGGCCAGCCTGATTGGCCTGGCTCTGCCGGTGCTGCCGGGCGGCCTGGGCTTCTTGCAACAACTCTTGCTGACGAATTTGACCTAATCTTGTTAGTAAAGTCGAATCTATCATCATCCTTCTCCTTAGCTAACTAGCTTTACATTTGTTGTGCTGTGATCTTGTGTTTCCGTCTCTCAACCAGTTTTGTCCTCATTATAGTCAGCTATCGTCTCAAGATCGTTGCCAGAGGCGTCCCAAGAAGCGTCTCAGCAAAATTCATTGGCTATTTTTAGTAAATTTTGTTTATTATCGCTGTGGTAGAACCGCACTTAACCGTGGAGGAGGGAAAGAAACCAGGTTTTTTACGAAAATGAGCAAAAATCCAGCCAGAATCGGGCTTAAATGACTTTAATCTGACCTAATGTATCGAGAAAAACCTGGTTTCTCATTTAATCACGGTTTAATGCAGAGTTACCGCTGTGAGAGGCGTACAGATTAGGGAGGTATATTTCAGATTTTAGGTAGATTTCAGATGTGGAGGTAGTACAAAACCACGGGACGTGTCAGGGATCACAGCATGTCATTCTGAGGAGCAGAGCGACGAAGAATCTCCACCTCGCAACAGGGAAAGACTCCTCAACTCCGCTTCGCTCCGCCTCAGAGTGACAGCACAATATATTTCAATCCCGAAAAGACCTCTTGATTTTACACTCGTAAGGGCGAGGCAACTCGAATTGAAGGTTGTTTTCCGAGTTGCCTCGCCCTTACGTTTGGTTTCGATTTGGTTTATCTATTAGCGCATCTTCTCCCGGCGACGCTCACCCAGAGCGTAACGCCTCCTCAAGTGACTGGAGAAAGTACTCGACGTCGGCCATGGTGTTGTAGCCGTGGATAGCGACGCGCAAGCGGCCGGCGTGGCTCATGATATGAATATCTTTGGGGTGCAAGACCGACTGGATGCGTTCGGCCTCGGGGTGGCGGAAAGCCAGAATCCCGGCGATGGTGTCCGGTTCGTCGGGGGTCAGTAATTCAAGCGGCAATTTCTTCAACCCTTCCAGGCAAGCCAACACCAGGGGGCGAGCATACGCGTCAATGGCCTGGATGCCGACCGCCTGGACGTAATTCAAGCCGGCGTTGGCTGCGTAGACCGCCGCGTAGTTAGGCATCCCGACCGAGAAACTGGCCGCCCCCGGTTTACTGACCACCTTTTCAAGGCTTTCGGGGCCAAAGGGGTCTTGCAGATGAAACCAGCCTCCGGCGGGCACGGTCCATTCTTCCGTCCGAGCAGCGGGGACACCCACCAGGCCACCGCCGTGGCTGCCCAGAATCCATTTGTGGGTGGAACTGACGATCAGATCCACCCCGGCCAGGTCTAACGGGATACGGCCCAGGGCCTGGGTCACATCGACCGACACCAAAGCGGGCGAGTGTTGCCGCACCGCCGCCAAAACAGCCGGAAGGGGGATCATGAAGCCGTTGAAGAAGCTGACCAGGGAGACTTGCAGCAGCCGGGTCCTGGGGCCAAGCAAGTCCACCAGGTCTTCAAGGCGCAGCGCCCCCTCGCGGGCGCGCCAGACCTTGACCGTGGCCGGGCAGGCCGGTTGCAGCCAGGGGGTGGAGCCGGCGGGAAAGTCGAGGTCGGTGATGATCACTTCGTCGTCAGCGGTGAGTTGCAGGGCCAGAGCGGCCAGGTTATAAGCCTCGGACGAGCAGGAGCAGAGGCCGATTTCATCCGCCGTCAGGCCGTAAGCGCGCGCTGTTTGCTCTTTAAGCGCCCGCCATTGGGCCTCGTGCAAGACACGGCCATCCATGCCCAGCAGCTTATCCTGGGCGTATTGCGCCAGCGCATCGATCACGACGGTGGGCGGAATGCCCTCGGCCGCGGTGTTCAGATAGGTCTTGCCGACCAGGGAAGGGAAGTCGGCCTCGCGTGAGGTGGGGGTGAGCATGTTGGATTCCTTTCTGCGGTATGACTTTGGTTCTTCGTCCTTTGGTTAACGACCTGGGAGATTAGAGATTGGAGATTAGAGATTATCGCTCCAATCTCTAATCTCTAATCTCTAATCTCCTCTAAAAGGCGAACACATCAACTGCTGATACACCGCCACACCCTGGCGAAGCTGCTCCAGGTCAAGCCACTCGTCGTGGGTGTGCGCCTGGGCGATGTCGCCCGGCCCGAGGACGACCGTCGGTATCCCGATGCGGCCGAGGTTGCTGCCGTTGGTGCCGTAGCCAACCCCCAACGGGTCGGCGGGGAGCCCCATCTGCTTTAACACGCGACCCACAAAGTTCGCAAATTCCTCGCTGCCACGCGGGTCGAGGGGATAGTCAATGATATCCGGCTCGGCCTGGGAGACCTGCAATTGGTCGTCGGCCTGGCGCAGTTCATCGAGCAAGCGCTCGACCGTGGGTAGAACCTGCTCCGGATTTTCGCCAGGCACAATCCGCCGGTCAACCTGGATCTCGCATTGGTCGGGGATGATATTGATATGGCTGCCGCCCCGGATGACGTTGATGCTGCCCTGCGCTTTGCCGGTCAGCGGGTGGGTCGTGGTCAGGGTGGGGATATAACGCGATTCCAAAGCCTGGATGACCTTGACCATCATGCTGATGGCCGAACGGCCCTGGCTGGGATCAGAGGAGTGGGCCGCCCGGCCATGGGTCCTGATGCGCCAACGGACGACCCCGTTGTGGGCCACAATCAACTTGAGTTGGGTCGGTTCGCCGATGACGGCCCCAGCCGGCCGCCACCTGAGGGTGGGTAAATGCTCCCTGGCAAAGGTTCGAATGCCTGCCTTGAGCCCTTCTTCGTCGAGGGTGTAGAGCAGGGCGATGTTATTGGGCTGGCTTGACCCGGCCATGTATTCCTTCAAGGCCCACAGCATGGCCGCCCCGGTCCCCTTGGTGTCGCAAGCCCCGCGGCCATAGAGGCGGCCTTCTTTGATCTCCCCGGCGAAGGGATCAACCGTCATGCCTTCGACGCCGACGGTATCGAGATGGCTCTCAAAGAGGAGCCAAGGGGCGTCGGCCGCCACTTGATGGCTTAGCAACAGGTTGAAGCTTTGGCCGTCCATCGGCAACCGTTGGATGGCCAGGCCCAGACCCTGGGCCAGCCCCTCGAGATGTTGAGCCAGGGCCAGCTCGGCGTCCGCTTTGTCTGAGATGCCGGCGTTGATCGAATCGTAGCCGACCATGGCCTGGAGGAGGGATTCGCACGATGGCGGGATTTGGATTGGCATGGGGTGCTCCTGTAAATGGGAACTGGTGCCTACCTGGTGATAATCAAGTAAACGCCGCTGCCGGCCAACAAAATGCCAAGCACGTAGCGCCAGGTGAGGGGTTCCCGTAACAAAATCAAGCCCGCCAGGCTGGCCAGCAATAGCCCGGCCAGGCGGATGACCGGCGAGGCGACCGAAATCGGCGCCCCGGCCCCAAAGCTGGCGTATAACCCAACCGTAACCAGGCTGAAGGCGATACCGACCCCTAAGGCGGCCAAAACGCCGGCGGGCTGGGCGTGTTGGGGCAGCCCCTGCGTCCGCTGCCACAAGACCCAGCCTAAACCGAACAGAAAGGTACAACTGCCGTAGAGCAACAAGCCTAAGCTGTTGGAGAGCCTACCGGCGGCGAGCTTGACAAAGAAATCGGCGGTGGCCAGGGCAAAGGCAGTGGCCAGGGCGTAGGGGATCCAGTTCATGGGGCTGATTGTAATTGTTTGTTTGGTTTGGGGCAAAAAAGCCGCTCGGCGCTACAGGCCCGCCCGGAGCTAAAGCTGCCGGGCTATTATAGCGACGCCCCGTGAACGGGGCTTGATTTTGGACCCAGCCAAGCCCGGTTGACCGGGCGTCCCCTTTTAGCCCGGTCGGTTTACCGCCGGGCGGGGGGCGGCACGAAATCGAGGTCTATTGGGAATACCATTGCTTAGGGGCATTGGCCTAAAGCCCACTGCTACTAAGAATTCGTGGCTTACTTGAAGGCCGAGGCCCGCCCGGAGCTAAA
>JABAHQ010017966.1_pt3 | contig 19433 bp, 17 predicted proteins | sample 7062091 | NCBI WGS metagenome assembly JABAHQ01 (sample SAMN14534359, study PRJNA622989) | marine sediment metagenome | biome: marine biome [ENVO:00000428]; feature: marine pelagic biome [ENVO:01000023]; material: deep marine sediment [ENVO:00002113] | place: India: Gulf of Kutch | collected...
GCCGTGACGGCGACGGCTCCGATCAGGACCCACGGCCGGAGGATTCTGCCGGCGGGTGGGTCACATCTCCCTCCACCGGCCTCGGGGGGCGTCTGCAAGGATTCGTCGGGGGCTTCGTATGCCATTAGTATGGAAGAGTGGATCGCGCGATATGCGGCCTGCCTCCGGGCATCGATCGGTCCCTCGGTGGACTGCCGCTCAAGATGGGGTCCGGAACCCGCGCTGGGAACCACCACCCCTGGCCGCGTACTTCCGAGATCGGGGACACGGCGGGACCACGGGCGCCGCTCCACCGCGGGACCCAACCGCCGATCCACCGTGTAAGGAATCTGGTTCACTCCGGTTCTCCGTCCTCGGGAGTGCGTCCTGCCGGGCAGGGGCCGGTTCGATCGAATGCCCAGGTGATTCGATGCTCCCACTGACGTCAGCCTCTTCGACAATCCGGCGGGCCTGCTCCCTCGGACTCGCCGTTTCCACGCTCGCGATCGCGCTCCTCCCGGGCTCGGCCGAGGCCCAGTACTTCGGGCGCAACAAGGTCCAGTACGACGACTTCGACTTCCGGGTGCTCCACACCGACCACTTCCGCATCCACTTCTACGAGGAGATGGCCGGGGCGACCGACGATCTCGCCCGCATGTCCGAGCGCTGGTACGAGCGCCTCGCCCGTGCGTTCCAGCACGAGTTCGAGGAGCCGAAGCCGCTGATCTTCTACGCCGATCACCCCGACTTCCAGCAGACCAACACACTGCAGGGGTTCATCGGCGAGGGGACGGGAGGGGTCACCGAGTCCCTCAAGAACCGGGTGATCCTGCCCCTCACCGGCTCCTACCACGACACCGACCACGTGCTGGGGCACGAGCTCGTCCACGCCTTCCAGTACAACCTGGCCCAGGCCCGGAGCGGCGGCGGCCTCCAGGGGCTCTACCGCCTCCCCCTCTGGCTGATCGAAGGGATGGCCGAGTACCTGTCGGTGGGACGAGAGGACGCCCTCACGGCCATGTGGCTTCGGGACGCCCTGAGGCGCGACGACTTGCCCACGATCGATCAGATGACGAGGGAGCGGCGCTTCTTCCCCTACCGCTTCGGTCAGGCTTTCTGGGCGTACGTGGGGGGCGAGTATGGCGACGACGCCGTGGTCCAGCTCTTCCGGCGTTCCATCCGGAGGGGATGGGGTGCGGCTCTGGTCGAGGTCCTCGGGACCTCGTCGGACACCCTTTCGGCCCGCTGGCACGCGGCGGTGGAGGAGCAGTATCTGCCGCTCCTGGAAGGCCGGACCCCGCCGGGGGAGGTCGGGACCCTCCTCATCGCCCCCAGCACCGGATCGGGCAGCCAGAACCTCTCGCCCGCCTTGAGTCCCGACGGGCGCTACGTGGCGTTCCTGTCCGAGAAGGACCTCTTCTCGATCAACCTCTACCTGGCGGACGCGCGGACGGGAGATGTGATCCGAACGCTGTCCAGCGCCAATTCGAACACCCACTTCGACGCGCTCCGCTTCATCGACTCCTCGGTGACGTGGTCTCCCGACGCGTCGAAGGTGGCGTTCGTCGTCATCGCCGACGGCGACAACCAGCTCGTGGTCGTCCGAGCGGAAGACGGCGACGTGGTGCGGCGGATCGCGGTCTCCGAGGTAGGCGCGATCATCAACCCGGCCTGGTCTCCCGACGGAACCAAGATCGCGTTCACCGGCATGAAGGGCGGGATCAGCGACCTCTACGTCCTGGACGTGGAGAGCTCGGCGGTGCGGCAGCTCACCGACGACCGGAACGCGGACTTCCACCCGGCCTGGTCGCCGGACGGCCAGGTGATCGTGTTCTCCTCGGACCGGGGGCCAGAAACCGACTTCGACCGACTCGCCTACAGCAGCTTCCAGCTCGCCTTCCTCGAGCTGGAGTCCGGAGAGGTCCGTCACCTGCCCGTCTTCGGGAACGTGCGCCACTCGAACCCCCAGTTCTCGCCCGACGGCGAAAGCCTCTACTTCGTCTCGGACCAGGACGGGTTCAGCGACATCTACCGGCTGAAGCTCTCCACCGGCGAGGTGTTCCGCGTCACCGAGGTGGCCACCGGCGTCAGCGGGATCACGTCGATGTCGCCGGCGATGAGCGTGGCCGGACGGACGGGCATCCTGGCCTTCTCGGTCTTCGACGAGGCCGAGTTCCACGTCTACACCCTGGATCGTCAGGCGGCGGAGAGCGACATCCTCACCGTGGCCCAGACCGGACCGGTTCCGGGACGGCTCCTCCCTCCGGCCGAGCCCCGGGTGCGGAGCCGGGTGGCGGCCTACCTCTCCGACGCCCAGACGGGGCTGCCGTCCAAGGGCACGTACGCCGTGGGCGAGGACGACGAGGACTACGACTCGGAGCTCCAGCTCGACTTCATCGGACAGCCCACGATCGGGGTGGGCGTCGGGACGGACCAGTTCGGGAGCTACCTGGGGGCCGCGGGCGGGGCGTCGGCGTTCTTCAGCGACATGCTGGGCAACCGCTGGCTCGGCGTGGCGATCCAGGCCCAGGGAACCTTCAAGGACATCGGCGGACAGTTCTTCTACCAGGACCTGAAGAACCGCTGGAACTGGGGCGTCTCGGGGGGACGCATCCCCTTCCTCCTTCAGGGAGTCCAGGGCGGGTTCACCCAGGACGGCAGCAGGGTCCTGGAGATCATCCGTCAGCGCATCTTCATCGACAACCTCAACACCACGGTAGCCTACCCGTTCTCCACGACACGGAGGGTGGAGGCGAGCGTGGGCTTCACGCGCTACTCCTTCGACGTGGAGGCGGAGCGGTTCGTGCAGGCGCCCGGAGGCCGGCTGATCGAGCGGGAGCGGATCGAGCTCGAGACCTTCGATCCGCTGAACCTGGCAACCGCATCCCTGGCCCTCGTCGGTGACAACTCCTACTTCGGCTTCTCCTCGCCGGTCCGGGGAGGGCGCTTCCGCATCGAGGTGGAGAACACCCTGGGCACCGTCGACTTCCAGTCCCTCACCCTCGACTGGCGCCGCTACTGGAATCCCACCACGAACCTGACGATCGGTCTCAGAGGTCTCCACTTCGGACGCTACAACGGCGACAGCGAGCTGGAGGCGAACCCGGTGATCCAGCCGATCTACCTGGGGTTCGAGACCCTCGTCCGGGGCTATTCCATCGAGAGCTTCGAGCCCGGGGTGGAGTGCACCCCCGACGCGGTGCCCGGCGATGACTGTCCGGAGTTCTCCCGCCTGTTCGGGCATCGGATCGCCGTGGCGAACTTCGAGCTGAGGGTGCCCTTCCTTGGAACGGAGCGGTTCGGAGTGCTCAACTTCCCGTACATTCCCACCGAGCTGGTGGCGTTCGCCGACGCCGGAGTGGCGTGGTCCTGCCGCAACGAGCGCTTCTGCCCGTCCAGCGACGCCTCCGCCGACGATCCGGTCTTCGAGTTCGACACCGACAGCTTCCGCCGCGTGCCACTGGTGAGCACCGGCCTCTCCGCCCGCTTCAACATCCTCGGCTTCATGGTCCTCGAGGCCTACTACGCCTATCCCTGGCACCGGCAGGAAAGGGGTGCCCACTGGGGCTTCGTGATCGCCCCGGGTTGGTGACCGAGGCCCTCGGGGAGTTCGTCCGGCTCGTCAACGAAGGCGCCTACTGGGAGAGCCACGAGGTCCTCGAGGCTCCGTGGCGTGATCAGGGGAGCGACTTCTACCAGGGGCTGATCCTCTACGCCAGCGCCTTCGTGCACGTCGATCGGGGCAACCCACACGGGATCCGAGCCCAGCTTCGCAAGGCCCTGGAGCGGCTCGGGCCCTATCCCGAGACCTACCTGGGCGTCGACGTAGAGGGGATTCGCCGCCACGCACGGGAGGTCCGGGAGACCGTCGGCGCCCTGGAGGACGATCCGCCCGAGCGCTGGTGGAGCGTGATCGAGCGGCCCCGCCTCTCCCTCGCTCCCGGGGACGTGAGGGGGAACGAGCCGGAGCTGGCAGGGGGGTGAGCCACTTGCCCTCCTTCGGCGACCCGCGGGACGACGGACCGCAGCCGCTCGCTAGAAGATCTGGAGCTTGATATAGCGGCCCGGGTTCTCCCGGAGGTCCGTGAGGAGGCGCTCCAGGCTCTCCGCCGCTCGATTCAGGTTGACGTAGAGAGAGTCGTTGCGGGAGAGCTGGCCCAGGGTTCCCTCTCCCCGCTCGAGCCGGGCGAGCACCGTCTCCAGGGAGCCCACGGCCCGGTCCAGGGTGGCGCTGGTCCGGTTCAGGCTGGCCAGCGTGGAGTCGGCCCGGGCGATCGCGCTGGCGGCCTCGGGACCCGCCTCGGCCGCCGTCTCCAGGCCGTCGGCCGTGCGGTTCAGGCTCGCGGTGAGCCGGGCCACCTCGTCCCTCTGCTCCCGGGTCATCGCCGACAGGTCCGACAGGAGGGTGTGGAGCTCCTTCGCGCTTCCTTGCAGGGACGAGACGGTGGGCTCGGAGAGGAGGGCCTCGAGCCGCTCCAGCGTGGTGCTGGCCTGACCGCCCAGATCCCGGACCGTTCCCATGATGTCCTCGGTCGAGCTTCCGGGCAGGTTGCCACCCGGGAGAAGGGCCTCGTCGCTCTCCCCGGGGATCACTTCCACCGTGCGGCCTCCGATGAGGCCCGTCCCCCCGATTCGGACGCGGGAGTCGGAGGGCACCTCCCACTTCCCCTCGATCTCGAGGGTCATGAGAACCTGTCCCTCCGCCATGTCGAAGCCGTCGACGCGACCGATGTTCACGCCCCGCATCTGGACCGCGTCCCCGTTCCGGACCCCGCCGGCGTCCTCGACCGTGGCGGTGATCAGATAGCGTCCACGGAAGGTGGCCGGATCGGTGGTCAGGAAGAGGACCAGGAGAGACGACAGGATGCCGACCAGCACGAAGACCCCGACCCGGAGCTCCCGTCCTTCCGAGCCCCGGGGGATCGCCCGGTCGAGCTCCTGGTCGGAGGGCCCTTCGTTCCCTCCGCCCGTCATCGGCCGCGCGTGGTCGCTCATGAGATGTCGATCATGTCGAGTGCCCTCTCGGCCGCTTGTCGATCCATGAACGCCTGGACCACGGGATCGCTGCTGGTCCGGAACGCCCCGGAAGTTCCGCAGAAGCGGAGGCGTCCCCCCTCCAACATCGCCACCCGGTCGCACATGGCGAGCCCGCCCTCCACGTCGTGGGTGACGATGACCGAGGTCACGTCCAGCTCCTCGGTGAGCTGCATGATGAGGCGCTCCACCGCCGCCGTGTTCACGGGGTCGAGCCCCGTGGTGGGCTCGTCCCAGAGGAGGATCCTGGGGCGTCCCACGATCGCTCGAGCGATCCCCACCCGCTTCTTCATCCCCCCGGACAGCTCCGCCGGAAGCTTGGCCAGGACCGCCGTCGGGTCCAGGTTCACCAGCTCCAGGGCCTCCCACACCCGCCGCGCCTGCTCCCGCTTGTCCATCTCCCGGAGGCGGGCCTCGGGGAGGCCCATGGAGACGTTTCCGTGGACGGTCAGGGAGTCGAAGAGGGCCGCGTTCTGGAAGACGTAGCCCACTTTTCTCCGGATCCGGCCGAGGGTCCCCTTCTCGCTGAAATACACGGATTCGCCCTCGACCCGCACGTCCCCCCGGTCGGGCACGATCAGGGCGATCGTGGTCTTCAGGAGCACGCTCTTCCCCGTTCCCGAGGGGCCGAAGACCGCGAACATCTCACCCGTCTCCACCGACAGGTCGACGCCGGACAGCACGGGCGCGTCGAAGGCCTTGTGGACGCCCCGGTATTCGATCATCGGACGGCTCACGGCGCGATCCCTGCCCCCGCGCGCTCGGCCGACGGGGGGGGGCACGCCCCCGAGGTCGCGCGGACGCTCGTCATTCGAGGAAGAGGGGTGGGAAGAGGGCGTCGAGGATCAGGATCGTGAGGGTCATGAACATGACCGACGCCGTGGTGGTGCCCCCGACCCCCGCCGCCCCCCCCCTGGTGCGGAAGCCCATGTGGATCGCGATCACGGGAATCGCGAACCCGAAGACGACCGCCTTTCCCAGGGAGTACACCAGGTCGAAGGAGTGCCAGAAGAGGCGCGCCCCGTAGAGGAAAGACTCGAAGCCGAGCCCCACCGTCGCCTGGGCCGAGACCATCCCCGCGAAGATCCCGATCACGTTGGCGAAGCCCACCAGCAGCGGCATGATGATCACGCCCGCCACGATCCGGGGGGCCGCCAGGATCTCCACGGGGTCCCGCCCCACCGAGTGGAAGGCGTCGATCTGCTCCGAGACTTTCATCGTGCCGATCTCGGCCGTGATGCGGGCTCCCACCCTTCCCACCAGGACGATCGCGGTCAGGACCGGGCCCATCTCCAGGACGATGCTCTCCACGACCACGCTTCCCAGGACGTAGAGGGGGATCGAGCCCGTGAACTGGTACCCTCCCTGCTGGCTCGTGACGATCCCGGCGAGGGAAGCCGTCACCAGGACGATGGGGATGCTCTGGATCCCCATGATGTAGATCTGCTCGGAGATCGACCGCAGCGAGATGCGCATGCGGGCCAGACAGGCGAAGGAGTTCCAGATCAGGAGCGCGATCTGGCCGGCGTGCTCCACCACCGTCTCGCCCACGCGGCCCACGGCCCGGAGGGGGCGGGCGACGGGACGGGGGATGGAAGAGGTGAGGGAATCTTCCCGGTCCACGGGGGGGTCGCCGCTCCTCGGTGTGTGGGTCGCAGACGCTGGGTCGGAAGCCCCGGACCCGCGGTGCCGAGGGTCCGTTCAGCCCGAAATGATCGACCGTCCGCCGGCCGAGCGCAAGGCATCTCCCGGACCCACGAGGGCCTCGGCGCGCCCCCCCTCGCGCCACCCTCCCGCTCTCCTTCCACCGGGGCCGCTCCGTCGCTCCCTCCGGATCCCCCGCCTGGCGCCCGGGTAGCGTCGGCCCGGGAGCGAGAGGGCGCACTCGACGGGACGACGGGGACCCATGGATCTTCTGCTATCGGAGAAAGTCGCCGTGGTGACCGGCGCCTCCAGCGGGATCGGAGCCGCCACAGCGCGCTCCCTCGCCCGAGCCGGGGCCGCCGTGACGCTGGCGGCCCGCCGGCAAGGCCGCCTCGACGCCCTGCGGGATGAGATCGAGGCCGAGGGGGGCCGCGCCCTGGCGGTTCCCACCGACGTGACCCGGCGGGAGGAGGTGGAGGCGATGGTGGATCGGGCCGTGGAGGCGTTCGGTCCGGTCGACATCCTGGTCAACAACGCCGGGGTCATGCCCCTCTCCCCGCTCCGCGCGGGACGCGTGGAGGAGTGGGAGCGCATGGTCGACGTCAACGTGAAGGGCGTGCTCTACGGGATCGCGGCCGTTCTTCCGCAAATGCTCGACGGGGGCGGCGGGCACATCGTCAACGTCGGCTCGGTGGCGGGCCGTCGGCCCTTTCCGGGGGGGACGGTCTACTCGGCGACGAAGTTCGCCGTGCGGGCGATCTCCGCGGGGATCCACAAGGAGCTCTCCGCCGGCGAGAAGATCCGCGTCACCGACATCGAGCCCGGGGTCGTGGATACGGAGCTCCCGGCGGGGATAGAGCACGGTCCGAGCCGGGAGGGGTTCGAGGGGCGGTGGACGGGGCGACGGATGCTCGAGCCCGGGGACGTGGCGGACGCGATCCTCTTCGCGGTCACCGCGCCCGACCGGGTGAACGTGAATGAGATCCTGGTGCGGCCCACGGACCAGGACACGTAGCGGATCTGCGGAGCCGCGGGCATGGGCCGCCGCGCGGTCGGTCCCACTTGCTTGGGGACGGGGGAAGATCCATCCTCGGGACTCCCGTTCACCGGACGCCGGAGATCATCGATGTCCCCTGCCAGACCCTGCCCGACGATCGATCGGATCGCCACCGTCGCGTGCCTCCTCGCCCTGGCCGGCTGCGCGGGCGAGGGCGGCGGAAGCGGTGCGGAGGATGCCGCGGGCGGCTCGGCGGACGACGCCCCCGGCACCGTGGGCCGGGCACCGACCCATCCCGACTCGCTTCCGCGAGCGATCCTCGGCACCGCACCCCCGCCACGGGGAGCGGACGTCGCCTACGTGCCGGGCGATAGCCTCACCGTGGGCTATCTGTCCGTCCCCGAGGGAGAGGGCCCCTTCCCCGGCCTCATCCTGATCCACGAGTGGAACGGGCTCGTCGATCGCATCCGCCAGATGGCCGACGCCATGGCGGCCGAGGGGTACGTGGCCCTCGCGGCGGACCTCTACCGGGGGCGTACGGGGAGCAGCCGGGAGGAGAGCAGGGCCCTCACCCGGGAGGCGCGCTCCGACATGGATCGGGTGATCCGCAACCTGGACCACGCCGCGGACTTCCTCCGGGAGCGGCAGGACGTCACCGGGAGGGTGGCGGCCATGGGCTGGTGCTTCGGCGGGGGGATCGCCCTGAGCTACGGTCTGGGAGGCCGGCACCACGAGGGCACCGCGATCTTCTACGGCAGCCTCGTGGACGACCCCGAGCGCCTCGCCGCCCTGGACCACCCGATCTACGGGACCTTCGGAGAGCTGGACAGTGGGATCCCCCCCGAAGAGGTGGAGCGCTTCGTGGAGGCCCTCCGGGAGGCGGGCGTGGAGAACGACGTCCACGTCTACGAGAACGTCGGCCACGGCTTCTGGCTCCGGGTCGACGAAGATCCCGAGACGCGTCGCGCTCCGGCGCTGGACGCGTGGCGCCGCCTGAAGGCCTACCTGGGAGCGGTCCTCCGCCCCTGAGCCGGTTTCGGCAGGTCGCTGAAGAAGTGGGGGGTGCGGCCTGCTAGATCCAGCCCTTCCGCCGGAAGGAGCGCACCGTCTCGGCCCAACGCTCCATCTGCTCGACCGTCCCCAGGGAGAGGCGGTTGCGATCCGTGAAGGGCGGGAAGGGTCGGCCCACCCGCAGCCCCGCCTCGAGCATGCGCGAGCGGTACGTGTCCAGGCTGCCCCGGATCTCGTGCATCACGAAGTTGGTGTGGGAGGGCATGTAGTCCAGGCCCAGCCCGTCCAGGGTCTCGTGGACGACGGAGAGCGCCCGGGCGTTGGTCTCGATGCTCTCCCGGACATAGGCGTCGTCCTCCAGGGCGGCCCGGGCACCCACCGCTCCCAGGTGATTCGGGTTCGTGCCCATGGCGAACTCGTCGATCCGGGCCGCGGTCCGGGGCGCGGCGACCCCGTACCCGACGCGGATACCCGCCATCCCGTACACCTTCGAGAACGTCCGGGCGACAACCACGTTGGGACGGCCGGTGGCCCACCGGATCAGGGTCTCGTACTCCGGCTCGTCGACGAACTCGAAGTACGCTTCGTCGACGAGGAAGAAGTGCTGGGGCGCCTGATCGATCCACGCCTTCACCTCGGCGACCGACGTGACGGTCCCCGTCGGGTTGTTGGGGTTGCAGACGTAGACGAACGCGCCGTCGGAGTCCCGGTCGGCCTCCCGCTTCATCGCTTCCAGATCGTGGGCCCAGCTCCCCTCGATCAGGGGGACCCGGACCAGCTCGACGCTCGGGAAGGGGCTGGAATAGCGGAACACGTCCTCGAAGGTCGGCTCGGCGATCACGACGCGTACGTGATCACGCTTCGCGGCCGCTGCCTGCACCGTCATGCGCAGGACGTCCGTGGAGCCCGCGCCGAGGACGATCGTGTCCTCGGGAACGCCCTGGTACTCCGCCAGCGCGTCCACGAGGGCGGCGTTGGAGTCCCCCGGATAGCGGTTGGCGTCGGGGAATCCATCGACGATCGCCTTCCGCGCCGAAGGGGGGATCCCCAGGGGGTTCTCGTTGGAGCTGAGCTTGATGACGTCGCCGTCGTCGCGGACCGACGACCAGGGGCGGTCGGGCTCCCGCAGGTCGATGAGGGGGAGCACGGCGGGGGCGCCGGCCACGGCGGCCCCGAAGCGCAGAAAGTCGCGTCGCTTCATCGCTGCCTCCGCGAAGGGGTCGGAGCAGAGGTCGGGTCTTTCCTGATCATGGGCCGCGTCGGGCTCCGCCGCCAGTCGTGACCCCGGGAGTCGGCCGGCGGCCCGGGTCCGCCCGCCGGCCGAGGGCGGGGCGGAGAGCCTCGGCTTCCGGCGCCTTCGGCCCTTCTGCCGGACGGGCCGCACCCCCTCCCGGACGTTGCCTCGAAACCCCCGATTCGTTACCGAGTATAAGCTTCACCAAGCCGCCATCCGCCACCCGAAGCGCGAGGTTACACACATATGGGGAAGCACGAATACACGACGCTCGACAGGGCCCGGGACGAGCTCTTCAGCCACATCCAGCGATGCGACGTGCTCCAGGCCGCCGAGGAGCACCAGACCGAGTGGCTCGACGAGACGATGGAGTTCATGAAGGAGCGGTACCCCGACCTGACCCAGCTCCAGCTCGCACAGCTCGAGGCGATGGGGCGCCGCTACATCCGCCCCGCGATTCCCCACGGCCAGGACACGAACGCGACCACCCGTGAGGACTGGGAGCTCGAAGCTCCGGACGAGGACACCGGAGAGGACGCCACCCCCGAGGAAGCCCCGGTCGCCTGACGCCCCACCCCGGGGCGAGATGACGGGAGCAGAGGCCCGCCGTGATCGGCGGGCTTCCTTTTTTTCGGCTCGAAGAGCCCACCCACATCCCCGAGGAGACGATCGATGGCCGTACGCACGGCAGAGGCCGAGTGGAAAGGAGACCTGCCCTCCGGCAGCGGAACCCTGAGGAGCGAGAGCGGCGCCCTGCACGGGTCCTACTCCTTCGCGTCGCGTTTCGAAGAAGGAGCCGGGACCAACCCCGAGGAGCTGATCGGCGCCGCCCACGCCGGCTGCTTCTCCATGGCGCTGGCGAACCTCCTGGCCCAGGACGGCCACGGCCCGCGTCGGGTCGGGACGACCGCCCGGGTCCACCTGGAGAAGGGCGACGAGGGTCCCGGGATCACCAGGATCCGGCTGCTCTGCGAGGCCGAGGTGCCGGGGCTCGACGACGCCTCCTTCCAGGAGTATGCCCGCAAGGCCAAGGAGGGCTGTCCCGTCTCGAGGGCCCTGGCCGCGACCCCCGTGGAGCTCGAGGCGAAGCTGGTGGGCTGACCCCCGGGGCCGGACGGCGGCCCCTCCCCTGTCGGAGGGCTCAGGGTCCGCTGACCGCCCGCAGCTCCACGAGGTGCGTCAGGAGACCGACCGTCTCGGGAATCGGGAGCCGCCCCGCGTTCACCACCAGGTGATAGAGGGTCGGGTCCTCCCAGTCCCGGTCGTAGTGATGTCGGAGGTATCCGGCCCGGGCTTCGTCCCGTGCCCGAGCCTCCTCCTCCAGGGCCGCGGGGTCCCGCCCGGTGCGCCGGGCCATCCGCTCCACCCGGGTCTCCAGGGGCGCGACGAGCCGCACGTGGAGGGCGTCGGCCCGGTCGGCGAAGAGGCACTGGGCCCCGTGACCCACCACGATCACCGGGGGAAGCCGGGCCGCCTCCCGGAGCACGGATTCACAGAGCACCTTGAGGGTCTCGTCGTCCACCCGGGTCGGTGGCAGCGGGGGCGGCACCATCTCGGGGAAGGCGTTGGCCAGGTATTCCCCGACCCGCTCGGCCAGCGTCCGGACGCGCTCGTCCCGGGCCGCGATCTGCTTCTCCGGAACCCGAAGCTCGGCGGCGATCTTCTGGACGACCTCCCGGTCCAGCACCCGCCAACCCAGGCGCTCGCCCAGGGTCCGGGCCACCTCGCCTCCGCCGCTTCCGTAGCGCCGCGAGACGGTGACGATGCGGACCGGCGGGGGCGGGTCGGGGTGGAGGGTGCTCGGGGACATGGAGGCTCGGGGTGGATCGTGCCGGTGGACCGGCGGACCGCAGGGGGGAGAGTAGGCTTCCCAGCCGGGATCCGCCAGGAAGGAAGCACCGGAAGTGCCGGACGGCCCGTGCCGGGCCCGTCTTGTTTCGCCACACGTGCCGCGCGATGTTTGCGGCAGGATGACACAGCTCGTCTGGGTCCTGGCCTTCACCCTCGGGACGTCCTTTCTCTGCTCGATTCTCGAGGCTACGCTCCTGTCGATCACCCTCTCCTACGCCGAGACCCTGAAGGAGCGCGGCGACCGGGCGGGTCGGATCCTCTGGCGCTTTCAGCGCAGGATCGACGAGCCGATCGCCGCGATCCTCACCCTGAACACGGTGGCGAACACCGCGGGCGCGGCCCTGGCCGGGGCCCTCGCCCTGGAGGTTTTCGGGAGCCACTGGATGGCCGCCTTCTCGGCGGCGCTCACCCTGGCGATCCTCCTCTTCTCCGAGATCGTGCCCAAGACGGTGGGCGCCACCTTCTGGACGGTCCTGGCGCGGCCGGCGGCCTACGTTCTCCAGGGCATGGTCTGGGGGCTCAAGCCGGTGCTGCTGCCCCTGAGGGCCTTCGCCCGGCTCATCACCCCGAGGAGCGGTCGTCCCTCCCAGGTGACCCGGGCCGAGCTCGAGGTGCTGGCCACGATCGGTCGCCGTGAGGGGACCCTGGACGAGGACGAGTGGAAGGTGGTGACGAACGTGATCCGTCTCGACGAGGTCACCCTGGGCGAGGTGATGACGCCACGGACCGACGTGGTGGCGGTTTCCGTGGAGGCCACCGTGGATGAGGCGAAGAGCCTCATGCTGGACCGGGGGCATCTCCGCCTGCCGGTCTACGAGGAGACCCTGGACAGGATCGTGGGGATCCTCCTGGCCCGGGACCTCTGGGAGGCCGATCGTCAGGGCGTGACCCGTATCGAGGGTCTCGTGCGCTCGGCGATCTTCGCCCCCACCACGAAGCCCGTGGAGGACCTGATCCCGGAGCTCCGGGGTCAGCGCATGAAGATGGCGATCGTCGTGGACGAGTTCGGGGGCACGGCCGGGATCGTCACCCTGGAGGACCTCATCGAGGAGATCATCGGCGAGATCCAGGACGAGCACGAGGCCGACGAGCCGCTGGACTTCCAGCGGCTCGAGGAGGGCGGGGTGCGAATCTGGGGCGGGGTGCCGGTGCGCGAAGTGAACGAGCGCTTCGGCCTCGAGCTCCCGGACGCCCGTCACGACACGATCGGGGGCTGGATCTTCGGAGAGCTGAACCGGATCGGGAGGGTCGGCGACGTGGTGGAGGTGGAAGGCGGTCGCTTCCGGGTCGTGCGCATGCAGGGGCGGCGGATCGAGTACCTGGTGTTCGAGGGAGAGGCCGGCGAGACGGTCGGACAGCCCGGCTGAGAGGGCGCAGAAGCTCACAGCGGAGGGGGACGGGACCGTTCATGGCGCACTATCGATACCTCATCGTGGGCGGCGGGATGACCGCGGACGCGGCGGCGCGGGGGATTCGCAGCGTGGACGACGCGGGCTCCGTGGGGCTCGTGGCGGCCGAGGAGTATCCCCCCTACGATCGCCCGCCCCTCTCGAAGGGCCTCTGGACGGGCGGCGACGAGGAGCGCATCTGGCGGGGCACGGCCGACCTGGGCGTGGATGTCCATACGGGGCGCCGGGGGGTGCGCCTCGACCGGGAGGAGCGGACGCTCACCGACGATCGGGGAACCGTCTTCTCCTACGACCGTCTTCTCCTGGCCACGGGGGGGAGTCCCCGGAAGCTGGACGACGCCGTGCCCCAGGTGAACTACTTCCGCACCTACGACGACTTCCGCCGACTGCGGGACGCGGCCGCCCGGTCGAGCCGGTTCGCCGTCGTCGGGGGGGGATTCATCGGATCGGAGATCGCCGCGGCCCTGCGGTCGAACGGGAAGGAGGTGACGGTCTTCTTCCCGGAGGAGGGGCTCTGCGGGCGGATCCTCCCGCGGGAACTTGCCCGGTTCCTGGTCGGCTACTACCGGGACCGGGGCGTCGACGTGAGGCCGGAGACCCTCGTCTCCTCGGTTCGCCGGAGCGGCGACGAGTTCCTGGTCAGCGGGAAGGACGAGGATGGAAAGCCCCTCCGTGTCGACGGCGTGGTGGCCGGGCTCGGGATAACGCCCGACACGTCCCTGGCCGAGTCGACCGGGCTCGAGGTGGACGACGGGATCGTCGTGGACGCCTCCTTCCAGACCGACGACCCCCGGATCTGGGCGGCGGGGGACGTGGCCGCGTTCTACAGCCCGATCCTGGACCGGAGGATCCGGGTGGAGCACGAGGACCACGCCAACTCCAGCGGGATGCTGGCCGGTCGGGGGATGGCGGGAGAGCCCTCGAGCTACGCCTACCTTCCCCTCTTCTACTCGGACCTCTTCGACGTGAGCTACGAGGCGGTGGGGCTCCTCGACGCGGAGATGGAGACGGTGGAGGACTGGATCGAGCCCCACCGCAAGGGTGTGGTCCACTACCTCCAGGACGGGCTCGTCCGGGGCGTGCTCCTCTGGAACGTACCGGGAAAGGTGAAGGAAGCCCGGGCCCTCATCGAGGAGGAGCGCCGGTGGATGGCCCCGGACCTCCGGGGTCGGATCGAGGTGGCGTGAGGGCCCCGCGGAAGATCAGAAGAAGCCGGCGGGCGCCCGGGGCGTGAACGTCTCCAGGGGACCGGACCCCTCCGCCGGCCCCTCCCCCCGGGCCGCACCGAGGAAGGCCTCCACCCACCACTCGCTGTCCCGCTCCCGGATCCGCCCGCGCATCCGCTCCATCCGCCGCGAGCGCTCGTCGTCGGCCATGGTGAACGCCTCGTGGATCGCCTCGGCCACCTCCTCCACGTCGTAGGGATTCACCAGGAGCGCTTCGTCCTGGAGCAGGGCCGTGGCCCCGGCGTACTCGGAGAGGATCAGGGTCCCTTCGCCCTCCAGGCTCGCCGCGCAGTACTCCTTGGCCACGAGGTTCATGCCGTCCTTGAGCGGGGTGACCAGCGCGATCGACGCCGCCCGGTAGTGGGAGAGGAGCTCCGGGCGGTCCCATCGCCCGTACTGGTAGTGGATGGGCACCCAGCTCGAGGTGGTGAACTCGCCCTGGATCTGACCCACGAGCTGCTCGATCTCCTTCCGCATCCGGTCGTACTCGGGGATATCCTCCCGGCTGGGCACGACGAGCTGCACCAGGCTCACCTCTCCCCGCAGATCCGGATAGCGCTGCAGGGCCAGGCGATAGCCCCGCAGCTTGTGGGGGATCCCCTTCGAGTAGTCCAGGCGGTCCACGCCCAGGATCATCTTTCTTCCCACGAACTCCGTGCGCAGCCCCGCCACCCGCTCCGAGACCTCGTCGCTGGCGGCGGTGCCGGCGAACTCCTCGAAGTCGATCGAGACCGGGAAGACCCCGACCCGCATCCGCCGACTCTCGGTCCGCACCTCCGCCACCCTCCCCTCGCCCCGGATCTCGGAGCCGGGAACCAGGTTCTCCACGCACTGGAGGAAATTCCGCCGGTCCCGGGCGGTCTGGAAGCCCACCAGGTCGAAGCGGAGGAGGGACTCCAGGATCGTGAACCGCCAGGGGAGCTTCACGAAGAGGTCCAGGGGCGGGAACGGGATGTGGAGGAAGAAGCCGACGCGGTTCCCCACGTTCCGGTCCCGGAGCATGCGGGCCACGGCCATGAGGTGGTAGTCGTGGACCCAGATGAAGTCGTCTTCCCCGGTGGCCCGGGCCAGGGCGTCGGCGAACTTCTCGTTGACTCCCCGATAGACCTGCCAGAATCGGGGATCGAAGTTGCACTGGGACTGGAAGTCGTGGAAGAGGGGCCAGACGACCTGGTTCGAGAAGCCCAGGTAGAAGGCCTCCTGCTCCCGCTCGGAGAGGCGGACCGGGACGACCCCGTAGCCCTCGGTGGCGTCGGCGTCGGAGAGGACGTCCTGGAGCTCCTCCACTTCGCCCTCGGTCGTTCCGGGCCAACCCACCCAGACGCCTCCCCGCCTCCGGACCACCGGCTCGACCGCGGTCACCAGCCCGCCGGAGCCGGGCTCCACGTGCCAGTGGCCTCCGTTGGCCCGGGTGAGGACGAGGACGACGGGGAGGCGGTTGGAGGCGACCACGAGGCGCGGGTCTTCGGGGCTGGACGGGGTCACGGCGACACTCTCCCTCCGGGAGCGGGCGGCGAGGCGCGCATCCGACTCGCGGCTCTCAGCCTCGTACGCTGCCGACGTCGTGGGACCCGGGTTCCACGTGCAGGGTCCGGGTCGGGAAGGCGAACTCGATCTCTCTCTCCTCGAATCGGCGGTAGAGCTCCAGGTTGATCGCCTCCTGGGTGTCCATGAAGGCGTTGTAGTCGGGGACCAGCATGTAGTACACGGTCTCGAACACCAGGGCCGAGTCTCCAAACGACTTGAAGTGGGACCGGTCAAACCGTGTCTGGTCCCGTGCTTCCACAATCTCACGAATGAGGCGCGGGATCTCCGCGAGGCGATCGTGGCCGGTGTCGTAGGTGACGCCCACCGTGAAGACCTGACGGCGCTCGTTCATCCGCTTGTAGTTGCGGATCCGGCTCTCCAGGAGATCCGAGTTGGCGAAGACGAGTTGCTCTCCACCGAGGGAGCGGATGCGGGTGGTCTTGAGGCCCACGTGCTCCACCGTGCCCATGAAGTCGCCGACGATGATGAAGTCGCCGACGACGAAGGGCTTGTCCAGGACGATGGAGAGGGAGGCGAAGAGGTCGCCGAGGACGTTCTGGAGGGCCAGGGCCACGGCGATCCCGCCGATCCCCAGCGAGGCCACCAGGGTCGTCACGTTGACGCCGAGGTTCTGCAGCGCCAGGAGGAGGAAGACCGCCCAGACGAGGGCCCGGGCCACGAACCCGAGGGCCCCCATGGCGGTGGCGGCCTCGGGATCCAGCTCCACCTCCCTGCTCCGGTAGCGTTCGAGGAGGTAGTTGAGGAGCCCGTTGGCCCAGAGCGCGGCCTGGAGGAGGAAGCCCACCACCAGGATCGACCGGATCCAGGAGCTCACCGTGGCCGGGAGGCTCAGGCTCAGAGAGCCGGCCCAGATCCCGACCAGCAGGACGAAGAGGAACTTGGTCCTGCGCAGCAGAGCCGTGACCAGGTCGTCCACGTCGGTGGTCGTACGCCTCGCCAGCGCCTCCAGCCGGCTGAGGGCGAGACGCCCCGCGATCCAGAGCCCGGACATGGTGAGGAGGCAGACGCCCGCCGCACCCAGCCAGGCGGCCACCGAGTTCCCGTAGAAGACCGCGCCGAGAAATCCGGAATCGAGGGTCATCGCGTCACGTCCAGTCGAGGGTCAGGCGCCGTCTCCGGTGAGGTCGACCCGGTCCGTTCCCCCGCCGCGCAGGGAGTGCACCACGGTGAGGTGCTCCCGGAGCAGCCGGGTGAGAAGGAAGTTCTCCCGGACGAAGGCCCGGGCCCGGTAGCCCATTCGATCCCTGCGCCCGGGGTCGTGGAGGAGCTCGCGGATGCGGAGCGCGGCTCCCTCCGGTGAGTTCACCAGGAACCCCGTCCGGCCGTCGGCGATCTGGATCCGAATCCCACCGGTGTTGCCGCCGATCACGGGGTGGCCCTTCCACATCCCTTCGGTCACCGTGAGGCCGAACCCCTCCCGGATCGACTTCTGGATCACGATGTCGGCGACGCGCTGGAGTGCGTTGACCGTCACGTGGGCGTCCGGGGGCAGGAGGAGGATCCGAACGTCGGGGTCCTCGTTGGCCGCGAGCCGGACCTCCTCGAGCACCTCCTCGCCCTCGGGATCGTCGGTGGCGGTGCCTCCGGCGAGGACGAGTTGGAGGCCGGGTGAGAACTTCCGGGCGAGATGGTAGGCCCGGACCACCCCTACCGGGTCCTTGAAGCGGTCGAAGCGGGAGATCTGAACCAGGACCGGCCTCTCGAGGTCCAGGTCGAACTCCTCGGCCACCGAGCGAATCTCGTCGGGCTCCAGCTCCCGGTTCTTCTCGCTCAGCGGATCGATGCTGGGAGGGATGAGGAACTGGGGGTGGGGCAGGGCCTTGGCGAACCTCGACAGGGAGAACACGCTGGCGTCGTAGCCCTCCACGTGCTCCCGGAGAAAGCGCCACACCGGGCGATGGGGGTGGCTGAGGTCGATGTGGCAGCGCCAGATCCAGAACCCGTCCCGCCCGGGGAAGTGCCCGAGGAGGGGCGCGGGCTGAGGGTCGTGAATGAAGACGACGTCGGCCTCTCGGAGGCTGGCCCCCAGCGTCCGGGCGTTCCGGGCGTTGGTCTCTTCGTAGGCGGTCAGGAGGCCGCGGGGGAGATCCACCGGGTCTCCCTGGAGGGCGTTGTGCATGCCCTTCGTGAAGCGGAAGAAATCGTCGTCTCCCTCGATCACCTCCCGCTCCACCTCGAGCCCGAGCTCCCGGGTCAGGGGCACCAGCTTGTTCAGGATCTCGGCCACTCCACCACCCTTTCGGGTGGAGTTCACGTGCACGATCCGGGCGCCCTCCAGGGGCCGGGCGAGCTGCCGTAGCTGGTGGACCGCGCGTTCTCCCGCCACCTGCGCGTACGCGTCCAGGATCATCCGTCCTCCGGGGCCCGGAGCGCGCCGCAGAGATCGGTGAGGCGGTCGCGGAGCTGGTCCAGGGTGGAGAAGTAGACGTCCACGCTGGAGAGCCGGGTCTGGAGGTCCGCGACCTCGGGGCCGAACTGGTCGAGCCAGCGCTGGAAGTCGTCGCGGCCGTCGGGGTTGCGGTAGCGGGCGTCCACGAAGTGGTAGTACACGCTCCCCCGGGACAGGTCGCGGCAGAGGACCCCCAGCTCGCCGGGCTCGTCGATGCGCCGGTGGGTGTCGAAGACCACGATCTGGCCCTCGATGAATCGGAAGGGCCGATCGGCCGGCAGGGTTCGGGGCGGACCGTTCTCCGCGATCCGCTCCTCGATGAGCTCGATGAGCTCGTCCCGCAACGCCTCGAGTCCCTCGAACTCCGCCGGGTCGAGCAGCGAGAGGCGCTCGGCGAGGACCGGGTCCCGAAGCGAGAACGCCGCCCAGTCGGCCAGGTCGTTGTTGAACTCCCGAACCTCGAAGACGGGCCGGAGAAGCCGTCCCTGGAAGTGGTAGTAGAGGCTTCCCGCCGGAACCCTGGAGAGACGGTCCCGGAGCTCACGTAGCGTCCACGCGTCCTCTCCGGTGGCCAGGGCGGTGACGGCGCAGTCCTTCACCGCGAAGGGCTCCCGCCGGCCCGCTTCACCCATTCCGACCTCCCGTGGTCGCCGTCCCCGCTCTGCCCAGAGCCTCCGCGTCCCGCTCTGGCGTGGAGGGGTTGATGGTCACGCCGGTCCCGAGCTCGAACCCGGCCGCGCGGGCGATCCGGGGTCGGATCTCCAGGTGCCAGTGCAGGGCGTCGGCGGTCGGGACCGGCCCCCAGGTGTGGAGGACGTAGTTGTAGTCGGGATCCGAGCCCAGGATCCGGAGGCGCTGGAGCACTCCCGTCAGGATCCGCCCCAGGGCCTCCAGGGCGGCGTCGCCGGTCTCCCGGAAGGCCGAGGCGTGGCGTCGCGGCGCGATCCGCGTCTCCAGCGGACGCTCCGCGCCCCAGGGCACCCAGGCGACGTAGTGCTCGTCCTCGTCGACGACCCGCTCTTCGCCTGCGGGCTCCGCCCGGGGGCCCTGGCAGAGCATGCAGGCGCCCACCGACCGGGCGTAGGCCTCCAGACGCTCCCGGACGATCTGC
>JABAHQ010023667.1_pt2 | contig 19417 bp, 9 predicted proteins | sample 7062091 | NCBI WGS metagenome assembly JABAHQ01 (sample SAMN14534359, study PRJNA622989) | marine sediment metagenome | biome: marine biome [ENVO:00000428]; feature: marine pelagic biome [ENVO:01000023]; material: deep marine sediment [ENVO:00002113] | place: India: Gulf of Kutch | collected...
CTCCGCTCCGAGTGAGAACAATTCACGGCCTCACTCGTCATCCCAAGTATCACTCCTGAGTATCGGCCACCTGACCGGCATCCATCTGACTAGCGGGAGGCTTGGCGTGATCGAGGGCTCGGACAGGCCCGGCGGCAAGAAGAAGCCCGTACGGGACAAGCGCGATCGGTCGCGGAAGACCGATCGGGAAAAAGAGGCGAAGGACCGCGACAGGCACAAGAAGCATCTCCGCAAGCGCTGTCTGAGACTGCTTGCCCTCCTCCGTCGATGGTGCCCCGACATGTTGCCCCCCGAGCCACTCCCAGAGGGTAAGGTGGGGCCGCCCATCGAACTCGGGTCGAAGACCGTCAGCACGCTCATTCGCGACGCCCTCGTCCCCGAGGAAGGGCCGAAGAGCGTGATCTGGCAACAGGCCGGCTCGGAAGTGGTGGTGCATCTCGATCGGACGCGGGTCCGAGTGCTGGATGGGCTGGTGCTGGTAGGAGTCACGCTCGAGTCGGAAGAGACCGGACTCGCCGAGCTGACCGTACCCTTCGCCGTCGGCACCGAGGACCGGCTGGCGGGCATGATCACCGTCACCGAGGAGAAGCCCCGCGGCCCGGCCATCCTGGTGGATCGCTGGGGCGAGGCGGTCATCGCAGCCGCATGGAAGGCGTTGCTGGATGTCGCCGACCAGTTGGCGGCGGAAGCCGGTACCGACGAGACGGGCGCGCCGCTCCGCGCCGGCGCGTTGATCACCGAAGGCGACCGGCTGGGCATAGTGCCGCAGGCGCGGCACGCCTTCGAGAGGGTTACGCGATGAGCGCCTTCGGCGTCGATCCCACGATACCCGGCGAGCTGAAAGACCTCGGTGTCGCGGTCGGCGTCCTCGAGCCGCCCGACGGCGACAGCCTCCGCACCGACTGGTTCACCGAGCCAGCGGCGTTCCTCGCCGCGATGCTCAAGAACCCCGAGCAGCGGGACGCGCTGATCGACTTCGCCGAGCGCATGCTCGGTACGATCCGCGACGAGCTGGATCTGCCCGATATCCCGGAGGATGAAACGTGGATCCGCCTGGTGGGTACCGGCGACGGGAATGGCAGCGGCGGCCTCTTCGCGGTTCTCGAGCTCACCGACGACAACGCCCTTCATCTCTCGCTCGGCGCCCGCGCAGCCGTCGAATCGGGCGCCGATCCCGACAACCCCGAGCTGGTGAGCGCGGTCACGCTACGCTTGCCGCTGCTCGAGCTGCAGCCGTCGGAGCTGGTCAGCGAAGCTGCGGTCAGCGGAGTTCCGGTCAACAGTGCCGCTACGTTCCTCATCGGCACCGCGGACGGCACGGTGGAGCTCGCGGCCAGCGTCACGTTGCCCGGCGGTCTTCAGACGCCGGGCTCGTTAGTGGAGCTGGGCGGCGCATCGATCGCCGTGGCGCTCCCCACGGATGGGGGTGAGCCCAGCCTGTCCGTAGTACTCCGCGACCTGGTGCTCCCAGGCGACGCCGAGCCCCGAGACGTCGCCATCGGTGAGCTGGTGGACTCGTTCGATCAGACTCTCATCAGGCTGTTCCTCGCGCTACTCGAAGCTCAGGCGGCGAACCTCTCCGATGAGGTGCGGCACCTGTTGGCGCTGCTCGGGCTGCATGAGACGCCTCCGATCCCAACTCTTCCCATCGGCGATGTGCTGTCCCGCGGCGCGCCAGCGCTGCGCGACTGGTTCCGCCAGCTCACTTCGAACGTCGCTGCCATCCAGGCGTGGCTGGACGAGCTGCGGCAGATGCTCGGGTTCACCGAAGCGGTGGCCGGGAGCGGAACGCCGGACGACCCGTATCGCATCTGCGAGACCGATGGCGAGCTCACGGCTTGCCTGACGCTGGTGGTCGAGTCGGACTCGACGACGGGCGTGCCCGTGGTGAGGCCCGGAGCCCGGGTCACGGCCGATGCTCCCGCAGACGAGCCGGTGGAAGGGCGCGCGGTGGGCGTCATCGAGTTCGCGAAGGTGACGCTGGGTCCCGACCTGACCGTGGAGCCGCTGCCGAGGCTCGAGGTCTATCTGGAGCTGGGCACCGGCAGCGACCCACTGGTCGACACGACCGTCGACGGGGTCGTGGTGCGGGTGGGGCAGCTGAGGCTCGGACTGCGGCTCAACGACGAGCGGCGGCCCGAGCCCGTGGTCGAGGCCCGGGACGTGGACATCGGCTCGGACACCTACGAAGTGCTCGACCTCACGTCGGCCGAGGCAGTTCAGGAGGCAGCGACAGGCGCACTCGAGCAGATCATCGATCGACTGCTCGAGGACCTCGGCATCGAGTCCAATCCGGAAGCCCACGCCCTGGCGGCGCTCGCCGGCTTCACCCGGCCTGCCGGGGTCGCGGACACAGATCCCTGGCCCGACCTGGTCACGCTGCCGGAGTTCTTCGCCGACCCTGGCGGCGCTGTTGCCTGCTATCACGTGCGGGTGCTCGCGGTGCCCGGTGCCTGGGCCCAGATCGCCGCCGAGTTGGGCGTCCTGCTCAAGGCCGCGGGAACGGAGCCGCCAGCAGTGACCGGAAGCGGGACCGAAGCGGACCCCTGGACGCTGCTCCTGTTCGACAACCGATCGTCGACGGACCCGGTGCGCGGACGCGTCGATCTGCTGCTATGGAGCAGGCCGCCGGCGACGTTCGGGCCCACCCTGCAGCTCGCGCTCCGTACACGCCCGCTGATCCCTCCGCTGGACGAGGCCACGCTGACGGTCGCCTACACGCTGGAGCTGTTGCAGGTCGCGCTGCCGGCGGAGACGGCCTGTCCCGCGCCGCCGGAGTTGATCTGGGCGCCTTGCCATACCGTCCGAGGCCGACTCGAGGAAGATCTCAGCCTGACCATCGGGGCAGTGACGCTGTTGGCCGACACAATCGAGGGGTCAGTGCGCTGGTGCCGGGACAACGAGGAGCTGCAGGGGGCGGCCGAAGTCACGAACCCGCAGCTCGAGATCGACGGCGACATCGCGGCGCTGCCACCCATCAGCTTCGACTTCTCGGGTGGCTTCCCCGACATCGATCTCGGCGAAATCCCGTGGCCTCACATCGAAGCGCTGTTCGGCGACTGGCTATCGGGCGGCGGCGACGATTGGCTGCCGCGGCTGGGCGGCCTGCTGGGCTGGCTGCCGTCGCTGGGCGATCTGACGATCACGCTACCGCGGCTGCCGGAGCTAACGCTGACGTTGCCGTCGGCCTCATGGCCAAAGCTTTCGCTGGAAGATCTGTTCGGAAATCCCTTCGACGCCATCATCGACTGGCTGAGATCTCTGTTCAGCGGCGGTGGCGGCGGTTTCCCCGACTTCAGCCTGCCATCGCTGGGCTGGCTCTCTGCGCTGATCCCCAGCTTCGGAAACGGCGACGGTCTCGGACCTCTCGAGGCCGTCGAAGTCGCGGTTACCGGCAGCGGTACGTACGACGACCCGTGGGCCGTCCGGATCGGCGGCGACCCCCAGGTGCCCGAGCTGCTGCTCTGGCTCGACCCCGAAGGCCCATCGCTGGCCGGGTTCGCCGATCTCGCCGGGCACCTGCTGCCCGACGACCTGACCGGGCCGCTCGATGGCTCCGGCGACCCGCCGGACATCGACCGCCTGGCCGAGTTTCTCGAACGCGCTTCGTCGCTGGTCCCGGAACTCGATCGCGCCATACGCGGCATCGACCTACCGGCGGCGCTCACGGCACTGCGGACGCGCATTCTCGACGGGGACGGACTGGTGCTCGCGGAGGACCAGGATGTGGATGGCTTGGGTCCGGCGGTGGAGCTCTCCCCCACCGCCCACATCCTGGAGCCGGCAGCGTTCGACGCGGGGGTGCATCTGCCGGCGGACGCTCCCGGCGACGATCACCGCATCTTCGTCAGCGCGCCGCTCCCCGGCGTTCGACCTTGGCCCGGCGAGACGGACGAGCAGGTCATCGACCTCACGCAACCCGGCGTTCGACCCGAGGCTCTCGATCTCTCGGCCATCAGCGCTACCGGGCCCTGGTTCATCAAGCTACCCTCCCGCGCCGACGCGGCGGTGACCGAAGAGCCGGCGCTCGAAGGCCTGGAGGCCGTAGTCGGCCGGCTGCGGCGCGGCGTCGCTGCCGTACGCGAGCGACTGGACGGAGACGAGGTCGCCGTCATCGCCCACTCCGTCGCCGGGCACGCGGCGCGCATCCTCGCAGCCGAGCCAGGAATCAGCCACCTGGTGACCATCGGCACACCTCACGGCGGCGCCACCTTCGAGTTCCTGGACGGGCCCGAAACCGGTGAGGCGCTCCGGCTGCTGCAGCGGCTGCGCGGCCTCATAGACGATGCCGTCGCCGAAGCGCCGGATGTGAAACCGCTGAGCGATCTCATCGAGACCTTGAGCGGCGCACTCGACGAGTACGCACCCGACGACGCCGGCGTGCTATCGTTCATTCCCTTCCCCTTCGCCGACTTCACGGCGCCGGCGTACCCTGATCTCCACTCCGACACGACCGCACGGGCCGTCATCGGTCGCGTGACGCCCGACGACCTCGACCGGGCGCTGGCCTCTCTGATCCGTCGAGTTCTGGAGAAAGCGGTCGATCTGTTGCCCGGCGGCGAAGGACACACCGTCACGCACCTGGGTATCGGTGTCCGCGCTCCCCTCAGCGCCGAAGGCGCGGTGGAAGGCGACCTGGACATCCAAGGCCGCTTGCGTCTCGACCTGCATCGCGTCGAACTGCAGCCCGGCGGCGAAGATCGGGCCATCCCGAGAGCGACCACCCAAGTCGAGCTGCAACGGATCGGTGGGTGGCTGGTCGGTGGTCCGAACCCGTCGCACGAAGCCGGCACGCCTCGCGACCCGCGGGTCCGTCGGGCAGAGATCGAGGTGATCACCGACTTCAATCCTCTGGACGTCAGCGCCCGTATCGTCCTCTACGACGCCTCGGTCTTCGGGGTCGAGCGCGGACGTTGGGTGATCGACGAGACCGCGGTGGACGGAGTCGCCGATGGCCCGACCCAGCTTCTGCCGGAAGCCCGCGTGCTCCTGGGCGAGCTAGTCAGAGAAGCCGGTCCTCTGCCCGCCACCGGCAGCGTCCGCCGCTTCTTCGATCTGCTTCAGGCCCTGGCTCTGGTCGAGATCGACGAAGACGACGACGCCAGCCTCATACCCGATCCCATCGAGGGCTTCCTCGTCGATCCGCTGGCCGAGCTGCGCGCGCGGACCGCCGAGGCGACGCCGACCAGGGAACAGGTATTGGACGCCGTCCGCGACTGGCTCGGCGCCACTGACGTACCCGGACCCGACAGAGGATTCGCCAAGGTGCTCGACCTGGTCGGGCTCGAGCTGGATCCAGCGGAGCCCGCGTCGGTACAACTCACGATCGGCGAGGACGGACTCACCCTCGGCGGCGTCGTCAACGTCCGCGGCTTCGTGCGCGTCGACACGAGCGGCCACCACACGGGAGAGCTGCGCTTCTCATCCACCGCCGATCCCAGTCCCGCGGGCCGACCGGCCCTTGTGCTCGCCATCGATTCCGAGGCGGACGATCCGTTCATCGTCCGACTCGAGATCGAGGACAGCTCCCTCGTCTTCCTCCCGGCCTCAATCCGTCTGTTCCCCGATCCCGAGCTCGACCAGCTGGCCGACCATCTCTTCGCCTACCTGCCCGGCGAGCTTCTGCGAATCGCACTCGAATGGGCGCGGGAACGGCGCCAGGCGGCACTCGATGAGCTGACGCGCGTCCTCGGCCTCCGTGTCAGTCGCAACGGCTCGCTGGAGGACCGGCTTCGCAACCCCGCCGGCCTGCTCGCCGACCCGCAGCGCTGGCTCACGCATCCCGACGTCCTCGGCCCTCTGGTCGGGGAAGGCGAAGAGGCGGTGCCCGCGCTCAGACCCGAACGCCTTCAGCAGCTCATCGACGCGTTTAAGAGTCTGTTCGAGACCAGCGGTTCGCCAGGCGTGCTGCCGCTGCCGTGGGACGTCGAGCTACGCGTGACTCCCGGCCCTGATGGCGTCGTCATCGCCGTGGGTTGGACCACCCCGGTAGCCAGCGACGCTGTGCGGCTGTCCGGGCGTGTGCAGCTCGAAATCGGCCGCGAGTTGACCATCACGCCCACCGTCGAGGCCAGCGTGCGTCTGGAATCGCTGGCCGGGCTGGACCACGCCGAACTGGAGCTCGCGTTCGACGGCACGGCGAGGGTCAGGGTGCGACTCCAGCCGAGCGGCGAGGCAGAAATCGTTCTCACGCTGCTGCCCGAGGCCGCCGGCTTCGACGCCCTGGCCGACCTCGCCGGTGCCTCGGTCCAGCACATCCTGCCGCTGGTCCTCGAGGCGCTGACGTCGGTGAGCGATGGCGACGTCGGCGATGCCATCGAATCGCTGGGCGACGCGCTCAACCTGCGATCCGGTGGCCGCTTCGATGCGAACCAGCTTCGGACCCTGGCCGGCGATCCCGCGGCGGAGGTCGTCACGCGGCTCCGCAGCAACGCCGCGGACGCGCTGTCCGCGCTGCGGGACCTTGCGGACTCCGTCATGGAGACGGCGAGGATCACCGTCAGCGGCGACACCATCTCCGTCACACCGATCGACGACGTCACCGTCGAGCTCACGGTGCCGTCCATCGGCCCGGTCCGGCTCTGTGTCGAAGTCAGCGACGTCGAGCCCGTCGAAGGGCTGGACGTCGGCGGCCGGGTCTGCGCGACGTCCGGCGGCCTGGAAGGTTTGCGGCTGAGCGTCGCGGTCACCGGCGCGAGTTTGCTCGAGATCGAATCGATCTCGCTGCTGCCGTTCGCCTCGCTGCTCATCGGCACCGAGGCCGGACCCCCGGGCGACCGAGTCGAAGTCGGCATCTGGACGAAGCCGCCGGGGGAAGTCGACCGGATGGCCATTGTGGTCCGAACGCCATTCAGCGGGGATCCGGATGTGGTTTGCCGGGAGGCCGACGGGACGGACTCGGCGGCCCTGCGGCCCTGCGCCATCGCGGCGGTGCGCACCTGGCTGATACCGCTGCTCCTCGAACTGATCACCGCTGCNNGAGACCGATGAAACGATCGGCGACCTCCTCGACGAGTCGGAAATCCTGCAGAAGACCGGGCCAGCGGATGACCCGGCGTACGATCTCAGAGACGGCTTACTCGACAACCTTCGCGAGCGGATACTGAAGCTCGGCATCAAGATCGCCGAGAAGCTGAGCGAAGACGTGTCACCCGACCTGGGCCCCGTGCGCATCGTTTTCGCCAGCGTGGACGACGACGGACGCAAGTACTACGGGGTCCGCATCGAGCGCGGCGACGACCCGGAGCTGTTCACCGCCGGTCCCATCAGAGCCGTGCTCCGTGCCGACACCGACTGGATCGGTGATGGTGTCGAGCGCGAGCCCGGTCTCGAGCTGCTCTTGGTGTCCGTCGACGAGAGCGGAGGCGAGCCTGACTTTTCCACGTCGAGCTTCGATCCCTGGATCCGGGCGAAAGGTGTCGGGCTCCGCGTGGAAGATGGGGGTGGCGGCGCACTCATCGACCTGGTGGCCTCGGTCGAAGCGATCGAGCTGTACGGTCTCTACGACCGCAAGCTCGACGATACCGGGAACGGGCTCGAGGCCGCCGGCGGCAGTCTGCGTCTGGCGAACCTCACCATCCCCATCGGCCGCACCTCTTCCGGGGACAACCCGGTGGCCGCCAAGCTGCTCTCACAGGGGAACGAGTCGAGCCCCAGCGGCGACGACGAAGAGCTGGCGCCGGCGTTCAGCCCCGAGCTGATTCTGCTGTACGACGGCGATTCTGACGCGGTGGACCTCACCTTCCGCGCCGCGGCGGGCGACGGGACCGTGGTGGATCCCCATCCAGCAGAGCTTCGGGCCCATCTACGTCGAGCAGGTGGGGATGGACACCGAAGAGGAAGACGGGGAACTCGAGAACGTAATCGTTCTGCTCGACGGCGGCGTGTCGCTGGCCGGACTGGTCGTGGGTCTCGACGATCTGAGCGTCACCATACCTTGGGAGCGCCCGTACGATCTCGCCGGCTGGCGGCTCGGCCTGGCAGGGCTCGCCGTCGGTTACCAGGGCGGCGGTGTCTCGCTGGCCGGCGGCCTGCGCGAGTTCCGCGACCCGGAAGATCCCGAGCAGTTCGACTACCGCGGCATGCTGTTGGTCCGGGCCGTCGAGTTCGAGCTCAACGCCATCGGCGCCTACGGCGAGTTCGAAGTCGCGCCCGGCAGCAGCGAGACGTACACGTCGTTGTTCGTGTTCGTCGCCGTCGGTTATCCCATCGGCGGGCCGCCCCCCTTCTTCATCACCGGCCTGGGCGGCGGCGTCGGACTGAACCGCCGTCTCGTACTGCCGGCGGAGGTCACCGACGTCCCCAGCTTCCCCCTCGTAGCGGCGATGGATCCCGACAGCCCCTTCGCCCAAGACCCGATGGGCGCGCTGGACGATCTGGGCGAGACCTTCCCGCCGCGGCGGGGGACGTTCTGGTTCGCCGCCGGAGTTCGATTCACTACCTTCGCGCTGGTCGAGTCGGTCGCGGTTCTCTCGGTGGAAGTCGCCGACGGCGTCGAGGTCGCGCTGCTCGGCCTGTCGCGCATGGACCTGCCGACCCCGGCGAAGCCGCTGGCTCGCGTCGAGCTGGCGCTGCGCGGCCGCTTCTCGAGCCGCGAGGCGATCCTCGCCATCGAGGCGCAACTCACCGACAACTCGTGGATCCTGAACGAGAACTGCCGGCTGACGGGCGGCTTCGCCTACGTCGTCTTCTTCCGCGAGGGCCAGTTCGTCCTGACGCTGGGCGGCTATCACCCGAACTTCGCCAGGCCAGACGAGTTCCCCATCGTTCCGCGCCTGGGTTTCAACTGGTCGGTCTCCAACGCCGTGACGATCAAAGGCGAATCGTATTTCGCCTTGACGTCGACCTGCGTGATGGCCGGCGGCCGGCTGGAGGCGAGCTATCGCGCCGGCATCGTCAGGGCATCGTTCGTCGCGGGTGCGGACTTTCTGGTCTCCTGGGACCCGTTCTACTACGAGGCAACCATCTACGTGCGGGTGAGCGCGGGCGTCCGGATCAAGAAGTGTCTGTTCGGCGCGTGCGTCAGGATCAACATCAGCATCTCGATCGGCGCCGAGGTCCAGATCGAGGGGCCGAAGCTGCGCGGGAGGGCAACGCTCGACCTCGAAGTCACCAGCGTCACAGTCCGATTCGGGCCGAGTAGCGCGCCCACCTCGAACAGCGAGATCCCCTGGAGCGAGTTCCTCGACAAGTACCTCATTCAGGGCGATGAAGAGGGATTGCTCATGGGCGCCTCGGTCCTTGAGGGTTTGCTCACGCCGGAGCCGGCAACCGGAGCGGATGACGAACCGGATACGGGTCGCATCGATCGGCCGTGGCGCGTGATGCCGGAGTTCGTCATGGTCACCGAGACCCGCGTGGCCTCGAATCGCGTCAACTCCGAAACCCTCACCGACCAACCGCCCATCGATCTGGGACCGAGAAAAGTCACGGGCGTGAGCTCGACGCACAGCGTGACGGTCACGCGGGCAACCGACGCCGGCGTGCCGCTCGCTGATGATGATAGCGATGTCACGTCTGACCTCGAGATCGAGGCGNNCGTGCCCGAAGGCGTGTGGCGTTTCGTTCCCCGCGGCGAACGGATACCGGAAGCGAACGTCCGGCTCGCGTTTGTGGGTGCCCGTATCATCGCCTTTCCATTCATCCCCGACGACGACGTCAAGGTGAGCCTCGACGGTATCGAGATCAGCGACGTTCCGCACCCGCTGCCGTTCCATCACGAGATCACGCAGCGAACCGATTTCTTCGGCGACGTCGAGGATGCCAACACCTACGTCGACGCCCAGCCCACCGGCACCGTTGAGATCCTCGAAGCTGCCGCGGAGAAAACGGGCATCGCGGGGCGGCTGGCCGCCCGCGCCTTCATCGGCGACCGCGTGGCTCCGCCGCGGCTGGCACCGCTGGCCGATGGGATGGTGGCGCCGAAGAAGGACCCGGTGCCTGTCACCGAAATCGAGCCGCCGCCTCCACCACCGCCGCCCGATATCTCTATCCGGCCGCCGCGGCTGCGCGGCGTGCTCCGCGACTCGCCGGCGCCGGACATCCGGGCGAAGCAGCGTACGAAGGCGCCGGCCCAGCTGAGCGACCTGCCCCGGGTCGCGGCACCGACACTCGCTGCGGCGCGAGCGTCCGTTGCAGCGCTGGGCCCGGCGCGCCTCGAGCTGACAACGCCGGCCGCTCTCACCGCAGGCGACACCGTGCGGTCGGCGGACGAAGCGCCGGGGACCGGGCGCGCGGGCGGAGCGCTGGAGAGCCGCCGCGGCCTGGCCACACCGGAGCCTGTCGCGGCGTCGATCGCCGAGATCGAGGCGGGGCTGCTCGAGGGCGTTTCACTGCTGCCCGGCGACGTCCTCGTTTGGGAGTTGCCCAACGCACATATGGATCTCGGTGCCGAGCGCCCGGCGCTCAATGTCAAAGGCGACCAGTTGACGCGGATCACCATCCTCGACCGCGCAGGCGACGTCATGCTCGACCGTACCGGTTCGAGCTACGAGGTCGAAGTGCCCCGGGGTGCCCATCGCCTGGCCGTGGCCGGCCTCGGCCGTCGTGACCCGGCAGCCACCGAGGGCCAGGGCCACGGCATCGCTGGCTGGCACGCCGCAGCGCGCCTCGCCCGGATCTCCAGCGACGTCCTGCTGGCACCCGACGCCGTGATTCGGACCGGCGCCGCTCGACAGACACTTCGCGAGCGGCAGACCGTGAACATCGCTCGAGTGCGTGCGGCGGATGCCGTCGTCGGTCCCATCGCGGTGTCCACCCGGCTGCCGCCAAACGTGCGCACCGTCATCGTCGTCCTCGAGATGGTTCGACCCGAAATCGAGGTCGAGGCGGAGAACCTCGGTCTGGTACTCGGTTTGGAAGGTGCCCAGCGTCCCAGTGCGAACGGGCGCAAGCCCGGCCCGACGACCTCCGTCATCACCGGCCGGCGCCTCTACGCACTGTTCGATGTGGAGCCCGAGGAAGAGGCATCGGCCATCACGGTTACGGTGGCGTCGGACGAGCGCTTTGAGCTGGGTGGAGTGCTCGGCACGACGACATCGCCTGAAGCGGTCGAGGAGCAGATCACAGAACAGAACCTGGAATCGATGGCGGCCCGGCTGACGGGAAGCCCGCTCGGCGAAAGCGTGCTGACCTGGATGCCGGCGCCGGAAGTCGAATGAACGGGAGTTTAGAACAGTGGCAGAATTGAACGTCGAAGTCGGTGAGATGCGGCTCTACTCCTCGATCCGCCCTGATCTGGACCCGGGCCGCTACGTAGTCGATCTCACCCAAGACATAGACCGGGGCGCTGAGACCATCACGTCCGTCAGGCGACACCTCAGGGTCACGGGCCCGCGGTTTTCGCTCCCGGGTACCGAGGTCCACAGCCTCTTTCCGCCGCCCAACGCCACCGGTCTGTTCGGCGAGCGGCTGGCGCATATCGCTCTCAAGCGACGGACGCTGCCGTGGGAGCGAGACCCCAGGGTACCGGGCAACGATGACGACCGGGAGACCCGGCCGCCGTGGCTCGCCCTCGTCGTTCTCGCCGACGGTGAAGCCAGCTTCTACCCCGGCGTCAAGATCGAAGACGCTTACACGCCCGGGGTCGCCGCGAGACTCGGCATCACCGACGCCGGCACCTGTGACACCCTCGAGGTCTCGCGACGGGTGGTCAACGAGGTGTTTCCTCGCGAGGACGAGCTCGAGTTGCTCTCCCACGTGCGACAGGTGAACCTGCTGGATACCGAGAACGCGGGCCCGGACGAAGACGGCTTCATGGCCGTCCTGCTCTCCAACCGCTTGCCCCAGGCAGGCCTGACTTACGGCGCTTACTTGATCTCGCTCGAGGGTCAGTTCGCGGAGCTACCCGACCCGGTCACGGCGACGGACCAATTCACGAAGTTACACGTCTACACCGATCTGGCGTTGGTCGAGCAGGCTTCGCGCTCACGGCGGAAAGACTCCCGAATCGACTTCGGCAGCACCAAGCAACCCATAGCCCACAGCGCGGGCAGCGGGAAGCTGGCGGGGACCAGCGCCTGGAACCTCGCGGCGGCTGCGCCGTTCGCCGAGGCCAAAACCCTGCCCGCCGTCGGGCGCCCGGTCGGTTTCGTCATTCACGACGTCGATTTCGAGGTGCTGGAAGGGGGACCCGCGGAGGTGCTCCGCTTCCCCGTGCTCAGCCACTGGAAGTTCACCTGCGAGGGTGAAGGAGACTTCGAGTCGCTGATGAAGAAGCTCGACGTCGGGCTCATCGGCACGCAACCGCAGGCCGAAGAAGATGAGGACACCCCCGCCAGGCCGCCGTTCGGGATGGCGGACACGGGACACACGGTGATCGATCACGTCAGCCGCCGCGGCGCGGCCACCAACATCTGGTACCGCGGTGCGTTCACGCCGCGTGAGATTGAGCGGCGCGCAGCCGACACGCCGTACCACGCCGCCGATCAGGCGCGCCGAATCGCTGAGGATGGACGCGAGGACCTCTCCGAGGCCGCGGCTTTCGAGCTGGGACGACTGCTGGCGCTATCGGACCCGCGTTTCATTCAGGATCTCTGGCGCTGGCGGCGATCCGGTTTCCACGTGCGGCGACGCGCTTCGACCTTCGAGGCGATTCCCGGCTTCATCGACCTCGGGATCGATCTCGCCCGAGCTAGCCGCTCGCTGGCCGTGTCGATCCTCAGAGGCGCGGGCTCGGATGCCGCTCGGGCGCTAGGCCCGGTCATCGACATCGGCGGCGTCGAGGACCTGTTCCTCGACGACGACATCGAGGTCATCGCTGCGGGGCTCAGCGTCGAACCGGCCTACGTGGCCGAGGTGCTCGCACCCGCGCTCACTCGCGCCGCGCTCCCGGACGCGCCCTTCGGCTCCACCCTGGAGACCAGCTTCGACCGCCTCGCCGAGAATCCCGAGAACCTCGTGCGACTCGCTACGGTGCTCGACGAGGCCGTGTCTTCGGTCGTCTCGGACGCGACGCGGCGCCCGCCACGGCGCCGACGGCCAGGGCCCCGGAGGCGTGACCTTGGAACGATGATCGACGAATCAGGAGAAGAGTCGTGATCAGGCACTACCGCATCTCGAATACGGCCGTCGCGGAAGCACGGAATGCCATTGGCACGGTGCAGCCGGAAGAGCGCGACGGGTTCCCAGGCGCCGTCGTGGATTTCCTCGCTCGCCTCAGGCTACTCGAAGGCGTGCCGTTCGCCTACCTCGTCCCACACGAGCCGATGCTGCCGCCGGAATCGATTCGCTTCTTCTACGTCAACAGGAACTGGACCGATGCCGCCGTGGAAGGCGCGCTGTCCATCGGCGGAGTGACCAGCCGTGATCGCCGCTACCTCCACACGCTTTACCCCGAGCTCCGGAACGCGGTGGACAGTGCCGAGCACAAGGTTCGCGAGCTGGCGCTGGGCAACCTCGGGGTCGAGGGTGAGGCGGAAGTCATCACCGGTTTCGTGCTGCGCTCACGTGCCGTCTCGGGCTGGCCCGGTCTACACGTGCGGGCCTACCTGACAAATGGCGACGACGACGTCGAGATGCGGGCGCTCCGCATCGAGCGGCTGGCACCCGCCGTCCTGCTGGCCCTGTTCGACGGCATCCCCGACCGCGTCGAGATCGAGGAGCCACGCCAGGGTATCCAGTTCGGGGTCGACGAATCCGACGCCGGTGAAGGCGCGCGCGAGATCACCTTGCGGCATCCCCAGACCGGCGAAGAGCTCACCGGTCTCAACAGCAAGGTGACCGTTCCTTTTCGGCGCGACGCACCGGGCGTGATAGACGTTGCTTCGTTGCGTGACGAGATCGAGAAAAAGTTACGCGAGGAGTTCGACGATGACGACCCGGATATAGTCGGGGACGGTATCAACTCGGCCGGCTTTGCGCTCCAGATGCTCCAGTTCCCCTTCCGTCAAGAATTCGGCGAACCCTCAGGCGATGAGGATGGGGAGTTCCTATTCGTCACCACGATCGATATGGCGATCGTTCGCCTATCGCATCAACTGTAAAGTGCGTCCCATGGCCATCGATCCGAACCACGTTTCGTTCTCCCCTGTTTTCGGCGCCGTCGCGAAGTCCGGCATCACTATCGCCGAGGCCCTGACCTGGGAGGCGACCTTGCAGCGCGACCCGCGCTTGCTGGTGCCCATCGACCTGCAGGCCCTCGTTGTGGCCGCCGGCGAAACCGTGGAGCACGCCGACATAGGCCTCAAGGTCCTGGAGGCTCAGCGGGCGGAAGCCGGTGAGTCGGATGAAGAAGTCGAAGCGGTACCGGAGCCCTTCACCGATCTCGCGCCGCGGCAGCCGGGCGTCTACTTGCATTGGGCGATGCCCGACGGCCTCACCCAGAGCACTGTCGAAGTCGAGGACTCCGACGACCCCGAGGTCCAGGCCGCGTCCGAGCAGCCGCCGGAAGGCGAACTCCGCCTTCGTCCTTTGCCCAACCGCTGGCTCGTGATGCGCGTCGAGCCGGGAACCGTTCGCCGGGTCCGCGCCTGGTTGATCGAGTCGGAGCGCGGCCGTGCCGTTCCGCTCGAAGATTGGGCGGAGGGCACCGCGGGCGATGAGGGCAGGACCCCGGAGCTGCCGCCTGGCGAGCTGACGATCACGGTGGGCGGTGACCTGACCTGGTCGGCCGTGTTCGACAACGTCGAGGACCGCTTCGCCTTCTTCGACGACCTCGAGGACTTCGAAGTCGGCACGGGTCCGCTCACCTACGTGGTGGTGGGCTGGTATTCCGACCCCGAACTCGACCCGCTCCATCTCGAGAGCGACATCCTCTCTTTCGACCGCGCGCTCCGTGAGCTGGGTTGGAGCATCGACAACGAGAGGCTCGAGGCAGCGATCAAGGAAGCGGCGGCCCGGGATCGATCCGCGAGCGAGTTGGGCCTCGAGAGCACGGGACTACTCACGGGAGGCACGCCCCTGGTCAAAGGCAGTGGGGTGGGCGCGGAGAAGATCCCCGCGACAGCGGTAGACCCCAAACTGCTCGCCGATTCGCAAAAGACGCGGCTCAAGACCGACCCGTGGTGGCCGCGCCAGAGTCTTTATCACGGGACGCTGTTCGGTGTGCAGGTTACCGACCGCACCCGTCCTGACCCGCGGCCCAGCCCCGACCGCCTCGACGTCGCGATCGGTCAAACCGGTACCGAGAGCCTCACGGCGCTCATCGCCGCCAACCTGCCCGGCGACATCGATCGACAGTTGGCCGAGAGGCTGCAGAACGCATTGCAGTACCGGCTGCTCGAGGCGTTCGGCGAAGAGGACGGTGTGCCACGACTGGAAGAAGAGATACATCAGCGGGCGTTCGAATCGCAGCCCGGCGGCGTCCGGCAAGAGACGATCCGACAGGGCGACGCCCTGACTCCGCTTCGAGGCGGCTCCCAGGAAGACGGCGGAGACGGGGGCGCCGCGGAGGAAGCGAACGAATCCCAGCCGACCGGCCTGGCCGCGGCCGCGGCCCCCGGTCCCGGCGCCAGGGAGATCGGCGGAGGGCTCGCGCCCGTCACCACCAACTTCGAGTTCGTGGCGGGGACCTACCTCGACCTGGTGGGCACGTTCCACGGTGAGATCATCGGCGGCCGTACCTTCGGCGCCGAGCCGCTCCATTTTCTGACGGTGGCCCGGGCGCTTCCCCGCTACTACTTCCCTCAGGATCCGGTGCTGACGCTCCGAGGTCTGAACCGCTCGCTGCGCCACGGTTTCGATGGGCGATACGAGCCGGACGAAACACTCGCCTGCCGCATTAGCGGTGACCCGATCCCTGGCTTGGAGTCGCTGGCGGAGGGGAAGGAGCTCACCGAATTCCGCGTCGATCACGGCGGCGTGCCGCGGGAGGCCGAGGAGCTACTATTCGAGGCGCTACTCACGGACCCGTTCGCCCGCACGCAGATCGCAAAGTTCGCGGCGGACAAGAGGGGCTTGCCCGAGAAAGAGGTGAGTCGACGCGTGGACGCCGAAGCTCGCCTCTTCCTGCACTCCCTCGACCCGAAGTCGGATGCGGGCCGTCTGACTGCGGCATCGCTGGTGAAGGGTTTTTGGGCTTCTCCGCACGCGGTCACCGTATGGAAGCAGGCGTGGGTGCCGCTCTATATAGAATGGGAGGTCGAGCTCGCCCTGGACGATGGCCTGTCGAATTGGGCGTTGGGTGAATTGGACTACGAACCGGCGCCGGGCGCCGAGCCCGGGCCGAGCCGCATGCTCAAGGGACGCTCGCTCCTCACCGGGTCGGGCGCGAAGGCGTTCGCGAATGCGGTGAGCGCCTTGCTCGAGGAAGAGGATCGCTTCGAGCGTGCAGACGACGGACTGGTCGATGCGGATGAAGAGTCCCTGCTCCGCACCGTGATCTCACACGCCCGGGTGGCCGACACGTTGAGCGCAGCGTTGGACGGGCTCCGCGAGCAGCTGCTCGGATTCGAGGCGCAGCTCGCCATCGGTGACGACGATGTCGAAATCGTCCCCACCGGCACGGTCACGCTGATGCGAGCCGGCCGCGCATACCTGACGCGGCTACGCGTAGTCGACGCCTTCGGCCGCCCGCTCGAGCTGCCCAGCGACGCCCTGGAGTCGATGATCATCTCCGAGGCGGCACAGCCGCCGGACGAGCTCGAAGCGCCCGCCGGTACCATCCTGCAGCCGCCGCGCATCCTGCAGCCCAGCCGCATGATGATCCGGTTCCTCGATGCCGAGGACGATGCCCAAGAAGCGCGAATCGATCAGTCGGATCCCAGCGCCGTGCGCAGCCCGGTGGCCGCCTGGCTGCTCCCGGACCACGTCGACCGCGCGCTGGAGGTCTTCGACGCCGCGGGCGAGCCGCTGGGTCAGCTCCGCCACGAGTCGCTGGGCGGCGGTGTGGTCTGGGAGGGCGCGCCTGGCATACCCGGCCCCATCGGCCGAGCCCCCGCCGAGACGATCGCCAACTTCCACACCACCGCTTTCGTCACCGGCCTCGTCCAGCGCGACGCCGCCGAACGGGCGCTGGAGGATGTCGAGCGCTCCGAGAGCCCGCTGTCGGCGCTGCTCCGGGTGATCGACACCACGCTCTGGACTGTCGACCCGTTCGGTGATACCGGGGTCGAGCACTTCTCGGTGATCACCGGCCGGCCCATCGCGCTCGTCCGGGCACGGCTGCAGCTGGACGTGCTGTCGGATCTCGACTCGTTCGACCTCGCGCCCGACCCACGTGCGGTACGGCAGGCCGCTTACGACCGGTTGTCTCAGCTGGAGTTCGAGGTGCGTCTGGGCGCGCTGACCCGATTCGAGGATGGACTGCTCGGCTACTTCGTGAACGATGATTACAGTCACTTCTACCCGGTGCACGCCAGAGTACCGGAGGAGGCGCTCCCTTCGGGCCCGCACACCGGCTATCTGGGGCCCGCCGACTCCACCGCGGAGTTCAACGAGAACCCGACGCCGAAGGAGATCGTCACCCCGTATCTCGTACCCGACCCGACGGTCGCCATCAAGCCGGGACAGACCGTCTATCTGACCCTGCTCATGAACCCGGGCTCCAAAGTGCACGTGACGGCGGGCATCCTTCCGCGAAAGTCGATCGCGCTATCACGCGACTTCATCGCCGAGGCACTCGACCGAATCGCCCCGTCGCTGCGCATGGGCCCTGTGTTGGTCGATCCGAAGACGATCCGCATGCCGCGACCTTCGGCGTTGCCGAAGGACCAGGTCTGGACGCGCCGCAAGGACCCCATCAGCTGGCGCGACGACCCGATCATCTCAGCGACGCAGGAGGCACTGCTGCCGGATACGTCGCCGGTGGCGCAGGAAGGTTACATTCGGGTGCGGATCGAGGAGGAAAGCTAATCCGTTCCGCACGGACGTGGACGTCGCACAGATGAGCGTCCTCGCAGCAACGGGGAGTCGCACCGGCGCTAGCGGATAACGACCTGATAACTGGTCCGCGCCTGGCTCTCGTTGGCGAAGACGCGGAAAGAACGCCCGTCCGGCAGGGTTCCGCTGGCCGAGACCTTGTTCATCAACCGATCGTCGAACGTGCCATTCACGTACTCGGCAAAGAAGTGGTCTGCCGTGCACCATCGCCGAGGATAGGTCGAGCAATTCGGGCAAGGTGAGCACCGCATCGCCCATGGCGTCCTCGATCTCGCTCCAGTGCGCGAAGACTACCGGCACGGCTCCCAAACCTCTGGACTGAACCCGGATCGGGCCCGTAGAGCGGTGGGATCACGGCTCCCCTGGCTCCGGCTGATCTTCCGGTCTTCTTCGGCTGAAGGGTTGCCTCACCTTTTCGGTCACCCACACCCCGGAGTCGGTAACCGAATCTTTGACACTCTTGCCGACATCGGTGACGCTCTTGCCCATCCCAGCGACTGCACCACCGACCTTTCGCCCGGAGGCCCGCACGAACGCTCCTGACACTTTCCGCGTGCCCTCTGCGGCTACGGTGGCCAACATCCTGGCGGCGGATGCAGCAGCGGAGCGTCTCAGGCCCCGTTTGTCGGGCAAGACGAGCGCACCGCAATAGTTCTTGGTGATGATGCCCACGCGCAGAGTAAGGAATGCGTTAGCGGCGCCCGTGGCAATCGAGTTCACTACTAGGGAGGTGCCAGGTACCGCCGCTCCGACCGACCCCAGCGTACTGGCGATTAACGGCTCCACCTGCTCGGCGAGGTCAATGTCCTCGAGTTCGCTAGCTATAAACGCCGTACCAGCGACGTTCGCGTAGAGAAAGAGAATATCTCGAATAGTCGGCCTCTGATAGTAAGTATGAGCCACCTGCCAAACCAGCTTGGATTGGGCACCAAGCACCAGAAACGCGTCCAGGCTGCCATTCTGAGAGATGGCGGTCGTAACAAATACCTGGGATGCCGTGCGGCGGATCATGTCGTCCGCGCGATCGCCCAAGGCTCCGAGAGCACCTTCTACTTCCTCTCGCGTATCCAACGGCAGAGCCCCGACCACCGGGTTTGCACGAAGACGCTTCCGTAGACCCTCCAGGTGAGCATCGAATTCGGGGGTTCCTTCTGTTGCTGGTGGCACAAGCGGCCTGGGCAGACGGAAGAACAGCACTACCGGTACAAGGATACAAACCGCAAACACCACGACCAGCAGTAAGAAAAGGGCGTCAGCCAGGTTCGGGTGCAATCGCCCAGCCAACTCGATCACTTGTGCCGTTTGATTGACGAGGAAGATCAGGAAGGCAACAAGAATCAAGATCGACAGCAGGACTCCGATGCGCAGGAGGGTGTTACGCATGGCAATACTCCCGTTGGGCATCTGCGTCTTATGTAAGATAGGCGATCGTACACGGCGACGCGACCTGGATCACGAACTTGCTACGAGCAATAAGTTCGAAAGAACTCAGTCCGTTAGAGACAAGCACTTCAGCCGCATCCTGAAACTGGCAGCGGATAAATACTTCGGCAGCAAAGGCGTTGACAGTCAGCTCACTCCTTTGCATTGTACTCTAACC
>JABAHQ010002375.1_pt1 | contig 19398 bp, 15 predicted proteins | sample 7062091 | NCBI WGS metagenome assembly JABAHQ01 (sample SAMN14534359, study PRJNA622989) | marine sediment metagenome | biome: marine biome [ENVO:00000428]; feature: marine pelagic biome [ENVO:01000023]; material: deep marine sediment [ENVO:00002113] | place: India: Gulf of Kutch | collected...
TTTGTTCAATGTTCATGCTTGCCCACACAAAAATCCTTACTAAAAAAAATCCAGGCTTTTCCCGCCGCTGCGATTGAAGAGAGAAGCGGAGACCGAAAAAGTTTTTGGATAAAACTCATTGAAAAATAATGGGTTACTTGTTTCCCGCCTTATGATTTCCGATGCCCGTCTCGGCAATTGTGTTCAACCCTTTGAAATTTTTAGATTAATTCTTTTGGGCTTGCCTTTTTCGCGTTATCCCCTTAATATCAGCCATCTTCCATCCCCATTGGTGTCGCATCGTGACTTCAAAAGGGGACGGGTGTGTTTACCCACAGCAAAAGGTCTTTCCACCGCCAGATTTCCGGTTGGCTTTTGGGGGTCCTGATTTTTTTCGGAGGACCCAGCCTCGGATTGGCCCAGACCGATGAGCCGGTCGGCAAGGTGATCGGGATCATCGGCACCGTCGAATTCCGGTCCGGGGAAGCCGAACCGGTGGCCGAAGCCGAACCCGGAGAAGTGCGCCCCGCCGCGTTCGAAGTCTGGCAAAAGGTTGAATTCCACCAACCCGTTTTTGCCCAGGACCAATTCCGCACCGCCAGCAAAAGCCGCCTGAAAATCCTCTTTGAGGACGAAAGTTTGATCGCGCTGGGTCCCAGCACCCGGTTTTCAGTCGAGTCTTACCTGGTCGACGAGGAGGACAAGCTGCGTCAGGGAGCGGTCCACCTTCTTCACGGGCTTTCGATGTACGTGATCAATAAGAAAGCCTCCAAGAACCGAAAATCTCTTTTTAAAATCGTCACCCCCACCGCCAACATCGCTTCCCGCGGCACGCAGGGTTACATCAGCGCCTCGGCCAACAGCACCCTGGTGGCCAACCAGGCGGGCACCATTCTGACCGAAAACGTCGATCCCCTGGTCTCCGGTCAGGAGGAACTCGGGCCGATGACCAAAAACCGGATTCCCCGGGGCCAGCCGCCGACCGAGCCGACCCCCTTGACTCCGGAGGAAGTGAACCTGATCCGGGATGTGATTTTGGCCAACCTCGGCGGCACCACGGCGCCCCCGGGAAGCGAACCCCTGATCGAGGTGCAGGAGGGAGAGCCCTCGGAAGAGGAAGATCAAACCTCCGGGGTGGATGAAGGCTTTTTCCAGGAGTTTGAAGGTCTGGCAGAACTTTTTACGGAGGAGTATTCGGAAATCAACGATCCTTTCGTGGATACGCAGGCCGAGAGTTGCACACGTTAAGAGGGGTCCATGAGCATCGTGCCACGGCATAAGGGGATTCGGGCGCTCTGGGTCGGGGGGCTGATCTACCTGATCGGCGGTTTCCCGACCTTGCTGTTCGCGCTGCCGCAGGGGGGCGAGATCGCGGCGGGGTCCGGGGCCATCGAGCAGCCCACCGCTCAGGACATGGTCATCCACCAGAACACCGGGGAAATGATCCTGAACTGGGAGGGATTCAGCATCGGCGCTTCCGAGTCGGTGACGTTCCGGCAGCCGGGGGCCGATTCGGTGGCGCTCAACCGGGTGATCGGCGCGGATCCCAGCCTGATTCTCGGGCGGCTCTCGGCCAACGGGCAGGTGTTCATCAGCAATCCTTCCGGCGTCATCTTTGGTCCGGGTTCCCGCGTCGACGTCCACGGGCTATTGGCTACCACGCTCAAGATTTCCGACCAGGATTTTCTCAACGGACAGTACCGGTTTTACCAGGATCCCGACCGCCCCTTGAGTTCCATCCTCAACGAGGGTCTCATCAACGTTTCGGGATACGCGGGACTACTCGCGCCGGGGGTGGAAAACCGGGGAACCATCGTCGCCAACCTGGGGTCGATCGCGCTGGCTTCGGGCACCGCGGCGACTCTGGATTTTACCGGTGACGGGCTCATCAACTTCACCCTCACCGGGGAGGTCTCGGGCACCGTGGTCGATGCCGAGGGAAACGTGGTCGAAGACCGCGTCAGCAACTCGGGACTCCTGCGCGCGGATGGGGGTCAGGTGATGATGGGCGCTCTGGATGCCGGGGAAGTCATCCGCAACGTGATCAATCAGAGCGGGGTGGTGGAAGCGCGCACCGTGGTGGAGAAGGAGGGACGCATTTTCCTTTCCGGGGGGGACCAGGGGGACGTGCGGGTGAGCGGGGTCCTGGATGCTTCCGGCGATGAGCCGGGAGAGATCGGCGGAACCGTCGACGTCACCGGGGAAAAGGTGGGCCTGTTCGACCAGGCTGTGGTGGACGTTTCAGGCGAGGCCGGGGGAGGGCAAGCGCGAATCGGCGGGGATGTCCACGGGGAAGGAAGCCTCCCCTCCGCTTTTCGCACGTTCGTCGGACCCGACACGGTGATCCAGGCGGATGCCCGGACCGCCGGCGACGGGGGCCGCGTGATCGTTTGGGCGGACGATGTGGCCCGGGTCTATGGGACGCTCAGCGCCCGCGGAGGCGAGGGGTCGGGCGACGGCGGCTTCATCGAAACGTCCGGCAAAAACCAGCTGGACATTCTCCGCACCCCCGACGTCCGGGCGCCCCAGGGCCAAGCCGGAGAATGGCTCCTGGATCCCTACAATATCACCATCGTGGCCGGATCGCTCGTCTTCAACATCAACTCCGAAAGCCCGTTTGTCTCTTCGGGCGAATCGTCTGAGCTGGGCGTCAACCTGATCCTCGACGCCCTGGCCGGGGGCGCCACGGTGACCGTGGAGACCGGGAGCAGCGGCGTTACGTCCGAACCGGGCGACATCGTGCTCGATACCGACCTGGATTTCGACGGCACCGGCAACGGCACCCTGAACCTCATCGCCGCAAACGACGTCATCTTCAACCAATCCATTTTCGACAGCGACACCACCACCGCGGATACGCTGAGCCTTTTCATCGAAACCGGAACTCTGGGGCAGTTCAGCCTGGCGGCGGGGGAATCGGTGAATACCGAGGGAGACTTTTTCTTCGGCCTCAATCTGGGACTCATCGACATCCTGGCGGGCGACATCGATCTTCAGGGCACGTTGGACAGCGGCACGGCCTTCACCACATTGCGGACGTTCGGAACCCTGGGGGTGGGGGACGCCACGTGCGGAGAAGGATGCGGCCTGACCCTCTCCAATGCCGAATTGCAGAACCTGGCCACCCCCAGCCTGTTTTTGGGCGACAGCGGCACGGGCGATATTTTTCTGGAAAACATCACCTCCGCCGCCACTTCGCATTTGCCCCGGATATCCTTCACCTCTTCGGGCAACATCCAATTCGTCAACGACCCCTCGATCTTCAACGGCCGGGTGGATTTGAACGCGCAGGACGACATCCACGTCAACGCGGCGTTTGAAGCTTCCGGCGGACTCGGCATTTTCGCCGTGGCGGATTCCGACGCCGACGGAGTGGGGGATTTTAGGGTCGGAGCGGCCGGCTCGGTGTTGTCCAACAATACCCGCGTTTCGGTGCTCGCCAACGACCTGGATCTTCTGGGAACGGTCGACAGCGGCAGCGGCTCGATGACGTTCCGGGTGTCCGACCACGGCACCATCGGCCTGGGTGCGGCGGACTGCACGGAGGGATGCGGGATGAGTTTGTCCGGGTCGGAACTTCAAAACCTCACCTCCGCCAGCCTGACCGTCGGCGGCAGCGCCAACGACGGCGTCTTCGTCGATGGCGTCGGCCCGGTCGACATCGCCGATATCGATTTTCTCACGTTGGTTTCCGATGCGGCCGACGGAATGATCTCCTTCTCCGGCAGTTCCTCCACCTTCCGGGATCTGACCCTGTTCGCGGGGAACGGCATCGACATTGCCACCGCGGTGACGGTGACGGGAGGAACCCTCCAGCACGCCACCGACCCGGTGAATCCGGATACGGGGTTGGAATTCGGCACATTTCTGGCGGACGCCGACCGGGACCAGAACGGCACCGGTACTTTTTATGTGGGGGGACCCTCCAGCAGCGTGGTTCATTCGGGGGACGGCACGCTCTTCATCACCGCCGATGACCTGGTTTTACACGGCATTCTCGACAGCGGCCTGGGAACCACCCAAATCGGGGTCAACGACGGCGGAACCCTCGGCCTGGGCGACGCGGCCGGGGACATGCAAATCAGCAATTCGGAGCTCGACAGCATTTTCGCCGGCCTGCTGCAGATTGGCGCCACGACGCGGAGCGGTGCCCCGGCGACCGGCAATATAACTGTGGATAATGTCGCCTCGGCCAGCACCGATCAGATCACCCGGGTGCTGCTGGTGACGGAGGGAACCTCCTCGGTGGCTTTTTCCGGCAGCGCTTCCACGTTCAACGCGCTCTCTGTGGACTCGGCGAGCGGGGTCACTGTCGATGCGGCCCTCACCGGCGTCAATGGGGGGATGGACCTTCAGGCGGGGTCGTCCATCACGGTGAACGCGCCGGTGACCACCCAGACGGCGGGGGATATCGATCTGGACGCCGTTGAAGACGTGGTCTTCAACGCGGGAGGCGGGTTGAACGCCGCCGGGGATATCTTCATCACGGCCGATTCCGACGGAGATGGAACCGGGGGCCTGGTGATGAATCCCGGCTCGTCCCTCACCACCACCGCGAGCGACGCCTTCCTGCAGGCGGGGGAGAACCTTCTTTTGGCCGCAATCGACCTCACGGGCGGCCTGTTCGCCACCTCCACGCTGGGATCGATCACCACCGACGGAATCGTGAATGCGCCGGATGGGGTGACCCTCGAGGCCGCCACCGGGGTGACGATCAACGAGGATATGACCACCTCCAACGGCATCCTGATCGACACCGACTCCAACGACGACGGACTGGGCGGGGGCCTGGTCATCGGGTCCGGCGCCACCCTGGATACGAACAACACGCCGATGGCGGCGGCCTTCGAGTCATTGACCCTGGACGGCTTCCTCGATACGGGACTGGCCAACCTGGGCTTCACCACGGCCAACGATTTCACCGTCGCCGGCACCCTGGTCGAGCGTATCATCGCCCAACAGCTGGGGGTGATCTCGAGTTCCGATATCTTCGTGGAAAGCATTACCCCGGCCCAGATCAGCGGCATTCCCGGGGGACTGGTGCTCGACGCGGGGGGAAACATTATCTTTCAGAACCTGCCCGTGACCGTTCCTTCGATCGAGATGAATTCCGACGAAGATACCAACGTCAACACCAATGTCACCACCACCTCCGGGGATTTCGTGGCCGTCGCCGATGACGAAGGCAACGAGCAGGGCGATTTCAACCTGGCCGATGGTACCCAGATCAACTCCGCGGGAAATATCGATCTCTCCGGGGCCAACGTCAATACCTCTCAAGGCACCCTGACCGCCGCAGGCGACGTGATCGTGAACGGGGAAATTCTGGTCCCCCCCGCCCCCGAACCGCCTCCCGAAACCCAGGAGCAGGTGGACCAGGGAACCACCAGCACCTTCATCACTGAATTTTTCGAGAATCCCCAGACCGCCTGCTGACGCGGAACCCCGGCGCTATTCTCCGGGCGGCGTTTTTTCCGACTCCGTTTTCCTGGCGCGTTCCACCACGAAATCAATGCCGTTGACGATGTTTCCCGTGCCTTCGATCTCCACGCGTTCTTCCGGCGGCGTTGCCAGGTTCAACCGTTCCACCTGGTCCGGGGACACCCGGACGATGTAGCGTCCCGGCGGCACCTCGGTGAACAGGTAGAACCCGTCGTAGGCGGTTTTCACTTCGTCGATCACGGTGCCCTCGGCGTCCAGCAACTGGATCGCGGCGTTGGACACCTCTTTTTCCCGGTCGCCCACTTTCAAGAAAACGGTGCCGTCGATTTCTCCGGTGGGGGTGACGGGAAAATCGAGCAGGACCGACCGCCCCGGCCGCGGCACCATCTGCCATCCTTCCTGGTTCACCTTCCAGAACGGATCCGCCAGGGTCTTTTGTTCGACGGTCAGGGAGGTCGGGCGGTGGCTGGACAAACCCGGGATGAACGCGATTCCCTTCTCGTCGGTTTGCACCTCTTTCGGGGCCGGTCGGAACCCCACGCCTTCCAGCGGTTCGTCCTCCTCGGGATCAAACGTGTTGTTCTGGTTCCGGTCCAAAAACACCCGGGCGGACGCCGCGCCGGAGGTGGCCATCCGGTCCGAGGTCATGATCACGCCGGGCCTTCGCGGTTCCCGGCCCAGGCTGAACGTGAGATTGAGACCCGCGGTGAAATTCCCGTCGTCCGAATAGGAGCTGTCCACCCCCAGGGCAAAGGCCCGGAACCGCTTGTTGATCCCCGCCGAATAGGTATTGATCCGTTCCCCGGTCAATTGGCGGGAGAAGGTGACGCGGGCGGTCAAATCGCGGGTAAAGTCGTAATCCCCGGTGGCGGAAACCGCCGTCAACTCGGATTCGGGTTTCAATTCATAGTCCAGGGTGCCGCGGAGCGAGAGGCGTTGGATGCGGCTGCTCAGCAGAAAGGACCCGGTGAACTGGGTGGACGGCGGCGTGCCCCCGCCCCGGCCGAGGACCAGGCTCAGGTTGTTGGACGCGGAAATCCCGTGCGTGAATATCGACAGCCGGTTGGAGATGTCCGCGTCGGTGCGGCCGGAATCGTGACGTTCGATCAGCCCCCGCAGGGTGAACGGGATGCGCGGCAGGATCCAGGCCGGGATCACCGTATCGATCCGCACATCGGTGCGCGTATCGAGCGGATCCGTTTCTTCTTCCACGCGTTCGCTCACGAAACCCAGGAAATGGCCGTGCTCGGCGAACAGGTTGAGGCCCAGCAGCTTGGTCTGGAAGGCCGCCAGGATCCCGGTGTTGCCCGCGTCGTCCCGGCTGACGTCCAGCCGCGAAAAAGTCCCCAGGACCGAGGCGCGGACGCCGAGGGTGAAAAAATTGCGGCGCCCGGCTTCTTCCAGCGGCAGACTGGCGAACGTGCCGGCGAGGGAAACCTGCCGGGCGATGCCCCGCTCGTATTCCATGAAATACCGTTCCTCGCCGTCGGTCTCCTCCGCCTGGGTTTCCTGGCCGGCGATCTGAATCAGGTCCTTGTTCTGCTGGTTGACCGCGATGCGGAAGTATTGTTTGCCCGGAGGCACCAGGTCTTCCCCGGCGAACACCCGCACGACTTCTTCCCGGCGCTGGCCCTGCGGACCGTAAAAGATCAACCGCAGCACGTTCAGTCCAAACAAAAGCGGCACGTCGATGAACTCGTACCGGCCGTCGGCGTTGGGTTCGACCTGCGAATCGAGCAGGATTTCGTTCCGGTACAATTCCACTTCCCAGCCGATGGGCAGCTCGCCGCGCAGGGTGGTGCGGTCGAATTCGCTGGGCCGTTCGAGGGGGAAACTGGACATCTCGATGCCCCGGCCCGCCCGGCTGTCGGAGATCAGCGGAATTTGCGGGGTGAAGATGTCGCCCAGGCTGAATTCCTGGACCCGCAGCGGTCCGAACAGGCCGCCTTCCGGGTCCTTGCGGCCCAGGTCCAGGCGGATGTCAGTGAGCGAGTCCTCGTGCGTGCCGGCCAGGAAGAGGTTGCTGTTCATGTACAGGAGGTCGCCGCTGACCAGGCTGTTGAACCGGCCTTCCACCTGGTCGGTCTCGTTGCGGTAGTCGACGTTGTAGGTGGTGTCGATGAACGGCCAGTCGAGAAGGCGGTAGGGCGTTTCCACGCGGGGATAATCGGGCCGCGCCCCGCCCCGGGGCCCCAGCCGGGCCCGCCGTTTTTCGCGCTCCAGGCGTTCTTCCAGGGGCAGGGGTTCGCGCGACGTCACCTGGAGCAGCAGCCGCGACAGGTCGAACTCGATATCCACGGGAAACCATTTCGACAGGAGGGACGTGTCGACGTAAATATCGTCCGAGTGCAGCTCCACCTTGGAGGGATCGTACTTCCGGACTTCGCCCGCGATCACCACCTGGCGGCGCCGGAGATCGAGCGAAAAGACCCGGTTTTCCCGGATGAACCAGCCGTCCGCCTGACCCGTGACCGGGTCCACGGTGATGGGAAAATCGAACGCCGCCATCATCTGGCTCAAGGGCGCCAGCACGCCGCCGCGGTGCATGTAGCAGAACATTCCCCGGGCCAGGATGTAGGGCGGCAGGTGCATGTCGAGCACCACCAGCTCCTCGTCGGGACGTTCCACGGGTTGAAGGGCGGGAGGCGGTTGGTCCGACGCCTCGCGGGGGGGCGGGGGGTTTTGGGCCTGGGAAAGCCCCGGGAATCCGGGGCCCCCAAACAGCAAAACGGCCAACCCCAAAGTGACGGCGGCCCGACCCATGCTTCCGGATCAGGGCAGGTTCAGGTCGGCTTCGGCCAGCACTTCACCCCCGGCTTCCGGACGTTCCAGGTACGTCACGTGCAGCCTTCCCCCATTCAACTCCACTCCGTCCGGGAGTTGGAGGGGAATATCGACTTTTCGGTAATCCAGGGGCGTATACACCGCCACGCCCCGGGCGATGCCGATATTCAGAGGCTCGCCTTGGTCCGGGTGGTAGGTGACTTCGAAGTCGCCATAGACCGAGCGGTTGCCGGTTCGATTCAACTTCATCGTCAGGTGCCGGAGATTGTCCTCCGAGCCGGGATTTTTCAGGGACAAATCGGATAGCTTCACCTCCGCCTCGAGGTCTCCATGCAGCACGAATATGGGAATGGAAATGGACAAAATGGGGATGAACTTGACCTGGAGTTCCCCCTGGTTCAGATCCAGGGTTTCCAGGTCGGTGCCGGCATCGGGCGCCGGCACGGTCTGGAACACCAGGTGGGACCGGTATTCCCCGTCCGGCAGGTCGCGCGGTTTGCGGACCGCCAGCCGCACCGACTGGGTCCTGTTGGCGGGGACCGTGATTTCCCGGGGCGAGTACCGGATCATCCGGTCCGCAAAGGGGCCCTCCGCCTCCGGGTCTTCCAGCACCTCAAACGTCCCTTCCGGCGTCATGGCCATGTTTTTGAAAAAGATCCGGTAGGTGGCCGGTTTGTCGGAACTGTTGATCAGGGAGACCTCGGCGTTCCGCGTTCGTCCTTTGAAGATGATCCGCTTGGGACTGATGCTGACGCCGCCGCCCTGGGCCTGCACCATCTCCCGGGTCCCCTGAATGAGAAAACAAAAGAGGGCGACCAGAGCGATCACCCCAGAGGAACGAAAGAAGGGGGAGATTTTTTTTGAATCCCTCATCATGGCTCGGACTCCTTCGAGGAGAGTGGTTCGGCCCTTTTGGCCGATTCAGGCATTATAAAGGCGGCAGACAGGCAATTACAAGCCGGGAGCCTGACCTTGGGGGAGGCCGCGGTTTGTAAGATTGCCTGCCTGCCTTTGGGTTCTCTTCTCCTCCGGCACCCCGAACCCCGGCCCGGAATCCCCGGGCCGGGAACTTCCCGCTTACTGATAATCCGCCGAAACGTTGTAGGCGCAGGTCCCCTGGCCCTGCGCGGCGCTGTCCACCTCCAGCGTGCCGCCCACCTGGACCGGCTGGTCCAGGGTCCCCAGGGTCGGCGACACCGCGACCTCCGTGAACGTCACGATCCCCGAAAATCCGGTGCAGCTGCCCGGCGTTCCGTCGATGGTGAAAAACTCCCCATCGGAACCGGCGACGTAGACGACCCCTCCCTGCTGACCCGAGAGGAAATGCCCGGTGCCCGAACTCGTGCTGGTGGAGCCGTCGGGGTGAACCGTAAACGTCTGCGTCGATCCCGTGGGCGCGATGATCCGGCCGAAATCCAGGATCCGCACCTCGGTGAGGGTGATTTCCTCAAACGTCTCCAGGGTCACGCCGAAGGTTCCCGAGGCCGGGGAGGCGACCGGGCTGTCCAGAAGCAAACCGGCCGCCGCACACAGGGCCACGCCCGACCACAAGAGTATTTTCCGCTCCACCTGTTTCATAATCCGCCGGAATGAACGTTCTCCCGGAACCCTCCTTTCCCCGGATCCCCCGGTTGAACCCGTCTATTGATAATTGCTCGTGACGTGATAAGAACACGTTCCGGTTCCCTCCGCCGTGCTGTCGACCTGAACCGTGCCCCCCACCGAGACGGTGGTGTCCAGCGTGCCGGTCGCGGGGCTGACGTCTATCAAAAAACAAACCTCGCTCAAGGTGAATCCCGAACAGGCGGTGCAACTGGCCGGACCGAAGGTCAGGGCGAACTGTTCTCCGTCCGAGCCGTCCAGGCTCAGGGTGCCCTTTTGCTGTCCGTCGACGAATTCCCCATCGCCCCCCACCTTGGAGAGGCTGCCGTCGGTGCCGATGGTGAACCGGGTCTGGCTGGAGGTGGGCCGCTGCACCCGGCCGAAGCGGAACGGCGTGGTTTCGGAAATGGCGATGTTCTTGAACACCTCGTACCCGGCTTTCAACCCGGTGGAAAAGGTCTGCCCCTCGGAGAGGCCCCGGATGTGGCCGAAAGCCAAAGCCAGGATCAGGAGACCGGCCGCCCAAACTTTTTTTGCCCTGGGGTTCCGCATACGCTCCCTATTGGTACTGCGCCTCGAGGATATAACTGCACGTGCCCGTGCCTTCGGCTCCCTGGCTGACCCGCAGCGTACCGCCGATATCGACGGAGGCGCTGCCGCCGGAAAAACTGCCGCTCGTGGGCGACAGGTCGATGGCCAGCAGGGTGATGGTTCCCAGGGTCACCCCGCCGCAAATATCCGGCGTCGCCGTCAGGGAGAACGATTCCCCGTCCGTGCCGGTCAGGGTGACGGCCCCGGCCTGGTGCCCGCTGATGAACCGCCCGTCCCCCGAGGGGTCGTTGATGCCGCCGGCCGGATCGACGATGTAATCCGCGGAGGTCACGTTGCTGGGCGCCTGCAGACTTCCGAAATTCAGTTGTGCCGTTTGCGTGAACCCGATGCCCTGGAGAACCGTGGCCGGGGCGTTGAGGTCTTTTTCCGTGCCGCGGGCGGGGTCCGGTCCCCCCGCCAGGAGGGCCAGACCGAGGAAACCCCCGATCGCCATCGATTTCGCCCGGTTCGTCATAAGCCCCTCTGCCCCACACGCTCACTGGTAATCCGCGGTCACCCGGTAGCCGCAGGTGCCCGATCCCGACGTCGTCGAGGGAATGCGCAAGGTGCCGCCCACGTTCACCACGTCCGACCCGCCGACGAGCGTTCCTCCCGTGGAATCCAGGAGCACTTCCGTCATGAACGCCTCGACGGCGAAATTGCCGCTGACGGTGGAGCATTCCACCGGACTCGCGGTAATAGAAAAGGTTTCGCCGTCCTCACCCGCGATGGTGACCTGGCCGGTGATCTGCCCGTCGATGAACACACCCCCCGAACCGCCCGGCGAGGAATCGATGGCCGTGCCGCCGGTCGCCAGCACGGAAAAATCCTGCGTGCCGGAGGTGGGCGCCTGGATGCGGCCGAAATCGAGCTGCGTGTTCTGGGAGATGGTGAGGTTCTGAATGAATTCCCCCTGCGCGTCGAAATTTTCCGTCACCGGGTCGGCGGCGGCCACACCCGTCCCCCAACCCAGGGCCAGGAAAAAAAGGATTCCCGCCCCGGGGAGCTTCCTTTGCCTGTGCCTGTCGAACTGCGTGGCCATTCCGGATATCCTCGGCCGTCCGGGCTTCCCGGGGATTTAAAAAGCGGGTGACGTGAAGAACACGGTCACGTCATACGAACAGGTGAACGTGCCCGAAGCCCCGACGGCCGCCTCCAGCGTTCCCCCCACGTCGACGCCCGCCGTCCCGCCGACCAGTTGCACCAGGGTGGAGCTGAAGGTGATGTCTTTCAGGTTCACCGTGCCCGTGCCCCCGGTGCACCCGGATACGGTGGTGCCCGAAATCGACGAGTCGACCCCGACAAACGATTCATCCGGCCCGGTGATGGTGAGATTCCCCGGCTGCTGGCCGCTGACGAAACTTCCCGTCCCCGTGGTGGAGGTCGATCCACCGGGAGCGAGCGTGAAATCCTGGGTCACATCGGTCGGGGCCACCATTTTACCGAAATCCAGGGCGGTGCTTTCGGAAACCGTGAGATCCTCCACCACTTCCGCATCGGCGTTGAACGTTTCCGTCGTCGGCACCGCCAGGCCGGAGACCGCCCCGCCGAGCCAGCCGGAAACCAGGAGTCCGGCCAATACTTTTGTCCAGGGATGTCGTTTTACCCTTTTGCTTCTCCTCCCTGGAGGTCGCTTCAAAGTTTTAATCCTCCTTTTAAATTAAAGGAAAGACCGGCGGCTTGCGGCCGGGGGCAAAAAGAGCCCCGGCCGTCAGCCGATCCCTCCCCTGGACGCGGACCCTCCGCCGCCTCACTGGTAATCGCCCTCCACGATATAGGCGCAGGTGAACACATCCGAGGTGGCATCGGAACCCACCTCCAATGTTCCGCCGAGGTTTACCGAGGCCACACCGCTTGTATCCAGCGTCGGGGAGGCGTTGCTAAAGGAAATCGCGTTTAAAGTGACGGTTCCCGTTCCCCCGGTGCACGTGACGGGGAAGGTGGTGCCACTGGTGTTCAGAATGACCGTTTCCCCGGCGTCCCCGTTCAGGTCCAAAACGCCCGCCTGGTGGCCGCTCACCGCGCTGCCGTCCCCGCCCCCTTCGGACATAACTCCTGAAGTGCTGACAGTGAATAACTCCGTACCGGCGCTCGGCGCCACGATCTTGCCAAAATCAAGTTCCGTCGGGTTGGTCAAGGCCAGATCCGTCAGGATTTCTGCGTTGGCGTTGAAGGTTTCCGTCGTCGGCACCGCGGCGGCGGTGGCCGCCCAGCCGATCCAGCCGAAAACCAGGAGTCCGACAATCGCCTGTTTCGAGGTTTTGCGTTGCATGGTTTGGTTCCTCCTCAATCGGTTGAAAGTTTGGGAAGGTGAAATTTATTACTGGAATTTGCCGTTTTAAAAATGGGATTCGCTGTTCGGTTCTCCCTCAGTAATTGACCGAGATCATGAAATCGGCTTCATAGGTTCCTCCTGGAGTGAAAGGGCCGAAAGTGATGGTGCCTCCGACCCGGACGAGATCGGATCCGAAACTGTCCAGCCTCCCCAATCGGGATCCGCATTTGGAACAGGCGTTGCTCTCGCTGTGCACGTTGGTGACCACGAGGCTGGTGGTTCCCCCCACCAAATCCGCTCGGATGGTGGAGGGCCAGGCGATGCTGTAAAACGTGCTGGGAGTGCCGTTGACCGTGTATTCCGCCGGCTGGCAGGCGGGGGAGGTGACTTTCCCCGCCGAGACGGTGCAGGAGCCGTCGGCCCCGGCCACGAGGGTGCAGGAGGTGGTCGTACAATCCTTGAAGAAGAATTTGAGCACGTTGGTTTGCTTCACCGTCAGGGGCCGGAGGACGGTGACATCCGAATCGAGGGTGCTCAGGTCGGCCCGGGCGTCGGGCGTTCCCGCGAGCAGGATCACGAGTCCGGTCCATCCCAAGCCCCGGGCGGCGGCTTTCAGACCTCGTTTGAATTGGGCTTCGATTCGACTCACTCATTCGTTCCCGGTTGAATTCGTCATGCCTTCGTCTCCAGGGCCCCGCCGGGTCAGGGCAGGTAATCCACGAACACATCCACCGTGGCGCGGTACACGCCGCTGGGCTGGCCCGGTTGAAATTGGGCCGTGGCGCCGACGTAGACCGTGGCCCGGCCGTCCGGCCGCAGGGTGCCGATGTCCGAGGGATACGATTGAAAGTGGGAAAGCGTGACCGAGCCGCCGTTCGGACCCGGGACGGAGATCTGGTCCGGCAGGGTGATGACGAACTGCCGCCCGGGTTCGCCCTGGATTTCCAGCCGCGCGCGGGTGTGGAATCCGCCCAGGTCGAAGGCGCCGCCGAGCGTCTGCTTGGTCCCCGAGGCCGGTTCCACCGCCACCTGGCCGCCGAGGATGGAGTCCGGGGTGATCTTTCCGAATTTCAGGTCTTCCAGGGTGGCGGACACCCGCAGAGGGACGGGATCTTCCGCCGAGGCGGGCGGACCACTCAGGAAAACCGCCCCTAAAAAGGAAATCGCCGAAAGAAATGAAACCGATCCTTTCCGCCGCATCCGTTCCTCCTTCCCGGAGGGTCCGAGGGGTCCGGCCCGGAAACGAAACGTTTCCGGGGACGGAGAAAAAATACACCGCCGGGATCCTCCGAGCGTCCTGTGCGATTGTTCGGGAAATGATCGATTCAATAGGGAAGGATGGCGCTTATCCTATCCGATCGGGGGGGATGCGGTCAATGAAAATCCGGAGGGTGAAACCGATTATTTTCAGGGGATTGAAGCCCGGAGCCCGGGGTCGGGAAACGGCGGAATCGTGGCCCGGTTCCGGGGGGTTTTGAGGTCGGAGGAGGGGGCATTTTCCGGCCGGTCAAATGCTTTGAAAAACCCCCGCATGGGTTAAAATAAATAACATTAACTTTCTTTTTCATGAATAGAGCGATAGAATTTTTTTGGGGGGCCCAATCCAGAGGTGCCGGGGGCTATGATGGGCTGTCAATCCAGAAAAATATCGACCCGCGTGGGGGTGGTCGCCGCCGTTTTCTGCTTCGGATTTTTCCCGGGGGTGGTCGACCCGGCCCCCGCCGCGGAAAAGCCGGTGGGAAAAGTGGTGGGCATCACCGGGACCGTGGAATTCCGTGCCGGAGGCGGCGAACCGGTGGCCCGGAGCCAGGCGGGTCAGGTGAAAAAAGCCTCCTTCGAACGCTGGCGGAAGGTGGAGTTCCACCAGCCCGTCTACGCCACCGACCGGTTCCGCACGGGCCGCAAAAGCCGCCTCAAGGTCAAGTTCGCCGACAACAGCCTGATCGCGCTGGGACCCCATTCCACCATGAAGGTGGAATCCTACCTGTACAAGCCCGAGGACAAACTGCGCCAGGGGGTGATCGATATCGTCCACGGGCTCTCGATGTACATCGTCAACAAGTCGCAGACGCACAAGAAATCGAAGTTCGAGATCGTCGCCCCCACGGGCAATCTCGCGGCACGGGGCACGCAGGGCTACGTCAGCGCCACGCCGACGCAGATGCTGGTGGCCAACCAGGCGGGGGCGGTGGTGACCGCCAATCGCGATCCCTCCGTAACCGGCCGGCAGGTGGTGGGCCCCATGATGAAGAACGTGATCCTGAAAGGCCAGCCGCCCACGCCGCCGCAGCCGCTCACGGCAAACGAATTGAAATCGATCCGGAACGTGATTCTCGCCCGGGTGGGGCCGTCGTCCCGTCCCCGGCCCGGGACCCGGCCGTTGATCGAGATGCGGGATGGGACCCCGGAGGCGGAGGAGGGCGAGGATCCGGCCCGCGCCGACGGGGCGTCCGATCCGGACGCTTCGCCATCCCCGGAGCCAACGAATACGGACGCGGAAGTGAAAACCGGAACCACCGAGGAGATTCTTCTGGCGGAGGATTCGACCGTCCCCCTGGACGATACCACTTACCTGGATCTGTTCACCGAGGCGTACGACCCGGGGACCGAATTCGGCACCGAGGAGGATTACGTGGAAGTCTACGAACCTTTTGACGACACGCTGGTGGAATCCTGTTCGTATTGAGGCGACCATGCGACGAAACGCAGACCGAGGAATCGGGAGTCATCTGATAACGGCATTTCTGGTGTACCTCCTCGGGGGCTTTCCCGTCCTCGTCTTCGCGCTTCCCCAGGAGGGGCAGGTGGTCGCGGGAGACGGGTCGATCCAGCAAACCACGCCCCAGGACATGGTCATCCACCAGAACACCGACCGGATGATCCTCGATTGGCAGGGGTTCAGTATCGGGGCCTCGGAATCGGTGCAGTTCGTGCAACCCGGCGCGGGGTCGGTGGCGCTCAACCGGGTGATCGGCGGCGACCCCAGCCTGCTGTTGGGCCGCCTGTCCGCCAACGGCCAGGTCTTTCTCAGCAATCCGTCGGGAGTGATTTTCGGTCCGGGAGCGCGGGTGGACGCGCACGGGCTGATCGCCACGACGTTGAAAATCTCGGACGCGGATTTTCTGGCCGGTCAGTACCACTTTCACCAGGATCCCGATCAGCCCCTGGCGGCGCTCATCAATGAGGGACACATCCAGGTGTCGGGCTACGCCGGGCTTCTGGCGCCCGCCGTGGACAACCGCGGAACGATCGTCGCCGACCTGGGATCCGTGGCGATGGCTTCGGGCACCGCCGCGACCCTGGATTTCACCGGTGACGGGCTCATCCAGTTCGCCGTGACGGGTGAGGTGGACGGCACGGTGGTGGATGCCGAAGGGAACGAGGTCCCGGACCGGGTCGGCAATTCCGGCCTGATTCAGGCGAACGGCGGCCGGGTGATTCTGACGGCGAGGGACGCCGGCGCGGTGATCCGCAACGTGGTCAACCAGACCGGAGTCATCGAAGCGCAGACGGTGGTGGACAAGGAAGGGCGGATCTTTCTGTCGGGCGGCGACCGGGGCGTGGTGCGGGTGAGCGGAACGCTCGAGGCGTCCGGCAAGGAGGCGGGGGAGACCGGCGGCACCGTTCGTGTGCTGGGCCACAAGGTGGGACTGTTCCAGGAAGCGCGGGTGGATGTTTCCGGCGACGCCGGCGGCGGCACCGCCTTGATCGGCGGTGATTTCCAGGGCGGCGGACGTCTCCCCACCGCCGTCCGCACGTTCGTGGGGGACGCGTCGGTCATCGAAGCGTCCGCCGGCCGCAGCGGGGACGGCGGCAAGGTCATCGTCTGGGCGGACGACCTCACCCGGTATTCCGGGTCCATCCGCGCGGCGGGCGGTTCGGCGTCGGGCGACGGCGGATTCGTCGAGGTCTCGGGCAAACAGAAACTCGATTTCCGCGGCGCGGTCGATGTGGCGGCGGCTCACGGGACCGGCGGCACCCTGCTTCTGGACCCCACGGATATCGTCCTGTCCACCGCCGCCGATTCCAACACCACCGGATTCACCGCCGGAACGGACAACACCGAAGCGTTTGCGGAGGACTCGGGTCAGACCAGCACGTTCGACGTGAGTTCGGGCGGCAGTTTTTCCGGCGTCTCCTCCGGGTCGACCATCCTGTTGCAGGCCACCAACGACATCACGGTGAGCAGCCTGTTTGATCTGACGACGGCCACCGGCAACAGCGGCGTCAGCCTGGAGTTGAACGCCAAAAACCATATCGACGTCAACGCCCCGCTGAAAACCGACGGCGCGGGCACCCTGACCCTGGTGGCCGACAGCGACACCTCCGGAACGGGGACGCTGACCCTCGGCTCCGGCGGCGGGCTGGTGACCCAGAGCGGGACCATCACCCTCAAGGGCGCGGATTTCGTGATGAGCAGTCCGGCGGCGGGCGATATCCAGACCGACAGCGGGACCCTCATCCTCGCTCCCCTCATGTCCACGACCGTGGGGCTGGGCGCGCAGACGGGAACCTTCGGCCTGAGCAACGCCGAGATCGCCGCCATGACCGTTTCGGATCTGATTGTCGGGGATGCGGCGGTCAACGCCACCCTCACCGCCGACGACCTGGACGTCGGCTCCAAGAACCTGACCCTCAAGACCGCCGGCGCCATCCTGGATGCCGATACCGGACCGGACAATATCGTGACCACCGGCAACCTCGTTTTGACCTCGGGGTCGGGAATCGGAACCATGTCCAGCGTGGTGAACATCAACGCGCCCGTGGTGACCGTGACCGGATCGGGAGGAAACGATGTCTACTTGAGCAACGCCTCGACGGCGGCAACGTCGCACTACACCCTCACCACCGGCGGCGGCGGAACCGTGAGCCTGGTGGAGGCGTTCAGTGACGTGGATTTGGATAAGCTCGTCACTTCCGGCAGTGTGTCGGTGGACGCGAACACGGGGAAAATCACCAGCGATTCGTTGACCATCGGGGGAAATGCGTTCTTCACCACCCAAACCAGCGGACAAATCATCGATCTCACCACCTCCACGACAGGCATTGCGGGACAGGCGAAGTTCACGACCTCCGGGTCCACGGGCCATGTCACGCTGGATAACGGAACGGGGCCGATCCGCCTCGACAGCGCCAGCAGTATCGGCGGTGACCTGAGCTTCATCAGCAGCGGCAACCAGACCCTCAGCGACGCGGTTTCCCTGAGCGGCTCGTCGGCGTTGAACGTGACGGTCAACAACGGATCGCTGACGGTCAACGCCTCCCTGGACACCGCCGATGGAAACCTGAACCTGTCGGCGGACGACCAGGTGACCTTGATGGCGGCGGGGGATCTTTCGACCGCTTCGGGGGACCTTACGGTGAAATCGGCGAACCAGGGAATCCAGATGAATTCCGGCGCCCGGGCTTCCATCACCACCTCGGGCAACGCCCTGTTTGACTCGCCCGGCGACATCACCCTGGCGGAGGTCAGCATTCCCGGAACGCTGACGGTCAAATCCCTGGATGCGCTGGTCACCAATAACGGGACGGTGGCGGCGACGGGAGGCATTGCATTCACCGCCCGGGACGCCACGTTCAACGCGGCGTGGTCCACTTCCGGAGATTTTACCGCCAATGCCACCGATCCGCTCACTCTGACCGGGGCGGATGCGGGGAAAATCAGCGCCCGGACCCTGATCGTCAACACCCCGTTCAACGTGACGCTGGAGAACGTGTCGTCCGGGCAGAGCAGCGGGCTGACCAACGGACTGGTCATCCATTCCGGCGGAACCATTACGGTGCAAAACGGACCCGTCACTTTCAACGCCATGGATATGGACGCGTTCGGGGATATCCGGGTGAACGAGGATGTGACGACGTCCGGAAACTTCTTCGCCAAGGCCGACGCCGATGCGGACGGCGCGGGAACCTTTCAGCTGGCGTCCACCGCCACGGTGACGTCCACCTCGGCAAATATTTATATTGAAGCGGCCGAGATTTTCCCGGACGGGACCCTCTCCGCGGCGGGAACCATCGACCTGGTCGAGGGGACGGTGCAAAGCCAGGTGGACCAGGGCACCACCAGCACCTTCCTCACGGAATTTTTCGAAGCCACCACGGAGGGGGGATGCTGACCCGCCGCGCCTGAGGTTGGGCCGGGAAATTTTCAACGGTTATGGTACTATGGGGCGCGACCCGGCCGCCGGGCTGGGACCTTCCCCCCTTTCGACTCCGGAGCTTTCATGAAGCGCCGATGGTTGAACACCTTCACCCTGGGTTTGGGACTGACCTTCGTTTCTCTTTTCATTTATTCCCAGAACCTGACCTTTTTCCATCTTCTGGAACTCAAAAGTTACGACCTGAAAGTCCGGTCCCGCGGTCAGCGTCCGGTGTCGAATAAGGTGGTCATCGTCGCGATCGACGAGAAAAGTCTTCGCCAGGAGGGCCGCTGGCCCTGGCCCCGCACCAAGCTCGCCCGCCTGACCGACCGGCTCAGCGACGCGGGGGCGGCGGTGATCGGGTTCGATATCTTTTTTCCCGAAAAGGATGCCTACGTTCCCTTTACAGTGGTCAAACAGGCCATCCGCACGAAAGAAAATGTGGAAGACCTGGACCGGGAGAGGCTGGTCCGCTGGCTGGAAGAGGTCAGCGATTCCGACCGGCAGTTCGCCGAGGCTCTGGAACGGTCCCGCCGGAGCGTGCTCGCGTTTTTCGTGTACCCCCGGGAGGATCCGTCGGGCGCC
>JABAHQ010009770.1_pt2 | contig 19370 bp, 18 predicted proteins | sample 7062091 | NCBI WGS metagenome assembly JABAHQ01 (sample SAMN14534359, study PRJNA622989) | marine sediment metagenome | biome: marine biome [ENVO:00000428]; feature: marine pelagic biome [ENVO:01000023]; material: deep marine sediment [ENVO:00002113] | place: India: Gulf of Kutch | collected...
CGACAGGGGTCGGAGGTGCATGATAGCCATTGACACCTATCCCTCGACGTCTTGTTGATGCGTCCCGGGCCCGCGCGGGATAGGTCCTCCCCTTCTTGCCGGCGCCCCCTCGTGCAACGCCGTCTCGCAGCCGCCATCCTCCGGGTGAGAATCCTTCCCGTATGCCTCCGACCCCATTTTTCACCTTGTTTCCTCCGGATACGGGGCGCTTGGCATACTCTTTCGAAGACTTGCGCCGGCCCGCCCCCAATTCTGAAATGAAAGCTAGCGGTGTTCGGCGGGAGGAGGGCATCACCACGTTGTCAAGGAGCCGGCACCCGGAGGATCCCCGTGGCCCAGGAGGCGCGCCATTGGCTCAGCATCAACCGCGCACCCGTGCTCACCCTGTGGGCAGCGGTCGTCGCGGAGCGGTTGGGCTTTGCTTGGGACGAGGCGTTGACGCTGGGCCGCGCCGTCGCCGGACTCAACGCCTACTCCAAGGGCAAGGCGCTGGGGTTGTTCTCGCCCACGCCCGCGAAGGTCAAGGAACAGCGGGCAAAGCTCAGGCCCAAGGAGGCCATCACCGTCGACCTGCTGCATCGCGCGGTACCGGCCCTGCACACCGAGGACGGGCTGCGCGCACTCAGCAAGAACAAGCCGATCGACCCGGACGGTGTCGAGCGCTATCTGCGGGGCAAGTTCGGCGATGCCCTCGACGACACGCGCGAAGCGATGAGGCGGCTCGCCCGTGCGCTCACTCCCGGTCGCCTTGCCGGGGAGGCCTACGGGCTCTACGAGAACTTCCGGCCCGAGGTCCCCGCCGGCACCAAGGGCTGGGGCGCCAAGGGGCGCCTGAACCTGGACAAGATTCGCGAGATGGGNNCAGGAACGAGGCGATGCGCATGCCCCAGGACAGGCGCCTCTGCCCACCGCCGAGATCGATGTCCTATTCGGCCGTGAGGCGGCGCGGCAGGCCAGCGTGGTGAACATCGAGCCGTGCACGGACATCGGCGAGCAGATCGAGCACCCCCTCTCGCTCCGGCTCGGCAAGCTCTTCGGCGAAGGCGTGGATGCGGTCCGCGCGCGATAGGGCTTGTTGCTCGTCCATCGGCTTTTCTTTTCAGGGTATGGTTATCCTGCGCGCTGCCTACGTCGAGTCCGGCGTTGGCAGCCAACCTGCGGAGGTGTGGGCGCCTGAAGGGATCTGCGGGCTCGAACGTTGCCAATCGCTCATTCGCCCGCCACCGCCGCGACCAGGGCGAGGTCGCCGGGACGCACCGAGCCCAGGTCGAACTTCTTCGCCGCCGCGGCCATGCGCGTCAGCCCGGCCGCCAGGGTCATCGGCGGGCTGGTCTCGCCCTTCTTGGCGCGGTGAAAGCGCACCGGGTTGATGCGCGCCACCACGTAGGTGCGCAGATACGGTGACTTGAAGCCGCGCTTCTGCAGGCCGGTGATGACGCGCTTGACCTCGGCATCGATCTCCAACAGGCGCGCCGCGTAGCCATCGCGCTGGCGCAGACACACCGGCAGCGTCCGGTCGCTGAAGCGGTCGAGCTTTTTGAGAAAGGGGCGGTAGGCGCCGCCGGCAAATCGCGACTGTTGCCCGTAGACAATGCCCAGGGTGAGCAGCTCCGGGGCCTCGAACTCGGCACTGTAGGCGGACTCCTTGCTACGCGGCCTGCGCTCGGCTAGATTGCGCGCCATGCGGATGACCTCCAGGCTCCGGTCCTTGAGGTTGTGCGCCTTCTCGGTATTGAGCGCCAGGATGCGAAAGGCAAGCTCTTCGTCGGGCGAGATCAGGGCGGTGATCTGGCGCAGGCCCAGGTGCTTGGCCGCGGCGAGGCGGTGGCGCCCGTTTGGGGTCCACAGCCGGCCGTCCTGGCCGTGCACGACGATGATGGGGTCCAGGAACGATGCCGCCTCCTCGATCTTGGCGGCCAGGCGCTTGGTGTGGGTCGGGGACAGATCGCGCTGAAAGGGCGTTGGCTGCACGGCCGCTATGGGCAGGGCTGCCAGCAGCAGGGGCCGGCCCGAGAACGGCTCGCGATAGGCCCCGATCGCCGCCCCGCCGGCCGATGCCACCTCGTCGATGAGCCCGGCCACCTGCGGCGCATCCAGGCCCAGCACCATATCCGCCGCCTGCAGGCCGCGCTTGTCCTTTCGAGGGGTGAGCTTGGCACGCGTGGCCTTGCGCTTGCGGGCCGGGGCCTTTTTCTTCTTGGTGACGCGTTTCTTGACCGCCATGTCCGCCCATGCCTCCTTCGCACGATGCCTGCCGGAAATCGACCGGGCCGGAGGCCTCCCTGACAAGGCCGCGCGGCCGCAAGATTCAGCCCCGGCCAGGCAGATTCTACCAAACCGGGTGAGGCTGGGGATCGCGAAGTAACCGTGCGCGGTGGTCCGGGGGGGGCGGCGGGGATACAATAAGCCCTGTCCGGGCAGCCCATGGCTGCCTCCCCCATATATAATGATTGTGCACGCGATGGACGACCTCGAGCACCTGTTCGACAACAACCGGGCCTGGGCCGAGCGGATCCGCGCCGAGGACCCGGACTTCTTCCAGAAACTCTCGCGCCAGCAGGCACCGGAGTACCTGTGGATCGGCTGCTCCGACAGCCGCGTGCCCGCCAACGAGATCGTCGGGCTGCTGCCGGGCGAGCTGTTCGTGCACCGCAACGTGGCCAACGTGGTCGTGCACACCGACCTCAACTGCCTGTCGGTCATTCAATTCGCTGTGGACGTGCTCAAGGTCCGGCACATCATTGTCACCGGCCACTACGGCTGCGGCGGCGTGCGCGCGGTGGTGCGCCGGGACCGCGTCGGCCTGACCGACAATTGGCTGCAGCACGTCCACGACGTGCGCCAGCGCCACGACCATATCCTGAACGGCATCGAGGACGAGGATGCGCGGGTCGACCGCCTATGCGAGCTCAACGTGGTGGAGCAGGTGGCCAACGTCTGCCGCACCACCATTGTTCGGGATGCCTGGTCGCGGGGCCAGGCGCTGGCGGTACACGGCTGGGTGTATGGCCTTCAGGACGGCCGCCTGCGCGATCTGGGCATCACGGTGACCGGCCCCGGCGAGCTGGACGCCGCCTACCGGGCGGTGCTCGCCTAAACCGGGAAGCACTTATTTTCCGGGCGCGCCCGAAAGGCACCAACGTGTGCACAAAAAAGCCCCACGCCCGGGGGCGGGTGTCGGCGGCATGGATGCCGCCGTCAAACCTACATGGATCTATTCACGGCATCCCGCAACCGGGCGTGGGGCTTTATTTCCGCAGGTCTCAGTAAGTCTGTCCCCGTTTCGGTTAGGACTTTTGGGCGGCGAGGGCCCGGTCGATCATTCTCCTCAACCGCTCCCTGCAATCGGTTATCTTGCATTCGTCGGCATAGCGGCATCGCAGCTGAATGTCCTTGACCACGTCGTCCTCGATATCCAACATGCAGACCAACGCGATCTCTTCCCTCTCGCGCTCCGATCGGGCCTGCTGCAGCAGCGCGATGGTGTCGTATCCCTCGACAAAGCGTTTTTGGGCGAAGGCGGCAATATGATCGAAATCATAGTGGCCCAGACACTCGTGCTTGGGACGGACCATCATGCGGCGACTTCCAACATCAAGGATCGGGGTCGAGGAGGCGCTCGCATCGCCTACCAGTAAACATAGGCCTCGTGTGGAAGCGACACAATATAGACTAGGTCCGTCACCGCGGTTTCAACTGAATCCAGCATGCGCCTGCCATGAGACCACCGCCCGTGCAAGCGGTCTTGAAACAGACCTCTTCTACTTCTGTATTCAAATAGAAGCCGAAACCCAAGCGTGGCGTCGAGTCCACGAAATCCATTTCCGAGTAGCCGGTGCCGGCCTTAGCGGTGAGGGTCACCGCGCCGGCCTATTGCCTCGTGGCGTTTGCCCTCCTGGCGCTGGGCAGTGTGGTCTGGATGAAGGACCGAAGCCGCGAGCCGCTTCGCTGAGCACCATCGTCTAGAGTGATTTGCCAGCGTGCGGGCGCACCAGCGGGCCGATGGCGCCGTAATGGATCGGGCCGATCCCGCAAGTCGCGCAGTGGCCAGGACGAGCCCATCGTCCAGATCGCCGCCACACGAGGCGAAGCCCCACAACGCGCCTCCCGCCGGCATGGAGGGCTGGCCGCAGAAGCATCCCTGCGCGCGCGGGCGGTTGTCGTCTCGGGGCGGCACTCGAATAATGTATCATACGGAGATGCACCTGCTCGTGATCGAGGACAACCCGGATCTGGTCGCCAACCTGTATGACTTTTTCGAGGCGCGCGGGCACACGGTCGACGCAGCCTATGACGCCTTCAACGGCCTCAAGCTCGCGGCCGAAGGCCGCTACGATGCCATCGTCCTGGACCTGATGCTTCCCGGGATGGACGGCCTCGACGTCTGCGTCCGACTGCGGGAGGGCGGCTCGGACACGCCCATCCTCATGCTCACCGCGCGCGACACCCTGGAGAACAAGCTGGAGGGCTTCGCCAGCGGCACCGACGACTACCTGGTAAAGCCCTTCGCGCTAACCGAGCTGGAGGCGCGGCTGTTGGCCCTTGTCCGGCGCGGCGGCGGCGCTCTGGCGCATGGTCGCCTGCGGGTCGCGGATCTGTCCTTCGACCCGGAGACCCTGCACGTGGAGCGCGGCGGGCGCCGCATCGAGCTGCCGCGCATCTCGCTCAAGATCCTCGAGGTGTTGATGAGAAAGTCGCCGCGCGTAGTCACGCGCGCGGAGCTGGAGCGCGTCGTCTGGGGCGACTCACCACCGGACAGCGACGCCCTGCGAACCCACATGCACATGCTTCGCTCGGCCATCGACGCACAGGCGGACCGACCACTGCTGCACACCGTGCGCGGCATCGGATATCGGCTGGCGGACCGCGATGCAGATTAGGCGCCGGCTGAAGTACCGGGTGGCCGCGGCCTTTGCCGCGTTTGGCGGGTTGGTGAGCCTGTTTCAGGCCAGCGGACTTTACGTCGCCTCGCACAACCTCGAGGAGCGCCTGATCGACGATACCCTGACCGCGGAGCTGCAGGACTACACGGAGCGCCGAGCGCGCAATCCCAGCTCCATCCCGGAGATGACCGCCACCATTCGCGCCTATGTCCTCCCTGCCCAAGGCGATACCCCCATTCCACCCAAGGTGGTCGAGCTCGCCCCGGGGCGTCACCAAATCACGATAGAGGGCACGCCCTTTCGGGCCGCCGTGGCCGATCGCGGCGACGAGCGCTATGTGATTCTATACAATGAGGGTCAACTGCGCCGGCGCGAACAGGGCCTGCTGGCGTTGCTTGCGGGCGGGGTGTTGGTCATGACCGGTCTGTCGGCACTGGCCGGATTTTGGCTCGCCGGCCGGGTGATCGCGCCGGTGACCGACCTGGTCAGGCGGGTGGCCAATCTCCGTCCCGAGGACAAGCCGGAGTCGTTGGCCAACCATTACCCTTGGGACGAGATCCGCGAGCTGGCGCAGGACTTTGACGACTACCTGGCCCGCCTGGAGGCATTCATCGAACGCGAGCGCGCGTTCACGGCCGATGTCAGCCATGAGCTGCGCACCCCGCTGACGGTGATCAACGGCGCGGCGGAGGTACTGCTGGCCGACCCAAATCTGCCGGACCCCGGCCGCATCCGGGTGATGCGCATGGCGCGCGCCGCCGAGGAGATGACCGAGATCACCACGGCACTGTTGGTGCTGGCCCGCGAGGAAGGAACGGGGGCCGCGCGCTCGGTATCCTGCGACATGGAGGCCGTGCTGCGCGAGGTCGTGGACAAGCTGCGCGACCCGCTCAAGGCCAAGCCCGTCACCCTGAGGCTCGACATACGCGCCCGGCCCCGGTTGGCCGTGGAGTGCACGGTGCTCGCGATGGTGGTCGGCAATCTGCTGCGCAATGCCCTGGCCTATACCGAGCACGGCGAGATCCGGGTCGATCTCGGCGCCGGGGTCCTCACCGTGACCGACACCGGCGTCGGCATCGACTCCGACGACTTGCCGCGGGTATTCAAACGCTACCACCGCGGCGAGCGCAGCCGCGGGGCGGGTATCGGCCTGTCCCTGGTCAAGCGCATCTGTGATCGCTACGGCTGGCAGATCGACATTCACAGCGAACCGGGCCACGGCACCACCACCCGCCTCGAGTTCGAGGCCCAAGCGGCAACTTGACGTTTTCTTAACGTTCGCTTGATCTTCCCTTCACATACCTTCTGATATTCTCAATTCCGTATCGGCGAACGAACGTCGCGACGTTCCACCAGCACGTACCCAGAAGGCACCGTACGCATACTACCTCCGATGTCTGGTCCCCCACACAGCGACAGCGCGGCCCCGGAGCGCCCACCGGCACCCAAGGAGCCCTCCCAGTTCCCTTTGGCGCTGGCGCTTGTCGCGTTCGTCTGGTTCGTGATGGAGCTTGCGGTCCGTCTATGGGGCCATCCCGGTGCCTCCGGCGCGGTCGGCCCGGAGCCCTTCGTGCTCCTCGCCCTGGCACTCGGCGGCGCGGGGCTGGCCCTGCGTTCGCACCTTCGAGCTCGAAACGCAACGCGGGCGGCCGCACAGCGTAAACGGGGCACCCGGCAACCGCCACGGTTCCGCGTCCCGGACGGCGGCGCCTGCCCCCCGCGGCAGCGGACATAGCCTGCATATCTCACCGGGCGGTGAGATATGCGGGCTAGCCTCGCTGTTGCCGGGCGCCTTGGGCGCCCATCCGTTTCTCTGTAATTCGATATCCGGAGGCAGACCCTGAGCACGGGAGTCCGACAGACTGCCTATGATGAACGTTCAATGGGGGCCCCTTCCCGACAGGGCCGGCTTCCCGACTGGGCGTACCGGCTGCTGCCGTTCCTGAGCTGGGCGCATCGCGTCAATCGTCGCACCCTGCGTGACGATCTACTCGCGGGCCTGACCGGCGCCATTGTGGTGCTGCCGCAGGGTGTGGCCTTCGCCACCATCGCGGGCATGCCCCCCGAGTACGGCCTCTATGCCGGTATGGTCCCGGCCATCGTGGCCGCCCTATTCGGCTCGTCCTGGCACCTGGTGTCCGGCCCGACGACCGCCGCCTCCGTGGTCCTGTATTCCTCCCTGAGCGCCTTGGCCGATCCCGGCACCGCGCAGTACGTCACGCTCGCCCTCACCCTGACGGTGATGGTCGGTGTAACCCAGCTCATTATGGGGTTCGCGCGGCTCGGCGCATTGGTCAATTTCATCTCCCACTCGGTGGTAGTGGGCTTCACCGCCGGGGCGGCGGTATTGATCGCGGCCAAGCAGATCCGGCACTTTTTTGGTCTGTCCATCCCCCGGGGGAGCGAGATCTACGAGATCGTCGCGCACCTGTTTACCCAACCGCAGGACATCAACCTGTTCGTGCTGGCGGTCGGTGCCTCGACGCTGCTGACCGGCGTGGCGATCAAGCGTTTCGCGCCGCGCTTCCCGTACATGATCGGCGCCATGTTGGTCGGCAGCCTCGCCGCGGTGGGATTGGACCACGTATTCGGCACCGAACGCACGCTGATTGCAACCGTGGGCGCCCTGCCCTCGCACCTGCCGCCGCTGTCTCTGCCGGACTTCTCGCCGGCCACACTGAAGCAATTGGCGCCGGCGGCAATGGCGGTGACGCTGTTCGCACTGACCGAGGCGGTCTCCATCGCCCGCTCACTCGCCCTGCGTGCGGGTCAGCACATCGACGGGAATCAGGAGTTCATCGGCCAGGGACTATCCAACGTCGCCGGCAGCTTCTTTTCGGGCTACGTTGCGACCGGGTCCTTCAACCGCAGCGGCCTCAACTACGAGGCCGGCGCCAAGACGCCGCTGGCCGCGGTGTTCGCCGGCTCGCTCCTGACGGTCGTCGTGCTGCTGGTCGCCCCCTCGGCGGCCTATTTGCCCAACGCGGCGATGGCCGGGATCCTGTTCCTGATCGCCTGGGGGCTGGTGGACACACACCACATCCGCAAGATCGTCCGGGCGAGCGGTTCCGAGGCCGCCGTCATGGCCGCAACCTTCTTCTCGGCACTGTTCATCGGGATGGAGTTCGCCATCTTCCTCGGCGTGTTCCTGTCCCTGCTGCTCTACCTGCGGCGCACCTCGCGGCCCGAGGTCCGCGTACGCGCCCCCGACCCCAGCCTGCCCAAGCGCCGGCTCAACACCGACCCCGACCTGGCCGAATGCCCGCAGCTCAAGCTGGTGCGCGTCGACGGCTCGTTGTTCTATGGCGCCACCGGACACATCATCGAGCAACTGCGCGACCTGGAACGGGCGCACCCCGAACAGAGGCACCTGGCGATCATCGCCACGGGGATCAACTTCATCGACGTGGCCGGCGCCGAGCTGCTGGCCCAGGAGGCCGCGCGGCGCCGGACCCGCGGCGGCGGCCTCTACCTGCTCGGGCCCAAGGCGCAGGTGCGTAAATTCCTTGCGCACGGCGGATACCTGGAAGAGATCGGAGCAGACAATCTGTTCCCCACCAAGACCGCCGGTCTGCATGAGATTCAGCAGCGCCTCGACCGCGATCGCTGCCGGCACTGTCCCCGCGCGGTTTTCCTGGAGTGCCCCGGCGCCGATGCGCGTGATGTCCCCGCCGCCGTCCACGAAGCCGGGGCCGCCAAATGAAAGACTAACCATACCGAAACCGCCGGCATTTGCTCTGCCTGCTCGATTGGGTCTATGCATTAGGGATACGGCGCGCGCCTCGCTCGCCGCCCAAACCGGCGCAGGAGAAGACCATGTCACAGCAGGAAGGCCGCAGTGTGGTCGTCGTCGGCGGCGGCTTTGCCGGGGTGACCCTGGCCAGGCGCCTGGAACGTCGCATGCCCCGAGAGTGGAACATTTATCTGCTCTCGCGCGAGAACTACATCACCTACAACCCGCTGCTTGCCGAGGTGGTGGGCGCGTCGATCCTGCCCGGTCACGTCGTGGCGCCGGTGCGACAGATGGTGCGCCGCACCTGTTTCCGAATGGTCGACGTCACGGGAGCGGACCTCGATCGGCGCGAGGTCCGCTACCGCGACGGTCGCGAGGGACGGGTCGCCTACGACCACCTGGTGCTCGCCTGCGGCGTGCGGGCCAATCCGGGCATGGTACCGGGGATGGCCGAGCACGCCTTCCCGTTCAATCTGCTGGGCGATGCCCTGTCGCTGCGCAACCGCATCCTGATGGAGCTCGAGCGCGCCGAGCTGGAGGACGACCCCCGGCGCCGGCGGCTGCGCACCACGTTCATCGTCGTCGGGGGCGGCTTCAGCGGTGTGGAGCTGGCCGCCGAGATCAACGATTTCGTCGGCAAGGTGAACAGATACTACCCAGGCGTCGAACGCGGGGACTGCAGGGTGGCGCTCGTGCACGGCGCCGACCGGCTGCTCGGCGAGATCAGCCCCACCCTGGGCGACTACACGGCGCGCAAGATGCGTAGGGCAGGGGTGGATGTTCGAGTCAATGCCCGCGTGGCGCGGGTGAACGCCGAGGGCGTCGAGCTGCAGTCCGGCGAGCGCATCGAAGGCTTGAACGTCATCTCCACCATAGGCACCGCCCCCCGCGCCCTGATCCAGTCCTTGGCGCTGCCCATGGCGAAGGGTCGGGTGCGCACCGACCCCGACATGTCGGTACCCGCTCACCCCGGCGTGTGGGCCATCGGCGACTGCGCCGCGGTGGTCAACGCCTACGACGGCCGGACCTGCCCGCCCACCGCGCAGTTCGCCGTGCAGCAGGCCCGCCAGCTCGCCGACAACATCACGCGCGGCGTGAGCGGCGAGGCCACCCGGCCCTTTCGCTACCGGCCCCGCGGGCAGCTCGCCTCCATCGGCCGCAACAAGGCCGTGGCCGAGCTCTTCGGAATCCGCCTGCACGGATTCATCGCCTGGCTGCTGTGGCGCGGCTTCTACCTGCTGCACATCCCGACCCTGGGCCGCAAGGTGCGCGTGTTCCTCGAATGGAACTGGGAGATGCTGTTCCCGCCCGACATCGTCCACCTGCGCTTCACGCGCACCCCCTACCTGCCGGCCGAGCAGGCGGACATCGAGCGCCCCGCCCCCGAGGAGCGAAGGGCACAGGACGAATAACCGCAAAAAGGTAGAAAAGGGGGTCGGTGAGAAATCCCAATTGTCGGGCCGTAGGCTATCGCCGCCCCTTCCACACTGCTGCGCCCGCGCCGGGCGAATAACGGAGAAGGAGCCTTCTCGTGGAACAAGTCGACGCCATCATCATCGGTGCCGGCCAAGGGGGTGTCCCGTTGGCCACCGAGCTCGCCGGCCAGGGCAAGCGCGTAGTCGTGTTCGAGCGGGACCGCCCAGGCGGCAGCTGCGTAAATCGCGGATGCACGCCGTCCAAGGCCTTTCTCGCCGCGGCGCACACCGCCGGTCGTGCCCGGCAAGGCAAGCCGCTGGGCATTCATTGCGAAGTGCGCGCCGATCTTGGCGCCGTCATGACGCGGGTGCGCGCAATCCGTGACCAATTGGCCGAGGGTGTCGCGTGCAAGCTCAACGAGGCCGGCGTACGCGTGGTGGCGGCCGAGGCCTCGTTCACCGCAGGAGGCGCGATCCACGGGGGCCAACAGACTTTCGGGGCACCCTTGATCGTGATCGATACCGGCAGCCGGCCGAAAATCCCGCCGATCCGTGGGCTTGCGGACACGCCCTATTTGACCGATGACAATATCTGGGACCTGCGGACCTTACCCGATCGGGTCGCGGCCATCGGCGCAGGGTACATCGGCCTGGAGCTGGGACAAGGGCTCGCGCGCCTGGGCAGCGAGGTCCACATCTTCGAGCGCGGCGACCGCGTACTCTCCGCGGAGTCGGCCGAAGTGAGCGCCGTGCTGAGCGAGGCGCTCGCGCGAGACGGGATTCGCATTCATCACAATGCGCCGGTCGAGGACGTCGCGTACGACAACGCAGTCTTTACCCTCGATTCCGGAGACAAGCGATGGGAAGTCGATGCGCTGTTGGTGGCCACCGGGCGCACTCCCAACACCGATGCGCTGAAGGCCCACGCGGCCGGAATCACGATCGACGAATCCGGACACATCGAAATCAGCGCCCAGTTCGAGACCGCGCGGCCGGGCGTCTACGCGATCGGCGAGGCGGCCGGCCAGCCGGCGTTTACCCACGTGGCCTGGGAAGACTACCGGCGTTTGCGAACAATCCTCGAGGGCGGCGGGCGGCGTAGAGACGACCGGGTGCTGGGCTATGCGGTGTTCACCGAGCCGCAGGTAGGGCGGGCCGGGCTCAGCCTGGTACAAGCGCAGGCGCTGGGCTACACCACGGTCAGCGCGAAGATGAACGTGAAAGAGATGGCGCGGGCCATTGAATGGGGGCATGCGGACGGCTTTTTCCGTATAGTGGCCGAGCGCGATTCCGGCCGGCTTCTCGGTGCCGAGCTCGTAGGCTACGAGGCCGCAGAGCTGGCGCAGCTTTTCATCGATCTGATCGAAAAGGGCACGACTCTCGAAGAGCTGGGCCAATGGCAGCACGTCCATCCCACCTACGCCGAAAACGTGCCGGCGATCGCACGGATGGCCGAGCAACAAAGGCTCGCTCGCCATCAAGAAGACGGATGATTCGCCCTTATCCTCGGCGCCATGATCGGATTGCATCGCCGCGAGGCCCGGGCTTTCCCAACACGGGAGCTGATCACTCACCCCAGGGGCGCCCTCGAAACCTCCGGCCCATGCGATTCCTGAGATGCCGAGCGAGGATTTCACCGCGGTCCAGCCAGCGCGCCAACTTGCGCGAACCACTCACCAGTAACGCCAAACCAATCAGGCTCACAATGAATCCGGGAACGCCCGGGGGGATCGACAGAGCGGCTCCCAGCACCACCAGCAACGCGCCGATGACGGCGACAACCCGTGACGCCACTGGGTGCTGTTGACGCCAGCGATGGCGGCGGGCGTGGAACCGGCCGAAGCGGTGTCCCGGTCGTTCTCGACCGAGCTCCGACAAGCGGTCTCGCACCGTGCGACGAAACATGTCCGGAAAAGTGGGGGAACGGAAGGCGCGATCCCTTCCGTCCCCGTATTTTTGAGGATACGATCCTTTCGGTGAGTATTTTTCGCCTGTGCCTCCCACCGCAGTTTGGGGGGCGGGGGCTACTGGCGCAAGGCGGGCGCCGCACCTGCGGCAACCAAGAAAATCGCGGTAAGCAGCCTTTTCACAGGAGCTCCTCCATCCAAGGGTACGATCGCGGCTGCGATCGGGGCGAAGCAGAAGGCGGGAGAGTGGGACCCGGCACGGCAGCCCGCGACACAGATGGCGCACCGGCGGCCGACTCCACTGCGTTCACGGCATGTTTGCGCGCCGCTCACGCATTGGCAATCGCAAAAACTCGATCGTCACGATCGGGATCACCGCTTGTGCCTCGAGCACGCACTTTTACTGTGGTCTACGCTGCCGCGGCCATGATTGGCTCGAGAACGCGGCAACGGGAGATGTTCTGCCGGCAACCGGATCGGATACGGTGCTGCCCAGCGCCGATCGATACGGCCGGCGCATGCCGGTGGATTTCAAAACGTGACCGTCTATGCTTTCTTTACGTAAGGGAGTCGGACTCCAATCCGCGGCGAGACATGCCCCCTCAGGGGCAGGGTGTGCTGCGTGCTCACAGGGCCCACTGCTGGCCTGTCCGCAACGGCCCGGGTCGGCGAAGCTGCGCCCGAGCTCGGCCCTCACGGCCGCCTTACAGGGCCGGCTGAGAGCAAGCCCGGTTCTGGCAGACGCACGCAAAGAGGCAGCATGAAACCCCACTCACTGATTATCGCATCCATGGCGCTCGCGGGGACGCTGTCCGCGGCCGCGCAGGCGGTGGAGCCGGACCACGTCGGCAGGCGCACGTTCAAGGGGGTGAGCATCGGGGTCGGGCTGGAATACGAAGAAGGCGACTATGGCACCGGCGACGACACGGAGGTGTGGCGGTTCCCGTTGAGCGCCAGTCTCCAGACCGACTCCTGGCTATTCATCGCGACTATGCCGTTTCTGTTCGTGGACAGCGCCGGGACCGTGGTCGTTCGCAGTGGCCGCCGTCATGGCACGCCCCTCGTCACTGCGACCGATCGGAGCGAGTCCGGACTCGGCGACGTGACGCTTTCGGCCACCCGTTATCTACCGCCGGCACCGGCCCGGGATGTGGAGCCCTTTCTTCGCGGGCGCATCAAGCTGGGCACGGCCGACGAGGACGAAGGACTGGGCACCGGGGAGACGGATTTTGCGTTCGAGGCGGGCCTCAATCATTGGGGTGAAGACCGGCGCTACTTCGGCGCCATCGGCTACGAGATCGTCGGCGACCCCCCGGAGATCGATTTCGACAACGCGCTCTACGGCTACGGGGGAGCGGCATTCAACACCGGCACCGGACAGAGCATCGGCGCCTCACTCAACTATGCGCAGGCCAGCAGCCCGGGCTTCGACGACGCCCTCGAGCTCACCGGATTCCTCAACCAGAAGCTGCACGGCGGGCGTTGGCTCTACACTTATATATTATTGGGCCTGAGCGACGGCAGCCCCGATTGGGGGTTCGGCATGAACCTGCGCTATGACATGTAACAAGAGGGGGTCGGTGAAATACGCAGATCATTCTCGATTGCCGCCGACCCCATGTTGACCTTCAATCGTCGTAACGGCAGAGGCGCTCGACGATCTTCACCATGGCAAGCGTATCGAGCTCGCAGTAGTCGAGGAGGTCACGGCGCAGGTGCTCGCCCTGCGCCGCATCCAGCCGGCCGCCGATCAAGTCGAAATAAGCGGCCTGGGCCTGGGTCCCCTCCCGCACCGCCCCCAGCTTTGCATAGTCCAGCTCGGGGACCAGGCAGGGCAGCACGCTCTTGATCGACCAGGACCCCTTCATGTCCGGATGGTAGTAGTGTTGCCGGACCACGGGCAGCAGGTCGAACACCCGATCATTCAAGGCCAGCAGCCTGTCGCGCAGATCGGTGAAGTTCTCGGCCAGCTCGGCAATGATCCGCCTCTCGAACGCCTGGTGATAGACGATGATCGGCCCCGCCTCGCCGCAGACATCCAGCAGGGATTCCGCAAAGGCACGGCGCGGATCGCGCCCGCTGGCATCCAGAAAGGCCTCGTGGGCCAGCGTGCCCGGATCGTCCTGGATGTGGCATGACCATTGAAACGGCAACTGGGCATAGGGCCGGGTGCCCTCCCAGATGGGGATGGCGAACTGAATGCACTCAAAGTCCAGGTAATAGCGCGGATAATCCAGTGCCTCCAAGATCTCGCATGCCCCGGGCAGCAGCTCGGGCTCACCGCGGCGGGTGACCGCACGCACCCAAAGGTGCACCTCGCTGCTCAGCTCATCGATCGGAACGTCCCGAATGTCGTAGATCCCCCGGGCGATCATCTTCTGCGCCACCTGCCAGCCGTTGGGCAGGCAGGCCACCGGATAGGGGGCATCGCGGGCCTCGCAGTGGGCCTTGAACGGGCACGGGTAGGGGTTCTTGCAGTGACCGCCGATGTGGCGCACGGGCTCCGGGCCCGTCACCAGCGCCTTGAACCGCGCGAGCCCGGCCTCGACAAACGGCACGTGCGCGCGCACCCTCTCGGTGACGTCCTCGCGGGCGAACAGCCCGGCGTAGTCGCCCCCGCCGCGATAGACGAACTGGCTATTGATATGCATCAGCCAGTACCGGCTCACCGCCACCCCGGCGCGCTGCAGGGCAAGCGCCTGCACGGCCACATCATCGAGGTGATGGTCCTCCACACGGGTGGCCGCCTTGATCTCCGTCAGCTCCCAGCCGCCCTCGGGCGTGCGCTGCAGCACGTCGACGAACACCGCCAGGTCCGCGTCGCCCACCGCCGCCTCGAAGAGCGCCGAACAGTCCGGATCGCGCAAGTAGCGTTGCGTCTCGACGAAGGGGTCGATATTCGGATCGGCACGATCGATCAGCACGGCGCCCGGGAGCTCGCGGCACGCATGGGCCTCCACTACCTCGCCGGTCACGGCGGCGGGCGATTGCGTCTCCTGCGCCAGCTCCGGTCGATGCACCCGCAGATAGAGCCGGCGCTCGCATTGCAGCCCCGCCAGGAAGGCCGTCTTGCTGAATCGGATTGCCCCTGCTCCTCTTGCCTTGTTGGCCTACGTGGCGAGGGGGTGGCCCTCGGGCAGCTGCTTGGAGATCCACAGGGCGAGCTTGTGGCGCATGGACTTCTGAGAGACCTGATCCTCGGGCAGCGGCTGGATGACCTTGTCATGCACCAGCAGGCGGTAGATGTACTCGATCTTCTCGCTCTGCGAGTCGGTCGGCTCGAACTCGACCACCCCGCGCTCCTCCCCGTACTTCATCCCGGCGCGGATGGCCTCCTTGACCAGCTCCGCCTCGTTCTTCAGCTTCTTCATGACATCCTCCTCGCGGCTACCGCCGGTGTCGAGGGGACCATTATGTCACGTGCGGAGCAGCTCGCGCAGTCCGTCGCCCGCAAAATGCCGCGGTCCGGCATGCTTCTACTTGGCGACCGGCGCCGGCCCGGCCGGGGCCGGGCGCGCGGAGACGGTTCAGCACCCGGCAACGCAACGCCCGCGCCGGTCGAATTCCATCGTCCGGCCGCTGAGCGGCACGTGCACCGCGACACGGCTGGCCTCGATGAACACCGCCGTTCGGGTTCCGGGGATGACCTTGCCACCCTTGGTGGCCCTTTCGTTGACATGAGATGCGATAACCGCCGTTGGACCGACAAGCTCGTTCACCACATACGCGGCTTCTCTCGGCCCGGTGGTAAAGGTGTCGCCGATGTTCATCACCACGAGCTTCGCACCGTAGTGGCCGCGCACCACGGAATCCTGCTCGGCAGTGATCCCCGTGTCGCCAGACAAGTAGACGACCAGGCCGTTGGAGAACGTGAGCACGCAGCCGGTGGGCGGTCCGGCATAGGCCGTCAGTCCCGCCCCGTCGAGCATCTCGCCGAGCTGGCCGCCTATCATCGCGCCGGCAATCCCATTCGAATGCGTTGCGGGCACCGTGGTAATGGTCACGCCGCCGACCTTGCGCGAGCCGCCGAAACGCACCAACTGAGCCGCGCCCGGGTCGCCGCCCAGGGCCTTCAGCTTGGCGGCGAAGAACTTCGGCATCTCGCTGCCGGTGATGATGCCGGCCTTCTTGGACAGGGCGATGTTGACGCTGTTGGTGTTGGGTGTGGCCTTGACCGAGACATCGAACTTGCCGCACTCGCCGGCGTTCACACTGGGCACGTGGCGGTCGCCCACGTGGTCGCCGTGCAGGTGGCTCACGAGGACCACGCCGATCTTTCCGAGGCGGGGATCGTCCGGCCCGGCGACCGTTCTCCCCGCATCATAGAGAAGCCGGGTTGCCGTCCGGATCTTCCAGGATCATGGCACGGTCGAGCCGGCAGAGCTCGCCGTCGTGGCTGCCGATCGGGGTGATCTTGACGTTCTCTGCGAAAGCGGTTTCTGTCGCGAGGAGTAGGACACCGCCCACGACAGCCACCCAACCGCACGGGAATATCGGTCTCCGTTTCATATCGAATCCTTCCACCTGGCTTTTTCCAAGCATCTTTTACACCAGCCGCGGTCCGACCTCTACAATCAATCCCCTGAAAAATGCATCCCGGTCATCTCGCAGGAAAGGCGGGGCGACCGGTTGGTCTTTTCGAACCGGGTTGCCGGCGTGCAGCAGGCAGACGGGACATGACGAAGTACGTTCTGCGGACCAAGGCCGTGCTGCCGCGGCCATGGGTGGACGGCCGCGCGGGGGGCGCGCCCGCTAACGGGCTCGGCGAGTCGACTCCCCGGCGCTGCTAGCGGCGCCCTGCTTCGACGACCTTCGCCACTACGTCGCCTCCAGGCGGCAGCGCTGGGTGGGGCGCCTTGAGAGCCGGTTCAGCCTTCGCTCGAGACAGCGCAGCAGGCACCGCCTGGCGAAGGCCATTTCCGGGTCCCGCGGATCGCGGGTCGTCAGCAGAATGAGTCTGACCAACTCGCTGACTTCGATAAGCAACTGAGGTCGGCCGAGCATGCCCGCCGCTCCCTATGGCAGTTTGCCGCCCTACCAGCCTAGACCAAAATGGAAATCTGTCTGTCGGTCCAAGGAGGATTTTGCTGTAGGAATTTCCCTACAACCGCGTTCGCGCACAGTCGGAATCACGTCTTCTGCCATCGGTCTGCAAGGGACCACACTCAATGCAGCCTGCTTACGATGAAGACAGCGAAAGGTGGCCGCCGAACAAAGAGCCTTCGCGCTTTTGCCGGTCCCCTTCGTTCCGAGGCGCGACGGCCGCCGCCGTCGATCAGCCAGCGAACCGCTGCAACGGCAGCGGATTTCGCTGAGGACCGGCCTACACCAAGCCGCTGAACGACACAAATTTCATTGTGAACCGCTTGTGCTCTAGGACGGTTTTCCAATTGTCCGCCTGGGCAACGGTCGCGAGGCGGGCGTGGATGGCGCGCACGATCAGCGCGGGCGTCGTCAACAACCGTTGCTCGCCGATACGCTCCATGGCCGTGAGGCGAAAGACACGCCGTTCGTCCGAAGCCACCGACCAACCACGCGACTCGGCCAGTGCCAGACACGCCGACTCCCCTTTGCCGAGCGTCTCGGTGAGCTCTGCGTAGCGTTCGATCTCCGCCGGCTCCCCGATTACGACGGATTCCAGCTGCCCGTCTTCGATGAGTCTGCGCAGCTCCGCCGCCTGTGCACGGTCGGTGAGCTCCGCGGCGACCTGCTCGGGCACTACGAATCGCAAGCCTGGCAGATGCGGCAGCATGTCCAGTTTTTCGATGTGAGAAAAGTTGATAATCACACTGGCATCAGTCACAGCGACGATTTCGTCTTCTTCCCCATCCAAACCCGATCCCTCGCGATCCTTCGCGCTTCTCACGCATCCTCGTCGATCCCGGCGTCCTCGATCAACCGTGCGAGGCGCTCGCCGGGCACCTTCACGAGCTTCGCCAACTCCGCAAGCTTGGCGCGGCTGATGAGCTCGCGCCGGTAGGCCTCCAACGCCAACCCCAGGAACCGGCGCTTGAGCTCGCTGTGCGCGGCGTATTGCTGTTCCGGGTCGGGCAGCTCCATGATCGCACGCGCCTCTCTGTCGATGCCGCTGTCTATGAGTTCCTTCAACCGGGAAAGCTCGGCCTCGGTGACCAAGGGCGGGCGCAGGTTGCGCAAGCGGTAGGCGGCGGTGATGGTGCTTACTCCGAAGGCGTGGGCCAGCTGGACCAGCTCGTAGATCTGGATTGTCTGGGAGCGGGGCGCGGCCCGGCGCTGCGCCCGCGCCGTTCCAGCCCCGTCGAAGACCTCGGCCACCGAGCGGCTCGGCAGGCCCTTGCCCAGGCCGGAGACGAACCTCAGCACGCCGGCCTCGGGCATCAGAAAGTTCGCCGCGAAGGCGTTGGCCCTCACCTCCAGCAGCTCGTCACGCTCCGCACCCCGGCTGATGGTTCCACGGCGGTCACGGTCCAACAGCACATGGGCATACTCGTGGGCATAGGAGAAGCGCCGGCGCAGCACCGCATGCTTGCCGTTGGCGAGAACAAAGAAGCCGGCACCTTCCTCGCGGATGGTCAGCCCGGAAACGTCCTCCGGCAGCGCCAGGGTCATGGCACGTACGCCCTGGCCCTCCAGCAGATCGGCCACGTCTTGGATGGGTCCGTCGCACAGGTCGAGCCTGCGGCGCTCCTCCTTCGCCACGTGCCATCCCTGGCGGATCGCCTCCCAGCGGTTGGCCGATGCACCAAGCGGATACTGGGCCGGCGCCAGGTAGTCGCGCTCGATGTCGAGCAGCTTCTCCAGGTTGGAGATTTCGCGGCCCAGGGCGATGCAGCGGCGCAGCTCGTCGGCCACGGCCTCGTCGCCGGCAAGCTCGGGGCCGGCACGAAACAGGACGGTGAGCGCGTCCTCCGGTGCAAACGCCGGGTCCAGAAAGGAGCGGATGTCCCGGCCATAAAGATATGCCAGCCGATCCAGCTCCAGGCTGGTAACCACCCGGTTGCCCAGCTCCATCTGCGCAATGGTGGCGCGCGAGAGCCGCAGCTTGCCGCCCACCTGCTGCTGCGTCAGGCCACAGGCCTCGCGCGCCTGGCGCAAGCGCCGCCCCAATTCTTGACGATCGATTGCCATTCGCAATTCCCGGTGCCGGCGCCCAGCGGGCACCGCATGCCACCCCGCTGGCCGCGACCACCGCCTCCTCCCTGGACATGGCGTCTCCATTGCCGAGCTCCGGCGCCAAGACCCGGCCTCGGGCGACCGCCCCGTAATGATAGGAGGCCTAACGCGATATGTCAATAAACGGACAAGGCGTTGGCAATTCTAACCTTCGCATTCTCTCACCGTTCGGACGCGGCGCAGGCGAGCCCGCCCGGATTGACCTCCGCGGGCGGTGGATAGACCACGGCGATTGCCGCTCCGAGATCGGCACGGGAAGTATCGCCGAGCACCTATCCGG
>JABAHQ010000370.1_pt2 | contig 19351 bp, 21 predicted proteins | sample 7062091 | NCBI WGS metagenome assembly JABAHQ01 (sample SAMN14534359, study PRJNA622989) | marine sediment metagenome | biome: marine biome [ENVO:00000428]; feature: marine pelagic biome [ENVO:01000023]; material: deep marine sediment [ENVO:00002113] | place: India: Gulf of Kutch | collected...
GACGATGCGGCCGTCCACCTGCAGGCGTGCGGCGTCGCCGAAGGTATCGCCGCGCGCGCGAAAGGTGGCGACCTCTACGATCTCCGAGCCGAAACGCACGTGGGCCAGCCGGAAGCGCCGTCCAATGAGGCGGCAGTTGCGGAAGAGCGCCTTGATCTCCTCCGGGCGGGCATCGGTGACCACGTCGAAATCCTTGGGCTCGCGGCCGAGCAACAGGTCGCGCACGCCACCACCCACGAGATAGCTCTCGAAGCCAGCGCTCTTCAGCCGGTAGAGCACCTTGAGCGCATGCTCGCTGATGTTCGCCCGCGATATGTTGTGGGAGGATCGGGGTATGATGGTGGGCGACGTGATGCGCGCGTGTCCTTGCCCGTGCACGGAATGGAAGTCGTCGGCTTGTGAGCCCGTCACTCGACTGCGTATAATAGCACCCTTATATTACCCGTCCAGTTTCATATCGTTCGCTCCCTTCGTCTAGCGGCCCAGGATACCGCCCTCTCACGGCGGGGACGGGGGTTCGAGTCCCCCAGGGAGCGCCAATTTTTCAAGGAGTTACACGCATCAGGAGGGACACGGCGGCAACCGTCTCTGGAATATCTCTGGAATCGAACCATCTTGAAACGCCCGACTTCTGAAGAAGCGGGCCAACGTTAGCACCATGGTCGGTAAGCTCTGGGACCTGCTCCTCCTTCTCCTCAGGTGGTTCCTAGGACGACCCGCCCTGCATATCCGAGTGGCGCAAGACAACGCGGAGCAGGAAGTCGGAGGGCTCGTATTCGAAGCCGAAAATCGTGGCCGTCAGCTCACTTCCCTTCTGTCTACCGTCAAAGTCTGCTTCCTGACGCCGCACCGGGAACCGCGGCAGATGACGTTTGATGTTCGCGAGGGCGATCGCACGTTGCCGCCGTTTGAGCCTCGGCAGTTTTCGGCTTCAGCACGTTCAAGCCAGGCAGAGCGCGATGGTGGCTGGTTCTTGGTGTATACGTTCGAACCCACGAGGGGGCGACGAACTCGAATCCGCTTTCGCAATGTGCTCTTCGATGAACTAGGAGTAGTCCGATTCTGGCTGGAGCGGACGCTCTTTCGCCTAACCGGTCGTGTCACAACGGCGGGGCCAATGAACATAGAGGAGTTCAGGGCAAGAGAACGGTCCCGTGGCCCTCATTAGCGATCCCGGCGACGCCTAGCGGGACAGGCGTCCCAGGCAGGGCATCAGTATGACAGTACCCTCACCGTCTCCTAACCGTTCGCGGCCTCCTCGTTTTTTTGAAATGGATGACGAGGCGTTCGAGGAGCTCTGCTGCGCCCTATTCGACAAAGAGCCAAACATTCAGAAGGCCGATCGGTACCGCGCGCCACGGGAGTGCCAGTTCGGGATCGACATCCTCGGCGAGCGAGTTGGTGGAGGCGTCGAGGTCGTGTCTTGCAAGTGTTGCAGCGTCATCAAAAAGAGCGATATTCCGACGTGGTGCGACGACTTCCTCAAGCATTGGGACACACACTGGAAGGACCAGGGGGTTCGGCGCTTCGTCTTAGCCGTAGCGGTGGATGTTCGATCCGAGAGGCGACAAGCAGAGATTAAGCAGCAGCGGGACCGCTTCCGGGCACTCGGCGTCGAGTTTGACGTCTGGGCACCACGCCAGCTCCAGGAAAAGCTGCGGCCCTATCGAGGGATCGCGAGCCAATACCTCACCGAGGTCATCGCGAACCAGCTCTGCGGCAACCCACAGTCAGCGGTGACTCAACCGATACTCGATTCGGTAGTGGTCGCCCAGTTGAGCCGCGTCCAGGCTACCCTGGCGGAAGAGCTTGATCAACACCTCGATGCGGCGTTGGAAGGTCTCAAGCGTGGAAACGGGACCGGGTTAGACAAAGCGCTGGACGTAATACAGAGCGATCCTCATCCCTGGGGAGCGCTTCCGCCAGAAGCGCAGGCCCGCGTCGTCCGATTACGAGCAGCGCGAGAACTCGAGCGTGGTAACCCCGAGCGTGTCCAGCAGTTAGCGGACGAAGCCGATCAACTCGCAGGACCGGCGAAAGGTTGGCGACTGCGAGCGTCCATCGCCGCACGTTGCGGTGATCCAAGGCTTGGGCTCAAGATCCTGCGCAACCCGGCGTCAAGCGATGACCGTCGACTGCAAGCCGCTCTTTTGCTCGCGATCGGCGAGCCTGCAGAAGCGCTCACGGGGCCAGTCGCGGCAGTGTGACTGCTACCGGACAAGCAGAAGTATTCGCAGGTCGCTTTGCCGAGGATCGTTCCGCCGGCGTCGAGGATACGCGTCACCACTGTCGCATCGACATTCGGGATATACCCCTCTAGGGTCGAGGCGCCAACCATCATTGGCACTCCGGCGACGCAGATGTTGTCTTTGAGCGCCACGGTCCGCCCAAACAGTTTGCCGGCCTTTGCCCCCTGCACAGTGGACTTCACGTACCAGGCGTTGCAGGGATTTTCCTCCGCCTTCGGGCGATGCCACCCGGTACGCGCATAGCGCACCGTTGACTCCGGCTCCCCCATCCCGTCGACGACTTCGTAAGCGGCCACGACATCACCAAAAAGCTCAAGGTAGGCTGCGATCTCGTCGGAGCTCAGATGCAAACCGACATCCCTAGCGATTTGCTGCAACTGCGAGAACGTCGGTGGAGTGATCGTCATGAATAGCGACTTCAGCTGAAGGGAGTGTACGGTGGTCGTGCTGGCGCATCCCTGGTGTCCGGAACGTCTCGCCCGTCCGTCGGCGGCCGCGAGTGCACCGTTGCCGAGACTGACAGAGCGGAACATGCGTCTGTCATGAGCAACTTCGAACCGCTTATCGGTACCACAGTTTCGTCGTACAATCGGCTCCTACCTGAAAACAGCGTTCTCAGCCGAAGTTCCGTTGCAAACATTTTTGCCTGTCGCCCCCAAGCTGCACCGCTTATTCAAGAGCGGACTCGCTTGCGAATATATGCATCGATTATCTCAAGGAAAAGCTCGCGGCCGAAGCTCTCATAGTGGCCGCCATGTACGACGCGAACGGGTAACTGCCTGAGACGCCGCATGCTGTCCACATACACTTCCGAATCAGAATGATAGAGTTGATCGCTCAAGGGTCCGTCGTAAACAACGTCGCCGGCGAACAAAGTACCAGTTACGCTCTCCCACAGGACGATGGAGCCCGGGGAGTGCCCTGGCAGATGAAACACCTCGAAGTGCCGATTGCCCAGATCGATAACGTCCCCGTCATCGATCAACGATGTCGCGGGCGCCGATCGCACGCTGTAGCGATCTGGGTCGAATGTCGCCTTCGGGTACGCGGTAAAGGTCGCGTCTGTCACAGAAACATCGATCACCGTATTGTGCCGCGTTGGGTGGGCCAGAATCCCTGCCTCGAGCGGGTGCACTGCACGTTGCGCGAACTCGTAGTGCCCGCCGATGTGGTCGAAGTGCGTGTGCGTGGCTACTGCGAGCACCTGACGTTCCGATAGAAAAGCTACATTGTTCCGCAAACTTACGACTCCGAACCCGGAGTCTACCAGCAGATCACGATCGCGGCCACGAACGTGCCACATATTACAGCGCGTCCGAGCCACGATATGCGGTTCGCAAATGCGCGAGATGCCGTCATCGTAGCGAAGTACCCTGAACCAGGGTTCTGCAACGGGGACCATCGGTCCTTCCCTGTCGGTTGACCAGATGAGCGGCCCTGGATCAATATCCCCGGCTACCGGTGTGCCGCAGGACGAACCCACCCAGGAATGTCAGAATTGTGCTTGCACCCATTCGGGCAGTGGCGTCTCCGACGTCCCGCAACGGATCGATGCACACCACATCTAAAGCCCGCACCATCGGGTGCTGACCAAGCGTGAACATTGCTTCAACCACGTCCCAAGCCTCCATCCCCTCAGGGCTCGAGTTGCCCGTACCCGGGGAATAGCAATGCGCAAGGCAGTCGATATCAAAGCTCACATAGATCGCGTCGGTGCCATCGGCCGCGATAGCGATCGCCTCCTCAATGACCTTCTCGATACCGCAGCGGCGAACTTGGCGGGCAGTGATCACTGTCACCCCTTGCTCATCGCAGTACTTCTTGTAATACGAGGAATTCATGAATCCGTGAATCCCAATCTGGACCAAGTTCTTCCCTACGACGGCAGCAGGCCCTTCGATGATCCCGCGAAACGGTGTGCCATTGGTCGGACCGCCATCCTCGAAGTTCCGAACGTCGTTGTGCGCATCGAAATGTACGATTCCCACGCGCTGATCTGGATGCGCGCGACAGTATCCTTGCACCAACGGACAAGCTATAGAGTGGTCGCCACCTACGCTTACCAGGATTGGAACATCCTGGCACTGGTAAAGCTCAACTACCGCTTCCTCGATGTTCCGGTGGCATTGCAGCACATCGGTCATGTGCAGCCGCACCTCACCAACATCCCGGACCGTCAGACATTGGAGGTCAACGTCGAAGTCCGGGCTGTAAGATGTATTGTTAGTGAAAGCGATTCGAATCGCGTTAGGCGCATTCGCACCGCCATTGTCACCGCGCTGGGCGGCGCGGGCAAAGGGGACCATAAGAAGGGCCACATCCATGGATTCGGCATGGTCCCACGGTGTTATGAGATTGCTGATGCGCTTGTCGTAGCGATCCTCTCGCGTCGATCGACGGATCAGCTCGGGGGGGGAAATGTATTGAAGCTGCTGTGACATGTAGCGATCCTCATGTGTAGGAGGGTTCTTACATAGCATGCCCGAGGTACAGACGACGAATGGCGGGATCTTCCAAGATGTCGCTAGCTCTCCCCTCGAGCTGGTTCTCGCCGTTTGCCAGAACGTAGGCCCGATCCGCCATGGACAATGCTTTGATGGCATTTTGCTCCACAATCAGCACAGATAGCCCAGCCTGGGTGATCTGGCGGACGCACTCGAACAGCTCGTTGACGACTTTCGGGGCGAGCCCTGCCGTCGGTTCATCGAGGAGCAGGAGCGAAGGTTCGCTCATCAGCGCCCTGCCGAGGGCAACCATCTGCTGCTGCCCCCCGCTCAGCAGGCCGACAATCCGATTATGCTGCGCTTCAAGCGTGGGGAACAAGGCGTAGACGCGATTCATGTGATTCTCGGATCCCTTGCGCGAGAGGAGAGCGCCCATGCGCAGGTTTTCAGACACGGTCATGTTCGAGAACACGTTCCTGGACTGCGGGACATATCCTACGCCGGCACGCAAGCGCGCTCTGGGTGACAGGAAGGTGATGTTGCGTCGGCGTAGCGAAATCGTTCCTTCACGTGGACGAAGGAGACCACACACGGTCTTGAGCAGTGTCGACTTGCCGCAGCCGTTCGGACCGATGATAGCAACCAGCTCGCCCGACTCCACACGAAGGGACACCCCGTGCAGAACCTCCATTTGGCCATACCCGGCACAGACACGATCAATCCTCAGATGTGTGCAATCCAACGCGCAAACCTCTTCGCTCATACTGCGGCTCCCAGATAAGCCTCAAGGACGCGCTCGTCCTTCTGTACGCTTTCGGGCGTTCCCTCGCACAGTACGTGTCCGTGATGGAGCACTACGACGTGTGAGCATAGCGACATGATTAAGTTGATATTGTGCTCTATGATGATCAGTGTCACCCCCGATCTGGCAATGTTCTCGATCACCTTGAGGAGCTCCGCGAGAAGCCGCGGATTGACTCCCGCCGCGGGCTCGTCTAATAGCACGATCACGGGCCGTGCCATTAGACAACGAGCCAGCTCTAGTAGCTTCTTCTGCCCGATCGACAGGGAGCCGGCTGGCGTATCCCGCTGGTGCGTCATTTCTACCAGCTCGAGCACGGCCTCAGCCTGGTCCGTGATGGCCCGTTCCTCGGTGCGTATGCGGCGTCCCTGCCCGATCAACGCCCGAAGCAATTCCCCGCGCTGTCTTAGTGGCACAAGCATCAAGTTTTCGAGCAGCGTTAACCGCCGGATCTCACGCGGTGTCTGGAAGGTTCGAGCCACGCCGAGTCTCGCAACTTGGTACGGAGGCAAGGTATCGATGCGTCTCCCCCGAAGCCAGATCTCGCCCCCATCCGCTCTCGTCAGACCACTGATGATGTCAAACAGTGTGGATTTTCCCGCGCCATTTGGTCCGATGACGCCGGTGATCGTCCCAACTCCCCAGGTGTGGAATGAGCACCGGTCCACCGCTGTCAGTCCCCCGAAGGACTTGCTCACATCCAGCACGCGGAGTTCTGCCTGTGCCGACGTCATTCTTCCTCGCTCACGTCCCTGAAGCGGACAAGCACCAACACTATCAGAAGAACGCCGATCAACATCAATCGCAGCGCCGCGAGTTCCACGCCGCTAAAAAGCGTGATGTAATCTTTCAGAAACCGCGTTCCCTCTAGCAGAAGGGCTACAATGAGCGTGCCCCAGAGGACACCGACATTGCTTCCTTGTCCACCGATCAGCACGGCGACTAGTACGTTGATGCTTACTAGTGCGGTGAACATTGGTGGGGCGATGAACGTTAGGTAGGTCGCATAGAAAGCGCCAGCGATGCCGGCCATGGCGGCACCGATGCCGAAAATCTGGACTTTGAAGCGAAGCACGTTCTTGCCAAGGCTAGTGACTACCGTTTCGTCCTCCCGAATTGCCCGAAGCGTGCGGCCGAACGGATAGCTGGCGACGCGACGCGCAAGCCAGAAAATGAGCGCAAGGGCGATGAGCGACAGAATCATAAATGAGAGCTCGTAGTTGTGCGGCCATACGCCTTCTAATGGGCGCGGAATCGCCGACAGCCCGTCCGGTCCCCGTGCAATCCATTGCTCGTTTAGAAAGATCAGTCGAACCAATTCGGCAAAACCGAGAGTGACGATGGCGAGGTAATCATCCCGCAGTCGGGGGGTAATGAGAGCGACCGCTACCGCCAGCGTACCCGAGAGCGCGGCGGAACTCAGGATTCCGATGGGAAACGCAACGCCGGCGAGGCACAGAAGGGCCGTAGTGTAGGCACCGACCGCGAAGAATGCCACCTGACCCAGATTGATTAGGCCGGTCAGACCCCACTGAAGATTGAGACCTAGACCAATCATTCCGTAGATGGCCATAAAGGTAACGATTGCGATGGAGTACGAGAGCATCTTGAGTCTCGCGTAGGGCGCGGCATCCGAATTACTTCACTCCTGGGCGACGATACCGGTCGGTCGCCAGATAAGAACGACCGAAAGCACCACGAACGCTACGGCACTCTTGTAGGACGATTGGAGGATCAGCAGACTGTATTCGGTCACTAGACCCACTATCAGGGCCGCGAGGCCGACGCCGGCGATCCTGCCTAACCCGCCGAGGATAGCGATGGCAAAGATTGGCAGAAGGCTGTACCAACCTAGCAGCGGAACCAACGAGGTCTCCAGCGCGAGAAGGACACCGCCGAGTCCGGCGGCCGTGCCAGCAAGCAGGCTCAACCCGCCGAAAACGCGTTCCAAAGGCACGCCGCACACACGGGAAAGCCCGGGGTTGTTAGCGGTAGCGCGGACCTCGCGGCCGAACTGAGTCCACCTGAGCAGACCATATAGCCCGAACAGAAATACCGCCGATGCTAAGATGGAAAGCAGGCCGTATATTGTGATGTTGAAACCCACCAGCTCGTAGGGACGTAGAAGGGGCAGTCTGAACTGACGGACGTCGTTTCCCCATATGAACCGTACAACATTCTGAAGCAACAACAGGAGACCCAGCGAGAGCAGGATCGGAGGCAGCGTGCCGGCCCGTCGTACCAACCGAAATACAGTCTGGTCGAACACCAGCGCGACCGCACCGCAGGAGAGTGCGGCGAATGGCGCTGCCAGCATGAAAGGCAGTCCCAACGCTGAGAAGCTGAAGGCGAGATATGCGCCAAGCGTGACGAACTCAGCGATGGCGAAATTGGGAAATCGCAACACGCCATAGATGAGAGAAACGCCAGCAGCCGGCAGTGCCCAGATGCTGGCGATGACGATTCCGGAGACGAAAAACTGCTGTAGTTCGAACATGCAACCAGGGCGTGGGGCGGCGATCAGCCATCCAGTGGTGACTGCCGCCCACGGGGTCCTCTACTCGGTGCGGCTCAGAACACGACGTCTTCCAGCAACCCTGTCGGCGTAATCTTGCCGTTTTGGATTTCCGAGACCTGAAAGTTCGCCTTGACGATATTGCCGTTCTCGTCGAAGTCAATGGGACCCGATGCGCCCTGGTAGTCAACCTCCTCACCTGCACGGAGCCGCTGTGCGCCTTCGAGAAACGACGACACGGGTGTGCCCGGCGGTCCGGAGACACGACGCAATGTGGAATTGATACCGATTCCCGAGGCGTCCTTCGATGCCTCGATGGCGAGCGCCACAAGATGGACCATATCGTAGGTCTGGGCGGGATGAGGATGGTACCCGGCGCCCGGCAAGATGCGCTTGACGACAGCGTATCCGGGGGAGTCCTCGTTGACGCCTTCAGCGACGATGATGACGCCCTCTGCCGCGGGCCCTAGGTTGGCAATCGTGCTGGTGGTGATCGTCCAGAAGGGCACCACGAAGCGGCCTCGGAGGTTAGCCTGATACGCAGCTCGTAGTATGCCGGTGACATCCGGTTGATAGCCGGAGATATGGATAAAGTCCGGATCCCCTTCGAAGGCCTTGATAGTCTCTGCTTTAAAGGTGGTCTGCTCAGCGTTATAGGTCGTAAAGCTAAGCACCTTTCCACCGCCAGATTCGAATCGCTCCTGGAATGCCGCAACGGTGGAGGTAGTAAACGGCACGTTCAATCCGAGCACCGAGGCCCTCTTCCAGCCGCGCTGCAAGGCCATCTCCGCGTAGGCCTTGCCAAACAGCAGATCGTCGGGCTCGGTGCGGTACACGAACCCGCCCTTCTGGATCTCGGTGATCCGACTCGCGCCGGAAGTGCTCATCTCCACGACCTCAGCCGCCTGCGCTACCGGTGCGACTGCAAGCGTCGTTGCGCTCGCCCAGGTTCCCAAGATGGCTGAAACCCTATTCACCTCGATGAGCTTCTTCGCGGCCCGCACCCCTGTTTCGGCGTCGGTCTGGGAGTCCTCGGAGAAGATCCGGATGCGCCGGCCCAGCGGCCCCCCTTGTCGGTTGATCTCGTCGACGGCGCCCTGTGCCGCCTTGAGCATGTCTGGACCCTCGGTGCCGCCAGCTCCGGTAAGCGGCATTAGAAATCCGATGTTGATCTCTTCTTGAGCGTGTGCAAGGCGAATCCGCATGCCCGGCAGTGCTGCCAGGCCCGCTATCGCACCGGCACCTTTAATAAGGGTTCGACGGTCGATGCGCTTTCGCATTGAATTTTTAGTGTTCATGTTAACCTCCTCCTACCCGTTGTATGTGAAATCGCGCTGAAACTCCGTAATGCAGCGTGCCCCGGTTTCCGTAATGTGCATGACATCGGAATGGCGAAATGCTTGATGCTCCATGAACACGGCTGGCTCCACCGAGTTATACATGTTTGGTCTGAGTACTGTCTGGTTGTAGATGCGAAGTTCACCCAATTCTTCCCGCCCGGCAGACCCAATCATGATTCCGTGGGCATGCCCGGTCCCGTGGAAGATGTAGTTCTCGTATCCGCGCTGCCTTAGCAGCTCGCGGGTCAGATAATCGATATCGGCCGCCTTCACGCCAGGACCAATCGCCTCCTTACCGGCCTCGAACGCTTCGTTGATGGCATCGAGGGCGCGTTGCTGCTCTCTGGTGGGTTCCCCGAAAATGAACGTTCGCTCGAGTTCGGTGCAGTAGCCCCAGATGACCGGGAACACGTTGAGCGCAACCACCTCACCGCGACGCAGACGCCTGCCAGTCGGATGGTGGTGGGGCGTTAGTGTATGCTCACCGAAGTGGCAGTACGCGTAGGTGCTGGTGCCCCCCTCCGGAAACAGCGCCGCCTGTGCTCGGTTCATCTCCCGCACCGCGTGGGCGGCCACTTCAAGTTCGGTGCAGTTCTCGTGGATCGCGTCGAGGAAAGCAGTAGCCCCAATCTTAGCGATTGTCCCGCCGATCTCTAGGATGCGCCCCTCTTCCGGAGACTTGATGATTCTGCAGGCCGCAATGATGTCACCAATCTCGACCATCTCGGCTTTGGGGAATGCAGCAGAGAGTTTGTCGAACAATTCCAGTGGCAGCAACGAGCGCTCCACCCCAATACGGCGGACATTGGTGTGCCTGCCGATTAGGTTAGTTGCGAACTTGATGCTGGTGTCTACCACGTTCTCCTCATCGGCGTATGGCTGCACGTTGTCGGTGGCTGAGTTCTGCTCCATGTTCCGTTTCTCGATGTACGAGCCGATGACGGTCGATCTCCCCTCGACGTCGAAGACGGCCCATAGCGGCCTTCCCCATTCGGAGAGCAATGGCACTCCCGTCATGTAGAACACGTTATCAGCGGTATGTACTAGCGCAACGTCGGCCTCGCGTTCCGTAAGACCTTCGCAAAATGCATCCATGCGCCGTTTCATTTCGCCAACAGAAAAGATGGCCATTCAGTGTCTCCCCTCGTCGTTGCCGTGAGAACCAATGACGCTCAGTCCGTATTGGCGACGCCCTCTAGCCCGGTGTGCTTGAAGCTCCTGAGGACGAGAAATGAGTGGCTGTCCTTGATTCCGGCAACTTTGGTCAATTCGTGCAGCACGAAGTTGTACAGCTCACTGGTGGAATGAAACGCGGCCTTGATCAGGATGTCGTAGGGTCCGGTGATGACTGCGACCGCCTCGATCATCGAGTACTGGCTCAGAAACTCCGCCACCGCTTCGATCTCCGAGCGCTCGACGTCTAATCCAATGTAGGCGGGTGCTGCGTAGCCCAGCGCTGCAGGATCGGCGGTGGCCCGCACGGTGATAATGCCCTCGTCCAGTAGGCGGGCGAGTTTGCGCCGGACGCTCGGCTCCGATGCCCCCATTTGGCGCGCGATCTGTACGGTCCGCATGCGGCCATCCGCCTGCAGTAGGCGCACGATCTCTCTCTCCGCTCGATCCAGCGCAGGCCTCGTATCCGCCCAAGTACGTGATTTTCTTGGATGTCTTTTCATTCAGGAATATGACGTAAACGAAAAAAATGGCCCTAAATATAGACGCTAATAGGAATATTAGATCGCCTAAAATTCTGTGATCAAGAAAAACCGGCGCCTGTGGATTAAAGATCTCCCCATAGCGACGGGCAAACAAGCGCTTTCAGATCTCGCCTACGGGAGAGAGGCCCGCGTCGTCGTCGTGGACGTGGACCGCTACGGGCGGACAGTCGGGCGGGTGTATGCGGGTGGAACGGACTTGAACACCAAGCTGGTCCGCCAGGGCTACGCTTTGGTTTTACCGCAAGTACGCGCAGGACCCGAAGCTCTACGAGCTCAAGGAGGAGGCTCAGAATGCGGAGAGCGGCTTGTGGGCGCATCCTGGGCCGATTCCACCCTGGGAGTGGCGGCGGGGTGTCAGGTCTCGACGTGCCGCCGCCAGAACTACCTGCGCTCCGATAGCATCTTGCCCATCGCCGTGCTCTCCTATATCCCGACCAAGGAAAACAGCGTGACGGAGACAGACCGCTCTGGGTGACACGGCCCACCATCATGACCTACATGGCCCGCCGCGAGGAAATGCTGGCCGCGGCCGAGGAGCTATTCGAGGTGGTGGCGAGCGGTGCGATCAAGATCGAGGTCAACCAGGTCTATCCGCTAGAGGAGGCGTGGAAGGCCCACCGTGCTATCGCCGAGCGGCGCACCACGGGCTCCACCGTTCTGATTCTCTGACACCGTAATTTTGCGTCTGAATCGCGTCGAGTGACGTCCCCACGGCGCATTGGCCCAGGAAAACACTTCTCTGAAGCGGCCGCCTCAGCCCAGCTGCCACTCGGAAGTACTTGCCGCCTCTTTCGACTGCCGGCGGGCGTTCCAGACATCGTTCCAGTCGGTCCCTGGGTCGGGAGGCACCTTGACCTCCACACCGAGCCCAGACGTCGCGAGCCGGTGCGCCAGCGCGTATGCAGCGCGGTGGCCAGCGAAGTTGCGGTCGTGGTCGGCGAACACGATCACCTTGACCAAGCCGGATTTCGGGTATGACGCTGAGCCCGCGGCTACGCAGATACCGCTCCACGACTCGAGGGCCCTCCACGCGTCCGAGTCCCGACTGTCGCGGGGTCCACGTAGCGAGCGAACAGCCTGCACGCGAGCTGCTCGCTGGCGCATCGTGGGGGGTCGGGCCTGTTCGATATCCGCTGGTGTTTGGCAGGGGCGATCGCCAGAATCCTGCCCGCCGGCGGGCGCACGGTTGGTCCGGCCCTTTACCCACGTGGCTAGACACTCACCAGTTTTTAACGCGTTCAGCATCCTTCTAGGCTCCCAAGGTACAAGCGCACCTCCCATGCGATGACCCGCGAGTACCTCACGCCCAGCGCTCGCGCGTCCATAGCAGACCAGGTGCGATGGACCCGGCGACCGCCAGGTCAGCGGAAGCAATGCCCGCGCGCGAGCTGAACGTTCACCTGTTCCATGTGTTCACCGTTCACCGCGTACTTTCATGTCGTGTTCACCGTGCCGGGGGGATATCGCGGCCGGCTCCGTCTTTGGCCTGGGGCGGGGTTAAATCGGCCGCTTGACTCAATCTTCTAATCTCACGAGAAAGGGGTTGCTGAAGATCCGCGGACACGACGCCTGTGGTACAAACGAGCGTCGACGGCGAGTTTTGCGTTCTGCACACAAAACGGACAATACGATATCCTGCTTTTAAGTTGGTCGGAGGAAGACGGAAGCCGGACTGACTCGGGCGAACTGGGGGGGCGGACGCAGGTTGAGATTTTTCTGTGCGGTGCACCAGGCATAAAGAGTGCGCAGCCCCTTGCTGGCCCTGCCTCCCAATTTAGGCAGCGGCCAATTAACCTTGCTATGAGTTCGGGGCCTTTGTCTCGCTCACCCCCCTACGCTTGACTCACTCCAGCCTAACAGTCCCGCTCAACCCTAGGTCTTCGAGGATCTGGCGCAGGTCGACCTCCAGGGAGCGAGCAAATGCCGAATCAACCGTAACTGAGAATTCGACACCTACACGAAGATCAGAGCCACTCCTGAGCTTGGGCAATAGCTTGGTACCAAGGCGATTCCAGACTTCCGGCGGCACGTTTCCGGTCAAGTGGATGGTCCGTTGCTCTTCGCCCGCGGGTGGCACAGGTGCCGTTCTGCCTCCGAAGTCTGATTCGGTTTCCGTTGAGGGAGGCACAGGCCGGTCCACGGCACCAACTGGCGCGGTCCCCTCTGCCTCCTCAGCCGACTCCGCCTTTTTGAGAGTTTGCGCTTTGCTCCTCTTCAACAGCACCACGCCCGATTCGAAGGCTACCTCTTCCGGCGCGATATCCTCCTCATACCATACCCGTTCGTAAGTACCGCCGGGTCGTATCTCCGGGGCGAGTCCGAAATCGCCACGCTGCACGAATCCGAGGATCTTGCCTCGCTGCACCCTGTCCGGATCCAGAAGGCGCGTGAGGGAACCGTTGAGGAAGCTCTGCCGGAGGCTCGTGAGTGGCCAGGCCCCAGATTCGAGTCCCCCAGGGAGCGCCAATAGAATCAATGACTTATCTGCCTGATCCCCCTGAGGAATCAGATTGGACTCTAGTTTTTCCACCGGGGGTGTCCGACACGTGGAGTACGGCAGAGACCCCGCGTAGTGACCACATGCGACCACGAGATCGAGCGCGAGCAGCTTCTCACACGCCCCCGAAAGCCGGAGACCACCAACCACTCGTTGAGCGAGGAGTGGCTCGGATCGATTGAGGCTGAATATGACCGATTGACGGGCGGGCTGTTCGACCAACAGGCCGCAGCAGTCAGGCGAGGGATGGAGCGCGGGCACGTGATAGCGAAACATCCGCTCGTTTGGTCCTGCCTTCACCTACGGCGGCAACTTTCCGAGGAGGTCATCGACTTTAGCAGCGCGGAGGATACGTTCGCCCTCGCATGCACGTTAGTCTTTCAGCATTTTCTAAAGGCGTGGGGCCATCACCCCCGATTCCTGGAAATCGGGCGCACCTTTGGGCCTGAGTATTCGTTTCACCACAACATCGCTTTGTTCCTTACCGCAAGCTATCTGTACGAAGCGGGCAATCGAGTCGGTCTGGCCATCCCAGTCAGCGGCGAGCAAACGCACGCTATGTCGATACCGGCTGACCGAACACTTTCTTCACCGAACCGTATGGTTTGGAACCATTTCTTTGCGCTCCGCCGCGCCGTGGCTCGCGTACAAACCGAAGAGCACCCCGATACCCATAAGCAAGAAGCCGCGGTGGTGGTCTTCCTGGCCGTCACTGTAGTTGAGGTGTTCTTGACCATTTTCTTTCGGGTACTCGTGAGCGAGGAACGACATCGCGCACATAGAGATCGCCTGCTCCGTGATCTCGATTCCAGGGTGACACTCCGTCAAAAGCTTCGCACTTGGCCGAGAACGATCTTGGGCGTAGAGCTTGACGAATCGGATGGGCTTGGTGCCGAGTTCCATCGGCTTCGACTTCTACGCAACGCTCTGATGCACTTCACGAGCACACACGAAACACTCGATCCGATTCCCGGAGTGCGAATTAATGGACTCGCCGATACAAGCATATACGATACGCTCGGCCCAGAGACCGCGAGCTGGGCGCTTGAGACGGCGGAGTACAACACGATACATTCAAGACCATGGATCCCGGTAAGATTTCATCTGAGGCAGCTGGTAAGATTCTTATGTGAGGCAACAAGGCGAAAGAAACAGTTGACGCCGACCACCCAGGCCTTCCTGGTACTGGTCCGCTGCCAGAGCAGTTCAGCGCCACGGGGCACGGCATGCACAGTGAAGGATTTGTCGTGCGCTTCTTTCCTGAAGGGTCTTCTCCGTGGGTTGGCAATTTTCAGGGTGGGTTCGGTCTTCAGCGGGGGACCAGATGCCGTCGTTCAATGGAGCGCTCACGCGGAGTAGATACGGTGGATGAGGAAAGTGCCTTCCGCGACTCGGTAGATCAGCTGGCCTCGGACGGTTTCGTTCTCTTGCCCCAGCTGTGCAGCGGTGTGTTCGTGCAGCAGATCCTGGATGTTTCCCGCCGGCGGATTCGCGAAGTCAAGGCGGTACTGGGAGCCCGAGAGATCGGTATTGGAAGTGCGGCGGGCTATGATGAGATCGTGCAACGCTCTCCGGGCCGCTGGGATGTACCCATCTCGCCGCAACAGTTCGGAACGAGTGTCACGGAGTTGCCCTGGTGGCCGTTGGTGGCGGCGGTGCTCGGCGAGGATGCCGAGCATTCCTTCAGTGGCGTCGTGTTCTCGGAGCCCGGCAGTCCGGCTCAGTACTGGCATATTGATTCCCCCCACTTGGACTCGGAACACCGCCCCGCGCACGCGCTCAACGCGCTAGTGGCTCTGCATGACATTCCGATGGACATGGGGCCCACCGAGATTGCCCGACGCTCGCACACCATCACCAACCATTTGAGGAACCCGTCCCTCGTACGTGACGAATTGATCTACCAGCACGCCCACGCGTCGCCCGAGTTACTCGTCGAAGGTACGCAACACCGGGTGCCTGAAAGTTGGGCCGGTGCGCTAACCGCGGGCTCGTGCCTAGTGTTCGACGACCGGATTTTGCACCGCGGCCTGGCGAATCGATCGGACGGAACGCGATACGTAGCCTACTTCTCATACCGCAAAAAAGGGTACTCCGAGAACACGCACTTCGAGTCACAGCGATCCGTGTTCGACGCGACCACCTGACCGACCCCGGAGAGGTTTCTGCGCAACCTGTGCCACGTCGCTGACCTATGGCCGCGAACCAACATTTGAAGCGGCCGAGCCGACGCTCTACGTCGCAGCTGCGACGCTCGATGATCTCAACGCGTACCCGCCAACGGAGATGGGTTGGTACGGCTCGCGACCGAGTTGGTTTGCGTTGTCAGGCGACATACCGCTGCACAAGACGATCAACCCCGACAACGCGGCGCGGGCTTATACAGAGGTCCTCAAGACTCGGTGAGCGCCGCCCAACCACGACACCGCGACAATCGGCGACAGTCGGCGAAAAATGGACCGCCCCTGACCGACGGTCACGTTCGGCGTGTTGCAGTGCGTCAGGCGGGAATCGGCCATCTGCGGATATTTGGGGCAAGTGCAAATCGATGGCTTGGACGTCTGGTTAAACCCATTGCTGACGTTTGAGCATCCTTAAGGAATGGAAATGTTGAGCACGAAGTCCCATAATTATTCTTGTCGGCTCACGAGCTAAACAGCGTATCTGAGGCCCTGATGTGGAGGAGGAACAGCGTCATGAGAACAATGAAGCGTTCTGCAGTCGTCCTGGCCCTGCTTTTTGTAGTCGTCTTCACTGCAAACGCCGTACAAGATATCCGGCGGCATTTGGCGCTGGTCGGGACCAATGGGCTTTTCGCTCAGTCAGAGACCGCCGATGTGGACGTGGACACCGAGCGCGATGTTGCCTACGTTGGTGCGTTCAATGAAGATGGCGTCGCCGTACTGGACATTTCGGATCGCGAGGCGCCGGTGGTCGCCAACGTGCTTGATACCTGCTTCGGGGGCTTATGTTCGGACTCCATCGACGTGAAAGTACGGGGTAACCTTCTTGCTGTCGCCAACGAGCCTATCGACCCCGGCGCTTTCGGTGGCGTCACGCTATACGACTTGAGCGTGGATGCATTTATGCCGGTCGAGCGAGGTCAGTTCGAAGTCGTAGGCGGCAGCACCCATAATGTGTTCATCGACCCCGGCTTTCCGGACCGGCCCTTCGTGTACCTCGCCAACTCGAACTTCTCGACTGCCGACACCGTCATGATCATCGATGTGTCTGATCTGGACAATCCCACTTTTGTGGCGGAGCTGGTTCCGAGCGATGAGGCGGTCGGTTGTCAGGTCGAGGACTGCGGTATCTTCGGTGGGCCTTTCGCGTCCGCGCACGACCTCTTCGTCCAAGAACATCCCGACACAGGCAAATACCTCGCCTATGTCGCCTACTGGGACGCTGGCTTGCGCATTTACGACGTCAGCGACCCTCTAGTGGCCGTTGAAATCGGTGCCTTCGATGTGGACCCCGCCCCTGCCGACCCTGAGGAGCTCCCGTGCTGCGTGCATTACGCTCAACCAACTCCCTCAGGCGAGTACGTGCTCATCGAGGAGGAAGTGGGCGTCGGTGATACCGGGGACGTGCGGATCCTGAGTGCCGCCGGTTGCGATGGCAACCCTACGAGCACCTGCCAGCTCCAACTGATCAGCTCCTGGCAGCCGCCTCAGGGGCACGCGCGCCAGGCGCCGTCGTACGAGGCATTTGTCGATACGGGAGCTTTGAACTTCGGCTGGTTGCAGCGGTTTTTCACCTGGGACGTGCACAACCTGGACGTACGCGAGAACGAGTTTCTTGCCGCCAGCTACTCGGCCGGCATCCGCGTCGTGGACATCAGTGACAAGACCAACCCGACCGAGGTGGCGTTTTTCATCCCGGAGAGCAACGTCAAGGACGCGTTGAAGGTGGGGTTTCAGGGTCGCGAGGTATGGACGGCCAAGTATGGTGCGGATGAGCGCATCTACGCGAGCGACTTCTGGACCGGCTTCTACATAGTCGAAAAAGTGTCGGCAAAGAAGAACTAGCGACACATCAGAGCGGTCGGGCTCGCAGCTGGGGGTACTTCGCCGGGGCGCCCGAATGGTGGGGAAACATCTGGCCGCTTTGCCTCGGCTGTTTTCTGGTCAGTCGCTGGAATCCACCACAGCTTTCTAGAAGCGTCAGGCTGCTGAACGAGTGCCGTCCTTCGAAAGGAAACACGAACTCCTACCTGTCCGTGCACCGAATACTGGGTGCGTTCTGTACTGCTCATGTCTGGCATCGGCCATACCGAGGCAAAACGTCCGGTATCAGAGTTAAACCGGACGTTCCGGCAGCCAGATCAAAGCTCCCAGTTTGGGTCGATTTTGTTGAAAAACACCGGGGAACTCCAACCGGCTTCGTCCATCTGATCGAGGGGGCGGGTAAGGAGCGACTCGGCGATGATGGGGCGCACATCGAGCACTCAGAGCAAGCTGTTCTATGACATTTGTCTCGAGGACTACGTGCCGAAGGGACATCTGCTCCGCGACATTGACTGCCATCTCGACTTGGGCAACCCGCGCCGATAGCCTCGAGGCGTGTGGGCCGCACACAGCGCCGAAGAATCTCTCACTCACCGACCCGATGGCGCGCTGGACGGCCGCCCCAGGGGTCCCGCTTTCTACGCCTACTCGACCAACTACCTCGTCGACATCGATGCCGGGGTCATCGTCGATGTCGAGGCGACACCGGCGTATCGCAGCCAGGAGGTCAATGCAACCAGGACCATGCTCGAGCGGGTCGAGGCGCGTTTCTCGCAGTGGGCACCGGGGCCTCCGCCAGACCGAGATCCACTATCAAGGCCCGCGCCAGGAAGGCGAGGCATACCGCTGGCAGAAATACCCCATCAGCGACTGGAACATCTGCCGGAAGGCTCGGGGAGCCTCGATGGTCGACGGTCACCGGCGTTACGAAGCCGTGCTCGACCTGCAAGAGTCGGGGTTGCACCCGGGCGTGCCCTTCCCGGCGAGGGTGGAGGTCGAAACCGATCCGGTCCGCAACGAGGACGGCGGCGTGACGAGCCGGCGCTATGTCGGCAGGCTCGGCAGTCGAGCGGCACCGCTGTGGTTCGTGATCGGGGACTGACGAGCGGCGCATAGCGGCGCCGCGTACCCGACTACTATATTCCGGCCTTTTTCTGGGTCGCCGGACATGCTGGCCATAACGTAGTGGCCGGGAGCAGGCCCTATAGAGCAACGAGCCCCGCCCGAGCCTCCTTCCGCCCGGGCGCCACGATGCTCCAGCCCGATTCGGTGCAGGAAGGAACGCGCCCGGAGTTGACTAGCTAAGGCGCCAAGCTTTCGAGACGGAGCAATCACTAAATTCCCGTCGGCTTCTGCCGATGTAGAACCCGGGTGTCGATGCCTTCCTTTTTGTGGTGCGGGAACATCCGTCGACACCGCCCCGGCCGGGGGGCTGCCCCCCAAGATCGATAGGCCCCGGCCCCTTTCTCCCTGTTGAGCGAGTGGGGCAGGTGACGCGATTCACCCCCGACCCCGAGGAAAGCCAACTTGTTGCCCAAGCGCCTGCGCGGTCTCTTCTCCAGCGACCTCTCGATCGACCTCGGCACCGCCAACACGCTCATCTACGCCCGCGGCAAGGGTATCGTGCTGAACGAGCCCTCCGTCGTCGCGATCCGCCACGAGCGTGGCCCGGGCGGCGCGCAGAGCATCGCCGCGGTCGGCAACGAGGCCAAGCTCATGCTGGGCCGCACCCCGGGGCACCTCTCGGCTATGCGTCCGTTGAAAGACGGCGTCATCGCC
>JABAHQ010011896.1_pt1 | contig 19327 bp, 14 predicted proteins | sample 7062091 | NCBI WGS metagenome assembly JABAHQ01 (sample SAMN14534359, study PRJNA622989) | marine sediment metagenome | biome: marine biome [ENVO:00000428]; feature: marine pelagic biome [ENVO:01000023]; material: deep marine sediment [ENVO:00002113] | place: India: Gulf of Kutch | collected...
ATCTGTCAACCTATTTCAGGACGAGACAGAATGTGTTCGAACTCACCCCCTCTTTCCCCCTCTCTTGTCAAGAGAGGGGGATGAAAGCCTGCCTGTCTGCCCCGAAGCTTCGGGGCAGGCAGGCAGGGGGGAGATTTAATACCCAGTTTTACGGCGTTTCCCATAGTTCTCATAACCCTACATTTACTTATGAAATTGCCTACTAAGACAAATGTATTAAGGACCTCCACTTTACCTTGAACTTTTGTTTGATAGAAGCAGTTCTTTGGGGGAATGGCGGCTCAGGAGTTGGCGGGCGGCAGTAGGGCTGTAATCCAGCTCTTTGTGGAAATCCCGCGCCAGACTGCTCTCCTCGCTATAGTTCAAGTACATCGCGATTTCCGTATTATCCATGGCAGTCAGGTGCATCAGACACAGCGCCTGGTGCACCCGGATGCGCCGCATTATACCGGTAAAGGATGTTCCAAAAGCTCTCCGGCAGAGCTTTTGTAACCAGCTCCGGCTGATGCCCAACCGCTGCGCCATCTCGCTCTCCTGGATCCGGCGGGGAAGCGTATGCATGATTTCTTCAATTAGCCTGCGGATATGGGGAGAAAAATCAAGGCCCTCTTGATAATAAGTTTCCAACCACTCCCATAAACCCCCATGCCGGATCGCTTTAAACACAGTATCACGAATCTCTTCCCGCTTCATGGTACAGCGTAGAAAACGGTTCACGCCCTGTTGCCTTGCCATTTGGATGAAATCCGGGGTGAGGTTTCGGGTACATGTGAGTACCGGCACCGGGCCGCTGAGAGGGAGCAGTCGGAATAATACATCATCCTTTTCATTAACAGCAGAGCAAAGGCACACGATGGCAGCATCCGCCTTCTCCTGGCAAATTCCTCTCCAAAAATCTTTCCCGGAAGCTACGGTTTGTGTTTCAAAATCGGCATTAAAAGTGGTGTTATAACAGGGACAGTTGGAAAGCTGCCGGGAGAATAGAATAATTTTGGGCTTTGACATCGAAACCTATCCTCTGTTTTCCCTCTATATAGTACGTCGTTGTTTAGCCCAAAAAAGTCACATCCGAAGTTATTTTTTCACCTGCTCTGGCTATTCATCTACATTCCTGGCCCCCCGGTCTCAGATGCCAGACCTTCCAGGTTTCCAAAACCTGGAAGGTCTAAACTGCAACAATGTGCTGGCTAATTTGTATAAAGTACATGAAAGCAATATCTTAAGACCTAAGTTCTGCTTGCATTCAAACTTACAAAAATTTAACTTTATACACTTAAAAGGGAGTAATTTCATTGGCAATTTTGAATACATATAAGAAAATTCAAGAACAATTGGGAATTGTAGGGCAATCCGAGCAAATTCGCGAACTGGTCGAATTGGTTCATTCGATTGCTCCGACCAACATTTCCGTTCTCATTTCCGGTGAGAGCGGTACCGGTAAAGAGGTGTTTGCCAAAGCGATTCATAAACTGAGTCCCCGCAAGGATAAAAATATGATTACCGTCAATTGCGGGGCCATACCGGAAGGCATTCTGGAAAGCGAATTATTCGGCCACGAAAAAGGCGCTTTTACCGGTGCGGTATCCACCAAAAAAGGCTATTTTGAGTTGGCCGACGGCGGCACCATTTTACTGGATGAAATCGGCGAAATGCCCATCCAACCCCAGGTTAAACTATTGCGGGTGTTGGAAGCCGGCGAATTTATGCGGGTGGGCAGCGGAGAATTACGTACAGTGGATGTGCGGGTCATCGCTGCTTCAAACCGGGACCTGGGGAAAATGGTGAAACAGGGCCATTTTCGAAAAGACCTGTATTACCGGTTAAAAGCAGTAGCGCTGCATGTCCCGCCGTTACGGGAGCGAATGGAAGACATCCCGCTTCTGCTGGAACACTTTGTTAAAGACGCTGTAAAGCGAGAGGATATCGATTTTCCCGGTTTTACTGAAGAAGCCCTTGAAGTAATCTATAATTATTCATGGCCGGGGAATGCCCGGGAGTTAAAGAATTTCGTCGATACCATTATCGTCCTGGCCCGGGGAGAAAAGGTGACTGCGGATATGGCGCGCGATCACCTGACCCATTACGAAGAACCGGTGGAGGTGTCCAATTATTTACCGATGCCAATGGGGCGCTCCGTGGAAGAGGCCGAACGCGAACTGGTTTATAAAGCCCTCGTTTCACTCGGTCTGGAGGTTAAGGAGATGAAGACTACCTTAATGCAAATTGCGGAACGCTTGAATGGCCAGGACAGAGACGAGCCTTTTTATACCTCGGTGGAATCTTTCGAGACCGAAGACGATATTAAACCGCTGGAGGAATTAGAGAGAGATATGATTGAGAAAGCGTTGGATAAATACCGCGGGAACCGCCGTAAGGTGGCCAGAATTTTAAATATTAGCGAACGAACTCTCTATCGAAAAATTAAGGAATATGGACTGGCGGAATAAAACATCTCAATTGGTAGTTGTATTATTACTTTTATTTTGCTTATCTTGTGTTAAATATTCTTTTAAAGGGGCATTACCCTCTTACCTGGAAACGATTGCAATTCCGCTCTTTGAAGATCGCTCCAGTTGGGTAGGCTTGCAGGAGAAACTGACCAATCAGGTTGTTGATGTGTTTGTGCAGGACAACACCTTGCAAGTCGTTGAAGATGGCGAAGAAGTTGACCTGTTTTTGAAAGGGACTATTTTAAATGTACAAAGCCGCAGAACTGCCATAAATCCTCAACAGCAAGTCGAGGAGGAGCAACTGGTGGTGAGCGTGCAAGTGGAATGTATGAATCGACATACGGAAAAGCCCTTATGGAGCGGTACCGTATCTGATTTCGGAGTCGTGAGCGGCGGAGGATCATTGCAGGAACGTGATGCCGCCGTCGATGAAGCCGTCGATAAAATTGTTCAGGAAATTCTGAATCGAACCATTGCGGCCTGGTAGTCAATCAAATCATAAGGAAAATAAATGATGAATAATTTTTTTGAATTGAGCAATTTAGAGCAGTTTTATGCAGATAACCCCAATTCGATTATTTTTGCTTTTCTGGCTGCTCGCTACATTGAGTTAGGGCTTATCGATAAAGCACATACCGTCGCAGAGAAAGGGGTTAAACAGCATCCGACCTATGCGTTTGGGCATTATGTGTTGGGCCTTTCTTATTATCATACCAATGACCTCACTCAGGCCAAAAATCATCTCGAACAATCGCTGGCTTTTGACAATAAGAACCCTCGTGCCTGGCAGTTAATGGGCGAAATGAACGAAAAATTGGGAATGCCGCTTCAGGCCAAAGAAAATAATTTGAATTACTTTTTATTGGACCCTTTTAACAGGGATGCAGTGGAGAAATTTGAGCAGGAAGATACCCAGCAATTCAAAGAATTTGAAAGCGAGCAGGCCTCGGGCTCGGAATCAGAATCTGAAGAACCGCAAACTTTTGTAGAGGAGGAAGCCGGTCTGTTGGATGAGGAAAGTGAAGCAAAAATTGAAGAACTCTTTGAGGATGAAAAAGATGAGGATGAGCAGATCGATATTTCCCAACGAGTAGAAGAAGTTTTTAAAGAGAGCCTGGGAGAATCAACGCTCGGAACTGATCTGGAAACGCATGAATCCGGCTCCGCACCGGAATGGGCAGAGGAAAGCGATGAAGATGATTTTGAGAATATCGATATGATAGAAACTGAGGAAGAAGAGGATGAAGAGAAGGTCGAAAGCGAAACCGACGATATCGACGCCTCATTTGAAGATCTGTTTGCCGATGAGGAGGAAGACGAATCAACTGAATCAGAAAACGGCCAAACGGAAACCGGAGAGTCCCCGGAATTAAATTTTGGAAAAATCGTTTTTGATGAATCCTCAACCAGGGACGAGCAACAGACAGATTCAGAGAATGAAGATAATGATTTGTTAGATTTCAGCTCAGTGGTGGATGAAATAATTTCCGAACAGAATGAGGAAGATTCTAAAGAAGTTGCTGTTGAAGAAGATCAGCAACAGGCTGAAATAGATGCTAATTCCGCCGAGCAAGAGAAGGAGCAACAACCGCAGGAATCACAGCCGCCAAAGTCGGAAGATAAATCAAATTCCGAACCAACTGCTTCCCGGAAGAACGAAAGCGCTCAATTTGCCAAGCCGCCCATCTTATCACCTACACTGGGAGAAATTTATGTGGCTCAGGGCAGGTTTGAAGAAGCCATAGATGTCTTCCAGCAATTACTTAAAAAAGATCCGGAAAATTATCGCTTTGAAAAGAAGATCAAAGACATTCAGGAAATGCTGGAGAAACAAAAATCTTGACCATGCGCCCGACCTTTGTTGTCGTTTTTTTACTGGTTTGCCATTGGGCAACGGCGCAGGAGTTAATTGTCAGGTTTAGTCAGGAAGTTTCTATAGAATATCAATCGAATCAACCTGAAAAATTTACCAGCAACGCGCCTAATATCAGGCAAATCCTTCGTGAAAGTTCACCTACTCATATAAAAAACGTATTTGAAGCACGGCAAAAAAACCTTCCTCCGGAGTTAGCTAACATTCATGTCATGCAATTCAGTTCTGCGGAGAGCGCCTTCCATGTCATTGACCGGCTAAACGACCAACCGAATGTGATTTATGCGGAGGCGAACCATCGCTATCGGGTAACAGAGGAGATTAACGATCCCCAGTTTTCGCGACAGTGGTATTTGCAAAATATTAACGCTCCGCAAGCCTGGGAAATTGAACGCGGAGATAGTTCGGTCATCGTGGGGGTAATCGATACCGGGGTGGATTATTTTCATGAGGATTTGCAGGGGCAGTTGTGGATCAATCGCGCAGAAGACCTCAATCGTAACGGGATACGGGATTCCCTGGATTTCAATGGAGTTGATGACGATGGCAATGGCTACGTGGATGATGTGATCGGATGGGATTTTACCGATGCGCCCAGTTTTCCCGATCAGGGTGATTACCTGGATCCGGACAACGATCCCATGGACGAATTTTCCAGCGGGCACGGGACGCCGGTGGCGGGAATTATTGCGGCTGCACAAAATAATCACATCGGGATCAGTGGCGCATCTCCGGGAGCAAGCGTGATGGTTTTGCGAGCGGGGACTGCCTCCGGATTTTTGGAAGAAGATGATGTGGCCGAAGCCATTCTCTATGCCATCGATAATGGCTGCAAAGTAGTCAATATGAGCTTTGGCGATGTGGCCTTTTCTTATCTCTTAAGAGATGCCATCCAATACGGGGTGAGCCGGGGGCTTATCTTCGTCTCCTCTGCCGGGAATAGCGGAAATACCACCCTGAATTACCCGGCGGCGTTTGACCAAACCATTTCGGTGGGCGCTACGAATAGTCAAAATTCATTGGCCTCATTTTCAAGCTACGGCAGCACCATCAATCTGGTCGCGCCGGGGCTTGAGATTTATGCACCTCAGATTGATAATACCTACGGCCTGAACAATGGCACTTCTTTCTCTGCGCCGCTGGTCTGCGCCGCTATCGCCTTGCTGTACTCAAAATATCCGAATCGCTCGGTGGAACAAATCATCGGAGCATTATATGCCGGGTGCCTCGACATTGGGTTTACCGGATGGGATAGCTTCTTTGGTCATGGATTATTGAATATGGAAAACACTTTGCAAATTAGTGAACAGGGATTTGCGGAAATTGAGCAACCTGCCACCAATAGCGGAACCGCTGAGGATGAGGTGGCCATTACCGGAACGGCATTTGGCGCTCAAATCGAATCCTGGCGCGTTGGGTACGGTGTTGGTGAAAATCCGTTTGAGGTGACCACCATTGCCGAAGTTTCCGGAACCCAGATTTTGTATGATACCCTGGCAATCTGGCACACACTGGGGCTAGCGGATACAATCTATACCCTGGAATTACGCTTACAGCAGCGCGCACTTCCCGATATCGTCGCCAGAAATATCGTCCATCTGGATCGCAGTGAACCGCAATTGACGAACCAAATCGATACCATCGCTGTGTTGAGCGGGCCTCAAAACGGATACATGATTCGCTTTCAAACCGACGACCCGACTGTGGCCACGCTACGCTATCGCCGTGCCGGAACCAACGAATTTCAGCATTCCCAATCATCGGAATATTTTCATAACGAACATCATTTCNNTTTGGAAAATTCAGCAGGATTGGGAACGATATACAATAATGACGGGGTGTTTTATCAAATAGCTATTTCACAAATTTTTCCGTCACCCAATTTTTTTCAGCAAAAGCAACGATTTTCATTCCATGGATTTTTGCTGCCCTTCAGCACAGATTTCAATCACAATCAGCAGCCGGAAATTGTCATATCCGAATTGATCAATGGGGAGCAATTCAGCGCATTACAAATTTGGGAGAAGCATAATCAACAACTGCAGTTACGGATGCAAACGGATTTTCCGGTGATTCCCCGGGACGCGGGTAAAATTTATTTTGATGGCGGACGTGCATTATTAGCCGGTTTTGGCAGCAAATCTTTTTTATTTGAAGGCAATGCCGCCGGCGGTTTTCCCCAGCAGTTGGTTTGGAACGATACCACAAATATTTGGGGTAGCAGATTAGTCAATTTAGATGACGATCCCGAATTGGAATTGCTCGCCCTGAAAGATGGTGACTGGCAAATTTTTGATATCAGTAGAAACTACGAAGTCACTCCTCAACAAACACTGGCGGATACAACCGGTGGGAATAACACTTTCGGCGTGCCCCGGGCCTTGTCGGAAAACCTGGATAACGATGATTGGGGGGAAATTATCGTCCTGGACGAGGAAGGCGATCTTTATATTTACGAAGAAAATTTTCTAAACCAATATCATTTTACCTGGTCAACCCGCCTGCCCGGGAAAGGGGGTAACAGTCTTATTCAGGCTGCCGACCTTACCGGTGACGGACAAAAAGAATTGATCGCCGCAGTTAGAAACGAGCCGCCCGAATTGCGGGAATCCAACATCGATACCCGGTATTGGGCAATAACGATCTGGAAATCCAGCGGAAACAATCAGCTTGAGAAAATCGGTCAACAGAATATTCTGGGCGTCAACAGCCAGACCGGGATTCAAAACGGATTGAGTGTGGCAGACATTGATGAGGATGGAACTTCTGAAATCATTTTTACGCCGTTTCCGCAAGCATTTGTCTTTCAATTTAATCAGGGCGAGTTCACCTTGCTCTGGCACCGCGATGGGGTAAACAGCAATGTCGCCGTGGTAGATGATTTTGATGGTAACGGTCTTCAGGACATGTTCTTAAATACGTCCTCGGGAATTACCCAATTCGAACGGCCGGAAAACCTGAATCGCCCTGCGCCGCCTGTAGGGCTACAAGCCGTTCCCCTGGATACATCACTGGTTCGATTGTCCTGGCAGGAATCAACGGGTGCTTCCTACTACAAGTTGTATCGCAAAATTTCTTCATCAGAGCATTTTAATTTAGTGGATTCAACTCAACAGGTCTCTTACCTGGATAGCTCGGTTACAAAAGACACTCTTTATTTTTACAAGGTTACGCAGGTCAATCGGTCTTTTCCCGTGCCAGAAAGCGCTCTCAGCCAGCCTGATTCAGCGCAGCCCAATAGGCCACCTGAATTCAGATCGGCCGGAGTGGTGGACTCCCGGCAGTTAATGTTGACCTTCAACGAATCATTATCAGACCAATCGCTTCAAGCTGATAATTTTTTGCTATTAACTGTTGATGAAAAACCGGGCAGCGTTATCCGGGGACAAAATCGTCACCAGTTGCTGCTCTCTTTCCTGGATGCTTTTCAAATAGGAAGTAATCAACTCCAAATGACCAATATTGCCGATCAGCAGAGAACTCCCCTGCGGCAAGATACTTTGACAGTCAACTTTACCTATAATGGCCCGGCGGTTTCGTTTTATTTACAAACCGTTGATTTGATTAACAAACGGCATCTTCGCTTAAAGTTTAGTCGTCCTGTAAAGGCCACTGTGGCGGCGAACGCCGATCATTATCGCCTGGAACCGGATGGCCATATATTAAGTGCCTCTGTTGATAGCAGCGATAACCGCCTGGTGCATTTGAAGTTGGCCGGAAATAATCGAATGGGAAGCCTCGGCATTCCCTATTCAATTACGGTGAAGAATTTAGTGGATCGACAAGGAAATCGTTTGGATAATCGAAACGCAAACCGTTTCGCGATTATTCAAAGCGTAGATAATTTGGATAACATTTTAGTTTATCCAAATCCGTATAGCAGACAAACTGCCCGGCATCCGCTGATGTTTGCCAATCTGCCCCGGGGAACTGAAATTTTTATATTTAATGCCTCGGGAGAGTTTATTCATCAGATCAAAGAGGAGGATAACAATGGCGGCGTGACCTGGGACTTAAGAACGAGTGAGGGAAATTTGGTTGGCAGCGGTGTGTATTTGTATATTGCCCGTTTTCAAGACCAGGAAAAAGAAGGGAAGTTTGTGATTCTCAAATAGGCCAATTCAGAGCGCGGAAAGGGCGAAATAAAATGTAGTAAAATTCAAACGGATCAACTACAATGGAACAGAACAATACGCTGATAGTGGCGATTACCGGTGGGATCGGTTGCGGTCAAACAACCGTGACTAAGTTTTTTGAGAAGTTCGGCGCCAGGGCCGTCAATGCCGATTTAATTGCACGACAGGTAGTCAATAGTGATGCCGAAGTACGCAGGGAATTGAAGCGGGAATTTGGCAAACGGGTTTTTTATAGGAACGGGCGCTTAAACCGTAAACGACTCGGTCAAATCGTATTTGACGATCAAACCAAAACACATCGGCTAAATAAGATCATTCATCCCCGTATGGTGGATCGGGTGATCGAAGAAATTGAGGGCGCACGAGACTCCGGCAAATATCCCATGGTCGTTGTTGATGCCGCGTTGGTGTATGAGGTTCATCTGGAGCACATGTTTGATGCCATTATCGTAGTTGCCTCACGGATGGGCAATCGGATTAAGCGCATTCGGGAAAGAGATAAGATTTCCGAACAAGAAGTCAGGCAACGAATGGTCAGGCAAATTCCGATCGAAGAAAAGACTAAATGGGCTGATTTCGTTATTCACAACAACGGCAATTTACAGCATTTGGAAGAAAAAGCGAAAAAAGTATACAATCGATTGTTGAAGCGGCAACGAAAGAAACCTGCCCGCCATAAAAAATCGTGATTCTGCTAAAGAATTTTGTGGAGGCTGCGACTATAATAATGTAGTAACGAGAGGATTAGCTTCCTCCCACATAGGCCTCCTCCAATGACATTGGCCCTTTGAGCTGGGAAGTTCAAAGGGCCAATTTTTTGTACGGCATCTGGGCTTTTTCTTCTCTGATCGAACCGTATCCCTCTACTCCAACACATCATTTCCCGATCTACTCTCACCCTCTTATTAACAACCCCAAACACCAAAACACTTGAAAACTACCCAACGCCAAATCTTAAGCTGTTCCTTATTATTCTGTCAATGGTCGATACCAGATATTACGAAACCGCTATTTCCCCGATTCCGCCGGGTCCTTCAACCGGTAACGGCGGTGGCCACTCGATGTGTAACTGGCAATTTCCAAAATGTTTTTGAGTCCATATATCACCATTGCCGGGAGCTACTCCCACGCAGCCGCCTTTTACCTCCCATCGGGCCGGCTCCGCTTCGCCGATCCACTGCGAAAGATCGCTTTCGTCGAAAAGAATAATGGCATCCGAGGGTGCTTTACCCCCTTATCTGCAAAGCTATCTGTCCCAGGCGTCACCAGCGACGGCTGCGGGCGGTGGTCATCGTGAATTTTGTAATTGGTTCCGGGGATTAAGGAGGGATCATTCAAATTAGAAATTCCTCTGACCAACTGTGATTGTTGTAATATGAGGGTTGATGGCAAAATAATAAAATATCTTTTAGGGAAAATACCTATAAATATCTTTCCGGTGAAGAATCCTCACAAAAATCACATTCTCATCTATAATTTCAATACCAATTCTATAATCTCTTATTCTAATCCTATAATATGATTTATAACCCTGCAACTTACTAATAGCTTTAATCTCATGTGTGGAATTTGCAGCTCTTATTTCTTCAATAATCTTACTTATATTATTTCGTATTTTTTTATCTCTTACTGCCTTTAAATCTTTCTCGAAGCTTTCTTCGAAAAGAGCTTTCATGCTTAGCTGTCTAGTATCTTAGAAATTCTATCTTCACTCACGAACTTATTTTTTCTCCCCTCTTTGATTGCGCGAGCTAACCCGGCCTCTTCGATGGCTTCCAATATTAGATCATAAAATTCCTCACGATTATCTCTAATTAGCTCAATCATCACATCTTTTACTAATTCTCTCATTTTTTCGTCACTGACATTTAATTTCATTATCTATCCCCTATCTAATTTTGCTTTTCAATAACAATATAGAATCAGAATTCCTACCAACAAAATATTAGTTTACCTTTCTCAAATGCAATTTGTTAATTATCTTTTAAACGATTTCAATTGTGTTAAATACCAGATTTATTTGATGGGAAATTTTTGTTGAATGTGAACCTTTCAGAAAGGAGATTATTGTGGCAGCTAAAAAAACAGGTTTATATGATGCACATTGCCGCCTGGGTGCCAAAATGGTAGAATTTGCCGGTTTTCAAATGCCCATTCAATATACCAGCATCCTGGAGGAACATAAACGAGTGCGCTCCACTGTGGGCATCTTTGATGTGTCCCATATGGGCGAATTTGAAATCCGTGGGGAGAAAACGCTGGACATGATCAATTATATTACTACCAACAACGCAGCAAAGGTGGAGAAAGATCAGGCCCAGTATACGCTGATGTGTTACGATCATGGGGGGATCGTGGATGATTTAATTATTTACAATCGCGGAGACCGTTTTTTAATGGTGGTGAATGCCGCCAATGTGAATAAAGACTTTAATTGGGTGATGCAGCATAAAATCGATGGGGTGGAAATCGAGAATATTAGTGATCAAATCACCCAGGTAGCCGTTCAGGGCAAACATGCTGCCGCTACCCTGCAGAGGTTGACAGATGTGGATTTGTCGGAAATTAAATTTTATCGATTCACCGAAGGGAGGTTGGGGGGCATTGAAATGATCATCTCCCATACCGGTTATACCGGGGAACCCGGCTTTGAGTTATACTTCGATAGTGCCCATTCGGCGGAAATTTGGGATCAAATACTGGAGGCCGGGCGCGAATATGCGATTGCGCCGGTTGGGCTGGGTGCCCGGGACTCATTGCGCTTAGAAAAAAAACTCTGTCTATATGGTAATGACATCGATCAGGATACCAATCCCTACGAAGCCGGGCTGGGCTGGATTGTTAAGCTGGATAAAGGAGATTTTGTCGGCCACGATGCTTTGGCGAAAATCAAAGAAGAGGGGATTAAGCGCAAGCTGATCGGATTTGAAGTGGAAGGTCGTATGATTCCCAGACATGGGTATCCGATTAAAAACGATGGTGCGGAGATCGGTCATGTGACCAGTGGCGCATATTCGCCCATTATTGAAAAAAATATTGGCTTGGGATATGTAGCAAAGGAATATAAAGAAATCGGCACAGAGATTGAAGTCGAAGCACGAAACAAGTCGATTCCGGCAACCGTCGTTAAAACCCCTTTTGTTTAAGGTCTTGGTTGATAAATGTGTATAACATTGTCAACTTAAATTGTCATTCTGAGGGAGTGCCTGTCTGCCGGTACAGCCAGGCAGGGAACGACCGCCACATGGTGGTCCCGTTGGGAAAGAAACTTTCGCCATAATTGATCATTGTGCCCGGGTGCGAGGTTAATGTTATCATAATGGTTTCTTAGCCTGCCCAGAACTGCAATGATTCTCGTTTGTAAGAATTGTAACGATATATGACAAAATTATTTATCATTCTAATTTTACTTTCAACCGCCCTGCTTGCCCGTCCGGAGTGGCATGGCTCGCCCTATTTTTTACCGGTCGTCATTGTTTTATTAGTTATTGGCGCGCTGTTAGGATTTTTCATTGGCAGTGCTTTGGGGATGATGGTGGTAGGATTCGTTTACTCCCTCAGAGAGGATAATCAGGAGGCGCTGCCGGGTAAAACAGCTATTTCTGCAGGCGGTATCGTGGGAGCGATCATTCTACCGGCAATTGCTGCATATTTTATTTTTTAAAATAGTTAAGATTATCAAACCAATTAAAAACGGATGTAACTGACTTTGCCACACCTGAAGTAATTTTTGGGGACGAACATGAAAACACCCGGGTTGTTGTTGATCATATCGATTATGTTCCTGTCAACATTGTCAGCTGAACAGGACAGCATTCCATCGCTCGATCCATATAAAATTGAGATTTCCCCGACAACTGCTCATCAATTCGTTTTTAGTAATAAAAATGCCGCCTTCTGGTTTGGAGAAACACAACAGGCCAACTCTTCAGCGCATCAGGGGCTGACTATTCTGGAACAACGATATCTGGCAGACTATAAACTATATCAAAACGGAAAGCACATAAAGAGAAGTGATGCACAGAAAATAACGCTTTTTCCGGATCGACTGGTACGAAAATATGATAATTTTATAGAGACGATCCATTTTGTCGATTCTCTAAACATCTTTGTAATACACATCAATTCACAGCAACCTCAAAAGTATCGTTTTCTGCCGGAATTTGATTCCGTCCTGGAAAAGCCGGATTGGCAATGGCAGTCCCAATTAAATGCTGCTACAACCATGATTGGCACTCTTCCGACTGATAAGCCAAACCATATTGCGGTTTTAGGATGGGGAGAATTTGACAGTATTCTACCAGTTGGGAGCTCTGCAGAGCAAGAGCAAGCAATTGAAGAAAATGAAAATAGCAAAGATATTCGCGGGATTGAAACGCAAAAAGCGGATTCGTTTTATTTCGCTATCGTTTTCGATTTCGACGAATCCGCTCTTTTAAATAGCATGAATTTTGCTCGTAACCAGAGCCAGGTGGTGCTGCAAGTTCGTGAGAATCGATTAAAAAAATTATTGGAAACGGCTTCATTGATTACCCCGATGCCCATGATTGATAAAGCATTTGCCTGGGCCTTGTTTTCTATGGATGATCTGGTAACCCGTCAACGGGGTGCCGGGATTTGGGCTGGATTGCCCTGGTTCAATAATTACTGGGGGAGGGATAGCTTTATCACCCTCCCAGGCGCATTATTGTGCACCGGACAATTCGAAAAGGCCCGGGAAGTATTGTTATCTTTTGCCGAATTTCAAAACCAGGATCAATTTTCTCCATACTATGGCCGAATCCCAAATCGGGTCATGCTCAATGACATTATTTATAATACAACTGATGGCACTCCCTGGTTTGTGATTGCCTGTGATCGGTACGTTAAATACACTGGCGACACCGATTTTATCAGCTTGATGTTTCCGGTAATTAAAACCGCTATGGAAGGAGCGCTGAAAAACCACGTGGATGAATACGGATTCTTGACTCACGGTGATGCGGAAACCTGGATGGATGCGGTAGGCACCGAAGGGCCCTGGTCGCCAAGAGGGAATCGGGCGGTAGAGATACAGGTGCTCTGGCTGGAACAGACGCGCATTGCGATAGAATGGGCTGAGTTTTTGGGCGATGACGATTGGGCGGAAGATTGGCATTTGTTAGAAAGAAGGTTACGAAGAAACTTTAAACGGTATTTTTGGGACGATCAACGTCAACGATTGGTGGATCATCTCAATACGGATAATTCTGCTGACCGGCAAATTCGTCCCAATGCGCTGTTTGCGTTGAGTTTGCCACAAGACACGTTGCTCATGCCCCATCAGGAACAAGCGGTTTTAAAGGAGGCAATGAATCATCTGGTCTACCCCTGGGGAGTTAGCTCGCTTTCACAGGAAGATACCAATTTTCATCCTTACCATCATTATCCGCCTTTTTATGTGCCGGATGCAGCGTATCACAATGGCCTTGTCTGGACCTGGTTGAGTGGTCCGCTCCTTTCGGCATTAATTTCTCACCATCCTGAATTAGGATTTACATTGTTGCGGGAAGAATCCCGCCAGATTTTAGAGAACGATGCGATTGGCAGTTATTCAGAACTGCTGGAAGCCTGGCCGAGGGAAGGGTTAGAGAAACCGTTGATTTCCGGCACTGTCTCTCAAGCCTGGAATTTAGCTGAATTTATCCGCAATTGGCATCAGGATGTTCTGGGCATTCGCCCTGATTTATCAGAAAGGCGGATCGATGTTTCTCCAGGAATCCCGCATTCACTTAAGCTGGTTAAGTTTAAAGCTCGGGTAGGAGCGGATATCTTACAGGGATCTTACTCCAGAACGGATCGAGACTGGGAAATTACATTGGCCGGGAAGCAAGAGTTACCGAAATTGACGGTTGACTTTAACCTGCCGGTGGCAGATCAATTATTCGCTTTTTCAGTTCTCTGGGAAGATCAACGATCTCTAAATGTTCAACTCAAATCAGGCGGGAATAAGAGAAAGGTGTTTGTGAACGGAAAACCGATGAATGACTTTTCATCCAATCGAAATCCATTAATGGATGATTTATCATTTGTGAAACCCAAAGTGGATGTGAACATTCCAACCCTGCAAGGACCAAGTTATGATTTAATACCTCCGCAACAGGCCACCCAGCGTCATAATACGCTTACCGCTATTCTATTCGATTTGAAAGACCCTGCCGAAGATGATACCGGTCTGAATGAGAAATATACATACCCCACCAATCCCCATTTTAAACCAGGAATATTTGATGTGCGCCGGGTAAGGATCAGACAGGATGATGAGTATTATTATTTCGAAATTGATTATGATGAGCTGGTTGATCCGGGATGGAAGCCGAAACCGGGATATCAGTTAACTTACACAGCCATTACATTGAGCTTTGAGGATTTACCGGGAGTACGACGGACTAAAATCGGGATGAATGCCAATTTTTCAGTGCCTATCGAATATTCATATAACGTTGTCATTTATGTTGGGAATGGGTATCGAATTGTGGATGGGAGAGGGGAGATAGTGGCGGAGTACCAACCAACCGATACGGAACATCCGATTGGATTTGTAGATGAAGATAAAATTTATTTTTCAGTCCCGGTTGGCTATTTGTCGGACAAACATTTAAGAAATGCAGTGGTGGCTGTGGGCGGACAGGACGACCATGGCGGCGGAGGTATCGGTGAATTTCGCAGTGTGTTACCGGAAGCCGGAGAGTGGCACGGCGGCGGTGGGGACAAGCCTTCCGGAAATTCTAATGTGTATGATGTGATGTATATTCGGCGGTGAGGAAAATACCATGAACAATATGAAAATCGATATTTTAAACGAATGGTATCGAAAAGGTGCTTGGACACCCTCGCCGGATTGGAAGAAAATTACTACAATCGATGTGCATACCGAAGGAGAACCCTTGCGCGTTATTATCGCCGGGTATCCGGATTTGCCCGGTGATACAATTTTAAAACGACGCCGTCATGCAAAAACACATTTCGACCATCTTCGAACGGCGTTAATGTGGGAGCCCCGCGGTCATGCGGATATGTATGGCTGTATCATCATGCCCGCCGTAACACCCGGCGCTGACTTTGGCGTCTTATTTTTGCACAACGAGGGTTATAGCACCATGTGTGGACACGGCATTATCGGCATCACCAAAGTGGTATTGGAAACCGGCATGCTGCCCATGACCGAACCGGAAACCGCGGTTAAAATCGATACGCCGGCGGGTCTGGTTGCTGCATACGCCAGGATTAAAAATCAGACCGTTCAAAATGTCTATTTCCATAATGTGCCTTCTTATGTGGTGGAATTGGATGCCAGGGTGGCAGTACCGGGGTTAGGCTCGGTTAATTACGATCTTGCCTTTGGTGGGGCTTATTATGCTTATGTTGATGCTAAAAATGTTGGATTGAGCGTGGAGCCCAATCAATATCGTAACCTTATCGAAACCGGGATGTCGATTAAGCAAGAGGTGATGGAAAGCCGCACTATCCAACATCCCTTTGAAGACGATTTGAACTTCCTCTACGGGACCATTTTTATTGATCTGCCGCAAAGCCCGGATGCTGACAGCCGCAATGTATGCATTTTTGCCGAAGGTGAGATGGATCGTTGCCCCACCGGAACCGGCGTCAGCGGACGGATGGCCATTCATCATGCGCGGGGAGAAATCAAAGTTGGAGAGTCGAGGATAATTGAAAGCATTATTGGCAGCAAGTTTAGCGGCAGTGTGGTGGAAACGACTCAATTTGGTCCTTATCCGGCAGTCATTCCTTGTGTAGAGGGGCGAGCCTACATAACCGGTAAACATGAATTTTTGATCGATCCGAATGATCCATTGAAAGAAGGGTTTATGTTGCGGTAAGTTTGTATCTGAAGTTTCATATACCAGTTTTGATCTCTTATGCTTGATTGTTTGGTAGAATGAAAAGGGCGCAACCATTTGCACCTTGTTTTAATTATAATCATGCGCGCTCATACTGTTTAGAATACTTACCCGCGGATAAGTAATTAGTGCATCAAACTGTGATGCAGGAGATAAATGGAATGTACTTCCGGAGACATAAGTTACTCTTACGTTTTTATTAAATACACTACTTTCTAATGGGAGCGTTGCCATATTCGGTCCTGCCTCTACGCCAATAATCCTGATCAGATCATTATTGCTTGTTTCTCTTATCAAATTAAATTCGATGACATTAGGATCAGAAAAACTGGATTTACGCTCTCCTTTAATTCCTATGAAAGCAATCGAATAGATGTCATCAGGGTAAATTTCATTGAGATATGGGGTGATCCATTTAATTTTAGGCCCCATCAATCCATTCTTTTGCGCATGATGAGATCCGCAATTAATGGCCACCTTTATATTTCTGTTTTCTGGTATCCTGGATTGGATAATGTCAAACATCGTCGCCTCTCTCAAATTATCATCTCGGCTAGTGCGAAAATTTGAGCTTTTGATTTCAACATCAATCATCTCGTTAATTCTTTCATACCATTTATTCCCCCATTCTGTTTTATACATTGCCGCATTCTGGCTTATGGTATTTGATAGTGTCAACAGGGCTGATTTGTAATTTGGGGAATCAATTTGCCGAGATTTAATTCCGTCGAATAAAGGCTGACCTCCTAAAATCTTTTCTATCTCAAGAAGTGAACTAATAAAATTGTCTCTCCAATGATTGACATCCATATAAAAGAATTTAATTTTTTCCGTATCCTCTAAATTCGCGTTAAAATTTCTGATAGCCTCCAGCCAATAATTATCGAAAAATCTGATATGATCGGGTAAATAATCTATTTCGCCGAACACGTAATCTGCAACCATCCAGCTAAATGCATGAAAGGTTTCAATTAAGAAAATCCTGTATCCTTCGGCGTGTAATCTTTGCAATAGCTTCGAAACAAACTCCTGATGTTCCTGAATATAATGTGTTTCACCTAAAATTAAGATCCGCTTTTGTTCTGCAATGTCTACCAACTGCCGGGGTATTTCCTCACCATTGTGGATGATAAGGTTTTCCCGCACTGCGGATTCTAAATCTCTTGTCTCAACCACTTCCGTAGAATGTTCGCAATTGAAGAAAAGGAAAAGGAGTGTCGAAAAAACGATTCTTTTACGATTCATGACCATTGCCTGATGCCCCCATTTTAGATAAGTCACAAAATTTAGCCAGCGCTATCTCCGTTCGGCTCCATTTTATATTTGCTTAAACTTGAACGTAAAATTCCGTATCCAAGCATCCCGGAAAGTAAGGAGCCAATAATGATCCCCAGACGCTCGTCAAACAATAAGTTCACCCCGGTTTCCTCAAACGCTAAAGATCCGATGAACAGACTCATTGTAAAACCGATACCACACAGGATGGAGGTACCGTAAAGAGATGACCAGCTCATACCTTGTGGCATTTCAGCCAGCTTGAGTTTAATCCCCAGCCAGCAAAGTCCAAAAATACCCACCTGTTTTCCAATGAATAATCCCAACGTAATGCCAATCGGTACTCCATGGAACAGTTGCTCCAGACCGATGCCTTTTAAGTTAATACCTGCATTTGAAAAAGCAAATACCGGTAAAATTATGAAGGCCACTGCAGCGTGCAGATCGTGCTCTAATGTCTTTAAAGGGGATATTTCCGTATTCTTGCGAGATCGCATTGGGATAAACAATGCTAAAATAACGCCTGCCAGGGTGGCATGGACCCCGGATTTCAACATCGCAACCCACATGATCAATCCAACCGCAAAATACACGCTTCGCTCTTCCACACCCCGAGTTAATAAAATGGCCAGGACTAAAATACACACGCCTACGACGATTAAAGAGACAATAGATATTTTGGCGGTGTAAAAAATCGCAATGATTAGAATGGCTCCGACATCATCAAATATCGCAAGAGAGGTCAGAAAGATCTTAATACTGGTAGGGACTCTGGAGCCGAGTAAGGCCAGAACACCAAGCGCAAATGCTATATCGGTTGCCGCCGGAATTGCCCAACCTTTCATGGCGACTGTGTCACCGTAATTGAAACCGGCGTAAATTGCGGCGGGGACTACCATCCCGCCAATTGCCCCGAGACCAGGGAGGATAACCTTTCTTTTATCAGAGAGTTCTCCTTCAACCACTTCTCTCTTTAGCTCCAGTCCCACCAGCAAAAAGAATAAAGCCATCAATCCATCATTTATCCACAGTAAAAGTGGCTTAGCAATCTCAAAGCTGCTTATCCGAATCTGAACCGGTGTGTCAATAAATAATCCATAGTAAGAAGCAAGAGGGGAATTGGCTAAAATAACTGCCAGTATTGCCGCAATCATGAGCAGAATACCGCTCGCAGATTCCATTTTAAAAAAACTTGCGATCACAGAATTGTTCGAGTTATTCATATGTCACACAACAAGGTTTCCATTATCAGGCCACGTATACCATTATTTATGTTCTTCTGTTTCTTAAAATATTGCGTAAACATATAGATGTCTTCATAGAAAAGCAAGACTTTGATGAAGGATAAAAATATGCCTTACCAGGTTATTTGAATTTTGCAAACCTATCCCTGAAATGAAGCAATCGCTCCGTTCCGGAAATTTTCATAAAGTTGCAAAGATATTTGGATTTTTCCTAAATGATAATTTCAATCTAATCCAGATAAGATATTTTAACCGGGGAGGACAGCTATTAAACCTGAAGATAAACAGCCATCCTCTTTCGAAACTAGTGATAATCTGTTTCGCATATTGACCGAAACCACCCCGGCTTCTGTGTTTGTTTTTCAGAATTCAAAGATGATTTATGCAAATCCTTCTACACAACACAATACCGGTTATTCGGAAGAAGAGCTGTTGAGCAAGGATTTCTGGGAACTAGGTTGTGTTGACA